>WNFT01014877.1_pt1 | contig 10491 bp, 12 predicted proteins | sample 5400191 | NCBI WGS metagenome assembly WNFT01 (sample SAMN13153359, study PRJNA577476) | soil metagenome | isolation source: 80 cm saprolite under Madrone tree | place: USA:California | collected 2016-06-14 | reverse complement strand
GAATCTCTGGATTTTGATCTAATAAACTGTCATACATGCGCAGTCGATCCTCCACAATCTGCTTATCTTGCGCGGACACAGTCGTTGACCGTTGCAAGATAGTTCGAAACCGTACGAGATGATGTGCTAAGTGTGATCCTGTACACCGTTGTAACTGTGTTAATTGCAGCGTGTGGCGGGTTTCTGTTGTTTGTATCCTGTATCAGGCCGCCAGCCTGCTGAGGATCCAATTAGCCTCGGCTTCGTCCGGTGTAGTAGCAATCAATTTCACTAACCTGTTTAGGTCATCAAGGTTCCTGATCTGTGACACTCGCTGTTGCGCCAACTCAGTAAGGTCGGGGAAACGTGCTTCAACGACCTCTACTACAGCTTTCTGCAACCCTAGTATCTCGCCTTCGATTATTCCCTCAGCTTTTTTTTCCGATTGTAGTTTTTGAATCTTCGGGTCTTGTTCCCATAAGTTGTCAAACATGTCCAATCGCTCCTGTATCTTGCGTTTATCTTCTGGAGTTACCGTATCAGCCCGGCGTAATAATATCCCCAGCCATACTAGCTGTCGCGCCAATTTGGGTTCATTATCTTTATACCGTTCAGCCATCTCATCGATGGCCTGCAATAGCAATGTCGCATCTGCCCCTTGCATCGTCGGCAATAAGACGTACATGCTAATGGCGTGTCGTTGCATATACTGACTGGCCTCAAGTTTCCATAAGGGCAAAACCCTGAAACGAAATGTTAGCAGCTCTTCTTGCCCACTTATTTCTTGCAAGGGAGACTCTGCCATACTTGTACGAAAAAGGTAGACAATGAGCGAAATCACAGGCAGATGGTGATCCTGAAAGATCACTGCATGGTAAGTCAGTAACCGGGGAGCCATATCGCTATCTGCTCCAGACTCAAACTCCAAATGAAGGATGTGAGGCTGGTCTCGGTACTGAACCCTGTATACTTTGTCTGCTCGCATCGTCGGTCTTATGATCTCGATATCGAGCGTTTGCTCGAAAATTGCCCCTGGCAGGAAGTTAGGCAATATTTCCGCTGCTTGTTCTTGAACTAAGGCTTTTAAGGAACTATCATACGGTTGTCGTTGCTGCTCATCAGTCATCCTGGCGTACCCTTTCCACGTTTGTTCATAAAAATAATAACATGCCTATCCTCTATATACAAGCGAAGCATAGAAAGAAGGAAATTTACCGATTGGAGTTCAAAATCTTCGCAAACGCTTCATCGTCAGCATACTCTCGCAGCTTCTCCTCCCTATGTTTCAATATGTCGAGGCTGCTTGTATATTTCTCCTGTTCCTCTGCTGCAAGGGTTGGATCATTCAACTTCTCCTGTATGCGCTTGCATCCCTCCCGCGTATAGTACAGGAGCCAGGAGACATCTCTTTTGCGTTGACTCGGCGTTAAATTCCGCCATTGTTCAGGATTCATCAACCACGCCTCGTACTCCTCAAGCTGTGACTCTGTCATGATAAAGACTACCCTCCTCCCGGTTGAGCAGATTCTTGTTCAGCATTCTAACCCAATCGCTTTACGAAAGACCCGGAAAGACATTTCATGAGCTTTCATTGGCCCCACCAGCAGCGCTAGCTGCTCATCGCGCAGGGCAAACGCCTGAATACGCTTGTTGATGGCCCTGGACGCTGATGGCAAGCCTGGCTCGTCCATGAGACGCCCGATCGCCTCGCAGTTCCGCTCGATACGCCGCATCAGCCGTGCTATTTGATGTTCGCATTCACAAGAATTGGCCATGCATGGTGTTCCTTTCTGATTCGTTGTTTCCGTCCCTTGAAGAAGAGACCTTGTAATCGGATAAGAACTGTACTACAAAACATCCAGCCATTAATCACATTGTTGAATTTGCTTGATTTTCATCTGCCAAGCATAAAGTACCTTAAGCTCTTGGATTTATAAACTAAATTTCCGGACATCTTTGGACGTTTTGTGTTATAGTAAAAACGTCCAATCTGAGCAGAAAGTGGAGTAAAGAAATGGCAAATGAGCGATTGCAAAGAGTAATGGAAGCTGCAAACGTGGATGTAGATGCTATCGTGGAAGCGACACATGTCGATCCAAGGACAGTAGAACGCTGGCTAAAGGGACGTGTACCTCACCCTCGCCATCGCAGAGCACTAGCTAGCCTGCTTAATGAACACGAAAATTTCCTCTGGCCCAACGATATGTCTGAGGCCAAGAAAGTTCCTGCCAAAACCGGGGAGATTGTTGCGGACTATGCTCAACGTGCTGATGTTCCCGCAAGTCTGTGGTGGCGTATGTTCTCAAGGTCTCGACGGAAGATCGATCTCCTTGGTTATGCAATGGTGTTTCTTCCTGAGCTGTTTCCTGATTTAGCAACTTTGCTCAGGGAAAAGAGCATGGCCGCTTGCAAGATTAGAATTGCTCTTGCCGACCCGAACTGTAAGAATGTAGAAGAGCGTGATAAAGAAGAGCAGCTTGGAGGAATTTTACCTGATCGCGTCCGAACGACGCTATATCATTTTCGAGACATCTTGAATTGTCCTGGTATTGAGGTTCATTATCACACGACGTTGCTGTACAACTCAATCTTTCGTTTTGATAATGAAATGTTTGTCACACCACATCTTTATGGTTTACATGGCTCTAAAGCTCCGTTGTTGCATCTACGTCGATTGGGGCCTCAAGGCATATTCGCTAAATTTGCTGCACATTTTGATGCAGTTTGGGCAACAACAGTACCAGTAGAGCAGTCGGTGCGTGTAAAGATGTAAATGCACTACCGACCATAGCTCCATTGTTAGAAGTAGAGAAATAGACAAAATGGCACGAATTGATTACCTTAACGACTCTAATGCCCCCCGGGCAAACAGCCTGGTGCCAGCCGCATCAGCAATTGTAATGAATGGTGAAGGAAAAATACTTCTGCATCGGCGGAGCGACAACACACTCTGGGGACTCCCTGGAGGAGCAATGGAAGTTGGGGAGAGTATTGGCGAAACTGTTGTGCGTGAAGTAAAAGAAGAGACAGGCCTGGACGTAGTTCCAGAGTATATCGTTGGTATCTATTCAAACCCAAAACATGTGATTGCCTTTTCTGACGGGGAAGTTCGGCAAGAGTTCTCTATTTGTTTCGTGTGCAGAATCGTAGGTGGACGATTGCGTGTCAGCGAGGAATCGTTCGAGGTCTCCTTTTTCACACCAGATGAGGCTGAGCGGCTTCCCATGCACGAATCGAACCGCATGCGTATCAGGCATTATTTGGAGCATAGAGCGCAACCCTATATCGGGTGAATTCTTCATTCCTATGAATACTTTCCCGACTAAAGCTAAAACTCGACACAGGTGAAGCCCGCTCCGCCTCCATCCAATCGGCGCACGAATTCGTAGAGGTTGTCCCCAACTCAGCAAAGGTGCTATACTTGCAGCGCGATGTTACGCAGGCTCTACGTAGCCCAGATGCCACGATGGCGGCGCCCGCTGCTTGGCTACCTGGCCAGTGTGCCAATTGTTGGGTTGGGACTGGCTGCGGTCCTGTTAATGAAGTATTTACTACCTGGTAATTTTTATTTTCTGGACACCCCGATGATGCTTTCGGTATTGCTAGTCGCGTTATTTTGGGGTGTTCGGCCGGCGTTGTTCGCCGTCTTGCTGGGCGCTGTGGCTCTCGATTATTTTTCTATTCCCCCGGTCTTGCAGTTTAGCCTTACCAACTGGGAAGGTATAGTGCAGGTGTTACCTTTCGTCGTTGCAGGCCTTGTGATTGCCATTATCACCGGGCAGCGTGAATCTGCGCGCATGAGGGCTCTGATAGCTGAAGAGGAGGCAAACGAACGTGCTGATGAGCTTGCGGCTGCAAATCAAGAGCTTGAAAAGGCTGACCGGCTGAAGGACCAATTTCTCTCGATGGCATCGCACGAGCTGAAAACGCCAATAACCACTATACGTGGCCAGGCGCAGATTGCCTTACGACGATTATCCAGACAGCGTGGCTTGCCATCTGAGCTGACTGTGACGTCACAGGCTTTAGAGAAGATTGATGAGCAGACCCGGCGGCTGAATAATTTAGTAGATGATCTCCTCGACCTGAGCAGCATTCGCGCTGGTAAGATCGGATTGCAAAAGAATGAGTGCGACCTGCTAGAAATATGCCGCGAGGTCGTCGAGGATCAGCGTCTCTTGAGTGGCCGTACTATAGAACTGGAATCTTCCTCGCCGGAGGTAAAGCTGCAGGGCGATTGCAATAGATTGAGCCAGGTCCTCGTTAACCTGCTGAGTAATGCAATCAAGTATTCCCCAGAAGGGAGTCCTGTGAGGGTACTGGTAAGTGAGCGCAATGACCTGGCGGTTATAAAGGTGTGCGACACTGGAAAGGGCATTGCTAAAGACCAACAAGCGTATATCTTCGAACCATTTTATCGCGCGCCAGATGCTCAAGTATCCTCAAAGAGAGGCATGGGTCTTGGGCTTGCCATAAGCAAGGATATTGTGGAGCGGCATGGCGGTCGCATCTGGTGCGAATCACAACGGGGCCAGGGAACCACTTTTATTGTTGAGCTTCCCAGGGCTGACTAAGACGGATTCATCTTTTCGATTAATTGCAAAAGTGTGTTCATTTTAAAGGGCTTGCGTAAGATAGGAACATCTGGAAGTTTCTCTTTCACCTGTTCCAGTTCAACCTGGCTGCAGGCTGAAATGATGATGATGGGGAGCCTCTTTGGTGAGATGAGCTGGTGAATATGTTCAATTGCTGCAAGGCCCGGCATGTTCCCGGGCAGCAATAAATCGACGATAACCACATCATAGGGTAGGGGGGTGGCCAGGTCTTCCCCGGTGAGTAGCGAATCCAGGAGCGAAGCGCTTGTGGTATGTGCTTCAACGCTATAACCTGCCATTTGCAGGGCGGTCGTCATGTAATCCAGGATAGCAGGGTTGTCTTCAAGCAGTCCAATCTTCATGCGAAATCCCTTTTCTCAACACAACACAGCACAAGAACGGACTCCTTAGGCCATCATCAGTGCGCCAATGTAATATTTGGTTCGTGCCAGGCGAGGACTATACCCGTGGCGTGTATTGCCAACTTTTACTTTCATTAGGACCCTACGCTAGTGTAACATATTTTATGTGCCACGGATGAGATCAGAAAGCGCATAGTACCAAAGTATACTTTTGTAAGATTTGCCAAAAATAAAAATTCCTGGATTTTCAAAATCCAGGAATTTGAGATGTATGAATTACTGCTGAGAGCAGAGATTCCGATTTTGTCATACATTTGTAACATTTAGGGGCTATGCTACTGATGTATGTCTGCATATTCATATTCTATGAGGACGCCGAAAGCGAGTATACATATGCAGAAAGAGAGACAAAGAAGTATGTCACAACAAGAATTGGAATTTGAGGGAATCACTTGTATGCTTCTATGCCGCAGTGGTCATCATCAATGTTGTGTTTAACCGTGGGGCTACATGTAGAAAACGCCTGAACACATACTACGAGAGATCGAACCAGAGGGCTGGAAGGAACAGAGAAGTAGATCAAAGCGGTTTCTTCCTGTTGCGTATCGATTTCGCCCACTCTTCTAGTTCCTGTGCCTCCCCCTCGCGTGCGGTATTGCGTCTCCAACAGGTACTGGCGTAAGGCGGTCATGTATGCCCGTACCGGTGAATGCCAAATCTGCAAAAGAACAGGAAGCGTCGTTTGGAGGGCAAAAACCCACTAATCGGTGGACGAGCACAAAGGGACCTTACGAAGGCGACCTCTTTGCTTGGGAATGGGCAAGGGAGGCGGAGCGACTTTGTAACTCAACACCTCAAAAACGCTCCAGACCTGATCGGTCAACAGGTGAATGCTAGTCCTGGCTCTTGTTCTGAGGCTGGGAGAGGTCGATGGCAATGTAGATCACGGTATCCCACGCGTTGTGGATGCCGATGAACAGGAGCAGCACCGTCACTGCGCCGATGACGAACAGTGCCGGCACCGCATGGCCTGGGAGCACAATCGCCGCGACGAAGAGTGCGGTGTAGGAGATGAGCGGCAAGACCGTATACCACAGCCAGTCTTCCAGCACCGGTTGATAGTCCGTCTGACGGCGTGCCCGCCGGAGCACGATGACGACGTAGATCACCCCCCCGAGACCGCAGAGGCCCAGCAGCAGGCCAGCATTCCAGAGCGCCTGCCATGGCGCGCTGAGAATCGCGGCGACGAGGAGCGCGAGGCAAAAATGCACGACGGTTGGCGTGCCGAAGGCCCCAACCGACTCACTCGACCTGCGCTGCCCAGCCCTCGCGATCAAGGTGATCACCACGAACATCAAGCCCGTCAGCGCCGCAGCAGCGGAGCCGATGATGACGTAAAAGTTTTGCCAGGCGGGAAGTAGCGACATCCCGGTCTCTTGCACGATGGATCCCCCTTCGATGGAAATGCACATGTTGTTGAACGCCTCTTTTTAGGTGAACAATTGCGTCAAAACGGCGAAATCATGGCGTCCCGCGGATGTATCTGCCCTGCCCTCAATCTCACTCCGGTAACGCATCAGGCACAAGACGTGCTACTCCCTCCATGATCACCTGCGAGATCACATCCGCCATCTCTTCTGACGACACCATCGTCTCCTCCTGGCTCCATTGGATCGCGGTTCCAAATATCGCCCAACTGACAACGCGGGCGATCGTTTCTAACGGCTCGCCCCTTCGCCTCTCTCTACCCTTTGCCTCTTTGAGCCATGTCAAGAGCAGTTCGGTCAATTCCTCATGAGCTGCCCGTTCAAACATCGGAGCAAGAACGAGCGATGGCTGATGCTGGTGGCGATACTTCTCCTCGAAGGCGTTCAAGACAGCTTGAATGAGCAGACGCAAGGTCCCTCTGTCCCATCGAGATTCAGGAGGAAGGACGCTTGCTAGTTGCTGGTGAAACCGCTCACGGACAACTGCATCCGCCAGCATATATTTATCCGTAAAGTGGAGGTAAAAGGTCCCTCGATTGACGTTGGCCCGCGCAGTTATCTCCTGGATACTCGTCGCCGCAAAGCACTTTTCCATCTCCCGGAGACTCGTCAGAGCCTTGCCCTTTTCTCGCACCACGTCCACGAATGCCTGCTGTAACAGCTGGCGCGTTCGCTGGATGCGCCGATCTTCGCGCCTCTTCTGGGTCACCATACCCTCTGCTCCTGTCCCTCGTTTCTCAACAATTTCTCTCTCGTGTTCAATACTCAACACCACTACAGGTATTGCTTATTGATTGTTGTGCCACCGAACCCTAGTATTATAGGCGAGGTTGCAAAGGCAAGCAACTGGCAGACCATTTGACACTCGCTTCAATAAGGAGAACACTATGCCGTCATCAGCATCTACGAACGACACATTGATCAGACACTACACAACAGCCATTGATGCCCTCTGTGAGATCGCCAACTCGTACTTTTTTCTAGGCAGATTAGGTGACGCCCTGCGCTTGCTCCATACGTCTGTGCACATGATAGAAGCAGGCGAGGTAGCGCCTCAAGCTCGCCTCAAGCTCTTGCTTCTGTATGGAAAGGTCCTCACCGTCGATCACCTTATTAACAGAGGTGACACAGATCTCATGTTTTCGACCATCCTCCAGGCACAACAGATCGCCGAGGCGGCGAAGGCGCAGCAGGGCATCGCAGACGCCTTGAGTTTGCTCGGCCAGGCCCACTGCAACGCTGCCACGGTGGCCATCGTGAAGAGTGGCGCCCTGCCCTTCGGCACGCAAGGCCAGGGGAAATATGAGGAAGCCCTCGCTTATCAGCAACAGGCCCTGGGGCTCCAGGAAGCGCTGCACGATACCCGAGGGATCAGCGAATCACACTTTGGCATCGGCCTGGTGTATCAGTTCTGGCAGCAGAATGAGTTGGCGCGGGAACACTTTATCAAGGCCATCCAGGTCGCCGAGCAGTATGGGCACATCCTGGAACAAGCCGAACCCAATCGTCACCTGACGTTCGACGCCTTATTCAGAGGAGACCTGGATCAGGCGCTCACCCACGCTCTGCAAGCGCTCTCCTTCCGCGAAGCAGGCGGCTTCAGGCCTTACCAGCCATTCGATCACCTCGCACTCTGGGACATCTACCTCAAGAAGGGGGACACGACCAATGCGCAGTTCCACATGCAGCAAGCATCTACCCTCGCTTCGGAAATGGGACTTTCAACGCTCGTGTCTTCCGTGATCAACACTACAAACCGTCTGGAAGCCCAGAAGGAGGAAGCATAGCAAGAGGCCAAAAGAAAAACTCCTGAGCTTTCAAAGTTCAGGAGTTTTGGCAGGGGAGACAGGAATCGAACCCGCAACCTGCCGTGCCACCGAACCGGACTTGCACCTTTCAATGCATCCGGCTCTCCAGAAGCTTCCTCGTAAGAGTTGGCTTCCTGTATCCCTTCCCCGTGTCTCAGGCATTACCCTGAGCATTTGAGTACTATGGATACTCCGTCGCCATGCACCTTTCGATGTTTAGGCGATCCCCAGGTTACACGTTTGTTCCGGTCCGAGTTTAGGTGCCCTTTTCGTCGTTCCTCTCAGGAGAGACGTTTGTCAATCCTCCAAAACGCGATTGACAATCCTGAAAAAGCGAGTTACGACTGGGATTCAGGCAATCCAGCTTTCACCATACTCGGCCTAGCTGCCTGGTTTCCAGTCCTGAAGGTCTAGATGAACCAGACTTTTCGAGCCATGCTATTGTCCCTTGACCCTTTCGGGATCAGGTCAGGCTCGTGCTTTAATCACTTTCGCCTCAGTGATACTGCACAAAAGCAGTAAGAACTAACGCGCCACGAGGGCGCACATACTTTGGAGACGGCTGCTCTGCCAATTGAGCTACTCCCCTACAGATGTGCCATGATGATAGCAGGGCGAGAAGGGTTTGTCAAGGCCAAAATGTTCTGTGGTTCTGACGTTCGGGGCTATCTTACCTCTTCTTCCGATATCCACCGGGACAAAGCAAAGCAAATAGCCATATGATACGATAACGGTAGCTTGCTATCGGTGATTCATCGCGAGAAAGGACAGACAGGATGGATCGATTCGCTTCTTTTGATGGCGTCGAGATTGCTTACCAGACATGGGGAACTGCTGGCGAATTGCCACCCGTGATACTGCATCACGGGTTTATTGCCAATGCCAATGTCAACTGGGTTCTTCCGGGGATAGTAGCGGCGCTTACGAACGCCGGACGTCAGGTCGTGGCGCTCGATGCACGCGGACACGGGGACTCCGACAAACCGCATGACCCCGTCTTCTACGGTGAAGAGAAGATGGTACAGGACCTCCGCCGCCTCTTCGATAGTGTCGGGGCGCCTCGCGTCGATCTAGTCGGTTATTCCATGGGAGCCATTGTCTCGCTCATTGCCGCCAGCCAAGACGAGCGCATTCGCCGCCTGGTGGTCGGTGGGGTTGGCGCTGGAGTGGTAGAGCAAGGTGGAGTAGATACCCGAGTGGTCGCCAGAACCGCTATCGTCGCTGCTCTGCAAACCCATGACCCCAGCACCATCACGAATCCGGTGGCCGCGGCGTTCCGCTCCTTCGCCGATCGAGTCGGAGCAGACCGTGAGGCGCTTGCCGCTCATGCGAGTTCTGTGCGCACGAGGCAAATCCCCCTGCGCCAGATTACCGCTCCGACACTGGTCATCGCTGGGGACAATGACGCTTTCGCTGCCCGGCCCGAGGTACTCGCTTCCTCCATTCCCAACGCCCGTTCCTTGCTCCTTCCCGGAGATCATCTCAGCGTCGTGCCAACGCCCCAATTTGCTTCAGCAATTGTCGAGTTTCTCGCATCCTAGCCTTCGGTTTAGGAATGCGTGGCTGGTACGAGGGAACCATAAGGAAACGTACACTGTATCTTTATCATTCACATCGTCAGGCAGGAGACCAGAGCGCAGCGACCGGCGCTGCAAATTCACGACCCTGTGTGCGTCCAGCCAGTGCCGAGGGTTCCCGGGTTGCCGGGTCCAGTGGGTTCAATCCGATAGCAGTTGCCGATGCTGCATCGGGCGCGATCACCAGCACCCGGCTCCCCTCGCGTTCCAGGGCCGCTGCTTCCTCATCAATGCCTATTCCCAAGTAATTCGCGTTTGCTCCCAGTGGGTTCAAGATCAAAATGCGATCATAGCCCCTTGCCAGGTCTGCATTCGTTGCCGAACGTACTCCGCCATCCATGTAACGACGCCCCGCAATGGTCACCGACGGCCAGACACCGGGAACGGCACAACTGGCCGCGACGGCATCCACCAGAGAGACACCCGACTCTCGATCCATGAAGTATTCCTCGCCGGTCTCCGTATCTACAGCTACAATCAGAAGACGTTGCCGAGGCCACGTATGAACGGGAAGCCGGGCCTCGATGGTGACACGCCGTTCCGCTTCCGAGATCGTCGGAGCTGCCAGAGCATACGCTCCGATCCGCGCCCGAATCGCTTTGCTATCAGGACCCGCCCCTGCTACCGCTTGACTAAACGCCTCCATCATCTGAATGGTATCGAACGCCACCATGCGCTCCTTC
>WNFT01008893.1_pt1 | contig 10491 bp, 11 predicted proteins | sample 5400191 | NCBI WGS metagenome assembly WNFT01 (sample SAMN13153359, study PRJNA577476) | soil metagenome | isolation source: 80 cm saprolite under Madrone tree | place: USA:California | collected 2016-06-14 | reverse complement strand
GCAGGGTCGATGCTCAAGCGGCTCGAAGCGGTTCGCGACGGCAAGGTCGCTGCGGCGAGTCTCATGGAGCCCTGGATCAGCGTGGCGCAGAAGTGGGGTCTGCGCATCCTGATCGAGTCCCATTCCACGCGTAGTGAGGCGGCGGGCGACGACCTCGACGGCCCGACCCTCGCGAAGATGTTCCGCGCACAGGCGAGAGCGGTCAAGGAGATCGAAAAGGACCCCACCCCTTACGTCCACTATTTCATCCGCGAGACCGGGGGACTCCTGGAGCCCCACGAGTTCCAGACCTGGCGCCTGCTCCACGCCGCGCCGCAACCCTACACGCGCGAGCGCTTCGAGGACACCTACAACTGGACCGTCAAGTGGAACATGACGGTGCCCGGCGCCACCTACGAGAACACGGTCGACAACCGCGCGTGGCAGTAGCGCGAGCCGCCTACGATCCGATCGTCATCAACTCAAGGGGAGATCACCATGAAACGCTTGTCTGTCATCACTGCGGGACTGCTGGTCATCGCCTTCGGCGCTTTCGGCTGCTCATACATGCCGTGGAGTAAGTCCGATGCAGATTGGATCGTGCTCATTGACGGTTCCACCGGGCTGGAAAACTTCAACCCCATCGGCGACGCCAACTGGAGAGCGGAGGGCGGTGCCATCGTGGCCGACAAGGGCAAGGGCGGCTACCTCGTTTCGAAGAATTCCTACAAGGACTTTCAGGTGAGGGCGGAGTTCTGGGCGGATACCACGACGAACAGCGGCGTCTTCATCCGCTGCACCGATCCCAACAAGGTCACCGCCACCAATGCTTACGAGGTGAACATCTACGACCGGCGCCCGGAGCCGGACTATGGCACCGGCGCGATCGTCAACGTGGCCAAAGTCTCGCCCATGCCGAAAGCCGGCGGCAAGTGGAATACCTACGAGATCACGGCCAAGGGCTCGCAGCTCACCGTCGTGCTGAACGGTGTCCAGACCGTCAGCGTTCAGAACAGCCAGTTCGCGCAGGGACGCTTGGCGCTCCAGTATGGGCTCGGCCCCAAAGACGCTCCTGGCGGCCCCATCAAGTGGCGCAAGGTGCAGATCAAGCCGCTGTAGCCCTGATCTACAGCGTTACTTTCTGGAGGAACTCCAGCAGCCGCGCTGAAGCGGTCTGCTCTGCTTGTCCCTCGGGAAGAACGTCCCAGTATTCCGAGCGCGGCAGGCATTCTTCGAGATACCTCGCTGCCGAGGTCGCGTGCGAGGCATCGTGCCCCGGGATGACGAGTGCGGGGATGTCGAGTTTGAGCATGTCCTCCGGTTCCGCGCCCGGAGCCGTGTCGCGGTCGAAGAGCGTGCGGCACATGTCTGTGACGAGCTTTTTATAAGTGCCGACGTCCAGCTTAGCGTAGGCATCGGCGAACGCGCGGTCGTTCTTGATCACCGAGGCCCAGGGCCCGCCTCTCGGTTCGGCATTGAAGGGTTTGCCTTCCTGCATCACGAGCGATACGACGCCCGCGAGGCCGACTTGCTCGACGTACGCGAGATGGTCGGCGAAGCGCTTATGGGTGCTGATGCGATACTTGGCCCCTCCGACGGGCCAGTAAAGAGTCATGCTCTGCACCATCTCCGGATGAGCGACGCCGAAAGCGACGACCGGACAGCAGCCCATGCAGCCGCCCAGGAGATGGACGCGCTTGAAGCTCAGCTGATCCAGCAGTCCCCGCCCTTGAGCGACGTAGTGCGCCCAGGCGATACGCTCGACACGGCCGCCCGAATGGCCGCATTCGCGCCGGTCGAAGACGATGCAGGTGTATTTCCTGGGCAGGTGCTCGAGCAGCTTGATCCTCGCGTACACCCCCTGCGTCTTCCACTTGTCCAAGGTCGCATCGAACCCGGCGGGCGAGTACATCAGGAGCGGCGGCCCGTCGCCGATCACCTCGTAGCGCGTCTTAATGCCGTCGATAAGAGCGGTAGGCAGGTCAACCTCCTCTGATTTGCCGGCCTGAACGCACGTCATCGATCAATGCACGAAAGGCATCGAAGCTGAGCTTCGCGGCATTGCCGTAGGTCTCGGTCTTGGCGTCGATCCACTTTGCCGCATAGCCGATGGCGGTATGCGCGAGGCGCACGCGTCCGTCGAGCCACGGCCCGCCGCCCAAGCCCCCGATGACCGGAATGGAAACCGCGCGTACGACGGCAGGACCGGCCACGGGACCCGAGTGTCTGAAGTCCAGGACCGAGGCGCCGGCATCTTCCAATCGCTTTGCTTCCTCCACCAGCTTGTCGGCGGCAAGTTTCTCGCCATGGAACTCGGCAAAGACCGGGACGCCTGCGCGAACGATGGCTTCCACCACGCCGGGATCTCCCAAGACCTTCACCATGTCCGCGCCTCCCTCTTTTGCGAGTCGGACGGCGGCATTGACTACGGCCTCGGCGCCTGCGTGCCCCGGACCATCGGGCACATCGCAGCTCACGAGGGCGCGCTTCGCGCCGCGGCGCACGGCTTTGCAGCAAATCAGCATCTCGTCCACGGTGACTTCCGTGTCCGTCGCGTGCCCCCAGAGATTCACGCCGACGGAATCACCCACCGATATGAGATCCACCCCGGCGCGGTCTGCGATCTGCGCGATCTGGTAGTCCCAGGCGACCACTCCGACGATCTTCCTGCCGTCGCGCTTCATTTTCTGGAGCGCGGGAATCGTTATCTTGGTTTCCATTTATGCTTGCGAGGCGCCGGCGAGCCGCCTGATCGCCGAGATGATCGCGCCCGGATCGGCGCGGTTCTTCCCGGCGATGTCGAGCGCGCTGCCGTGTGCGACCGAGGAGAACAGCACCGGCGTGCCGATGGTGAGTGCCGCGGTGCCGGCGAATGCGTGCGTTTTTGCCATGATGTGCCCCTGGTCGTGGACCATGACGACGAAGGCGTCGTAGCCTTTCCTCAGGAACATCGTATCGGCGCCGAACGGCCCCTCCGCGGCGACGTCGTTCTTCTTCGCGTCGGCGATCGCCGGGCCGATGATCTGCTGCTCCTCGTCGCCGAAGAGACCCCCCTCGCCCGCGTGCGGGTTGAGCCCCGACACGGCGATGCGCGGTGAGGCGATGCCCATGCGGCGCAGCGCGGAATCGGCCGAGCGGATCGCGTGCAGAACGCGGTCGCGCGTGACGAGCTTGATCGCCCGGCGCAGGCTCGCGTGCAGTGTCGCATGGGCGATGCGCATCTCGTTCCCGCCGTGATCGAAGCAGATCATGAGAAACGCGTCCTCGGGCGGCACGCCCGTGCAGCGCGCGACGAACGTGGGATACCCGTCGAACTCGATTCCGGCGAGCTTGATCGAGCTTTCGGTCTGTGGAGCGGCGACGACAGCGTCCACTTCGCCGGTGAGCGCCGCGTCGATCGCAGCTTTCGCCGAATCGAGCGCTGCTTCCCCGTGCGGCGCCGCGATCTCACCGATGTGCAGTTCGTCCGGCTCGAACTGCTTGCGCTCGAGGAGGATCAGCGCGCCGTCGCTCCAGTTCGCGTCGGCCGCACGCGCCACGGAGCGCAGGTTCAGTGCGAGGCCACAGGCGGCGGCGTGCGCCTCGAGCGCTCCGCGGTCGCCGACCAGCAGCGGCCGGCAGATTTTATTCACCTGCGGGTCGAGCGCGGCTTTGAGCGTGATCTCGGGGCCGATACCGGCCGGGTCGCCGATGGAGATGGCGATGCGGGGCAGGCTCATCAATCGACTTTCACTCGAGCCGATTCGATCACCCTCTTCCAGCGTTCCTCGTCCCGTTTCATGAACGCCGCCATCTCCAAGGGCGTGCCACCGATCGGTTCCGCGGAGAGATTTGCGAGCCGCTCGCGCACGTCGGGCATGCGGATCACCTCGATGACAGCTGCGGAAAGCTTCTCCACAATCGGAATCGGGGTCTTCGGCGGCGCGACGATCCCAAACCACGCGACGGAGCTGAAACCGGAGAGGATCTCCGACATCGCCGGCGCCTCGGGGAGCGAGGCGACACGCTTTTCGCTGCAAGTAGCGAGAGCCCTGAGCCTGCCGCTTTTCACGTGCCGCAGCGTCACGCCGAGGTTGTCGAACATGAGGTCGATCTCGCCGGCGAGCAGAGCGGCCATCGCCGGCGCCGACCCCTTGTAGGGGATGTGCGCGATCTGCAATCCCCCGGCCGCAGATTTGAACAACTCCGCGGTCAGATGAGAGGTCGTGCCGTTGCCCTGCGAGCCGTAGTTGAGCTTCCCCGGGTTCGCTGCTGCGTAGGCGATCAGCTCCTCAACTGTCTTCGCCGGCACACTGGGGGTAACGAGAAGGACGTTGGGGATCGCGGCCATCATGCTTACCGGCACGAACTGCGACGGGTCGTACGCGAGCTTGCTGAACAGGTTCTGATTGACGACGAGCGGCCCGGGAGCGGTGGCGAACAGGGTATAGCCGTCGGGCTCGGCCTTGTAGACGAACTCGGCGCCGATGTTGCCGCCCGCGCCCGGGCGATTTTCGACCAGTACCGGTTGCCCCCACTTGGCCCCGAGCTTCTCGGCGAAGATGCGGGGCAGCAGATCGGCGCTGCCTCCCGCGGGATACGGCACGACGATCCTGATCGGCCTCGCCGGGTAGGCCTGCGCGTGCGCGGATGGAGCGAGTGCGAACCCGAAAGTGAATGCGGCGGTAAGCAAGAATCGGCGAATCACGTCTACTCCTCGGTCTCTGCGACATTTTACCGGTGATAAAATCGGTCGGAGCACTTTCTCCGGAACGGAGCCCGAAATCCATGTCCGCAGCTCCAGAATCCCGTGCCTGGCCCGCCGAGGGCATCACGCGCGTTCCCTACTGGGTGTACCAGGACGAGGATATCTATGCGCGCGAGCAGGAACGCATCTATCGCGGCGCGACCTGGAATTTTCTCGGGCTCGAGGCGGAGTTGCCGGATCCGGGCGATTTCAAGACCACGTTCGTCGGCGAGATGCCGGTAGTGGTGTCGCGCGATCTGCAAGGCGCCCTGCGCTGTTTCGAGAACCGTTGCGCGCACCGCGGCGCGCTCCTGTGCCTGAAAGGCCGCGGCAACACGAAAGAGATTACCTGCATTTACCACAACTGGACCTACGACCTGGAGGGCAACCTCACCGGAGTCGCGTTCCGGCGCGGCGTGAGGGGGCTGGGCGGAATGCCCGAGGACGCAAGGCCGGAGAGCGAGGCGCCGAGGAAGCTGCGGGTAGCGACCTTCTGCGGCCTGATGTTCGCGACCCTTTCGGAGGCGACGCCGTCGATCGAGCAGTACATCGGTCCCGAAGTGGCCGCGAAAATCAGGCGCGTGATGAAGGAGCCGGTGAAACTGCTCGGCGGCTACAGCCAGGCGCTGCCCAGCAACTGGAAACTGTATTTCGAAAACGTAAAGGATACGTATCACGCGAGCCTGCTGCATCTGTTCTTCTCGACTTTCCGTCTCAACCGTCTCGAGCAGAAAGGCGGCGTGATCGTCGGCGGCGAGGGGGGCAGCCACGTCAGTTTCACGATGATGAAGACCGACCTCGCCGGGGACGAGTACGAGCGCGCCGGCATGCGCTCGGTCTCGGGCGGCTACCGGCTGGAGGCGCCGCAAATGCTCGAATCGGTGGACGAATTCGGCGATGGAGTGACTCTGCAGATCCTGACCGTGTTCCCGGGTTTCGTGCTCCAGCAGATCATGAACTGCCTTGCCGTGCGCCAGGTGCTGCCGAAGGGCGTGGCCGGCACCGAGCTGGTGTGGACCGCGTTCGGCTACGTGAGCGACGACGAGAGAATGGCGGAGCTGCGCCTGAAGCAGTCGAACCTCGTCGGTCCCGCGGGATACATCTCGCTTGAGGACGGTGCGGCGACCGGGTTCGTGCAGCGCGGCGTGGCGGGGGCGTCGGCGCGCGCGTCGGTGGTGGAAATGGGCGGGCGCGGCGTCGAGTCGAATGAATCCCGCGTCACCGAGACCTCGGTGCGCGGGCTATGGCAGCAGTACCGCAGGCACATGGGCTTGTAAGGCCGTGGACGTTGAGCTTCAACTCACCGTCGAGAACCTCCTCTCCCGCTACGTTCACGCGATCGACGACGACCGACTGCAAGACTGGCCGGGGTTCTTCACAGAGAAGGGCCGCTACCGCATCACCACCGCGGAGAACTACGAGCGCGGTCTGCCGCTGTCCATCATCTACGCCGACTCGCGTGCGATGCTGCACGACCGCGTCTCGGCGCTGCGGCACGCCAATATCTACGAGGCGCAGCGCTACCGGCATATCGTGTCTTCCACGCTCGTCGAGCGGATAGACGCGCACAGCGCGCGCGCGACCTCGAACTTCCAGGTCGTGCGCATCATGCACACGGGGGAGTCGATGCTGTTCGCGAGCGGCCGCTACCTCGACCGCATCCGCATGAACGGCGACGGCGGCGAGCCGCAGTTCGAGGAAAGAGTCGTGATCCTCGACAGCCGCAGCGTGGATACGCTGCTTGCAATCCCGCTCTAACGGGCTGTGACTTCAGGGCCTGGAGCCGATCGACGAGAGGCCCGGGTTCCATTCCATCCGGCGCCTGAGGGTGAGATCGATGACCTTTCCGTCCCCGGACGCCATTGGATCCCGCCGCCTGCCCACCCATTCGACGATCGGCATGAATTCCGCGCATTCCGCGGCTGCCGCGGAAGGGGCCATTTCGAAAATCCCGATTCCCGCCTCCGCTGCTTTCACGTACACGTCCGAATCGCTAATCCGCGTCAGGAAAGGCAAGCCGAGCGAATTGAGAAACCGCTCGAGCGGTTGATACACCGGCATCGAGCTGCGCACCCGGTTCGCCAGCACGGCCAGCTGAATATTGCGCGTGCGGATCCTGCCCACGATGAGGAGGTCCCTGACGAAATTGGCCGTCGCGTGAATGTCGATCGCCGAGGGCGCCACCGGAATGAGGATGCCGTCGGCCTTGCTGAGCATTTCCTGCAGGAGCAGACCCGAGGTGCCGGCCGGCGCATCGATCAGGAGCTGCTGCGTGTCGGCAGGCACGTGCATCTCGACGCTGCGGATGCGGCCGCCCTTCTGAGGCGCGGCATTGGCCCCGTAAATTCTCGCCCCGGGCTGGTTACGGACACGCAGCCAATGCAGGCTCGACCCCTGCGGGTCGTAGTCCATGACGGTTGTCGGGATGTCCTGGCTTGCAAAGTAACTGGCCAGGTTGGTCGCAATGGTGGTCTTTCCGGACCCGCCTTTGGAATTGATCACCAGCGTGGTGTTCATTCTCATGACCTTCGCCCCCTTCCCCGACACAGCAACGGGGAGACCGTAAGACTATGCCAAAGTCATAGTCCCGCTTATTAACTAATTCACAGGGGAGACGCGAAATCCTTCCCCCGGCGGGATCGCGGGCTTGCAACCTTGACAAGGCGGTGCACTCTTACGACCATTCGCCCGTTAACCGGGGTGGCGGCGACCTTCTTGACGCGACCCGGTTCGGCCGGTCGGCCCCGACGACATGTTCTCGAGACTTTTTTACGCGGACCTTGCTTCCCGCCTCAGGTGGGCGGTGTCGCGCAGGTGGTATCACTTGCGCGTGTCTTGGCACGCCTGGGACAAGGAGCCCTGGGTATTTGCCCTGGTTCTCGGCCTGATCGCCACGATCTTCGTTTTTGCGCTCCGGGCGGCTTACGAGCATCAAGACCACCGGCGGAGTCTGGCCTGCCTTGCGCGGAACGTGTATTTCGAGGCGCGGGGCGAGCCTGTGGCCGGTCAATACGCGGTGGCTGAGGTCACCATGAATCGCAAGGCCTCGGGCCGCTACTCCGGTACGGTCTGCGGCGTGGTCTATCAGAAAAACTGGGATCCGCTCCGAAAGCGCTATGTGGGCGCTTTTTCATGGACGGAGTTCGATACACTTCCGACCCCGACGGGCGAGGACTGGCTGCGCGCGTGGGAAGTGGCTGAAGCGGTCTACTATGAGCGGGAAGCGCCGGTGCTGGAGGGCGCGATGTTCTTTCATGCGACCTACATCAAGCCCGACTGGGCGAGAGGCAAGCGGCCGCTTGCCCGGATCGGCGGGCACGTCTTTTACAAGTAGCACAGCACGCTGGTCGGGCGACGGTAGGGGCTTTGAATCTTCCGAGGGTCACGGGATTGTTCTTCTCCTGCGGAGCCCCCATTTGATAGGGCTCAGGCTGCCCCGGGGGGTATCTCCCGGCAAGCCGTGTCCAAGGGATTTGCATGACATATCGCGATCCACGGTTGTGGGTGTGGGCCGAAGCGCTGGAGCTGCTCCGAGGAGCGGAGAAGCTGCAGCGCCGGGTTTTCCAGCTCGACGCGGCTGAAGCGCCGTGCTGGGAGCCTTCCGTCGACCTCTACGAGACGGGTGACCAACTCACGCTCTGCGTCGCGCTTCCCGGCGTCGCAGCGGATGAACTGGAGGTCTCCCTCGAATCCGGGACCGTCGTTGTGCGCGGCGAGCGCGCGTTCCCGGCAGACTATCAGCCGGCGGCCATTTACCGCCTGGAAATCCCCTACGGCCGCTTCGAGCGCCGCATCACGCTGCCCGCCGGCCAATACGAGCTCGTCGATCGGCGCCTGGAGAACGGGTGTTTGACGCTCGGCATGCGCAGACTGGGGTGAAACGACATGAGCCTTGAACTCGACAGCGTCAATCAGAAGCCGGCGGGCGAAAAAGCCAACGCCCCCGGGGCGCGGTCGTCGCCGGAAGGGACGTATGCCCTTCCTGAGGACGCACTGGTCATACTGCCCGTGCGCGGGATGGTGAAGACCAAACGGCCGATCGGCGTCCTGTTGCAGCGAAACTCCGAGACCGAGCGGCCCGGGCCGGAGGAGCTGTGCCTGGTCGGGACGGTCGCCAACATCCTGCGCTATGTCACCACGCCCGACGGCACGCACCATGTCATCTGCCAAGGGCAGCAACGCTTCCGCGTGGTCGAATACCTCGAGGGCTACCCCTTCTTGGTCGGAGCCCGACGCCTCTGGCGACGAAATAGAGGCGCGTCTCGTGCAGTTGAAGGAGCGGGCGCTCGAAGTCCTGGAACTCCTGCCGCAGGCCCCGCAGGAGCTCGTCGCCGGCATTCAGGGCATGTCGTCTGCCGGGGCGCTCGCGGACCTGGTGGCAGGCGTCATGGACATCGAGGTTTCGGAAAAGCAGGCGCTGCTCGAAACAGTGGACCTGCAAAAACGCATGGACGCGGTGCTCGACAAACTCGCGCACCGGCTGCAGGTGCTGAAGCTTTCCCGCGAGATCGACGAGCGCACTAAGGTGAGCATGGACGAGACCCAGCGCCGCTACGTCCTGCGCGAGCAGATGAAATCGATCCAGAAGGAGCTGGGCGAAGGCGAAGACGGCCACGCCGCGGAGATCGAGGAGCTCAGGAAAGCGATCGCCGAGGCAGGAATGCCCGAGGAAGTGGAGAAGCAGGCGATCAAGGAGCTGAAGCGCCTCGAGCGCATGTCCGACGCCACGGGTGAGTACTCCATGGTGCGCACCTATCTCGACTGGCTGATCGAGCTCCCGTGGAAGAGTCCCGAGCCCGACGCGATCGACATGGCCGAGGCGCGGCGCATTCTCGACGCGGATCATTTCGGCCTCGAGCCGGTCAAGAAGCGCATCCTCGAGTACCTCGCGGTGCGCAAGCTCAATCCAGAAGGCCACGGGCCGATCCTGTGCTTCGTCGGCCCGCCCGGAGTCGGGAAGACTTCGCTCGGCCAGAGCGTCGCGAAGGCGCTCGGGCGGAAGTTCGTGCGTGTGTCGCTCGGCGGCGTGCACGACGAGGCCGAGATACGCGGGCACCGGCGCACCTACATCGGCTCGCTGCCCGGCAACATCATCCAGGCGATTAAGAAGGCAGGCACGCGTAATTGCGTCATGATGCTCGACGAGGTCGACAAGCTCGGCGCGGGTTTCCACGGCGATCCGTCCTCGGCGCTGCTCGAAGTGCTCGATCCGGCGCAGAACAATACGTTCCGCGACAACTATCTCGGCGTGCCCTACGACCTTTCGCGGGTGATTTTCATCACCACTGCGAATATGCTCGACACTATCCCGGGTCCGCTGCGCGACCGCATGGAGATCATTCAGCTGCCGGGCTATACGCAGGAGGAGAAGCTCGAGATCGCGCGCCGCTACCTCGTCGCGCGGCAGCTCAAGGAAAATGGACTCAAGCCCGAGCAGTTCGAGATAGCCGACGCGGCGCTGACCGCGATCATCCGCGATTACACGCGGGAAGCCGGCGTGCGCTCGCTCGAGCGCCAGATCGGCGCGGTGTGCCGGCGCGCGGCGGTGCGCATCGCCGAAGGTGCAGTGCGGAAGGTAAGAATCGAGGAGGGCGACCTCGCCGGGATTCTCGGGCCGCCGAAATTCGAGAACGAGGTGGCGCTGCGCGCCGGCATCCCGGGCGTTGCGACGGGACTCGCGTGGACGCCGGTAGGCGGGGACATCCTGTTCATCGAGGCAAGCCGCACTCCCGGCGCCGGCAAGTTGATTCTCACCGGCCAGCTCGGCGACGTGATGAAGGAGTCCG
>WNFT01029772.1_pt1 | contig 10492 bp, 11 predicted proteins | sample 5400191 | NCBI WGS metagenome assembly WNFT01 (sample SAMN13153359, study PRJNA577476) | soil metagenome | isolation source: 80 cm saprolite under Madrone tree | place: USA:California | collected 2016-06-14 | reverse complement strand
CTGTTGGTGCTTCTGAGAATCCCGCGCCCCGAAACTCTCAAGGGGTATCCGCCTGGAGAACTGGGTCGCATTGTCGGTCTGGATCGGATGCCGGAAGTGAAAACTCTGCGCCGCAAACTCGCCCGCCTGGCTTCTCTAAAGGGCAGCCATCAACTCGGCCGTGACATCGCTCGGCACCGCATTCCCGAGCGTGGCAAGGTGCTCGGTTTCCTCTATATTGACAGCCACGTTCGGGCCTACCACGGCAAACACACGATTGCCAAAGCCTATGTGACACGAATGCGCCGCGCCCGCGACCACCGACTATTGGGTCAACGACCAGCGTGGCGATCCCTTGTTTGTGATCACCGCCGATGCGAACACCGCCATGACGCGAATGCTCATCCCCGTGCTAAACGAGGTGCGCGAGCTCCTTGGACCGCGCCGACGCTCCACCGTCGTCTTTGACCGCGGCGGCTGGAGTCCCAAGTCGTTTCGGAACCTGCTGGCCATGGGCTTTGACATCTTGACTTATCGCAAGGGCCGCACTCGTCATATCGCAGAAAACAGGTTCACACCACATAAGGCAAGGTTGGACGGTCGGCAGGTGAAATACCTTCTTCACGAACAACCCGTCCGCTTCCTGCAGGGGAAACTGCGGTTGCGTCAAGTGACTCGCCTGACCGGCGACGGCCATCAGACGCCGATCCTCACCAGCCGCTGGGACCTGCGCGTCATCGTCGTGGCTCATCGCATGTTCGAGCGCTGGCGGCAGGAGAATTTCTTCAAGTATCTGCGGGAGGAGTATCTGATCGATGCGCTGACGGATTATCAGGTCGAGCCCGACGATCCCACCCGTTCGGTCCCCAACCCGGCACGGAAAGCCGTCGAGAAAGAGCTGCAAACGGCTCGTGCCCATCTGAGAAAACTCCAGGAACACTATGGGGCAACGGCCATCGATTATATCGATGGAGACACTCTCTCCCCGGCAGGCTTCGAAATGGCCGAAGAGAAAAACCGAATGGCGATTGATAAGGCCAAAGGCCGCATCGAGAAACTCGAGGCCCGACGTGGCTCCCTTCCTCCTCGCGTGCCGCTTGCGGATGCCCGAAAGGGACAGGAGGTGGTCAAACTATCCACCGAACGTAAGCACCTCACCAACGTTTTGAAAATGATCGCCTACCAGATGGAGAGTGATCTGGTGGAGTTGGTTCGCCCGCACTATAAACGGGTTGACGATGAAGGGCGCACATTCATTCAAATGGCGATGCAGGACACGGCAGATATCGAACCTACGGAGGATGAGCTGCGCATCACCCTAGCCCCACTCAGTTCGCCACATCGCTCCAGGATCCTCGAGGTCCTTTGCCAGGAACTCAACAAGACGAAGACGCCTTTCCCGGGTACTCGGCTGCAAATGCGTTATTCGGTTACATCCACGTCCTGAAGCAAAAAGCGGACAGGTCATCGACAGCCCATGTCAGGAGCTCTGAAATTAGGAACTTTTCTGCAAAAACTGGGCGAAGCTAAAGGCTGGAAGCTTGCTATCGCTATAGTAACGGGAGCAGTGGCTTCTCTCACGTCATAAGACTCTCGCCCTCATGTCCTCTTCGGAACTGTCCTCGTCAAGCATCTGCTGGATCTCATCTCTTCGTTTCCGCAGCCTCTCCAGTTCCTCCGATTTCGACTTCGGGGACGCTCATCGCGGACGGGCTATTCGGATCCAGAGTGGCGGGAACCAGCGGGTTTGTAATTTTCAAGATGTCCTGAAGCTCTTTTTCAAGCACCCTCCTTCTTCTGCATTCATTGGCGTTTCTCCTGTGCGCCGGATAAACCGGCGAGGTGTAGTGAATAAAAGAGTCATACGGTACAAGGGGTAGCGACCCATACCGACCCCGAGTCATGCGGAGCCGCTCGTGAGGGTGGCGTCGAAGCGTTGACAGGGGAACGTGCGGGCCGGGTATACAGCCGCGTAAGAGCTTCACTCCGGGATGCCGACGCTGTAGGAGAAAGCGGAAGGCCCCACCCGAGGCACCACTTGCCCACTTCGGGGATGGGTTCGTGCATCCGCCTCTGAAGTTCGGTTTTCGCCTCCTTCAGTTTCGTTTGCAACCTTTTGCGGATCGTCTGCCGCAACACCGTGAACCGTCCGTTGCTCCTCTTCTTCACGCAGATATGCGTGAAGCCAAGAAAATTGAACGTTTCCGGTTTCCCTTCTCCACGCCACTGCCGCTGGTCGATCGCATACGGACCGAACTCCAGCAGTCGCGTCTTCTCGGGATGCGTCCTTGGACTTCCCGATGCGTCCCCAAACGAATTCCGTCTGGGGTGAACGCGGGATCTCGCGGTTCCCATGCGAGGTGCTTCGGTACGTGCACGGGGTCTGTGACCGCGCGGGATCCCTTGGCACCTCGCGATATCCAGTTTTAGGACACAGACCTTTTTCTCGGAGCCATGCGCCATGTACGAGTGTGTTTAGGTGAAAAGGAGGCCACTTCGGGTGGCTTGAGAACAATTTCATAATCGTGCTCGTGTTTCTGATCGTTGCAGGACGGCAAAGGCATGAAGGCTGAGCGGCAAGTATAGGCATGCAACGACCGCATTTCAACCCGGGTACCCGGAAGACACACCCAAGTAATCGACAAGCTGACGCATGCAAGCGGTAGTTCCTCATCGAAGCAGGGAAGGTGTACCTTCTAGAATCGTTTGAAGAAGATCGCGAATTTCATGGCTTAGCTCATGCGCTTGTTCCCCGCGATTCATGGCGCTTACCAGAATCATCCTCGGACAGGAACGCAAGAGCACGGCCGTATCCGAATGAAACATCTTCGAGACGGGCCACTTCCCAGATAACCAGGGCCGCTCCAAAAACTGTGTGACGGCTTCACTGTGATGAAACGCCGCTCTGCGAATCGACTTCGACTTCGACATCGCCTCCGGCCACCCGGACAGGGAAGCTCTCGATGCCTTGTCGTCGCACCTTCAAACAAATCCGCTTCAATGCTTTCTGGATACTTTTTGCCGCGAGCGAACCGAAAACAGTTGCCTTCACTTCCTCGGCCATGAAAAAGAAGTTCCACCCCGCGGCATGGATCTTGCGATCAAGGGCGAAGCGATCCAGCGCCTTGACCAGGCTCCAGTTCCCTGAGTAAGGGTCACTTTCCAAGGATCCGGGTTACGAGGGGACGATCCTGGATCAGGATGAAGCCGACTTGGACTTTCGGTGTCATGGGCTTCCCGGAAGCCGCAGGCGAGATTCCTAACACGACTAGAAATCTGCCAGGAAAGAAATCTGGACTGGCTTACGCAAACCCCTTCCGCGCACTCTGCCGAGCAGGGGAATATACTTCAGATTAGAAATGCTGAGGTGCATTATGCGGCGGCATCATGTGAATCGCAATTTTACGGAGCCTTTAGCAATCGGACCAATTGTTTTCTCCCCGAGTTCATTTGAGCGAATCGTCAAAGCTCTCAAAATTTCACCCGAGGAATACCGAAGTTCGCCTAAGCTGAAGGAGTGGGTACGCCGAAATAAGGACCAGAAATATGTTCCAATGGACCTGCTCAAAGCCTTTGGATTCCTCGTAGAGGTCCACTATGCAGATCACGAAACCAGGACGCGGCGATCCTCACGCTAAATAGAAAAGACTCAAGGCAAAACCTCACGGCGATGCATAACGCCAGCCCGGTTTCCTCCCGGATTCGCCGTCTACGAGTTAGCCTCTAATTCCAGGCATAGTAGATGGCCCAATAGATGGCTGCAAGTAGCACAATGGCCAGCACTAAGAACAGTACGTCTTTGAATCTTCGCTCATCCACAGCTCTCAAATGTACGCCCGTTTGAGTTGCGGACGCGGACGTCAGCTAAGTCTTGAGATCCACCGCCCCTAGGCCGCGGCTTGCATTAGGCCAAGCTCGGACAGCAAGGCGCGTCTTAGCCTTTCAGACTGGTGCTCGCCGTTGGCGACCCGATTGATGTACGAAGCGTCCACGCCCAATCGCTTCGCAATGCAAGAGTAGTAAAGACGGATGTATTGTTTGTGAAGATCGAGCAGGGTCTCAGCTTCTTCTTTGTCAGGCCCGTGCTGCTTGTGTTGCGAGTGAACCGAACGGGTGTGAGCCATGTCGCGCCCCCTTCTGGCTGGCCATCTCCCGCACGCAAGATTCTCGGGCTTTTCGTGGGGGGGGCCTACAACGGTTTGTAGGTCGAGGGTCAGGTTCATTGTAGTCCTTTTATGACGGTTTCGTACAAAAGCAACCACTACCCGCCTGAACCAAGACTCTCCGGGTGCCGGGCCTGCTCTGCCCTATCGAAACAGCAAGTTGTGCCGATTCGAGAGATGTAATTCCCAAACGCCAGAAGCGAGTAAACTTTGTCACAGGCGTAGGAGCGGCTTCAACCCGTGGCACCCCAGTGGCCGCGGCAGACCCCCAAATGGGCGTAAGCAGCTCGCAGCCGGACCGGCGGCGTGACAGTCTCGACGTCACGGCCCACTACGCATTCGGATTTGACGCGGGGCTGGTTGATCATCAACTCGGAGTCCTTGCAGAGATGCCCCCAAGCGCACTGCTTAGGTTTCCCGTGGCTGATATAGCCGATGATGTTTTACGATCGTTCGGATTCATGGCCGCCGCATCCCGGGCTGCTTAGATGACCTGTTGTACAGGACAGGGCCAGAGTTCCCACGGCGCTCTTACGCTCTGGAAGGCATCAACATCGGGTTCCAACTAGGCGGCCAGGCGACGGATTTCGTGCTACTGATGATGAATCCCAAAGGGAGCGCCCGCCCTGCACCAGATTTTGGTAAGGGCACATGCGCCACCCCCGTCGAAGCACGTCGCAGCCCTCGCGGTGGTTAAGAGGAATTGTTGAGATGACGCGCCGACAGAGCAGACACGCGCTAAGGATCGCGCTTGGTATCGCGCTGGCAACGATCCTGCTGGGCCTGCTGGCGATTCTGGCAGTGGAATGGATGTCATCGCCTTCATTTTTGACCACGACAATCTGCCACCGTCACGCTCGCAACTGCGCCCCACGCTGGATGCCCACCGAACACCGAGTGCAGGAACTTGAGCGGCTTTAGCAGTGGCGAGCGGGTCATCAATCAGCGTACCGAAAATCCCCTAAAACTCTTATGCTCTAAGCGCTTTCCCTACAATGCTCGAAAATCACTTTCCAGTGGGTCAAAAAACACTTGTTTGTGGAACGCAAGCCCATTGCGTACCCGATCCAATTGCCGCTAGGAATGTGAGCATTCTTGAACAGACCGATCTATTCCTGGGTCGGTAAGCTCGTGTACGTATGTCTGTGGTCAAACACATTCCCGATACGTCACCGGGGCCAACCGGCACCTCTTGCCTAGGATACCCGCGTGGCACCTGGCCTCCGCTAACTGGCACCTGGCCTCCGCTAACCTCTTCATTCTGCGCCAATCCTTCGAGGGATAACGAGCGACATCAGGATTGCAGCCTACCAGGGTGTACTTGCCCCTGCCACGCCCATTGGGTAAAGGCAGGAACACCGCATGCGGCTACAAGATCAGAGTTGCAGCGAGCACTAGATCAACAAGACTGACGATACTACTTCCTTCCAGCTCTTACTTTCGCCCTTAATCCTACAGAAATTTTATAGTCACTGAACCACAACATTCGTCCGGCAACCCCTGCGGAAGACGAAAAGATGAAGTTGTAACGTTATCTGAAGAACCCTAGCCTTGCCGTGCGCTCGATCCTGCCCTGAGGATATCCGTACTAATGTGTACATGGATCATGGCGTTCCGGATCTGATTGACGAGAGGTTCCCGCTACCAAAAAAGGCCTCTTCAAGGTCGGAGCAGCAAATGGGAAGAGCAAAGCGGTGGGCTGGTTTACACCTTTCGGCGTAAGATCTTGTCGTACGAATTCGATGGACCGACTCCATGATCGTCCACTGGATCGGAGAAGCAGGTCGCTGCGCTCCGAGAGATGCCCGCAAAAAGACAACCTTTATTATGGTTGTCTGACTTCAGTGCGACAGACAGTTGCCGAGAAAACCAATGGGAACAGTGACCCGCGAGCCTTCAGAGATCGACATGCTCCTGGTTGAGCTGGGGCGAAGCTTTTACGCCAGGGGCTGGGCGCTGGGGACAAGCGGCAACTTCAGTGCTGTCGTGAGCCAAGACCCGTTCCGACTGGCAATCACGTCCACCGGATCGGATAAGGGGAGTCTCAAGCCAGACCAGCTTGTGCAGGTGGATCTTAACGGCATCGTGGTAGAGGGGTCGCATCAACCATCCGCTGAGACCGCAGTGCACCTGGTCGTGGCACGCCTGCGCGGAGCCGGCGCAGTGTTGCATACGCATTCTGTCTGGAGCACAATAATTTCCGGTCTTCACGCAGCTCAGGGTGGCATCTGGATCGAAGGCTACGAGATGCTGAAAGGGCTCGCAGGCGTGAACTCGCACATGCATCGTGAGTGGCTGCCCATCATTGAAAACGACCAGGACATGGTGAGGCTGGCTTGCGTTGTTGAAAAGCTATTGCGGCAGAACTCGGACGCTCATGGCTTCTTGTTACGAGGCCACGGGCTCTACACTTGGGGAAACGATCTCGCTCAGGCAAAACGCCATGTCGAGATCCTGGAGTTCTTGCTGGAGGTGATCGGACGGACTGGTTACGACGCAGCTCTCACAACAGTTAACGATTGAGTGCGCCGTTTGCGTCCTTAGGGAGAACACATATGGCGATTGTCAGAATACCAGACCAGAACCGGACTTTGCACGACCCGGAAGGCGTCACCGCGCACCTCGCGGACATCGGAATCGAGTACGAACGCTGGGAACCGGCACATGCTGTCGAGCACGATGCAGCACCGGAAGAGGTTCTCGCGGCGTACAGCGCCGAAATCGAAAAGCTTAAGGGGCACGGCGGTTATGTCACGGCGGATGTGATTGATGTCACACCGGAGACCCCGAACCTGGAAGCCATGCTGGCCAAGTTCAGTCGCGAACACTGGCACGACGAAGACGAAGTGCGCTTCATCATTCATGGTCGCGGACTTTTTCACGTCCGGCCACGCGTCGGCCCTCTCACTGCGATCGAAGTGGAAGGTCGCGACCTGATCCGCGTTCCGTGCGGCACGTGGCACTGGTTTGATCTGTGTGCGGATCGGAGGATTCGTGCGATTCGCCTGTTCCAAGACCCCGCGGGCTGGACACCGCATTACACCGATAGCGGGGTAGATAGCAACTATCAGCCAGTGTGCCTGGGACCGTCGTATTTCCCGTCCAGGTCAGCCCATTCTTGAAGTGACACTGCACGGCGAGTCGGTTTGTGCCATCCTGTTGGACATCGAAGGCACTACCACGCCTCTCGACTTCGTCTACAAAGCCCTTTTCCCCTACACCCGCTCGCATGTAAAGCAGTTTCTCAGGCAGCATTTTTCATCCCAGGAAGTGTTCGCTGACATTTCCGGGCTTCGCGAAGAACACGGAGTAGATACGCGCCAAGGTCTGAACCCGTCCCTGTTGCGTCATAACACGCCAGAAGAAGAATTGGAGTCCGTTGTTGAATACATTGAGTGGCTGATGGCCCGCGATCGCAAATCTACGTCCTTGAAATCGCTCCAGGGCAGGATCTGGGAACAGGGCTATAAGAGAGGCGAATTGCGCGGCCAGGTTTTTGATGATGTTCCACGTGCACTGGAGCGATGGCAAAAGCAGAAGAAAAAGATCTGCATTTTCTCTTCTGGCAGCGTGCTGGCGCAGAAATTGCTCTTCGCACATACGACGGCTGGCGACCTCACGCAGCATATCTCCCATTACTTCGACACCTCCACAGGTGGCAAGACTGATACGCAGACCTATCAGGCAATCGCGACCGTCCTACAGCGATCGCCCCGTGAAATTGCTTTTCTTTCGGACGTGACCGCAGAGCTCGATGCGGCAAAATCGGCAGGCATAAAGACGCTGCTATGCGTGCGTCCGGGGAACCGCCCACAGCCAGCCAGTACTCACTTGGTGATTCGCACCTTTGATGAAGTGTTACCTTAGAACCCATACCAAACCTCCGAATTCCTGCAACCAGGAGAATGGCACATCCCTCTGTCTTTCTCGATCATGAACGCCGCGGATCGACCATTCGCCCGCGACCACCGCCACTGTCGACATTGGCCGGACTCACTGGCTGATACTTATACGGCGTGACAACAAAACGCCTGAATGAGCAGGTGAAACGAAATATCGACCGATTTCCCGCCGATTTTATGTTCCCATTGAACCAAGAAGAATCGGATCGTTTGAGGTCGCAATTTGCGACCTCAAAACATGGCCGCGGCGGTCGCCGTTATCAGCATGTATTTACGGAACACGGGGCGTTTCCAGAAACTCCTTGCCCAGCTCAAACGAAGGCAGCGCCTTATAGCGAGTCTGGTGAGTGGAGCCATGTACAGTAACATCATAGGTGTCGCATGTGATGATGAAGTAACGAACTTGATCGTCTTTGGCTTCCCGGGCAGGATTTTCACCGCTGTGGACCAGCGCGTTTCCACGGCGCACTGAATTAGGCAGGCTAGACAAGCTCAACAAAAACCACCTCACGCGAAACCTGGTTCATCGCCTGGAACGTTTGGGCTACGCGGTCACACTGACGCTCCAACAAGAAGCGGCGTAGGCGGAGATAATTTTCATGACAGGCGACTTTTCATTCCCAATCCGACTTGGCGGTGGAATGTCGTTAATTCGCGAGCGATGATTCGGCCATTCCTGGGAGCAGGGTATTCTGCACCTTGACTGCGGGAATCCCTGTCCGCCGCTTGAATCTTCTCTCGCAGAGGCATAGTGTGTGGAGCGACATAGGGAGGTGGCCATGGCCTATGTCATTGCCGAACCCTGCATTGGGACAAAAGACACCGCTTGCGTCGATGCCTGCCCCGTAGATTGCATTCACCCGAAGAAAAACACGACTTACAATGACGGCCGTCCGGGCTTCGATGAGATCTCCCAGCTCTACATTGATCCCGTGGAATGCATCGATTGTGGGGCCTGCGTGCCAGTCTGTCCGGTCTCCGCGATTTTTGCGCTGGATGACCTTCCCGAAAAGTGGAAGCACTATGCGGAACTCAATGCAAACTACGTCCAAAGCGGCAAATTCACGCCGGGCGAATACACCAAGTACGCGGCGAAGTAGACGCAACCGGGAGGATCAAAAGCCATGAGACTCGATGACATGATTGGCTCGATTTTGAAGCAGAAGGAAGACGAGATCTGGTCCATAACTCCCGATCAGTCAGTCTACGAAGCAATAGAAAAGATGGCAGACAAGGGAGTCGGGGCATTGCTGGTGATTTCCGAAGGCGGGCTAGTGGGCGTCATCTCAGAGCGCGATTACGCCCGCAAAGTCATTCTCAAGGGAAGGTCCTCAAAGGAGACCCAGGTCAAAGAAATCATGACAAGCCCGGTGATTTCCGTGACTCGGAAGGACACGGTTGATGGATGCATGACCATCATGACGAACAACCGCATACGTCATCTGCCGGTGGTAGAAAACGAGAGAGTCGTGGGGATGGTCTCGATCGGCGACTTGGTGAAGTGGATCATCTCAGGGCAGGAAGAGACCATCCAGCAACTGGAGCACTACATCGCCGGGAAGTATCCAGCCTGAAACACCTCAATCGCCCGTACCAGCCCGGATGTCCTGGGCACGACGGGTGATTTTCGTCATTTCTAGGATTTCAAAGCAGCGAACAGGCTGTTGAGACTCTCCTTCGCATCCCCGAAGAGCATCATGCACTTAGGGTCGAAGTAGAGCTCGTTCTCAACTCCGGCGAAGCCCGGGCGGAGGCTGCGTTTGAGGACGATGATCGACTTGGCGCAGTTGACCTCCAAGATCGGCATGCCGTAGAGAGGGCTGTTCTTGTTGTTCTTTGCGGCCGGGTTTGTCACGTCGTTCGCACCGACAACCAAGGCAATGTCTGCCTCTGGGAAGTACGGATTGATTTGCTCCATCGTGTACAGCTGGTCGTAGGGTACGTTTGCCTCGGCGAGCAGCACGTTCATGTGGCCAGGCATGCGGCCGGCGACCGGGTGAATGGCGTATTTCACATCTATGCCGCGCGCAGACAGCAGCTTTGCCAGCTCACTGACGCCGTGCTGAGCTTGCGCGACAGCCATCCCATAACCCGGGACGATGATGATCGACTGGACGCTGTCGAACAGAACAGTCAGCTCTTCGGGAGTGATGCTGCGGACTGCCCCTCTTGCCTCCGCCGATGCGCCGACTTGCTCTTTCCCGACTTTGCCGAAGGCACCGAACAGCACGTTCATCGCCGAGCGATTCATGGCTCTGCACATCAGCAGCGAGAGAAGGAAGCCGGAAGTGCCGTCGAGCGAGCCGGTGATGATCTGGATTTTGTTCATCAGTACGAAGCCCATGGAGGCGTCGGCCAGACCACCGTAGGAGTTCAGCAAGGCTATGACCACAGGCATATCCGCTGCTCCGATGGGAATGACCAGGAGAAAGCCAAACAGCAAAGCCA
>WNFT01014291.1_pt1 | contig 10492 bp, 7 predicted proteins | sample 5400191 | NCBI WGS metagenome assembly WNFT01 (sample SAMN13153359, study PRJNA577476) | soil metagenome | isolation source: 80 cm saprolite under Madrone tree | place: USA:California | collected 2016-06-14 | reverse complement strand
AAAGGCATGCTCGTTGAATTGCAGACCATGGAGGAGTACAAGACGGTGCTTGCGTCAAACCGTTTGCAAATCATGCAAAGCCAGGTCCTGAACAAAAATTGCGCCAAGACCTGGGATCTTTGCCTGGACATCATCAAAAACAAATCGTTTTGGGCGCTCGCCGCAAGTATGGGCCCGGAGTTTGTCCATTATCTCAGTGCCTTCCGGGCTATGAGAGCAGGCTTCGCCTCCGGCAATTTCATTTACGGTCTCCTCGTCGCCCAAAAACTCTAAGAGCGGCGAATCGATAGGGCAGCTCGGCGCCAGTCGATCGCGGATTCCGAGGCTCGCCTCGAGTTCTAGGGCGCGGGGACAGCTACTCGGTTACCCGGAAAACAAATGGGTCTAAACGGGGGCGGATTTGGTTTGCAGCGCAAACTAGTTTGCGGGTGATTGATTTTAGTCTGTGATGCAAACTAGTCTGCAATACAGACTAGATTGCAATACAGACCAAACTGCACCGCAGTGAGGCGACCGGCCTGCCCCGGCCGGTCGGGGTCACTGGGCACTCTTGCCTTCCCGCATTCGAGGAGCGCATAATCTCCTCTCAGCACGGCAGGAGGTGCTGACATGGCCAAGACCAAACAATTTACAATCACAGTCGATCATCAGCCCGGAGCAGTCGCCCGCATCGCGAAAACGCTGGGGGACGCCAAGGTGAATATTCTGTGTCTCTTGGGAACGTCCCAGGGCACGGCCGGCACAATTCAACTCATCGTCGAAGATGCCCGGCGCGCCAGGAAAGCGCTCGACGCGGCCCGGATCGCGTACCAGGAAATCCCAGCGGAACAATACGAGTTGCCGAACAAAGCCGGTTCGCTGGCTCAGTGCTTGAACCAGCTCGCAGCGAAGGGCGTCAACATGAATTCGATCTGCGCCATGGCTGCCAAAGGCGGCAAGAAAGCCGTTGTTGTTTGCACGGTGGAAGCTGCCGCAAAAGCAGCCACTGCAACCGCGTAGCAGGAATTCGCCGGCGAAAGCGACAGGACGAACGCAGCGAGGCGAGGAATCGTTTCGACTGTGGAGGAAGGGGTTTTTTCTTCACTACCCACTAGAAGTTATCTCATAAACACATTCAAGCCGCTGAGCGGTTGAATCTGATGGCAAACGGCGTAGATCAGGGACATGGAACTCACCGACGCCCAGTGGGCGGTGCTCGAACCAGTGTTTCGTCCGAAACGCCGGGAGGACGGGCGTGGCCGGCCGTGGCAAGATACGCGAGCGGTGCTGAACGGTGTCTTTTGGGTTTTGCGTACCGGCGCTCCTTGGCACGATCTGCCGCGTCGTTATCCTCCCTACCAAACCTGTCATCGCCGCCTCCAGCAGTGGCAGCGGTCCGGGTTGCTCACTCGACTGCTGCAGAAACTGGCGGAAGACTTACGCGATCGAGGAAAGCTGGACCTGAGCGAATCCTTCATCGATGCCACCTTCAGTTCGGCGAAAAAAGGGGCTCTGCTGTCGGCCCTACTCGCCGCGGCAAAGGCAGCAAAATCATGGCGATCAGCGACGGCCATGGTCTTCCTCTCGCCGTGCACGTGGCCAGCGCTTCGCCTCATGAAACAAAACTCGTCGAACCTACGCTCCAACGACGTTTCCTTGCGGAAACTCCCGAGCGCTTGATCGGCGACCGCGCTTACGACAGCGATCCGCTGGATGCGCAGATTCGCGAACGCTTCGGTGTGCAGTTGGTTGCTCCGCACAACTCCACGCGTAGCCGGAAAGCCACGCAAGATGGTCGCGTGCTGCGCCGCTACCGTCGCCGCTGGAAAATCGAGCGCTTGTTCGCTTGGCTTCATAATTTTCGTCGGGTGGTCATCCGCTGGGAATATTACCCAGAGAATTTCCTCGGGATGGTGCAGCTTGCTTGTGCCGTCATCCTCCTGAGGTATTTATGAGATGGCTTCTAGTCGCGGACCACTTTCTCCTCAGTGGTCGTGGGACATCGCGGCCATGTCGTGGCTAGGTTTTGCTTTGCGGCGCAGAGCGGCCATCGCTTTGTCGTCCGCAGGAACAAAGTAGCCAACGGCGATGCCCATCGCTCCGTCGCGCAATAATTTTCCAGTCGGGTTGTCGTACCGCGCAGAAATCTTCAAAACATCATTCGCCGCAAATTTATACCCGCCCTCCTGGAGAAAAAGTTTCACGGGCACCGACTCGAGACGGCCCTCAGCGTTCACCGTGGCGTCCAGCGTCGCAACAGTTTCTTTGCGCGACGAATTTTGCAGCACGACTTGCCGGCCGTAGTCGTGCAGATGTCCGCCGACGCCGAGCAGCACGCCGTCATATTTCACTGCGACGGTCCCGCCTTTCGTGCTTTTTCCAACGGGCAGGTCGTAGCTTGAATCTCCGCACGACTTCACATCCATCCACGCGGGATAGACGTTTCGGATCATCTTCCCCACGCTCCCGGTACTCGCATCAGCAAACGGGATCCGCACTTCGAGGTACACCTTGTCGTAAGAAGTTGCCGTAGGGTTGTACACCATCGTCTCGATTCGAATCTTGTCGCCTTTTTGCACGTGATAACCGTAGCCGGGCACCTCGGCCCAATCAGTCATTTCGCTGCCCGCGCCGAAAATATGTTCTTCCTTATTGGGGCAGAGAAAATCGGCGCGGTTCTCGTTCCAGAATGCGGTGTGGTGCAGCACGGTTCCCGGAACAGCGTTGCCGCTCGAATCGACGAGCCTGGGATGATATGCAAGAAGCCATCCTTCGAACGGCGCTGCCCAAATCAGATCCGGCGGCTGCGGCATTTTCATGTGATCGGTGTTCGCTGGCAAAGTCATCGGACCCACGCGCAAGGTAACGGAGTGCGCATTCGCATCCACCTTCGAATCGAGGGTCACGCCTTTTGCTGCCGCGTGGCGCATGCCGCCCTGCATGAATGCGCCATGATGCGCGTGCTCGGCCGGTTTTTGCTGCGCGAAGCTGAAAGGAGCAAGAGCGATTGCCGCCGCCAAAAAGTTTACCGACAAGATTGTTTTTGTCCACATAGTAGTGCTCCACGTTTTCTTTCGAACCGGGCACTTCCATCATAGCTCCATCACGCCGATTCCGTCGCGCGCTGAAAAATAACGTTCGCCGTGGACTTGCGGCAGAAAGTGGTTACAATCTCGGCGCATGAATCGCTTCTGGCGCTCTGCCATTTTGATTTCTGTTTTTTCGCTGGCGATACTTTTCGCACCGGAACGGTTGCGGGCACAGAAACCTTCGTCAGATGTTTCACTGGTCTTGAACCATGTGACGGTGGTTATTGAGGGCAATCACATTGCGTTCGCCGGGCCCAACAAATCAGCCGAGTATTCGCGTCACGCTCATGTGGTCAACGGCCGAAATCTTTTTCTGATTCCCGGTCTCTGGGACATGCACGTACATCTCGTCTTTGGCGACTGGTTTCCCGACGCGCAAGGAATTTCGCTCCCGCTCTTCGTGGCCAACGGCGTCACCGGCGTGCGCGATATGGGCAGCGAACTCGGCATCGTGCAGGGATGGCGCAACGAGATCGAAGCGGGGCGCCTCATTGGGCCGCGCATTCGAACGTCCGGGCCGATGCTCGACGGACCGAAGCCGCGTTTTCCAAGCTCCATCGCGATTGCTAGCCCGGACGATGCGCGCCGCGCCGTCGCGGATCTCAGACGCAGCGCGGCAGACTTCATCAAGTTGCAATCGCTTATTCCGCGCGACGCGGTGTTTGCGATCGCAGACGAAGCCAAGAAGCAGGGAATCGCATTCGAAGGGCACGTGCCGGATTCCGTGCGCGCGAGCGAGATGTCCGAAGCGGGGATGAAGAGTTTCGAACATCTGATTGGGATTTTCGAAGGCAGTTCGCCGGCCGAAGATGACTTCTTGAAAGGGAATAAGACGGAAGGACGATTTCTCGCCACTTACGATTCGGCGCGCGCCACGTCGCTGGCCGCGATTCTGGCAAAGAATCAAACGTGGCAATGCCCTACTCTGGTGTGGGAACGCGGCGGCAACCTGATCGATGTGAGCGATTTCACCAAAGACGCGCGCGTGAAATACGTGCCCGGGTCGTGGAGAACCAAGACGTGGAAGCGATTCACGGACGAGATCACGCAGGGTTACGGGACCGATGATCTTGCGACGCGCAAGAAATTTATCGAGAAGGAGCTGGAAGTCGTGGGGATGCTGCACAAGACCGGGGTGCCATTTCTTGCGGGAACCGATACGCCGGCTGGAGTCCATATTTTCCCAGGCTTCAGCCTGCACGAAGAATTACAGCGCTTCGTTGCGTCCGGATTCACTCCGCTCGAAGCGCTGCAAACCGCCACGTTGAATCCCGCCCGATTTCTTGGCATGGAAGATCAGCTTGGTACGGTTGAAAAAGGAAAGCTCGCGGATCTTGTGCTTCTTTCCGCCAATCCATTCGAGGACATTGCGAATACGCAGAAGGTTGCAGGGGTCGTATCGAATGGCCAATACTTCTCTCGCGCGGACCTAGACAAAATGCTCACGCGGGTGGAAGCATCCGCGCGCCGCCAACCCTGAGCGACGCCAGCTCGGTCGCGTCCACCACATTACATGCCCCGTCCACAACCTTGAGCTCTTCCCCGACAAGGCAAACTGCCGGGACCGCAACACATCTCACAGGCGGCAAACAGTCCCTCGGATCACGAATTCCGTGGGCAGGATACGCTGGCTGAAGGCCATGAGCGGATGATGTAGCCGCTCGAGAAGCATCTTCATACAGGTTTCGCCGATCTCTTCTTTGTGCACGCGCACGGTCGAAAGCTGCGGATCCATCAAAAGAGCTTCTTCGCGGTCGTCGAACCCCACAAGGCTGATATCATCCGGCACCTTGATTGCCTGCCGCCGCAGCGATCGCCAAAGCCCGTAGGCAATTTCGTCGTTGCCAGCTACAACAGCCGTGGATCGCGGCCGCCGGGAGAGGATTCGCCCTACGCTCTTTTGGCCGAAATCGACGAAACTCTGAGCATTTCGGGCCAAAATCAAGGCGGGTTTTAATTTGTTTTCGCGCATTCCCTGCTGGTAGCCTTCGAACCGACGATGAAGCCACGGGTAGGAGATATCTCCGGCGAAAACAATCTGGCGGTGACCCTTGCCGATCAGGTGACGCGTGGCTTGGAGCGCACCATTGAAGTCATCGAAGCCTACTTGGTCGTATTGCTGCTCTTCGCCCATTCCAACCACATTGTTACTGAAGGCCACGAAGGGCATATGGATGGATTCGATCCTGCGAAGCAGATTCGGATAAATCGTCCCGGCTAGAATGAGTCCGTCAATCAAGCCGTGCTCCTGAAGAACGGGAGGCAGGTCGATCCTGTCTGGCAGCGTTCTTGGGGAGTAATGCAGCGCGGCGAACAGCACATGCTGTTTCAAGCTACTCGCGTAATTCTCAACGCCTTGCAGGATGCGTGCATGAAAGGGATGGAGAAAATCGCGGTTGCTCAGGAGAAAGCAGACCATTTCTGCGCGTCGCTTGAGAATCCGGCGGGCCTGCGCATTGGGGCGGAATCCCAGACGCCGAATGGCCGCAAGTACTCGCGCACGCGTTTCCCGGCTTACCTGAGAGCTGGAATTTAGCACGCGGGAAATCGTTCCTATGCCAACCGAAGCGGCCTGGGCAACCTCGCGAATCGTCGTTTTCCTTGGAACTGCTTCCATGGCAATACGACCTTTTGTCGCTTTGACGTCTAGCTGGGTTCGGTGAGGAATCGTCAACCCCCTCTTCCCCGAGCAAGTCTAGCACACCAATACGACGATGGTATCGTCAACGGTCAACCATGCTGGCGGATCCCGCCCGGTGGCAAGAAGTTGGAAAACCAATGCAAGATATTGGTTTCACGAAGAATCTGACTTGACAGAGGGTTTTCGCTCGGATAGGGTGTGGAACCAGTTCCAAGCGCATCGCTGGTTTCTTCGTACCGGGGCTAGTCTTATCGAATCGAGTGGGGTGATGTCATGAAAAAACTGTTTGGTTCGTATTTCCCATGGATGCGCAGCATGAATAATTCTCCTGCGATGAATGCCGGAGAATTCACACTGCGTGCCACAGCTGGTTTGGTCAAACTATGGCGGCTGAGCATGGCCGTGCTGCTCGGGGCAGTACTCCTTGGGTTTTCTGCACCGGTCATGGGGCAGGCGGTTAATGCGACACTGCTCGGAACGGTGACGGATACCAGCGGAGCAGTCGTCGCCGGGGCGAAGGTGACTGCCACGGAAATGAAAACGGGTGTCAGCCGCAGTACGGCGACTAATGATAGCGGGAATTATGCATTCGCTAATCTCCCCCCAGGTCAATATGAAGTCGCCACCGAGAAACAGGGATTCAAGAAGGCCGTGCGATCCGGAGTGGATGTGGTTGTGAACACCGACACGCGAGTGAACCTCGCGCTTGATCCGGGGGCCATAACCGAAAGTGTGGTAGTAAATGCTGAAACTCCGATACTTCAAACGGACCGAGCGGACGTGGGCGCCAAGATAGACAACAGGCAAGTGGTTGATCTACCCCTCGGAAATAACCGCAATTTCCAAAATCTGTTGAATCTGGTGCCGGGAGCTACTCGCGCGCATAGAGTGCATTCTGAATTCTTCAATGCACAAGACAGCTTGTCGACGGAAGTGAATGGCCAAGCTCGCCTATTCAACAACCTGCAGATCGAGGGGGTAGATGACAATGAGCGTACGGGTCTGCTGCAAATCTACATCCCGCCCGCAGAGGCCATTCAGACGGTCGACGTGAGCACGAGCAACTACGCCGCCGAGTTCGGACGCGCCGGTGGCGCCGTCACCAACGTCATCTTGAAATCGGGGACAAACGCCTTCCATGGCGCGGCCTACGAGTTCAACCGGATCAGCGCTCTGGCAGCCAAGCCTTTCTTCCAGACCGTAGCCAAAGCGCCGAGCACTTATAACTACTACGGTGGCAATGTGGGCGGACCAATCATCCGAAATAAGCTCTTCTTCTTCGGCGATATCCTGCGAATTGACGACTCACGCGGCAAGTTTGACAATCTTGCAGTGCCCCGGGATGACTTCCGTGGCGGAAACCTCAACGCAGGCGGGAGCACGATCTATGATCCCTACATGACTGACCCTAACGACCCAACGCATGCGACGCTGCTTTTTGATGCGAGCGGTAACCCTATTCCAGCGGCGCCGGCCAGCCGAACGCCGTTCCCGAATAATGTCATCCCCGCGAGCCGCTTCAGCCCGCTGGCGCTGAAAATTCTGGCGCTCATCCCGCACACCAATGTTGCCAACCCGGGCCTCAGCAACAACTATCAACAAAACACGCGCTTCCTGAAAAACACCACGGCCTTCGACAGTAAATTTGACTTCAACCGCAAGGATAACGACCGTTTCGCTTTCAGGTTCAGCCGGGCTGTACAGAGCCTCAACGATCAACCGATCTTTGGCCTGGCGGGAGGTCCCAAGGGCGGAGGTTTCCAGGGCACAGGCGAGCAACACGTCCAGAGCGGCGCTCTCAATCATACGCACGCGTTCTCCCCAAGCCTGATTGCTGAGACGCGTGTCGGTGTAAGTCACTACAGAAATATTGCCCGTAACTCGGACTATGGCTCCAAGGCGTCAGACGCCCTGGGCATCACCGGCGCCAATCTGGACGCCTTCACCAGCGGAATGACGGCCATTGACATCCAGAACGGATTCTCGAGCCCGATAATTGGTTACTCGGCGTCCCTGCCGTGGGACCGCGGGGAGACCAACATCAATGCGGTGACCAACTGGACGAAAATTCACAGGAATCACACATTCAAGTGGGGAGTTGACGTCCGGCGGCTGCGTGACGACTTGGTGCAAGCCCAGACGTTCGGCCCACGCGGAGTCTTCCGCTTCGGCACCAGCACGACTGCACTCGTGGCTACAAGCGGGACGTCGTCGCCAACATCTCTGGGTAACAATTTCGCCGCGTTTCTCCTCGACGCGCCCTCGGAGGTAGGGCGCGATGTCTCGGTGATATCAGGATCGTGGCGAGAGACGGAGTTCTTCAGCTATGGGCAGGATAAATGGCAACCGACCTCCAAGCTAACCCTGGATGTGGGCTTGAGGTGGGAGATCTATTTCCCGCCGACGCCGCAACGTTCCGGTGGTTATTCCAATTACGATCCTATCAACAACACCCTGGTGCTTGCAGGAATTGGGGGCAACCCGCTGAACCTTGGCCGTGACACGTCCTACCATTACTTTGCTCCTCGCTTCGGGTTGGCCTATCGCTTCACAGAACAATTTGTCTTGCGCGGAGGTTTCGGGATTAGCTACGAGCCTTTCCCCAACAACCAGTACGCCTGGAATTATCCTGTGCGCCAGGCCAACGGCACAAACCAATTGACCGCTGGCGCGCTGCCGACGTGGCCAAGCGGCCAGATTGCTTCAATGGGTTTTGGATTTCCGGCGCCAGCTCCGGCGGCACTGCCGAGTAACGGGATCATATCTGGTAAATGCCAAGTTCCACCTGTTCCGGGAGTCGCTTGCATTGGGCCAAATTCCCAATACAACGTGATAGACAAGAACTTTCAGCAGCCGTACGTCCAATCCTGGAATCTCGCCCTGGAACGAGCCCTGCCCAAGAATTTCGTGCTGGACGTCGCCTACGTGGGCAATCACGGCGTGGATATTCCCATGGACTTTGATCTGAATGCCGCGGTTGCTCCGTCCGTTGGTCCCACTTGTCCTCAAAGGCCGCTATGCGCCTTATTTAACAGAACGGCCGCCACGGATTTTCTATTCAAGCCGACCAGCTCGAATTACCACGCCTTGCAGACAAGGTTTAATCACAGGACGGGTGGCGGACTGCTGCTAACTACGTCCTACACGTTCGCAAAGGCTTTGGCGTACAGGTCGGACGTGGGAGATGGTGGCGGGAACGACGGCGGCGCTCCATCCTTCTATCTGGACTTCCGTCGCAACTATATGGTGGTCAGCAACAACCGCAAGCACACTTTCGTGCAAAGCGTGGTCTATGAGTTGCCGTTTGGCAAGGGCAAGCCCCTGCTGCATTCTGGCTGGGCGAACTGGGTTGCCGGGGGCTGGCAGGTGAGCACAGTTATGACGATCATGAGCGGCAGACCGCTGGATTTCAGCGCCAGCGGAACTTCGCTCAATGCGCCCGGCACGCGACAGACGCCGAACCAAGTGGGACCTTTCCATGTCCTTGGCGGCATCGGACCCAGCGTTGCGGGTTCGCCGACCGCTCAGCTGTGGTTTGATACTTCGGCATTCAAGACAGTCACCACGCCACAGACGGCCGGAAACATGAGCCGATTTACGTTCGCCGGTCCGCGCTATTTCAACCTGGATGCCGCAATGTTCAAGAGGTTTCCGGTAACCGAGCGAATTGGCCTGGAATTTCGAGCGGAAGCATTCAGCGCAACCAATACTCCACACTTCGATCAGCCAAACGGAAACGCCAGTAATAGTGTTACTTTCGGCCACATTACCGGCACCATTGGCGGGGCGGACGGGAACCGAACCATGGAACTCGGAGTGAAGCTAACTTTTTGACTTAATTCTGCGCACAGTAAAGACCTTAGTTCGAACATCGAGTAGGGTTCTTCCTCCTAAAGAGTGTATGTGATGTCGAGTGCTGCGTCGCGAATTCTTAGCCGGGATGGGGCAGGCGGGCAATGCGATCCTGCCCGGAACGGACAGGCGATAACCGGCGTGGAAAGCAAAGATCCTTATTTCTTCGAAGGGGTGTGCTTGTGAGAACGAAACTGATGAAATCCAATCAAGTTGTCGTGTGTAATGAGTTTCCTGGGTTTGTGTTAAAGACGGCAGCGGTCGTGTTAGCGGTCTTATTGATGACTTGGGCTGTCGATACGGCCGCGGCTCAGGGCATCTTCGGGCGCATTACTGGAACTGTCACAGATGCGCAAGGCGGTGCGGTTGCCGGCGTGAAGATCACAATTGTCAATGAAGAGACGAAACTCGAGAGGCAGGCGACGACTGATTCTAATGGGTACTATGTGGCCAGCGATCTGCCCGTGGGCGTATACAGTGTGATTGCCGAGCAGTCCGGCTTTAAGACGCTCAAGAAGACGGGGAACGACTTGGTGGCCGGCGCTCGCATGAGCGTGGACTTAAGCTTGGTGGTCGGTGAGGTTTCGCAAAGGGTCGAAGTAGCCGCGACAGCTGAGACGATCAATACGACGTCCGGCGAACTGGCGCGCGTTATCGACTCGAGCCAGGTGCGAACCGTCGCGTTGAACGCACGGAACTACATGCAGTTGCTTTCTCTTACTCCCGGTACGGCCCTCACCGTCGATGACCAGCTCAGCTTGACCACCAGCTTGGCCATCAACAATCAATCCGTGAATGGTAATCGTCCCGACTCGAACGCGCTGTCCGTGGATGGCGGGTTCAACATGGATTCGGGCTCGAACTCCAGCCAAGTCAACAACGTCGGCATTGATTTTATTCGCGAAGTGGCCATCAAGTCATCGAACTTTTC
>WNFT01008404.1_pt1 | contig 10492 bp, 5 predicted proteins | sample 5400191 | NCBI WGS metagenome assembly WNFT01 (sample SAMN13153359, study PRJNA577476) | soil metagenome | isolation source: 80 cm saprolite under Madrone tree | place: USA:California | collected 2016-06-14 | reverse complement strand
CCTCCGCGCGGCGCAGAAGATCGCTTTGTTGCGTAACTCCTCGTCCCAACCTTGCGACTTCCGCCTTCAGTTGCAATGTGTCCGTACGGCTGCGTCGATAGGTCAGCGAAGTCACCAGCGCCGCCACAACCGCAACGATGCAGAGCGCGAATAGCGCCGGAAGCACCCACATCCGCTTCCGCGTGACCGCGCCACCACTCAGCGTCTCCACCGCAATGCCCGCCAAATGTTCCTTTTCCTCGGCTTGCTTGAGTTTGGACCGCAGTTCCAATTCCGGCTGGCGCTCGCGAAACTGCGTGCGAACCTTTGCAGCAAACTCCAATGTTTCGAACGGTGCGGATATCACATCATCGGCGCCGAGATCGAGCGCCCTTGCCCGCTCCAGCGCTCCTCCTCGCACCACCATCAGCACCCGAATGGACTTGGTCTGGTCCCGCGCTTTGACTTGCGTGATGATTCCGCAGCAGCTCAAATCGGACGGCGTTGCTTCCGTAATGAGCAGTTCCGGCGCCATCAGTTCGATGTGCTCGACGTCTAGTCCCGTCTCACTGGCGATTTCGTAACCTTGGCCCGCGAGCGCGGTGTTCACTTCGCCGGCGGAGTCCGTGTTGAGATTCAAAAGAAGAATTCGCATCGTTCAGATTTTAGCACTCTCTTGGAATTTTCATATTGTCGCGCGATGCGTCGCGAAAATCCTGCGGCGGACGCCCTGGGAAGATACCATGCAAGAACAAAAATAAGGGGGGAAGAGGTAGAAGCGAGCAAAAGAAAAAGCGGACGGCACCTGATTGCCGTCCGCTTGATATTTCTTAAAATTCGAGCTCGATCGAGCTCAGATTAATTACCGGTGGCCACCGCCATGTCCGCCGCCACCGCCGTGGAATCCACCGCCGCCACCGCCGTGGAATCCACCACCACCACCACCGCCATGGAAACCGCCGCCACCTCCGTGGAAGCCACCGCCTCCATGGAAGCCTCCTCCGCCGCCGCGAAAGCCTCCTCCGGCAAAGCCGCGAGCGCCACCGCCGCGGTTGGCGAAGCCTGACCTATTTCCAAATCCCGACCGGCCGTTGAATCCGCGCCCAGCGAATCCACGACTATTAAATCCACGACCAAATCCGCGACCGTCATGAAATCCTCGCCCGAATCCGCCGCGACCACGAAATCCGCGCCCGAATCCCCATCCGAACCATGGGCCGACGCCAATGAAGACGCCGTCCGCGAAGTAGCTAGGCCCCCAGTAGCCATACGGCGCGCACGCATACGGATAATAACTAAAGTAGCCGTACGGGCAGACGGGCGGCGGACCATACGCGCCATAATCAGCGTAGTAGTCTCCGCCATAATCGCCGTAGTCCTGCGCCTTTACGCTTCCTACCGAAACAAGAAGCAACGCACCCAGCAACGCAAAATATTTTAGGTATCGCATAATCTTGACCTTGTTTCCGGCTCGGCACCCAGATTCTACACCCAAGCGGCCGAATAGCCTTCCGGCAAGATTCATTTGAGAAAGTCGCCTAAGGAAGCTGCCTGCATACAAGAAAACCCCTGCTGCGGGAAAAAGTTGCGCGTTGTAACTAACTGAAAACACAGCTGATATGGTGGGACTAGCAAAAATTGCAACTGACACGGACCCGTTCCGGGATCGAAAAACGCGCGGTCGGAGTGCACACGCCCGACGGTCCATCTATAATTCCATGCTCTAGTCTTGCCTATGTTTTCAGATCGCACCCGTTGGAATCTTGCACAGAATCGGCTGAGCCGCGCGCTTGCGGAACTGCGCGCATCAGGCAGACCGATTTTAGATCTCACGCGTTCGAATCCCACCGTATGCGGATTTACCTACGACGAAAAGGGAATTCAAAGCGCGTTTGCGCAATCAGAACTGCAGGTTTATCAGCCTGACCCGCGCGGAATCAGAAGTGCGCGCGAAGCGGTCGCCGTTTATTACGAACGGCAGCAGATTCCGATAGCTGGAGGCGATTTGATTTTGACTTCCGGAACCAGCGAAGCGTACTCGTTCATCTTTCGCCTGCTCTGCAATCCTGGCGACGAAGTTCTTATTCCTGCTCCCGGCTATCCGTTGTTTGATTTTTTGGCCGATCTCTGCGACGTCAAGCTCGTGCGTTATCCGCTGTTGTATGACCACGGCTGGCAGATTGATCTCCCGGGGCTGGCCGCGGCTACGTCCAGCCGCACGCGCGGGCTGATCGTCGTCCATCCCAACAATCCGACCGGCCACTACACCTCCGAGGTAGAGCGAGCAAGATTTGCCGACTTCCGCGTGCAACACGGAATCGCGCTGATCGCCGATGAAGTCTTTCTGGATTTCTCTCTTAAAGAGTCGCGCGTCATAAGTTTTGCTTCCGCAAGCGAAGTGCTCACCTTCACGCTGAGCGGCCTCTCAAAAATTTGCGGAATGCCACAGATGAAGCTGGCGTGGATTGCGGTAAGCGGCCCAGCGCATGAAAAAAGCGAAGCTTTGGCGCGATTGGAAGTCATCGCGGATGCGTACTTATCGGTCGGGACGCCCGTGCAGCTCGCGGCGCCGGCGCTGCTCGCGATGCGCGATGCGTTTCAGGCTCAAGTGATGGCCCGCGTGCGCGCCAATTTGCGTGAACTCGACGCGCAGCTTTCCCGGCAGTCGGCATGTAACCGCCTATTATGCGAAGGCGGCTGGTCCGCGGTTTTGCGCATTCCGGCCATACAGTCTGACGAAGATCTGGCGATTGCACTGCTTACAACCGCGGGCGTGTACGTTCACCCCGGCCATTTTTACGACTTTGCCCAGCCCGGTCACGCGATAGTCAGTTTGATCGTTCCCGAAGAGCAGTTCGCGCAAGGCATCCAGCGCACGCTGTCGCACTTTAAATAAATTCGTTCCGCGCTATTCTCTTGACAGAAATATCGTGGCGCCGTAGGGAAGCGCTGCTTAGGCGAGGGGAATCACATGGCTGAACCAACCTACGTTTCCAACGTTCGGATCGAACACATACGTGGCACGCTCCGGCAGGCGTATTTGCCCGGCGAACGTAACCCGGTGGCATTCAGCGTCCACGGAGCGATCGCCGCCCCCTACGGCGTGGATGCCGCCAAGCTCGGCGAGTCGCATGCCGCCACTCTCGATTAAATTGTTGCGGCGACCGCGGGTTGACGGTCGGCACACTTGGACGCGCACTGGAAGTGCGCGAAATTGATGCCAGCGTGGACGCTTGACTGCCGAAGTCCGCGGTGAAGTAGAAACCTCGGAAGCCGACGTGCTCATCATTCGCAGAATTCACGTTCGCCATCGGATCGCTGCCTCTGAGGAAAAGCGCAGCACCATCGAACGTGTACACGCAATGTATGCGCAAAAGTACCCTGTCTATCGAAGTCGGCAAGCTGCGATAGAAATTACATCCAGTTATGAGTTAATTGCCAAGTAATCGTGCTGCTCAGGCGTTGTCGGCGAAATGGTTGCGCACGCGCCTACCGTCAAGATTGGTCCACAATCCGCGCTGCGGCGCAATCGCATTGTGCGCGGGCTTCGATTGCATCACTTCTTGAAACGCCGTTTGAAACTTTTCCATCTCCGATTTCGTGCCAACGGTAATTCGCACATGCGTCGGCCAGGTCGGCCACGCGCGTCCGATGAACACATTGCGTGCCGCCATCGCGTCGATAACCTCCTTCGCAGGGCGTTTGGTATCCAGCATGAAGCAGTTCGAAACCGACGGCACGTAGCTGTAACCATTTCGGTTAAGCCACGCAAAAGTTTCGCTGCGAACTGCCGCATTGATCCGTTTGCGTTCCGGCACGACTGTCGCATTATCCAAGCTCGTCAGAGCCGCCGCGACTGCCGTCACCGGCAAACTGTTCCATCCGCTGAAGCTCGAAATCTTGGCAACCAAATCAGGCCGTCCGATCGCCAGCCCGCAGCGCAGTCCCGCCATGCCATAAATTTTCGAAAAAGTCCGCAGGACGATCACATCCTTGTCCGCCTTCACCAGATCCAACGCCGTGATCGCGTCGGAAAAATGAATGTATGCCTCGTCCACCAGCACGGTCGAGCCTTTCGGTTTGTGCTCCACCAGGTCTTCGATGTCTGCGTGCGGGGTAAGCGTGCCGGTCGGATTATTCGGCGTGCAAATGTAAAAGAGCCCCGCGTCTGGCGCCGCGCCCAGCATGGCTTTCACGTCGTGTGCGTAGCTTGAACCGAGCGGCGTCTTTACCACTCTTGCCCCGGAAATCTTCGCAGCATGCATTCCGGCTTCGTAACCAGGATCAGCCGTCACGTAGCTCCGCGAGGTTGAAGTAAACGCCAGCACCGAAAAGTGCAACGGCTCGCCGGAACCTGGGAACGCGCGCACATATTCCGACTTTAGCCCTTGCTGCTCGGCAAAGCGCTTGCCCAAATCTTCAGTCAGCCAAAAACTATATCGTCCGGAGTTGCCGGTAATCTCGGCAATCGCTTCGCGCGCCACCGAGCACGGCCCAAGCGGATTTTCGTTCGCATCAATGATCACCGCATCTTTGGGGAAGGGACCGCGAGGAAGGGAAGCGGCGCGAGCGGAAGCAGCAAAAAACGATTCACCAAGAATTCCCGAAGTCACAACCGCCGGTGCAACTGCTCCCAGTTGTAGAAACGATCTCCGCGAAGGAACACTAATGCTACATTGCGAATCGCTTCCCATGATTTGGCCTCCACAACCAGAAATCGAAAATGAATGAAAAATGCTTCCGGCGGCGCTCAGCACCCACCGGAAGCATGATATCCGAAATTGCCGCGCTAAAAGATAATCAAAAAAATGAGGTAAACGATAAATCTATCAGCTGCAAGTTGGTCAGCTCTCCGCCCGGAATCAGGCGAGGGGGCCGATTACCACCGCAGCTTGACGGCTAACTGCATGTTGAACTGCTCGCCTGGCCCCAGGCCTGGCGCACCGTTGAAGTCCCCGATGGTGTCGGTGACCTGGCCGAATCCGGATGCGCAGTGATGAAGGGCGAAGTCCTCCGTGCAGCTGGTGCCTACGGAGCCGACACCTGACGCGAAGTTGTTCCTGTTGAAAATGTTAAACATATCCGCTCGCAATTGCAGCGAGAGCCGCTCTTTGATCGGAATATTTTTGATGACCGACAGATCGACGTCCTTGAAACTCGGCCCTACGAATTTGTTCCGAGACACAGGCCCTCCCGTGCAGCCAGGGTCGGGCAATCCGGTAGACGGATCAATGGCGGTCGGTTTGCAGAACGCTGCTGGATTCAGCCACTGCACGCCGGGAATCGCCGAACTGAAACTGTGCGATACGCCGCTGAATGGATCGCCAATCAGGTTCAGTCCGGAGAGCGTTTCATCGTACGGCTGGCCGGAGTGGAAGTTCATAATGGTGCTGACCTGCCACCCGTTCACTAAGCGCCCCAGCCACGCCGAGGAGGCCCAGGAGGCTCTGGGCACGTCATAGGTAAAGTTGACGGTGAAAAGATTCCGTGTGTCGAAATCGCTGTTTCCATAATCAGCCAGCCGATTAAACGCGTTGTCCAAAATAGCCGCGCGGTACTCACTGATTTCATCCAATGAATGAGACCACGTATAGCCGACCTGTGAAGTGAGGTTGTGCCACGAGCGCGTCCGGAAAACAGTTTGCAATGCGTTGTAGTTGGACGTCCCGATGGTGTTCAGCTGCAGGATGTTTTCCAAATTCGGGAACGCACCGTTCTGATTAATGTTTGACACGATGTTCAGCTTGCGGCCCTCGCTGCCCACGTATCCAATTTGCCAAACGCCTATGTTGCCGAGACCCTTCTCAATCTGTAGGTTGTAGTTGAAAAAGTATGGCGTACGGAAATTGCGACTCACCGAGTAAGCGCTAAGCCCCTTCGGGTCAGTCGGTGCGGCGCAATTCGGATCGGTGCAAGGCTGGACGGGTGCAAATATCGAGCCTGCGGCATTCACTAGGCCCGCATTGGGTGTCCCAGCGGGGCACACTTGGCCAGGCACTTGGACGCTATCCCATTGGTAGCCCGTGTTTCCGCAGAAGTCTACGCCGTAGGTAGAAATGGGCGTGGATCCGAATGGGTTGCCCTGAATTCCGGATGGCGCGGCGATCGGTGGACGGAAATCCAGGAAGGGATTTAAGTTGATCTGATCGTAGAAGACGCCGACTCCTCCGCGCACCACGAAGTCACCCCTTTGGTTTGCTTGGTAAGCAAAGCCGAAACGCGGCGCAAAATTGTTGCGGTCCGCGGGAAATAGATGGTTCCCGCTTCCGATCGCTACGAAACCTGTGCCTGGAATGAAGTTCGCGAGGTCATTGTGCTGGCTGTGCAGCGGTCCGAAATACTCGTACCGAAGCCCAAAGGTCAGGTTCAACCTCTTGCTGGTCTGCCAGCTATCCTGGAAAAAGAGATTGAATGCGTTCACCACGACGAAACGCTCGGGATTGCCCACGGCGATCGTCGAGGACGCTACATCGCCCGCCAGGAAGTCAGCCAGGGCACCTGTCAACGGGTCCACCGTCGGATCAGTCGCCCAAGGACCTGACGATCCATCAAAAACGAACTTACCAGTTCCACGCCGATGATAGAACTCATTCAGATGTGCTTGGCGCACCTCCGCCCCGTAGCGCAGAGTGTGCGTTCCCAGACTTTGGGAAACCACATCGGTGATGTGCCAGGTTAAGTCATTTCTTCCTTCCGGCGGAGTCAGTCCGATCTGCTCAAATCCTCCGGATCCACTAGTCGATGGGGGCGCGATGACGATATTCGGGGCGCCGAGAATGTACTTGCCCTTATTCACGGCATCCGGACTTAAAAATATTCCCATACTCTGGGTGTTAAAGCCGTTGGCGAAATCGCTGAACACCTGGTTGAAATAGTTCGCGCCGAACAGCAGCTGGTTGGTCACCTTTGAAGTGAACGTGGAATTCAGCACCGCCGAATAGTTGAACACATGGATCGGAGCGACCTCGAAGTAGTTCTTTAAGTTTGAACTGGCCGTGCCCAGCGCCGGGCTGCCTCCGAGAGGCGCGGTCTGGCTGCCCTGCCCGCCATACATACGAAAATAAAGATGGTGTTTATTAGAAAGCTCATAATCCACCCTTGCGACCCCGTTGTAGCTGTAACCGGTCTCGGCGATGGGAGCGAAATAGTTGTTCGGAATCGCAGCGAGACCTGCAATGGAACCCGGGCCTGAGGTCGGCCAAAATCCGGTCCCGGAAGTTTGGCACCCAGCGGGAATTTGGCTCGCCGGCAGCTGGCTTGTTAGTGCGGCGAGAGCATTGCATGAAGCCAAGCTCACTGGAACGCCGTCTTTCGCGAGTACCGCGCCGGCATTAGCCACCCATGCCGTCGACGGCTCCGTCGCAACGCCGGAAAGGCCGATATCGAATTGCTGTTTTTCGTAGTTGAAAAAATAAAACAGCTTGTCCTTGAAGATGGGTCCACCAAGCGATGCGCCGTAGTTTTCATTACGCAACGGTGGCGATTTAGAGCCGGCCGGCAGAAACGGCGTGTGCGCGGCATAATATTCATTCCGGTTGTAGTAGTAAACCGACCCGTGCAATTCGTTGCCGCCGGACCGCGTCACCACGTTCACCGTTCCGCCAGCATTACGCCCCGCTTCCGGGCCGCTCTGCGTCTGCGAAGAGAATTCGACGATCGAATCAATAGGGAGCACCACGCCTGCGATTCCCGAAACGCCTCCCTGGTTTACCGCGGGAATGTTGTGCCAGAAATCGTTGTTGTCCACGCCGTCAATTTGCCAATCGATTTGATTCGGGCGGGTTCCATTCAACGAACCAAACCCACCGACGTTATAGCCACCAAACCCAGGCTGCACTGCGATCAATTGCGTGAAGTCTCGTCCATTCAGTGGCGCGTTCTGTACGGTGTCGTCCGAGATCGTCATTGATTGAGTCTGCGTGGTCGTATCCATGGTAACCGCCCCTGCAGAAACCTCAATCGTTGTAGTCGACTGCCCCATCTTCAACTGAATGGGCAGGGTATAGATCTGTCCCGCACCCACTTCCACCTTGTCCACGGAGTATGTTGGGAATCCTGACGCTGTAACGGTTACCTTGTAGAGGCCGAGTGGCACGTCCTGAAAGGCAAATTGACCTTCACTCGACGTGACCGTCGTGTGATCGATATTCGTTGCAGTTTCGGTGGCCTTTATCGTCGCTCCGGGCACTGAAGCTCCCGATGGGTCCGTTACCGTGCCGTTAATTGATCCGCGGAAAGTCTGAGCATTAGCTGATACCACGAATAGTAAAACCAATAAAACAGCGGCCAGCAATTGCTTCATTTCTCCACCTCTTAGTTGTGTGAATTTGCAGGCACCCTGGAACTTCCCGAATCGCGCTGCACCGCGCAGAACGGCGTGGTTTTCCGCATCGGAAGACACAAATCCCTGGGAGCGTTTCTGCTTTTAGCGCTCTTTGGATCTTCGAGTGCGGGGACCTAGGCTTCCTGGAACGGCCCACCAAGAGTTGGGTGCGACGTTTCAGCTCTTCCTGCGAGGAGGCCCAAGAAAAGCCAAACTGGTCTCCACTGATTGTCGGCAGGTTACGCCCAGCCATAGCCGCTGTCAATCTCAAATTTGGCCACCACAGGTTCCACGGAGAGTAAGAGGCGAGACTTTTTATGTCCAACGCAAACTTTGATTTGAATTAATTCGATTCGCGCGCCGTTGCTTGCTTTTGCGGGGTTCTAGGCTAGAGAAATTTTAGGAACCAAAAGAAAGTTTAGGAAATTGCTCGACTGCAGAATGTGCAACGACTACTCGTTGAACGCCGCGGTTTTTCCGCCTCCCGGAACCAGCGTCCGCACAACTGCATAAAGCAGCGGAATAAAAATAAGATTCAAGGATGTCGCCGCGATCATTCCGCCAAACACTGTTGTTCCAACCGAGATGCGACCGGCCTTGCCCGCGCCCGTTGCCAGCACCAGTGGAAGCACGCCTAGAATAAACGCGAGCGATGTCATCAGAATCGGTCGCAGACGGATACGCGCCGCCTCGATTGCAGCGTCTTTCCACAATCAAAATTGCGTTCTTGCTGGACAAGCCAATCAGCATCACCAATCCAATCTGGCAATACACGTTATTATCCAGCCCGCGCAGCGCCAGCCCGCCCACCGCTCCCAGCAACGCCACTGGCACCGCCAACAGCACGATAAACGGCAGTACGAAGCTCTCGTACTGCGCAGCCAGGGTCAGGTACACGAACACAAGACCCAGCCCGAACAGGATCAGAGCTTTTCCGCCCGACTGAATTTCCTCCAGCGAAAGTCCGCTCCATTCGTACGTCATTCCACCGGGCAGAGCTTTCCGCGCCAGCGCTTCCATGTCTGCGATCGCCTGTCCCGAGCTGTGTCCGGGCGCTCCGGTTCCGTTGATCTCCGCTGACCGGAACAAGTTGTAATGGCTGATCACTTGCGGATTTGCCGTCTGCTCGATCTTCACAAAGTTGTCGAGCGGAATCAGCTTCCCGGGATCGGACATCAGGTAATACTGGGCAATGTCTTTTGGTTTTGAGCGGTAGCGCCCTTCCGACTGTACATACACCCGATAGGAGCGGTTGTTGAAGTCAAAATCATTGACGTACACGGATCCCATGTAGACCTGCAGCGCATCGGTGATTTGTGTGAACGGAACCCGCAGGCTCTTCGCTTTTTCGCGATCGATTTGCACCAGATACTGCGGATCGTTCGCCGTAAAACTCGTAAAGAGTCCCGTCAGCGTGCCGCTCGTGTTGCCCTGCCCGATCAAACCGTTCGCTGCGTTCGCGATTTGCTGCACCGAATTGCGTCCCAGGTCTTCCACTTCAAACGTGAAACCGCCAAAGTTCCCCAGACCCTGCACCGCGGGCGGATTGAACGGAACAGCCAGCGCGCCCTGAATTCCTGCCAACGGCCCGCGCATGCGCTCTAGCAGCGCCGCCGCAGAGTGCGCGTCGCCTTTGCGCTTGTCGAAGGAAGTCAACGGAACAAACACGATCGCGCGGTTCGATGCGTTCCCGGAAAACCCGAAGCCAACCACGGAAAAGGTTCCCTCGACGTCCGGCAGCTTCAACACCGCCGACTCGATCTGCGTGCAGACGTTGGCTGTGTATTCCAGCGAAGCGCCCTGCGGCGATTGCACGATCACCATCACGTATCCCTGATCGTCTTCAGGAATAAACGCGGTGGGCACGCGAGAATAAATCCAATAGGTAATTCCCAGCGTCGCGAAGAATGCGACAACCGCAAGCACGCGCCACTGCAAAACGTACCCGATGCTGCGGCGGTACGCTTCGGTGCCTTTCTCCACCCCTTTGTTGAACCAGCGAAAGAAAAATCCCTTGGCGCGCTCACGGTGTTTGCCAAGCAGAATCGCGGACAGCGCTGGCGTGAGGGTCAATGCATTGAATGCCGAAATTGAAACGGAAAACGCAATGGTCAGCGCAAATTGGCGAAACAGAATTCCAGTCGTGCCCGGAAACAGCGCGACCGGCACGAACACCGCCACCAGCACCAG
>WNFT01006236.1_pt1 | contig 10494 bp, 10 predicted proteins | sample 5400191 | NCBI WGS metagenome assembly WNFT01 (sample SAMN13153359, study PRJNA577476) | soil metagenome | isolation source: 80 cm saprolite under Madrone tree | place: USA:California | collected 2016-06-14 | reverse complement strand
TATCACTGCAACCGGTCAGATTGTTCTGTCGGCACCTCAGGCTCTTCAACGGAAATCTCTTCCGGCGGAATAATCACAACTTTGCCGTCCTTCCAGGTAGCAATTGGGTTGCCCAGGCGTTTGTGCACCCACAGCGCATGATTCACTGCGCGTTGGAACACCTTTTCGATGTTCTCGCCGTAATCAATCAACAGGTTGCTGGTTAATTTGATCTCATTGCTCATTGGGACATTTGCTCATTGGGACATTTGTTGAAAACGTTGCCAAAGCTGAGGGCGAATGATTCTCTCTCTTTCGCCCGTACCACCCTGCGCGATCAGAGTGGGATGCGGCGAGTCAGAATTATCGAACACGGCCCACGTATTCGCCAACGGCTGATAAAGTTTGGAAAAGTTCCTGAGCCCGCCCGCATATCTTCTACGAATGACCTCTTCAGCGACGAGATGTCCTCCAGCACGAACGCGTTCGCGAACTCGTTGTATCGCCAAGTCGGGACTTCGAAGCCATAGGAACATCAATTGGAGGGCATAGCCGTCGTCACGCAACTTCTCGATCCAGCCAGCGTAAGACTTTGCTGCCAGCGTACTCTCAAAAGCGAACGTCTTTCTTTGCGCCGCCAACTCATGGAGCCGTCGCAACATTACTCGTCCCGCTTCAAATGCGACGCTGGCCGGATCGAAGCCCGAGAGACCGAGCGCGATCGGATCGGCATTCACATATTCAAGAATGCCGAGCGTGTCCCGCAAAAGAAAAGGAGCAAGCGTCGTCTTGCCTGCTCCATTCGGTCCGGCGATGATGATTACTTGCGGCTGTTCGTCACTCATTAAAGGCAACCGCTTTGATTCAAAGTCTTGAAAGACTGCGCCTTTGCTTACGCGCGAGCTTCCGCCGTCTTCATCGCTAGCTCGCCGTTGAGTTTCATAATCTCTAAAGTCATCTCGGCGGCGGCGTACATGTCTTTCACGTCGAGCCATTCTTTGACGGTGTGGATAGCGCGCATGCCGGTGCCGAGGTTGGCGCACTCGATGCCTCTGCGATTGAAGACATTGGCGTCGCAGCCGCCGCCGGAAGCCATCGTCTTGACGTCCAGACCCATGCGCGCGGCGGCCTTGATCACCAGTTGGACCACATGAGAACTGTCGGGCACGTCCATCGATGAATAGTCGCGCTCGATGTGAGATTCGACCGAGGCTTTGGTGGTTTTTCCGGCAACCGTGACTTCGTATTTCGCGGCCGCGTCTTCGAGACATTTCTTCATATGCTCGGTTTGGGCCTCGAGTTTTTCTTCGCTGTGCGAGCGCGCTTCGCCCTTAAGCACGACCAGATTGGGAATGATGTTTGTCGCCATCCCGCCTTCGATTTCCCCGATGTTCGCGGTCGTTTCGTGATCGATGCGGCCAAGCTTCATCGCGACCAAACCTTCAGCGGCGATCTTGATAGCCGAAATGCCTTCTTCGGGTGCGACGCCGGCATGCGATTCAAGACCATGGATCCTGAATTCCATGTGATTTGACGACGGGCCTTTCGTAAAAAGGAATCCCGGATCATCCGAGTCGAAGACAATCCCGTATTTCGCTCGGATCTTCGAGACATCGACATTCTTAGCGCCAAGCAAGCCGACTTCTTCACAGATGGAAAAAATTGCTTCGATGGGCGCGCGCGGAATGTTCTGCTCTTGCAGACAGCGAATGACTTCGATGATTACGGCGCAGCCGCTCTTGTCATCACCGCCGAGCACGGTCGTTTCATCGGTGCGAATGATGTCGCCTTCGATGATTGGCTTGACGCCTTCGCCTGGCACGACCGTGTCCATGTGCGCGCTCATCATGATGGGCTCGGCGTCCTGAATCGTGCCCGCGAAGCGCGCAATTACGTTGCCGGTGTTGCCGGCGACTTTTTCGCCGGCGTCATCAATTTCAACCTGTGCTCCCATTTCTTCACAGTAGCCCTTAATGCATTGGGCGACCTCGCGTTCTTTTCGCGAGTGACTGTCGATCTGCACAAGTTCGAGCAAAAGATTCTTGATGCGTTCCTGGTTGATCATTCTTCCTCCGAAGGCGTTTCAGGTTCGAGCAATCCTACTACATCGAGCCGCGACACGGCGAGCAGTCTTTGCGTCTGAAGGTGGGCCGGAATTTGATATCTGAAATCCGTCTCTCTTTGGGAGAGGGTAGGGTGAGGGCGTAGCGCAGAACATGAGAAAACTCTCTTCCCTCGTTACTGCCGGCTTCAATAAGAAAGAAACTAGGGAGTTGACGTTCCGTCGCTACGCCCTCACCCCAACCCTTCCAAAGGGAGAGGGAGACTCACCCCGCCATTCTTCGCCTTGCTGATTGATTTGGTCGAGCGCGTGCTGGAGTTCCTCGCGCTTCGCTTCGAGCACTTCGTCTGCAGCATCAGACGGAACGTAAATCGGCGGCGCGATGATCGCTCGCGCTCGCGTAAATGGCTTCGGCGTCTGAAAACCATCCCAGCTCTTCTTTGCTTCCCAAAACTTCCGCGCCGTAATCGTGAATGGCAGAATTGGATTGCCGGTCTTCTTCGCGAGCAGGACCGCTCCCATCTTCGCGACGTAGCGCGGACCTTTGGGGCCATCGATCGTAAACGCCGTCGGACATCCAGCGCGCATCAGCCGCACCATCTCCACGACCGCTCCGGTGGCGCCGCGCGTTGAAGAACCGCGCGCCGCGCCATAACCGAATCGTTGAATGAAGCGCGCGATATATTCGCCGTCGAAACTTCGCGAGGTCATGACGACGATGCGGCGTCGCCGCCAAAAGTAGGTTGCGAGGAATACGCGGTTGTGCCAGAAGGTGTAGATGGGAATCTCGCCGTCGCGCGAGGCTGCTTCCCAATTATCCCAGCCGTCGACTTCAAATCTGACGGTGCGACCGATTAGTTTAATGAGCAGGAAGAAGACGAGATCGGCGGCGCGAATAAGCAGTCGATCCTTCAGCGAATAAGACGAGAGACTGGCGAAGGTGTAGGCGCGATCGATACTGGACGTCGGTTGCATGACCGGTTAACAGAAAAGAATTGCAAATTGAAAATTGAAAAAGGCAAAATGCAAATTGCTGCTCACCGTCATTAACAGGTTGATGCTTCGGGCGTTGATTGACAAACCGCCCGATTGTCTTCGCCTCAATTTGCATTTTTCAATTTTCAATTTGCAACTTCCGCTTATCAAGATTTAGTTAACGTCTCCCAGGTCAATCGTAAATCTCCGCCTCACCCGGCGGCCGCGTCTTCCAGCGGCGGTGAATCCACAGCCACTGATCGGGATGACGTCGCACGTATTTCTCTACGACGGAAGTAAGCGCTTGCGTCAGACGTCGCACGTCCTCCTCTTCATCGCCGCTGCGAACGATTTTGAGCGGCTCCTCAATTTTAAGTAAGAACCGTTGCTGTTCTCGATTCCACGGAGCGAAAACGGGCAGCACGTCTGAATTAGTGCGCAGAGCCAGTTTGGCCACCAGAAAGGTTGTCGAAGCTTTCACGCCAAAGAAGTCAACAAAGATTCCTTCGCGTTCCTGTGTATTCAAGTCAACCAGTATCCCGAGCGTGCCGCCGCTTTGCAGAATCCGAAAGATCTCGCGCGCGGCTGAGCGCTTGTCGATGGTTCGATTGCCAAGCTGGGTGCGCGCGCGATCGACCAGCGATTCCACTTTCGGATTATCGATCCGGCGCACGAGAAAGCTCAAAGGACGTTCGAATAGTGACAGGCCGAAACTGGAAAGCTCCCAAGCGCCAACATGTCCAGTGAACAGAATCACGCTACGTCCATTCGCGCGGGCCGCATCCAGATGCTCGACTCCTTCACATTCGATAATTCGCTTCAAAGCCGGTTGATTTGCTTGCGTAAAGTGGCTGAAAACTCCGAGCAGTCGTCCCAAGTTTTCGAAACAACCGCGCAGCAAATGGTTCCGCTCGGATGGCGCTAAATCGGGAAATGCCAATTCCAAATTTCGCCGGCCCGTACGACGGAGCCGGCCACCAAAATAGCACGCCACGGCCGCCATCTTTGCGCCCGCGAACATCGATATCCGCAGAGGCAACCACCCGAAAACCGCCAGCAGAGAACGAGCAAGCAGGTATTCGAAACTAATCTGTAGCTTGGATTTAGTCATCAGTCGAAGCGATTTAGCGCTGAGTGTACAAAGCACCAAGCACAAAATACAAAGCACAACTCCGAGAATGGGCAAACCTTTACTCGTCACAACTCTGCGCGTTTGATATATTCTGCAACGCGTTCGGCGGTCATTTCGTATGGCAGATTAGGAAAGAGCCTTCGGCCCGTCTCTCCGCCGCTGAATTTTCAACTGATGATTAATCGCGCACAGGGAACGTGCAGCATTCTCGTTGTCGAAAACAGCGATGACTTCCGCGCCGGCCTCGCCGATGAACTGCGCCAACTGGGCCACACAGTGACCGCGGCAAGCGAGCGAAGCGAAGGGCTGGTCCTGGAAGACCGCGCCCAGTTCGATCTCTTAGTGAGCGATCTGGTCAATCAGGGATCGGCTACTGAGCCCGAGATCGTGCGGTCCTTCAAAATGGCTGTGACCAGCTCAGAGGCGAGGCGCGCGACCGCCGAGCTGCACGACATCATCGAAAAGACTTTTTCGTTCAAGCTGCGGCGTATCGATGCTGCTCAGCCGACCGATCAGATACGCGAGAAGATCGAACTGGAACTGCCTAGTAATCTGACTTTGATGAATGGCGTGCTTGAATATTTGGTCGACCGGGTGGCTCGACTGGGTTTGATCAAAGTCGAGCAGTCGAATTTGTTTGTGGCGCTGGATGAAGCTTTCGTCAATGCCGTCAAGCATGGCAATCGAAACGACACGACCAAACTGCTGCGCATCACGGCCGAGTTGTCAGCCCACGAAGCAATCTTCACGGTCGAAGATGAAGGAGAAGGCTTCGACGTATGCGAGATTCCAGATCCGCGCGACTCGGCCAACCTATTCAAGTCGTCCGGGCGTGGCGTCCTGCTGATCTACAACATCATGGATGAGGTCGAGTACAGTGAACGGGGCACGCGGTTGAGGATGGTGAAACGTCCCGAAGGACTGCGTCCATGATTTTCCGAAATTGCAAATTGCAATTGGAGATAATGGCCGTCTATTTGATATTTTTCACTTTGCAGCAATTTTCAACCTTCAATGTCGCCTTCGAATAGTAACCAAATTCGCGAATCCAGAACCTCTCGCCGCAAAGTTAGGTGATGTCCGACAAACTTCAGCCTGTCGATCTTGCGGGACAAACCAAAGCTTGTCTGAGATTTTGGCGCTGGTGGTTACCGCCTGCCGCGTTGTCTCTGATCCTCACCTTAGCTCTTGTCGATCCGTTCATCGGAGATTGGGACGCATTTGAATATACCCTCAGCGCGTTGCGTGGCACCCCTTCGTCGATGGCGCTGGGGCGAAGCCTCTTCATCTTTTACAATCACGCGCTCTATTTGTTTGCTCACACGCTCTTCGGCCTTCCGCCTCACAGAGCTTATTTGCTGTTCAAGTACGTAGTCGTTGCGCAAGGCGCGCTGGCGATCATAGCTTGTTGGGTATTAACTCACGATCTGACACGCTCGCGCCATGCAGCAACGATTGCAACTTTGCTGGTCGCTTTCTCGCCGGTGTTCATTCTGTACAGTGGCCAGGTAATGACAGACGTACCGGCCCTGCTGTTAACGACGATCGCGCTAATCATTTATCTGCGCGGGCTCCGACAAAGAAATATCGTGTTAATGATGATTGGAGCAGCGCTACTTGGCGCGGGCGTGAACCTGCGCGAGACAGTTAGCTTCTATGCGCCGTGGTTGGTATTCGCGCCCTTTGTTTGCGGATGGCCCGTGAGCCGCAAAACCTTACTGTTGGTCGCGGCGTCGTCACTGATTTTTCTAATTTGCGCCAGCTCGGCTTTTGGATTCTGGTTTCTTGCCGATCCGAATTATCGCGCGGCCTGGTACGGCTGGCGAGAATCAATGCGCGTGGAGTCTGCACGTCATCCAGTTTCTGCCCGTATCGTTTGGCCTTGGCTTGCTTTTTTCCTGGCGACTGCTCCACTCGTTCCGATCACTCTACCGTTCGCCATGGCCAGCGAATGGCGCAAGCACAGACTCTCTCCAATGCTGCTGATCGCGGCCATGGGATTGTTTGCAAACCTACTGCTGCTGGCGAATTACAGCACCGCTGTTATCTGGCGCTATTTTTTGACCGGGCTTCCCGCGCTCGTTCCGCTGAGTTCCAACTATCTCATTGAGTCGTTCACCAACAGGCTTGGCACCACTCGGCGCGCCTTTCTGGCTTCTGCCGCCGTGATTGGACCGATTGCCATTGCTTTTGGTATTTACTTTTGGCCGCTGCGAAATGAGATTGTGACAGTGAGAGCTGCGTCGAAAGAATATGACAGAGATTTGAACCAGCTTCCGCGCGACGCAGTCATGATCGCCGGCGCCCAGAGCGTTGCAGTCAAGTATTGGCGGGGAGTTGGAGAAGGCGATTGGGACGTCATTGCACCGGGCGCGGGTTGGCCTGGAACGCAACTGCCTTTAGTGATCGAAAGCTATTTGAAACAGGGACGACGGGTCTTTATCGACGCAGATCCGCGCTGGTGGCAACCGTGCGGTTGGCACGTACCCGAGATTAAAGAAGTGACCCGACTCCCATCCTGGTTTCGTTTTCGCGGCGTCACGCTAACCATCTATGAGATTCGAACCCAGGAAGATTCATCCGCGACAGATCAACCGCATCTGGAAAACCTATTACCTGAAAATCGGCTGGAAGAGGTGAAGAACTGTCTTAATTCGGGATAATTTAGGCTACGCGGATCGCAGCTGGACCACCGCCGGCTGTCCCGGAACGAAGTAATCGGTCTTCGAAGGAAACAAGGCCTCTTGCCAGTGAGGCTTCCGCGAAATCCACGTGCTCACCGATTCCGCATCGACTGGTCTTGAGAACAGATAACCCTGGCCGTATTGACAGTTGAGTTTGCGAAGCTGCGCCAATTGGCTCAACGTCTCGACGCCTTCGGCCACCACTTCCATACCCATATTTTCTGCCAACGAGATGATGGTGCGCACGATCTCTATATTCTCGGCCGCTTCGCCGATGCGTCCGACGAATGAACGATCAATCTTTAGCGTGTTCACCGGGAATCGGTGCAGATAGCCGAGCGAAGAATAACCAGTGCCAAAGTCGTCAATGCTCAATTGCACGCCGAGAGCCTTCAGCCGCCGCAGCAACTGCACGGCCGTCTCGGCATTTTCCATCACCGCGCTCTCGGTAATCTCAAGTTTCAGATATTTCGGATCGATTCGAGTCTCTTCCAGAACCTGACGGATTTCGCTTACCAGTCTGGGCCGCGCAACCTGCTTGCCCGAAAGATTCACGCTCATGAACAGCGACCGATTCGCCGCCGACTGCCACTGCCATTTGCCTAGTTGTTCGCAGGCCCGCCGCAATACCCATATACCAAGAGGCACGATCAATCCCGTGTCTTCGGCCAACGGAATGAAGTCTGACGGGTTGATGAACCCGCGCTCGGGATGCTGCCAGCGGACCAGCGCCTCAAAGCCGGCGAGTTGCCCGCTGTCGAGCGAGACGATCGGCTGGTAATGGACTCGCAGTTCTTCGCGGTCGATTGCGCGACGCAAGTCATTCTCCATCTGCAGCAAGTAGACGGCGTGCGTGTGCATGCCTTTGTCGAAAATCTCGTAGCACGCCTTGCCCTGAGCTTTCGCTCGATACATTGCGGTGTCGGCGTCGCGCAGCATGTTCTCGGGATGATCGTAACCCGTAGAGCTGAGCGCGATGCCGATGCTGGTGGTGGTGAAAACTTCATGGCCGCTGAGGTTGAAGGGAGACTGGAGTTTCTCCTGAATTCGCTGCGCCATCTTTGCGGCTTCGTTTTGATCGGGAATGCCATCCAACAAGACCGCAAATTCATCGCCACCCAGTCGCGCCACCATGTCGGCTTCGCGCGTGCAACTCTCCAACCTTCGCGCCATCGCGATCAGAAGTTGATCCCCGATCGAGTGGCCCAGGCTGTCGTTTACGTTCTTGAAACGATCCAGATCCAGGAACAGCACTGCGAATTGATAGTCCTCGTGCTGCTTGGCGCGCTCAATCACGAACTTCAAATTCTCGGCCAGCAAAGCGCGATTCGGCAGATTGGTCAGCGTGTCATGAAAAGCGGCGTGGCGAAAGTGTTCCTTGCTCTCCTTTAACTGTGAGCTGATGCGTTCCTGCTCGGCGATGTGACGGTTGAGTTCTTCGACGTAGCGCTCGGCCTGTTCCGCGCGCTCGCGTTCAGCTTCGGCGCGTGCTCTTTCCGCCTCCGCGCGTTGACGCTCCGCTTGCTCAGCCTGCGCCGACGTGGACTTAATCTCGTCCAGATATTTGTGGTAGGTGAAATAGATGATCGCGATGACCGGCGCGCCGACGATGAAAATTGTAAATCCCGCCTTCGCGAATGAGTTGACCGTCGCGGCGGCAACTGCAGCTCCGGCGATATAGGTGATCGAAGTCCAGAGATAATGCTTTTGCCAAGTAAGCCAGACAGACTCGCCGGTTTTTAATGCCAGGCCAACCGCGGTGAATCCGGTGTTAGCGAAATACTGGACCATCGCCATCGTGCCGACGGCGGCGATAAAAGACGACAACTCAAAGGCGCGCAAGTCGGCTACTGATCCGAAAAACACCCGCAGGACAACTACTGTGAGAAAGGTGGAGCATGCCATCATCGCGGAATTAAACGCAATTACCACAGGCGTTTTGCTAATACGCAAACCTGAAAAAAGACCTTCCGCCGCAGCCAGAACCATTCCGGCAAAACCTCCGTAAAGCAGCAGCACCAAAAATATGAACGTATCCGAGACGGTAATATTAGTGTTGACCCGAGGAATTTGGACGGCAAAGCGAGAGCTTACGAGTATCGTCACCGCAAACAACAATAGAAACCGCAAATCAAAGTGCGGGGTTAGCAGCCATGTCGGAGCAGAGACGAGGGCAGCGGCCCCGCAGATTATGATCGAGTACCTGTATAAGGTTGCCGCTCTGGGCCACCCGGTCATTTGAATTACCGTGTCCATGATTTTCCCTGTGAAAAAGTTAGTTAGCGAAGGTAGATGGTTTCGTAATCGCTGTGAAACTTGTAGCCTGCCTTTTCATAAAAGGCCGCTGCGTTTTGGTTCTTTTGGTTGATCGTCAGGCAAATAGAATTCGCCTGGGTAAGCAGCGTCGACGACAATTGCGTGAGGCAACGCAGGCCGTGTCCCTTCCGTCGTTCCTCGGGGTGTACGTGAACGCCTTCCAGATACGCGACCTGAGGCGTCATCGCGATAACATCGGCCTTAAAGATCAACCGATTATCCTGCATCAAGACCCATACTCGTCCCCGCTCGATCCGTCGTGCGGTGCGGCGACGAAACCCTCCCGGGTCTTTCTGAAGCGGGCTGACTCCGCCTTCCTCGAAAGCCATCAAGGCATTTACTGCCAGAACCTTTTCCAGATCGTTAAGCGTCGCCGGCCGTAGATTGCTTAGCTTTTCCTGAACCAGCAAGGCTTCACTCTTTTCGAACAGCAATTCGCTACAAATCCGGCGTGTCGCTACCTGGTCACCGGCATAGTATTTCCAGAACTTGTTGATTATTTCGCGCTCGCCCCTAATCAAGTGTGAGATCTGGCAACGACGTGCCAAGTGCGCAAAACTGGTGATCGAGCTTTCGCTCCTTGCTTCAATTATGGTGGCGTGGCCGACCAGGGCCACGCCTTCCAGTTTACCAAATCTTCCGCGGCACGCATAGAATGATCCACGATTCTGTGGGCTGATCAGGCCATTGTCATTAATAAGGCCGGCCATGAAGACCGTGTGGAGGGGACGCGCCGACAGAAACTCCAGGACTTCGTTTTTGTCTGCCCGCCTTGACTCGCAAACCGTGCAGGGCTCTGACGCTTGCGCATACGATTTAACTATCGCCCCTGATTCCTGCCGCATCATTGTAACCGCCATAACTGCTCCTTCTTAGGTCGGGTAAGGGTTGAGTAATAGCCGCACGCAGCTTCCGCCCGGAATCGACCACGTGCCGGTCCGTTTCAGAGCTGCATTACCGTTTCATGTAAGGTCCGGGGTCGCCGTTGACTAAGGTGGACATCGCTCGCACGGCGTCACCGATCACGACGCCGTCGCCTATCACGACGCCATCGCCGATCACGACGCCGTCACCGAGCACGACGCCATCGCCGATTACGACACCGTCGCCAAGTAAGATACCGCTACAGAAGATCGTCCCGTCGCCCAGCACCACTCCCGCGCTGGTGAAGATACTGTCGCCGATCACGACTCCGTCACCAAGCAAGATCCCGTCGCCAATAACAACGCCGTCTCCGAGCAGGATGCCGTCTCCGAGCAGGATGCCGTCACCCAACACCACACCCAGTGCATAGTAAGTTTGGTACTTAGTGATCAGGTTTGTTCCCTTGGCGTACCAGTGTTTCA
>WNFT01029351.1_pt1 | contig 10495 bp, 11 predicted proteins | sample 5400191 | NCBI WGS metagenome assembly WNFT01 (sample SAMN13153359, study PRJNA577476) | soil metagenome | isolation source: 80 cm saprolite under Madrone tree | place: USA:California | collected 2016-06-14 | reverse complement strand
AGTATTTACGCAATTTTAGGCTACACTCCTCAGCTGCCCCCAGACACCATTTTCGGCAAAGTTTGGCTACCCAAATTGCCTAACTGAGCCATTTGGCTACGGAAGTGGCGGCATATGACAGCTACGCTATATTAAGGCCATTTGGGCAGAAGAGGATTGCACTGGCTTACACTGCACTGGATGTACTTTAGGTCCAAGAGGACTGCACTGCATGCCGACGAGTACCAGAATAACGGACGTTAAGCTTGTATCTTGCAAAGAGATCGTTCCGGGCTGAAAATCCACCAGAAAACCCATCAGGAAATCAAAATAAGGTTTGGGGGGCGATCTGGAGCTTTTCTTGTGGGGGGCCGAGTGCAATCCTCAAGTAGTGCACGCCTGGAGTCCCTACAAACAAGTGTGGGTGTACGACACAGAGTTCTATGCCCCTGACGGCCACTTTCCCCGCGTCCTGTGCCTGGTGGCGAAGGAGTTAAAGTCAGGAGACATTATCCGCCTCTGGGAAGATGATCTGTGTCAACTGCCACCCTTTGATGTGGGCTCCGATAACCTCTTTATCGCTTATTATGCCTCAGCCGAGATTGGATGCCATTTCCAGCTTGGCTGGGCACCTCCTACGCATCTGATCGACATGTACACCGAATTTCGTGTGGCCACAAACGGTCTCTTTGCCGAACGAGGAAAGAAAGCCAAGGCAGGATTATTGGACGCGCTACATTACTACGGGCTGGCAGGCATCGACCAACAAGCCAAAGACGATATGCGTGAACTCGCAAAGCGAGGCGGCTTTTACACACTCAAAGAACGGAAGGACCTGCTCCACTACTGTCAAAGCGACGTGGAAGAATTAGCCTCCCTCGTACACACCATGGCCCCAGGTATTGATGTGCCACGGGCGCTTTGGCGTGGACAGTATTCGATAGCTGAGGCGAGAATTATACGCACGGGGATTCCTATGGATGTCCCAGCGCTCTCGCTGATACGCCACCATCGCCTTGAGATTATGGAGCGCTTTGTTAACGACATCGACAGCCAGTATGGCGTCTACGACGGCACCAAGCTCAATAAAGAGCGCTTTGCCCAGTATCTCTACGATCAGGGCATTCAATGGCCCACCAACCAGGAGGACCCTTCCAAGTTATGCTTACAATATAAAACCTTTAAGGAGATGGCACGGGTTTACCCCCGACTGGAACCCCTGAAGGTGTTGCGACGGACGCTCAGCAATCTCAAGCACGAGCAAATAGCCATTGGCCCTGACGACAGAAACCGTACCCTCTTGTCGATTTTCGGTGCGATTACAGGCCGCAATACCACCAGCGGCAATAAACAACCTTTGGGTCTAGCCAAATGGTGGCGCTGTCTCATTAAACCACCCCCAGGCTACGGGTTGGCGTATATCGACTGGAGTCAGCAAGAATTTGCCATTGCCGCTGCTCTCTCCAACGATACGGCCATGCAAAACGCCTACGCGAGTACTGACCCGTACCTCGACTTTGCTCAGAGAGCAGGACTGATCCCGCCAGGTGGAACCAAAGCGCAGTACGGGGTTCGAGGAGCATCTGGCGGAAAATATACGGTTAGGGAGTGAAGAGCGATTTAATGGACGTGCATTTTGTTTTGAAAACAGCAACTTAGAGTCATGCCCCTCATTGAAAGCAACTGGAGAATCATGTACGGTTGCATAGTCATAACTATCATAGGGTGGCCAAAAACCCCCTCAAATTTGCTTCGATATGGGCATTGATTTTCCAAGCGTTACACACTCGTCATTCCCATGGCAAAAAAGTAATGTTTTGTGCCAGGGGGCTTACCGCACATTTTCCGTCAGATGCTCATGCTACCCCAGTACCCCCGAGAGCGCGAAATGTGCAAACAATGCGTCCTAGGGCTGCAATACGGTATGAAAAAGCAAGCGCTGGCGCTACGCATTGGGTGTCAGGAAGCGAACGCCGATTTACTTATACGGCAGTACAAACGGGCGTACCCCATCTTTTGGCGCTGGATCGACGAACATCGCATGAAAGCCTTGTTCGAGCGACGAACAGAAACCAATGTGGGTTGGCCGTTACACCTTCGCGGCCCCGACGCAGACGGCTTAGGAGCAACGACGCGTAACACCATCGATAATTTCCCGATCCAAGGAACTGGGGCATCTATTCTGCAAATGGCGTGTATTTACCTTACCAGAGCAGGCATACGCGTTTGTAGTACCCTCCATGATGCCGTACTTATTGAGGCCCCGCTTGACAGCCTAGAAGACACGACACTAGAAGCGCAACGGCTCATGAAATTAGCGGGAAGCGATATCTTGTACGGCTTCGCATTACGCTCTGATGCCACTCCCGTGCGCTACCCCGGCCGCTACCAACCCGAAGGTGGGCAAGAATTCTGGCACAAAGTGTGGGGAGAAATGCTCCACCAAGACGCTCCAAAATGCGCTGTAGCCTCGACTTAGCTCAAGGCTAGCCTCGACCTAGCCCTAGGCTAACGTTGAGCTAACGTTGAGCTAGCTTCGACCTAGCCCTAGGCTAAATGCGCTCTGCGAAGAGTTAGCCTAGGGCTACGATTTCCTGCGACACACATTAAAGCCAGTAACGACGTAGAGTTTTTGTACGTGGTCTCCAAAAAACGTGTGCTTATGCGTATCAGTATGGGTGTTAGTTCTGTATTCTTTGTTCTGTGTTCTTTATTTATGTATGTGTGTTTGGAGAGAAAAGAGAGAAGGTCAAGTCACCGTGGAACCACCAGTCTTTGACGTTAACGATATCACCTCAAAACCATCTTCAAACGGTACAACGCAAGAACCCGTAAAAGAAAAGAAGACCAGAAAACCGTATGACCCCTACGTAAAGACAAGTCTGTGGTGGCTCACACGGGCCAAAGAAATTTCGTACCGTGCCGCATACATCGGGAACTTCTTATGGTTTCTGAAAGGCGTGAATCGGAGTAACACCGTCATCATTGAAAATACCGACTACGGGTATTTCCTGGTACGGAAACGCGACTGCCCTGAAGTCTTTTCTCAGCTGGCCAAAGAGGGGTTACTTACGGTGCAACCTGAGCAAAATGGACGTCTGGTCGTGACACTGATCACGAGTAAAAGCGAATCGTACCAACGTAAGAGTAAAGGGGATTGAGCTGAATCGTGATATCTGATAGGATCATAGCAAATTTGTACCCCACGAAGCCTCTACTTTTGCAGGGTAAAGCTCCGTGGGGTCTCCATCACAGCCTCAAAGAGGTGAGCTGTATGCGAAACATCCTACCAGATATCCTCCGTAGAGTCCAGCACAGTCCAGCAGAAAGTCTGATCCTGCACTTTCAATTCCTTTTAGGGTTTTTTGCAGGATTGAGCGGTATTGGGATCTTTGGACTATCTGAGACAAAACTAGGACCCCCAGGAAGCGATACACGCAAAGTAGACTTCCTGGGGATACTGTAACAGTTCCCGTACGCGAGAGAGACTGTATGAGAACCATTCTACCAGAAATCCTCCGTCGAGTCCAAACGTCCCCCGCAGAGTCCCTCGTACTTCAAACCATCGCCTACCGTGCCAACGTGCAAGGCCAGAATGCCCACGTTAGCTACCCAGCCTTGGCGGCAGCTACGGACTTCTCGGAGCAGTGGGTCAAACAGCTCGTCAAACGTTTAGAAGAAAAGCACCTCTTACGTGTCCATCGACAATGGATCGGCTACGCCAAGTGTGCCGTCAATCGCTATGATATCGTACGGCCATGGTTGCGGGAAATGAGTTACGCCCAAGCCTACGCTAGGAAGCAAGAGAGTACTGCACACTTGAGCCGTCAAGGAAATGTTGACCCAGAACCCACAAAGAGAGAAAACAAAGAGCAAACCCCGTACCAAAGCCCCGACTGTACCCCCTGTAGCCATGAGGAATGCATCAAAGCTGGACTAACAGAGGGATCAGTAGCCTATCGACATGCACGGGGATTAGCAGAAATCGAGCCCAATGGAGTTGATTAAAATGGAAAAGAGTAAACGGCGACTGCGAGAGCCCAAACGGACCCCCCTCAAACAAATAACTACTACAAAAATTCCGTCTGGAAGCCCCCCTATGGACGAGTCGCAACCGCAAGAGACAGAAAAAAAGCCTTCTTGGGTTGCTTCTATTACCTCCAATGGTCTACTTATCGCGCTTGTCATCGCAGGTGTAGGGTATACCACACAAGTGCACATCACAAATAAGCAAAAGCGTCAGCAAGCCTATAGTGAACTTTTGGGTGAAAAAGCCGTAATAGCCCAGTACCTCTTTTCTCGCTTTGAAGCCTACATTCACGCCGAATTTCATCAGGCTAGGTGGCATTTGGCAACAGATCTTCAAGGCTTCCTTGATCTGCAAGAAACAAAAAAGCTCGATCTGCAGGAAACACTGAGATGGATGCAAAAAAGTGAAGATCTTTCACTAGAAGTGGCAAAGAACACGAAAAGTCTATTTGAGACTCTAGGTGTAGCACGTTCATACTTTTCGTTATCACCAAAATTGAAAGACCTTACCCACCGAATATTTTATGCACCAAAGATAGAAGTAGAGATTCCTCCATCACAGTTAGATCCTGCACACCTTGAGGATTGGAGAGTAAAGGAGAGGAAAAGGGTTCAGGAAATCATAGAAAAGGACTACATACAACCAATTGATGCGTTACTAAAATACTTGGAAGATGAAATTGACAAAGAAGGACTCTAAAAAAGAAAGGACCCCACACCCAATGCATTTCCTTTGTACGTACAGCGAAGCCAGCAGCGGCGAATTGAGCCATTATGATTACGTCTTCCCAGCAGACGAGGCGATTGAGCCCGACCATCTTGAGTTGATGCTACATAAGGTGCTGCACAAATTCTTTGACACACACCCAGGCTTGTCTTACGGGGAGTTTACCTGGAGCACGTTGGCCCCAGGCCAGAGCGAGCAGCCCTACGCCCAAGCCGCGTATGAACAAGTGGCTAAACGAGACCGCACGAGCCCCTAGAAGAGCAATAACTCTAAAGCCTACCTGTGGTGTCGACCCATGCCGTGATCAGCGCCTAGGGCTCCTAGGCGCTAAAAGAAACAACGTATCGCGTGGTAAGAACTGACCTCGTGAATCAAGATGTTCTTGTCGAGGCTTTAAACGCATACGATGCGCGAGAAAGGGCCGCACGACAGGAAGGCATGCTATCGAGAGAGCCCAGGTTTGTTGGTGTGTGCATCGGGAATCAAACGGAATGGTATACAGAAGAATTGCTCGACCAGGACCCTGAACTGCAGGGTAGTTAAGAGCATAGGCTGTAATACTGTAATACCGAATTACAGAAAGTGGGGCATATTTCGGTATACGTGACTAACAAAATGAGGGATTGTAATGTCATGGCAACAGCAAGGCAAACATCGCTACTACTACCGAACAAAACGCGCCAGCGATGGACGGCGATTAAAGATTTACTGCGGACGCGGGGAAAGAGCCCTTGAGGCATATCACGATGATCTTGAAGCTAGAGCACGTCGTAGAAACACACGGCGACACCAAAGCCAGCTACAACACCTCGACCGCTTAACACACGAGCTATACCAGGCCGCACGATTTTTAGTGCATGCGAGCTATTACACTCATGGATGGTATTTCCATCATAGAGAATTGAGGAGGAGAAAGGCGATTCCTGAAGATCTCACAAAAGCAGCGACCGTAGACTCAGCACGGGCAAATGAGCCCGTACAAGCCACGCTAGAGGCCCTAGAAGGTGGTGTCGAGACGACCTCCACGGAACAGAGGCCATCCATCGATCAGCTACGCGAGTTGGTGAAGTTTGCCTCTACAGGCGATCTCGACTCATTACCCGCAATCAGGCAATTGTTGTCTGATTGTCCTACCGTGTGGGCCAACGTGTACAGTTTGGCCAAGCGCGTCGAGTTTGCTTGGATTAACACGATCTCAGGCCGTGATTTACTCCAGCGAGAAGCGCTCAAGAAGCAAGTGGAGGCCCTCAGAATTCTTGTAGCTGGCACTTCAAGCGATCCCATCGAGGGACTGCTCATAGATACGATTATCTCCAGCTATCTGGCTTTTAAGCGAGCTGAGTTGACGGCAGCAGAACAGCTGAAAGCTGGCAGAGATTGCCTGACGGTAGCCCAACAACACACGCTCAACCTAAATCGGGCCACATGAGATTGGCACAGTGAGGTGCCCGTATGGTACGTGGGATCTTGTCTCACATCCACGTATCAAGGAGACCCCACTATGCCTCAAACAACCTTACTGGATATGCCCCATGAAGAGCAAGCCCAGATGCTTGCCGCGCTGCGCCAAGCACGCTATGGTTACCTCTTGGCACTGCACGTGCTATTGCTCTGTGCGGCCGGCCGTACGCCGACGGAGATTGCGGCTTTTCTGTTCTGCTCGCGCTCCAGTGTCTACCGCATTGTGCAGACCTATCGAGCCGGCACCCTCGGTCTGACGGTTGAGGCCGACGGGACCCTGGCGCCCCCGATCCGCACGACCGTCCTGAGGCCCTGGCTGAAGCGCTCTCTGGGGGCGCTGCTCAAGGCGACGCCACGCGCCTACGGATGGTGCCGCACACGGTGGAGTTGTGCCACGCTCGCGGCCACCCTCCAGGCTAAACACAGCCTGGAGGTGTCGGCCGAGACGATACGGCGCTGGCTCCACGAACTCGGCTGGGTCTGGAAGCGCGCCAAGCTGGTGGCGAAAGATGATGACCCCCAGCGTATCGAGCGGTTGGCGCGCATCCGCTTTCATAAGGAACAGTTGCAAGACCGTGAGATGCTGGTCTTTGCCGATGAACTCGATATCCATCTGCTGCCCAAGGTGGGGGCAGCCTGGATGCCACAAGGGACCCAAGAGGAGGTACTCACGCCGGGGCAGAACGAGAAGCATTATCTGGCAGGCGCCCTCCATCTCCCGACGGGGAAGATCCTCCACTGCCTCGGACCCCGGAAAAATAATGGGCTCTTTCGGGACCTCCTCACCTTGCTGGATAAGACCTATCCCGCAAGATGGACCCGGCACATCTATGTGGTCGTGGATAATTATAGTATTCATAAAGCCAAAGCGGTGGAGCAGTGGTTGGCGAGTCACCCCCGCTTTACGTTGCTCTTTCTCCCGACCTATTGTCCGCGGGCCAATCCCATTGAGCGGGTGTTCGGCGACGTGCACGACAAGTGTACGCGGAATCACAAGCGCAAACGCTTACGCGATCTGCTCGCCGATGTCGAACGGCACTTCGAGGAGAACGGGCCGTGGCAGTACCAGCTGTCGCAGGTATATTACGAACCTGAGGTCACCGCAGCGGTCGAATACATCGCTGCAGAGGCAGCCGTCAAGGCTGCCGCATGAGTGTACGAATCTCATGTGGCCCGATTTAGCGCAAAAGCGCTATGTGTCGAGCTTGCGAGAGCTACAGCGCATGCGGGAGATAGTGAAGTAAGGAGAGCTGGCGGTTGGTAGATTTTGTGGGCCGCTGACAAGACGCCTGGCTGGTCTAGTTGCCTGCGGTACGTGCCGAAGTGGTCTAGATTGCTGAGTGTGAGGGCAAAATTAGCTTAGGTAGATACGGCCACTGACGCTAGGAGGGTGACAAATTGATGAAATAAGATTGTAGGCCAAAGTAAACACGACAAACGCGGGATGCCTCGAAAATGGAAAAAGGTATCAAATAATAGAACTAGACCTTTAAGTCCTAAATGCACATTCATTCCTCTTTGTGGACTAGACCTTTTGAATCTTACATGCCGATCAGTGAGGAACGACGCCCGATGATTTCAACTGGTACGCAAATGGGTTTTCTGTAGCATGTGCTGCAGGTACTGCAGGAAACGGGTGCTCGACCTCAGACAGACCTAAAATACCTACTGAAGAGACCGTCTTGTACTATAAATTGTCATTTATTTCGTGCACGTTTTACCTATGAGAGAGCCCGCAGCGCTGCACGGCGGTAAACTAACGGTGTACAAACTAGCCTCTGTACTAGACCACTGTGAACACGACGGCCCCGCTGCACTACCTCCCATCCTGGTACTGTGCCATAGAGGACTATAGGCCGAGCGAGGTACGGGGAGGGTCGGCCCTCCTAGGGTAGGGTACGCTCGTATATCTCAAGTGGCAGATTTTACACCTACCCCAAGGGCAAGCATTCTGTGGCCAGAAAAATAGCCTTAGGCTCGGCTCTGCACATAGCTAATTTGGGTATGACCATGGAGACTACACGGCGGTGTGTAGGAGCTTATCGACCGTGCCTTTCTGCCAGCGCCCCTTGCCAGAGAGGGTTGGGATGTTCTCAGCCTGGAGCTGTTCCGCCATCTCCCGCAAGCTCAGGCCCTCGTCACGCATCGCCTGCAACATGGCTACGATGGCGGCTTTATCAGTAGCAGGCGTGGGCGCTGGGCTATTCATCTCGGCAGGCGCGGTTGCGGGCGCCTCTGTGCTGGGTGGCGTATCGAGTGATTCCTGTATTACAGTATTATTGTCATGCGACAACTCAGGTATGCGCTTTGCTGGTGCTTCTGGTACTGGGGTGAGCCCCAGTGTGCCGATGTGAGGCCCCATGAAGTCACTCAACTTGCCTATTTCGGCCTGTACGGCTGTTCGTATCATGTCCTGCAATTCATGTATTACCGTATTATCGTCAGACAATATGATGTCTCTGGGGTCCGTTGGCGTGTCGAGTCGCAGCCGCAAGGCGTCAAGCAACAGCTCCGTGAGCGTCATGGGAGAGCGCATGCTTACATACCGCTTGGCCTGCTCGTACACGTCACGCGGGATTCGCAGCGAGACCGTGACAGGCTTCTCTGTGTCCGACTGATACACGAATGGTCTACCGAGCTTCGTCATGGGCTCTCTCCTCTGTGGGGGGCAGTGTATTACCGTAATAGAGAATACTACGCATCCTGAAGGGATGTAAGGAAGTTGTATTATGATAATACAACTAGGAGACAAGGGCTGGTGCGGGGGAGGATCTGTTAACGGGTGTTATTTGTATGTCCCTGTGATATACAGGCCATAAAAGTCATGGTAAACGGAAGCAGGAGAGGGGAATGCACATGAGAACCGCATTGGGGAGTATCGTTGTGGGGGGGATCATTGGGGCGCTGCTATGGACGGGGCCAGCTGGTGCACAAGGCCTGCCAGGGTGCCTGAGACAACTGGGGCAGTGCACCACCAGCCTGGGGACATGTCAAAAGGACCTGGCGGGGTGCGAGGCAGAGCCTACCGTTACTTTCCCTGGCGATGGGGAGAGCGGGCCGCTGCTGAGTTACACGAACAATGGGAATGGCACGTTCACAGATAATAACACGTTGTTGATGTGGGAGGTGAAAACCGACGTGGCCGATATCCACTGGTGGAACGGTTTGTATACGTGGAGCGGCGCCTCTACGGTCTTTCTTGCTGCGCTCAACACCCCGCCCTGTTTCGCGGGCCATTGTGACTGGCGCATCCCAACCATCAAGGAATTGCAGAGCATTGTGGACTATAGTAAGTATGGTTTTGCTTTTAGTTTCCCAGGCTTCATCTCTACGAGTTTCAACTGGTCGTCTACGACGACAGCAGGCGACCCGTTGTTCGCGTCGGGCATCATCTTCAGTAACGGCTTTGTGAGCGCTGCCCCTAAGAGCGGCTCGCAATCCGTCCGTGCCGTGCGAGGTAGCCCGTGATCGATCATGAGTGAGGTTTGACCGCCCTCGCATGAGAGGGGGTGAGAACGACACGTGCTCGCCCCCTCCAGCTTCTGATAAGGGGCACTATGGTAACTTTGCGGGGCGTTGATTTTGTGGGGGTTGTGGTGGTAGTACAGCCCTGAGGCAGCGTCGGTGCTGCCTCAGGCATCAGGCCTGCTGCCGTGTGCGGGGTTTGTGGCGGGTTGTGGCGGGTGGCACCAGTGGCGCGGGGAGCTGCTGCAGCCGCCTGAGGACCCCCCTCTTTTTTTTGATGTCAGACAGAAAATCCTTGCGCCTGCCTCGACGATCCTCTATCCTGTATGACACCATACAGGAATATCCTTGCTCAGAGGCATCAGTCTATGACCAAGCCCACTGGCCGCCCACGCGGCAGGCCGAAAACGAAAGAGTATGTGACCCTCATGGCGCGCTTTCCCCAGGACCTGGCCGACCGGGTAGAGCGCTATGCCGGCCGCAAGCGGCAGACAGTGTCCGAGGTGTTGCGCGATGGGGTGCTGGTGCTCTTGCAGGAGGACGACCCGTACCGGCCATTTGCGTCAGACAGGAATACGGCATCAGATATTCTGTCAGACGCACAGCCCGTTATCGTGTCAGACACGAAGGAGGCGCTGCCAGATAATGTGTCAGACGGAAAGGGGGAGATTGCGCCAGCGGCAGGCATGGCAGAGGCAAGCGCCGCTATCCTGTCAGACGTGCAAGAGGTGCAGTCCGATATAGCGTCAGACACGAAAAAGGCACGCCAGCGGAAGCGGACGAGGCGCGATAATGTGTCAGACACGCATGCAGAGAGCGAGAAAGCGTCAGACA
>WNFT01014421.1_pt1 | contig 10495 bp, 8 predicted proteins | sample 5400191 | NCBI WGS metagenome assembly WNFT01 (sample SAMN13153359, study PRJNA577476) | soil metagenome | isolation source: 80 cm saprolite under Madrone tree | place: USA:California | collected 2016-06-14 | reverse complement strand
GTTCTTCATCTCGACCTACGTGCTGTATCGCGGAGTCGACGTCAAGGTGATCGACGGCATTGTCGACGGTCTCGGGCTGCGAGTGGAGGAAAGCGGCGAAGCGGTGCGCAAAGTCGAGAGCGGCAACGTCCAGGATTATGCATTCGTTTACCTGCTCGGCGCACTCGCCGTCGCGGCCTACTACGTCTACCTGGTGTTACGCTGATGGGCAGCTTCTGGCTAACCGGCTTGATATTCATTCCATTGCTCGGCGCGCTGCTTGTCCTGCTGCAGAATGAAGAGGGGGCAATCTGGCGCTCGGCGTTTATTTTTTCATTGTTGCCGCTTGCAATCAGCCTATATCTGTTCGGCGCGTTTGATCCGCGCGAAGCCGGCTACCAATTCGTCGAGCAATATACGTGGATTCCGCAATTTGGAATCTCGTACCACATAGGGATGGACGGCATCAGTCTTTTCCTCGTGATACTGACCACATTGCTCATCTCGCTGTCGTTGCTGTACTCGGGCGGCGGAGATATCGAGACCCGCCCGCGCGAGTTCTGTTTCTTCATGTTGCTGCTCGAGACCGGGCTTCTGGGTGCGCTGCTCGCGATCGACTTGTTCCTGTTCTATGCCTTTTGGGAAGTGATGCTGGTGCCGATGTACTTCCTCATCGGGATCTGGGGTCACGGCCGCAAGCTTTACGCGACTTTCAAGTTCGTGCTTTTCACTATGTTCGGTTCGCTGCTGATGCTCGTCGCGATTCTTTATCTCGTTGGCGCGGCAGAGAAGCATCTGGGGCATCTCAGTTTCGACCTGACGGAACTTTACAAGGTCCCGCTGACGCCCACCGAGGCGCGCTGGCTGTTTGCCGGATTTGCGATCGCATTCGCAATCAAGGTCCCGATGTGGCCCCTGCATACCTGGCTTCCCGACGCGCATACCGAGGCGCCGACGGCAGGTTCTGTAATCCTGGCGGGCGTGATGCTCAAGATGGGGACGTACGGCTTCCTGCGCTTCGCGATCCCGCTCTTTCCCGAAGTCGCGATCGAGGCGACGCCCCTTTTCATGGCGCTGGCCGTCGTCGGGATTCTCTACGGCGCGCTGGTCGCGATGGTGCAACCGGACCTTAAGCGGCTGGTCGCGTATTCGTCGGTGAGCCACCTGGGTTTCGTGATGCTCGGAATTTTCGCGCTCGACCCCCAAGGCGTTGACGGTGCGGTGTACCAGATGCTGAACCATGGACTGTCGACCGGCGCGCTCTTTCTGCTGGTCGGGATGATCTACTTGCGCCGCCATACGCGCGAGATTTCAGAGTTCGGCGGACTCTGGCGGAGCATACCCATTTACGCTGCCGTATTCATGTTCGTGATGCTGTCTTCGATTGGCCTGCCGGGCCTCAACGGTTTTGTCGGCGAATTTCTGATACTGCTCGGCGCATACCTGAGTTCGGTTTGGGTGGCGACCGTGTTCGCTGTAATGGGACTCATCCTGGGCGCGCTTTATATGATGTGGGCATATGAACGCGTCATGTGGGGGCCAATCACCAAGGCAGTTAACGAGACGGTACGCGACTTGAACGGACGCGAGATCGCCGTGATGGTCCCGGTTATCGGGCTGATGCTCTTCATGGGGCTCTATCCACGGCCGCTGCTGCGCCGGATCGAGCCATCGGTCGCATTGCTGCTCGGGCGCGTGCAAACCGCGCGGTTCGAGATGCAGACTTCACACGTCCCGGCGCTCGCGTCGCTCGCCGCACCGTCGCAGTCCCTCAACGTGAAATGAACCCGTTCAACCTGAGCGCGATCAACTTCGCCTGGCTGCCGATTCTTCCGCTGATCGCCGTTTCGCTCGGCGCGATCGTGGTGCTGCTGGTCGGCGTGCGGGTCGACGATGAAGACAGCGCCGGTCTCGGCTTCATCGCGCTCATGACCCTGCTTGCCGCTTTCATTCTCGCGCTCTTCACGCTGGGTCAGAATACCGAGAGCTTCGGGGGTTCGCTCGCGGTCGACGATTACGCCGCGTTTTTTGAAATCGTGATTATCATCTCGACCGCCGTCACGGTCGGGATGTCACTGGATTATGTTGCCGAGGCGCGGCTGGCGGGCGCCGAGTACTATTCACTATTACTATTCGCGGCGCTCGGGATGATGCTCATGGCAGCGGCCGGCGACCTCATCATCATCTTTCTCGGCCTCGAGACGATGTCGATCGCGGTGTACGTACTAGCAGGGTTCGTGCGCCGCGAACTCAGGTCCAACGAAGCCGCGCTCAAGTACTTCCTGCTGGGAGCCTTCTCCACCGGCTTCCTGCTTTATGGGATTGCGCTCGTATATGGCGCGGCCGGAACGATTCGGCTCGCGCCTATTCGCGACGCGCTCACAGCCGGCATGGCGGGGAATCCACTCCTCCTGCTCGGCCTTGGCATGATGCTGATCGGCTTCGGCTTCAAGGTGGCGGCGGTCCCGTTTCATATGTGGACGCCCGACGCGTACGAAGGCGCACCGACGCCGATTACGGCGTTCATGGCGGTGGGCGTGAAGGTCGCGGCGTTCGCGGGCTTCCTGCGTGTTTTTCTTGTTCATCTGGGGCCCGTGAGCGCACAGTGGACGATGGTCCTGTGGGTAATCGCGGCGCTGTCGATGACCGTCGGCAACGTCATCGCGCTGGTGCAGGTCAATGTCAAGCGGATGCTCGCGTACTCGGCGATCGCCCACGCCGGCTACATTATCGTGGGGATGGCGGCGGCGCGCGCGCCCGAAGCCGGCGGCGCGATCCTCTACTACCTGCTTGGATACGCGTTCACCAACCTCGGCGCGTTCGCGATAGTAATCGCGCTCGAACGCCAGGGCGAAACGACCGGCAATATCGCTGATTTCCGCGGTCTTGCGCGAAACCATCCCGCGCTCGCGGCGGCTATGGCGCTATTTCTCCTGTCGTTAACCGGGGTCCCGCCGCTGGCGGGGTTCGTCGGCAAGTTCTATATCTTCTCGGCCGCGCTCAACGTTGGCCTCGTGTGGCTAGTCGTTATCGCGGCGATTAATAGCGTGATCTCCGCCTATTACTACATCGGGGTGATCGTTGCGATGTATATGCAGGAAGGCGGAGTCGAAATCGGCCGAATGACCGCGCGGCCTGCGCTGCTGATTAGTATCGCTGTGGCTGTCGTGGGTACGGTGATAATCGGCCTTTACCCACAACCGTACATGGGTGCGGCGGTTAATGCCTACGCTTCAGCGATAGGCCGTACCACGCCGCACGCAACCGCGTTGTTGCGCTGAATCACTACTATTTGCGCTTGAGCGACGGCGCGCGGCCCGAGGTGTATCCGCACGCCGATCCCGGGAGGGCCCCGCGAATGCATCGGCTTCGATTTCTACGAGCATGTCCGGATGGGCCAAGCGGCGCACCTCAACCACGGTCGATGCAGGTGGATTCGCGCCGAAGCTTTCCTTATGCGCTCGGGCGACCTCGTTGAGGCGCGTGATGTCGGTCACAAAAACGCGCGTACGGACGACGTTGCCGAGACTCGAACCGGCGCGCTCGAGCGCCATTGCGATGTTCGTGATTGCCTGACGCGCCTGCACGTACATCTGACCGACTCCCGCAAGCGTCCCGTGCTCGTCGAAGCCGGTCGTTCCCGCAACCATGACCCACCCTCCGGCAGCGACCGCGCGCGAATAGCCAAAGATGGGCTCCCACAGTCCACCACTGGCGATACGGGTAATCTCACCCATCGGCATTCTCCCCGTTTGCCGGCTGGCCGCACGCGGCGGATTCGGCCTTCGGCCTAGCGTTCGCCCGATGGAAAAGCCTCTTCGATCTCGCGCGCGATAGAGCGCATCGGCGCCGCGGTCAACACCATGCTGGGTATCAACCAGCGCATCAGTCCTCTGAATCTTGAGACGGCTGCCGACTGTTGCGGCCGCAAGCGGCTCATATCGAGTTCGGGCTCAACCACGCGTTTGGGTTGGTCGCTCAGTCCACCTGGAAAGATAAAGCCTTGCCCCACCGCCACTTCCCCATCCTCCTCTCCGCATCCAACATGTTGTGGAATACTACATGTTCCTTGACAAACAAGCAAAAATTTTAACGACTCTGCCTAATTTTGGATGCCAAGCCGCAAATTTGTTCAGCTTGAAAGTCGATCTGCACGTACAGTATTCTAGCGCCACTTTTCAAATCCAGCGCTATTTCAGCGCGGAGTTACGAAGGAGAGAGCGATGCGCAAAGTCTTCATTCTACTTCTCATCCCAATGTTCTTTGCAGCCATGGCTTGCAACAAATCGTCCGAGGAACCCGCTGCGCCGGCGGCCTCGTCGGCTGCCCCTGCGGAAGCAAGCCCAGCGGCCGCCGCCCCGGAAGCGAGTCCCGCCGGAAGTCCGGCTGCCTCCCCCGCTGGCTCCTGAAGCCGCTGCACATTATTCGGTCGTCCCTATGCGCCGGCCCTTGGCCGGCGCATAGCGGATGCTGTTGAGCGACCGCCCGCTGTCTCCTCGGCTCGAATCAGCCGGCTCGAATCCGCATTGATAGGCGTCCCGGCGCACAGCCGCGAGGTCTAGTTTTCCGGCATGTCCTCCGGACCCTCAGACCCGGTCTCCGCCGGTTCGGAAGGTTCGCTCGGCGGCGCTTCCGGAGGAATGTGGGAGCTGGGGGCCTCGTGATGCACTATCTCTCGGGCGCGTCCGATTGATTCTTTGACCAATTTTCCCAGCTCGGCAGACTTTTGCCGAAGCTCGCTGGCCTTGCTACGCAACTCCGCGCGCAGTTCCTTTACCAACGCGGCGGCTTCCTTTCGCGCCTGCTCGCGGCTGTTCGCATCGCCGACGGCCTTCTTTACCTGTCCCGCGAGTTTCTGGCCCTGCGCGCGCAATGCCGTCATCTGTTGCGTGACGCTGGCACGCGCCCGCTTGGCTTCCTCGAGCACGCGCAGGTCGAGCTTGCGGCGCTTGACCTCTTGCGCGAGCTTCGCGCGCAGTTGCTGGATGGTCGCGCGCAACTGCTTCAGTTGACGCGCGGCGGGATCGAGTCGTGATGCCGCCTTTTTTGTCGGCATAGATGCCTCTCCTTCCCCCAAGGGTAATTCGCCAGTACGAAGAATGACACGATTCTCCTCACAAAGCCCCCGGCTTGTGAATAGGTCTACCTCAGCCCGCAAACTCTTTTCGACCGGGTACGCTGAATAGGCGCGTGCACTCATGTAAAATGCTGCAAAACCGTCACAATGCCGCGCGGCTCGAGGGGAGGGGGTGCACTAGGCGAAGCGCAGCGGAGCCGAGCAAACGAGTCTGCGAGGTGCGCAAAATCAAAACTCTGATGGAAGCGAATGGACTTAAACCGGGCCTCACGCTGTTCGACTCGGCGACCATCGTCGCCGGCTCGATGATCGGGTCGGGCATCTTCATCGTTTCAGCCGATATCGTGCGCCAGATGGGCTCGCCGGCGGGCCTGCTGATGGTCTGGCTCGTGAGCGGCCTGATGACCATCGCGGGTGCGCTTGCGTACGGAGAACTGGCCGCGATGATGCCGCACGCCGGTGGACAGTATGTCTTCCTGCGAGAGGCCTATGGCGGTGTGTGGGCGTTCTCCTTCGGATGGACGCTGCTCCTCGTGATTCAAACCGGCACGATCGCGGCGGTCGCGGTCGCCTTCGCCCGTTTCGGCGGCGTGATGTGGCCCGTGCTGGGCTCGCATGTCTGGTTCGGCTACGGCAGCTTCGGTCTTTCGGGCGAGCGCCTCGGCGCAATCGTCGTGATCGCCGCGCTGACTGCCGTCAACTTGCGCGGCCTTAACATGGGCCGGCTGGTTCAGAATACATTCACCACGGCGAAAGTCCTCTCGCTCATCCTGATAATCGTGCTGGGATGCGTCATTGCGCCGAACCTCGAGGCGCTGCGGGCGAATTTCGGCAGCTTGCAAGCGTTCACGGGAGGCGGATGGTCGCCCGCGCTCATCCCCGCATTCGGGGCCGCGATGGTAGGCGGCCTCTTCTCCGCCGACGCATGGGCAACCGTCACGTTTACCGCCTCTGAGGTAAAAGATCCGCGTCGCGATCTTCCTCGTGCGCTGGCCTTGGGCACTGGCCTCGTCATTCTGCTGTACATCCTGACCAACGTTTCCTACTTGTTCGAATTGCCCGCGGTAAGCATTGCGACGAACGCGCTGGCCGGCGCCGGAGCAGGCGCACGGGTCTTCGCACATGGAATCGCGGGTGCCGAGAGTGACCGGGTCGCCGCAGCGGCAATGCGGATCGTATGGGGAGGGACGGGCGCCACGATTACCGCGATTCTCGTCATGGTCTCGACTTTCGGATGCGCCAACGGGCTCATCCTGACGGGTGCGCGCGTAATCTACGCGATGGCGCACGATGGTGTGTTCTTCGCGTCTGCGGGCCGCCTCAATCGCGCTGCCGTGCCGTCCGCCGCGCTTATCATGCAGGGCGTATGGGCCGCGATTCTCGCGCTCTCGGGAACCTACTCGGAACTGCTCGATTACGTAATATTTGCGCAACTCCTGTTCTACGTACTGGCGGTTGGCGCCGTCTTCGTCCTGCGCGTGCGGCGGCCTGACGCGCCGAGGCCGTACCGTGCGTGGGGCTATCCGTACGTGCCGGCCGCGTATATCGTTGCCGCGCTCGCTCTGATGGTTGATCTGCTGCTGGTCAAGCCCGCGTATACGTGGCCGGGCCTCTTGATCGCGTTGAGCGGCGTGCCGGTTTATTTATGGCGAGTAAGGCAGCGCGACGCTGCTGCCACCGCGCGCCGCCGCGCAGCGTCTTAGTTGTGTGTTATACCGAGCGCACTGGGCGGAGCGACCATGAATCGAGCATTTCCGTAAGCGCATCCAGCTTCACCGGTTTGCTTATATAATCGTCCATCCCCGCGTTGAGGCAGCGCTCGCGGTCACCTTCTGTCGCATGCGCCGTCAGGGCGATTACTACCGTGTGCCGCGCGCCGCTTTCGCGCCGTCTGATCTCCGCGGTCGCCTCGTACCCGTCCATCTCGGGCATTTCGCAGTCCATCAGGACGATATTGTGATGACGCAGCGAGAATGCCTCCAACCCGCCCCGTGCACAATCGACGACTTCCGCAGTATAGCCGAGGATGCCAAGTTGCGCGGCGACAACGGTTCGGTTCGTGACATTATCCTCGACGACCAGTACCCGCATTTTCTTACGCCGCTTGCGCTGTCGATCCTCGGCCGAGTCATTTCCGTGCACCCCGAGTCCTGGGGAATGTGGGCTGGCGGAGGTTGTCGTTCTTCCCTTCTCGAGCCGCACCGTGAAATGAAAATTTGATCCCTTCCCCGGCGTGCTTTCAAATCCGATCTCGCCTCCCATTTGCTTCGTCAGTTGCGCCGAAATGACGAGGCCGAGACCGGTGCCCCCGTAATGCCGGCTGGTGGATCCTTCCGCTTGAGCAAAGGGTTGAAACAGGCGGTCCTGGACTTCGAGCGGAATGCCGATGCCCGTGTCGATTACCTCGAAGTGCACCAGCACCTGGGCGTCGGACTCTTCCACTTTGGTTGCGCGGACAATCACCCCTCCCACCGAGATGAACTTAATCGCGTTCGATATAAGATTGTTGAGAATCTGCCGTAGCCGGTTGGGATCGCCTCGCACGCCGGCCGGCAAACTGCCATCCATGGAAACGGTCAGGTCGATTTTCTTCGCGCGGGCTGTCTCCGCAAATGAATCGATAACGCCTTCCACTACCTCGACTAAACTGAAATCCAGCTTTTCAATAACAACTTTGCCCGCCGAGAGTTTCGCGAAGTCCAGTATGTCGTTGACTATTGTCAGCAGAAGCTCGCTGCTCGACTGAATAATTTCGATTCCATGCCGCTGTTTCGGAGTCAGATCGTCCTCGAGCAGTAATATCTCTGCTGTGCCGACGATCCCGTTCAGGGGTGTTCGTATCTCGTGGCTGACATTGTGCATGAACTCTGATCTGAGACGCGCGGCCTCGATCGCGAGGTCACGGGAGCGCATGATTTCCTCTTCTGCGCGCTTGCGGTCAGTGATGTCGATGGTGACGCCTTCGTAATAATCCATCTTGCCGGTTGCGTCATAAACGGCGCGTGTGCTGACCGTGCACCAGATGACAGTTCCGTCCTTGCGGCGTAACTGCACCTCGAAATGCTGGATAATTCCGTCGCGGGCAAGCACGGCAATCATCCGTGCGCGCTCTTCCGGTTTCACCCAGAACTCTGTGGTGGTCGCGCGTTTGAGTTCTTCAACATCCGCAAATCCCAGCATCTCGACAAACGCTGGATTTGCCGCCAGCACTTTGCCTTCGGGCGTGGTGCTGGTGATGCCCACGGGAACGCGGTTGAACAGATTGCGATAGCGAGCCTCCGCACGCTTGGCCTCCCGCCGCGTCTCGGCATCACGCAGTTCGCGCTCGATAGCAAGCGGGAGCCGGGTCAGGTTGGTTTTCAAAACATAGTCATGTGCGCCGGCCTTCATGGCTTCCACCGCCACGTCCTCGCCGACAGTGCCCGATGCCAGGATGAAAGGAAGGTCGAACCCTTTATCCTTCAGCAGCTTCAGCGCGGCGAGTCCGCTGAAGCGTGGCATCGAGTAGTCGGCGATGACGAGATCCCAGCTTCCGGCTTCGAGGGCTGCATGCATGGCCTCCGGCGTGTCCACCCGTTCGTAGGTCAAATCGAAGCCGCTCTGCCGCAGCATCCGCACCGCGAGTTCGGCGTCATCCGCCGAGTCCTCGACCATCAAGATGCGCGGTCGGACGGTCATGGGCGGCTCCTCGGATCGGTGGGCGGCCTCTCATTCAGGACAAGCCAATAGAGGCCGAGTTGCCCGACCGCATCGACGAAGTCTTGGAAGTCAACCGGCTTGCGAACGTAGCTGTTGGCGCCCAAACCGTAGCCATTCACGACGTCCTGCTGCTCCTTTGAAGAGGTCAGAATCACGACGGGAAGGAGCTTCGTCCGCTCGTCTGCACGCAATTTCTTCAGTACCTCGAACCCGTCGACTTTCGGCAGCTTCAGGTCGAGGAGTATAAGCTCGGGCCGAGAGCCAGGATCGCGGCCCGCGTACATGCCGGTGCCGAAGAGGTAATCAAGTGCTTCGACCCCATCGCGCGCCACCACGATCTTGTTCTTGATGTTGTTCTTGTTGAGCGCACGCAGGGTCAGCGCCTCATCATCAGGATTGTCTTCCACCAACAGGATCGCTCGCTCTTCCACAACTACCCTCCCCGCTCTCTTAGAGCGTAAACGTGATGGTCGCGCCCTCGCCCTCGGCTCCTTGGGCCCAAACCCGGCCGCCATGGCGATGAATTATGCGTTGGACCGTGGCCAGACCGACACCGCTTCCGGAGAAATCCTCCGCCGTGTGAAGCCGCTGGAAAGTGCCGAAGAGCTTGTCGACATATGTCATGTCAAAACCCGCCCCGTCATCGCGGACGAAGTAGACTTTCTGCCCGTCCCGCTTCGCCACGCCAAGCTCGATTTTCGCTTGAGGCTTTTTCCTGGTGAACTTCCACGCGTTGCCGAGCAGGTTCTCGAGGACCACCCGCAGCAGCCGCGGATCACCTTCGGCCGCGACCCCCTCCGGCACTACGCATTCGACGTTGCGCTCTGGCTCTCCGTTGTGGAGGTCCGTCAAGATGACTTTCGCCATCGTGCTGAGGTCCACCTGCTCGTGGCGCATCTCGCCGCGGCTGACGCGCGCCAGGTTCAGGAGATCGTCGATCAGTTGAGCCATGCGTTGGGTGGCCGCGCGGATGCGCCCGAGATAGTTCTTGGCCTGTCCGTCCAGTTGACGGCCGTAGTCCTCCATCAGCGCCGAGCTGAAGCCATCGATGCTGCGTAGCGGGGCGCGCAGATCGTGCGAGACTGAATAGGAGAAGGCCTCCAGCTCCTTATTGGCGGCCTCGAGTTGCGCGGCGTGCCGCCGCTCGGATTCGTTCAGCTCGGTGACTTTCGCTTCAGCCCGTTTACGTTCGCTGATATCGCGAATCGCGCTGGAGACGAGCGTGCCCTCCTCAGTTTCGAGCGGGCTCAAGCTGATCTCGATGGGGAATTCGCTGCCGTCCTTGCGCCGGCCGTAAAGCTCCAGACCGGAGCCCATCGAGCGCACTTTGGGATCGGCGAAATAGCCGTCGCGATGGCGAGGATGCTTGTCGCGAAACCGCTCCGGAACCAGCATCTCGACCGTGTTGCCGAGCAACTCGTCGCGAGCGTAGCCGAAGAGCTTTTCGGTCTGCGCATTGACCAGTGCGATGCGGCCGTCGCGACCGACGATCACCATCGCGTCCGGCGCTGATTCGAGCAGCGCACGGAACTTGTCCTCGGCCCGTTTACGCTCGGTGATATCGCGGATCGCACTGGAGACGAGCGTGCCCTCCTCGGTTTCGAGCGGGCTCAGGCTGATCTCGATGGGAAATTCGCTGCCGTCTTTTCGCCGGCCGTAAAGCTCCAGCCCGGAGCCCATCGAGCGCACTTTGGGATCGGCGAAATAGCCGTCGCGATGGTGCGGATGCTTGTCGCGAAA
>WNFT01006235.1_pt1 | contig 10495 bp, 13 predicted proteins | sample 5400191 | NCBI WGS metagenome assembly WNFT01 (sample SAMN13153359, study PRJNA577476) | soil metagenome | isolation source: 80 cm saprolite under Madrone tree | place: USA:California | collected 2016-06-14 | reverse complement strand
GTAACATGGCAATCCATGCACGCACCGTTCCATGCCCCGATTGAATAATATTCCTTCAGGTCGGGCGGCATCAGAAATGTCTGACTGACCGGGGCCCACATTTTTTCGGCGACAATGTAGGCGAAAGGAAGTTGCTCGAGCGTGCGGCCCTGGCCGGTCTCGAGCCAGGGGATTTGCAAAGTATGCGAGCCGGTTACGAGCACGATCTGTTGGCCGTCATCACCATAGTCGGCGCCTTCGCGTCGCTTGTGGACAAAGAACGTGTCGCTACGGCGTTCGACTTTGTATTGGCTCCCATTCAATGCGAGTTGGAGTTGATCCATGTCCTGCGGCAAAGTGGCCGGCGTTGCCACCTGGGTCATCGTGCGGTGATACGACGCGTGCCAGGTCTCGTAATTTCCGGAATGACACGAGCGGCACGCGTTTGAGCTGACATAACCGGCGACCTCCGATTTGATGGGGCGGTTCTGCGGCGGCTGCGCTTCGCTTGGGAAATTATGGAGCGAAATCAAAACCAGAACGCTGGCGCCTGCGATCGCTGCGATAGCGAACAGCCAATCCCACCAGGATCGAGACAGTCTTGGCACAATTCAGCCGATTAACTCGACCGATAGTAAAAAGCCGGCGGCGCGGAGGCAAACCGTATTCGATACATTACTTTCGGGAACTTGGCAGAGCGCGAGCAGGCCTTGTTTCGGAGCGAGGCGATTGACAGCGTTGCAGAAAAGAATTTGAATCCAATCGGAATACGGAACGCGTCTTATCGGAAAGAGTAATTTAACCAAAAGATATGAAACCAACTGCTGCCGCCGATTGCCCACGCAAGCATGGTGAGCGGCTGGCGCGTCCCTCCTCGATCATCGACTGCAATTATCAGGCGCCTTCATATGTCGATCTTAGCGGCGGGCATTGCGGCAACGTTCCGGATCCATCGTTCCGCAACATCAGCCGCGACTATTTCCGCCGCGAGGCACGATACAATTTCGCAAGTGAAGCCGCGCTTTTTGTTCTGATCATGGCGACAGCGGGGCTGGCGATTGCGAATGGCGCAATTGCGGCAATCGATTTCCTTCGCGTGCTCGGCTATTTTTAAGCGCGGCCCTGGCGCGGAAGTTCGAGATGAACACGGGGCGCTCTCTGCGATTGGTCGCATTATCGTGCGCGCTTCTTTCCGGTTGCCGGGAATCGAGCGAACAACCACTGGAGCAGACAACTGAAAAAATCTATGCGGTGGACCCGGCCGTAAATTTCAGCATTCGCAACCGCGACGGCTCCATTCGAATCTACGGGTCGGACAAGCCAGAAATGAGAGTGCAAGCGATCAAAAAGGCGTACTCCGCGGACCGTCTGAACAAAATTGCGGTCGATATTTCGGTGCAACCGAACTCCGTTTCGATTGAAACGAATTTTCCCCCGACGCCGCGCTGGGGCTTTTTCGACCGCTCCGGCACGGTCGATTATATCATTATCGTTCCGGAAACGTGTAAGATAACACGTATGGAATTGATTAATGGCGAAGTGTCGATCGACGGCATCCGCGGCGGAAACGTGAACGCCATCCTCACCAATGGGCGACTTTATGAGCACGATTGCTTTGGCGATTTGCGCCTCACTGTGAACAACGGAGGGCTCGACCTCGGCTACGATTGGTGGGAGCAGCGGTCGTTTTCGATTGACGCGAGAATTGCGCGCGGAAATGCCCGTGCCTTCATTCCCGGGGACGCCTCATTTCATTTGATCGCGGAATCTCTCGACGGCAAAGTCGCCAGCGATTTTACCGATCAGAAACAGCGAAATGGCCAGGTCACGAAGATCGACACACTCATCGGCGCGAACGACGGGCCCGACGTCAAAATTCGCGCGACGGAGGGGAACATCAAAATCGTCGAGGTAAATCCTTAAGGACAGATTCGATATCGCAAATGCCTTCCTTCGACATTGTTTCCGAAATTGAAAACCAGGAAATCGATAATGCCCTCAACCAGGCGCGCAAAGAGCTCGCTGCCCGTTTCGATTTCAAAGGCATCGCCGCTGAAATTCTTTATGAGACAGACAAGATCACGCTGACGGCGGAAGATGGGGCGCGGTTGCGCGGCCTGCGTGAAATTGTCATCGGCAAGCTTTCCAAGCGCGGTGTCGATCTTCGCAATATCGAGCAAGTCGAGCCGGCCATCTCACCGCTAGGCCACGCGCGACAGGAATTGAAAATCCAGCAGGGGCTCGAAGGCAACAAAGCCAAAGAGATTATCCAGGCCATCAAGTCGCAAGGTTTCAAAGTGCAAAGTCAATTGCAAGATCGACAAATTCGCGTCACCGGAAAAAAGAAGGACGAACTCCAAACCGTCATCCAATTCGTCCGCAGCCACGATTTCGGCGTAGCGACGAATTTCAAAAACTTTCGCGACTGACCGACCTCTGATCGCTGACTTCTGACCTCTGATCTCACCCGCCCTGAACCGGCGGCATGATGGAAATTTCGTCGCCCGGTTGAACTTTGTAATTGCGATCGACGAATTCCACGCCCGCGCCCACGAGAATGCTTGTGTCTCGCGAACGCAGCACGGGGACCTTCGCGTAAATCTTTTCCAACAAGTCCGTGACAGTCGCTCCCTCCACAAGATCGAGAATCAACTCCGGCGCGCCGGCCAGGTCGCGCAACTGCGAATAAAATTGTACGCATACTTTCATCGCCGGTCAGTTCGATGGTGTGAGCAATTCCTTTCGCAAGACGCCAATGCACGGCAAATTGCGATAGCGTTCCATAAAATCCAGGCCATAGCCGACCACAAATTCGTCCTCGATCTCAAAGCCGACGTAATCGACATCGACATGGTGCGCGCGACGTTTCTTTTTGTTAAGTAAAACGCACACGCGAATGCTGCGCGGCTTTGCTGTTTCAAGTTTTTCGCGAATGGCGGCGAGGGTGTGACCGCTGTCCAGAATGTCATCGAGAATGAGAATATGTCGATCTTGCACGTCCGGCGTCGCGATCTGTTTGAAAATAACTTCGCCGCCGGGCTCGGTTTTTCCGTGGTAACTCGCCACGCTCAGACAGTCCAATTTCAGCGGCAGCGGGATTCGTCGCATCAAATCCGCCATGAATACCAAACTTCCGTTTAAGACTGCGATCACGGTCAACTCGCGATCGCGATAATCGTTTGAAATTTGCGCGGCGATTTCGTCCAGCCGCCGGAGAATCGCCCGTTCGTCAAACAAAACGCGCTCGAGATCGCTCTGCATCGACAACTTACTAGGCACTGGCCGGGCGAAAGATCAACGCGCGACTGACTCGACGGCCGATGTTATTTTCGGGATCGCGCAATTTATGCAAGCTCATCAAGACCAATTCAATGTTCGCACCGACGGCAAAGGCACCTACGAAATCACCGGTGACGTGCAGGCGAAGATCGACAAGTCCGGCGTAGGCAACGGGATCGTCACAGTTTTCGTTCAGCACACCAGCTGCAGTCTTATTGTGATGGAAAACGCCGATCCGACGGCCAGAAAAGATCTCGAAGAATTTTTCGAGCGGCTCGTGCCGGAGGACTCCCATTACTTCGTGCATACGACTGAGGGCACGGACGACAGCACTTCGCACATTCGCATGGTGCTGACGCGCACGAGCGAGACGGTGCCGATTATCGATGGAAAAATGCAGCTCGGCACCTGGCAGGGAATTTTTCTCTTCGAACACCGGCGCGCTTCCCATCGGCGGAAGATTTCCGTCACGATTATCGGGGAATGATTGCCGATCTTACTGTAGCAGCGGTCTATGACCGCCATATTTGATTTCGGCGCTCATGGAGCGCCGCTACAGATACATCGCATCGACCAGCCGCAGTGATTTCTCGTTCGGCAGGACCGATTGCTCCATTTGGTTCATGACGTAGGCGAAACTGATTTTGTTTTCCGGATCGGCAAAAGCGTGACTGCCGCCCGCGCCGGGATGCCCAAACGCGGATGTCGACCCACCGAAGGTGCGCCGCACCGAGCTTGTTGCATCCTTCATGAAGCCAGCAGAAAACGCCGTCGGCATTTGAAAGACGCGGTCGATCCCATCTGTCAGCGTTGTCGTCATCCAGCTCATTGTCTTCGCGGAGAAAAATGTGCGACCGTCGAATTCGCCGCCGTTCGCCAGCATTGCATAAAATTTCGCCAGCGAGTTTGCGCTGCCAATCCCACCGAACGAAACAATCGGTTTAGCGCGGATAGTCGGATCATTCATCGCGCTGATTGCATGCAAACCATACGGTGAGGTAAAGGTTTTGCGCGCCAAAGTTCCGGACGAAACAAGATCGATGTAAAATTGTTTTGGCTGGGGTGGGGTGCCGGCTTTCGCCGCGTAAATTGTGGCAACACGCGGATTCTCTTTTTCCGGCAGGCCGATCCAAAGATCGAGGTTAAGCGGATCGGCAAATGTTTTTCGCCAGTATTCGCTTAACGATTGACCGGCGATTCGCCTGACGAGCTCATCAAGAAGATAACCGAAAGTGCGCGCGTGATAACCGTGCGCAGTTCCTGGCGGCCAAAGCGGTTTTTGTTCTTCGAGCGCGGAAATGACGCCCGCATAATCGAATACGTCAGCTTTTCGATCCAGAGCGGCGAGCCCGGCTCGGTGCGAAAGCAACTGCGCCAGCGTGATGTTTTCCTTGCCGGCTTGAGCAAACTCCGGCCAAAATTCCGCGACGCGGCGTTCAATCTCGATCTTGTGCTCCTCCAGAACATGCAGAACGCATGCGCTGCCGACCCCCTTCGTGGCCGACCAAATCAGGACAAGCGTATCGGTCGTCCACGGATGTTCGCGGCGCGCATCTTTAAATCCGCCCTCAAGGTCGACGATCGCTTTCCCGTTTTGCCAGATCGAAACCCCGGCGCCGAGCTCGCCGAATTTTTGAAAATTCTCTTCAAACAGCGGAGTGATGCGCTGACGAAGTTTGCTCGCAACCAGTTGCATCGAGAATCGAAGGTAGGGAAGCCGCGCTGCGGCGTCCAGGACAGCCCCGCTACTTCACTGGAATCAACATTCGCGAATAAAATCGTGAATCGTTGAAGTGGCGGGGCTGTCCCTACCTACAACAGCGCCCGGACCGCTTTGAGATCGGGGTCTTTTTTCGCGAGCTCGCGGAAGGACGAGTCCATTTTGAAGCTGGTTTGCAAATGCATCTTCGCGGCGTAGACATTGCCGAGGAGCGCGTCGTAACATCCCATGTTGTAGTAATAGATCGGCTCTTTCAGCAGCGTGACCGGACCTTTGAGAAGAAGCCGTTTGGCTTCAGCGGTCTTTCCCAGTTCGTGCAGACAAAAACCGGCGTGCAAAAATCCCGCGCTGGACTCCGGGGCGACACGGCAAAGCTTGCGGCTCACGATCAAGGCGCGGGCCCATTTTTTCTCGCGCATCAAATGGTGGAGGCGGAGCTGAAGTACGTCCGGCCGCGTCTGGAAGGTGGCTTCGATGGCGTTCAATTCTGCGATCGATTGGCGGGTCATGCCGAGTTCGGCGTAACCGTAGGCAGCCCGCAATTGCCATTGAAAGTTCACGGTTCATCTAGATTAAGCAAAAACCCTGCCGCGCACTGTCAGCCGTCGAAAATGGGACAGTCGATCCTTCTGTGGCGGCGTTCTATGAGCGCCGAATAAATCGCGGCCGGCGGTCAAAAACCGGCGCTACAACAGAAGCTCTTCCAATTCGCCCAGGCGTCGCTCGAACAACCGGAGCGTGCTCTCGACCGGCGCCGGCGTGGTCATGTCCACCCCTGCCGCTTTCAATGTTTCCAGGGGAAATTTTGAGCCGCCCGAACGCAGAAAGTTGAGATAGGCATCGACGCTGCCCGATTCGCCAGCCAGCACGCGCTCGGACAAGGCAACGGCCGCGGAAATTCCAGTGGCGTATTTAAAAACGTAAAACGCACTGTAAAAATGCGGGATGCGCAGGCATTCGAGATCGAGCTGCGGATCGAGGACGAAATTCTGCGCAAAGTAGGCGGCGAGGAGCTTGTGATATTCCAACTTGAAAACATCCAGCGTGAGTGCGTCGCCGTTTTCTTCGAGCGCGTGAATGATTTTTTCGAACTCGGCGAACATGGTTTGTCGAAAAAGCGTGCCGCGGATGTCGTCGATTTGCCGGTTGATGATGTAAGCGCGCATTTTCGGATCGCTCGTTTGTTTGAGCAGATGATGCGTGAGCAGTTCCTCGTTGAAGGTTGATGCAACCTCAGCCAAAAAAATCGGATAATCATAGTCTTGGAAGCGCTGCGATTTTTGCGAAAACCGGGTATGCATGGAGTGGCCGGCTTCGTGCGCAAGCGTGTAAACATCGGCAAAGACGTCTTCCTTGTAATTCATCAGGATGTAAGGCGGCGCGCCGTAACTTCCGGACGAGAACGCGCCGCTACGCTTGGACTTCGTTTCATAACGATCGCACCAGCGGCCGCGTAAACCTTCGGCTAAAAGATCGACATACTTATTTCCGAGCGGCGCGAGCGCGGCGAGAACCGTCTCGACCGCGTCATCAAAACTGATGTGCGTTTCAATTTCCAGAACGAGCGGCACGTAAGTATCGTAATGATGCAGCTCATCCAGGCCGAGCACGCGCCGGCGTAATTCGAAGTAGCGGAAGAGCGGATCGAGATGCGACCGAAGGGATTTAATAAGACTGTCGTAAACAGCCACGGGAACATCGTCTGGGAAAAGCGCGGCTTCGAGCGCGGACGAATAGTTGCGCGCGCGCGCCCGGAAAACATCCGCTTTCACCGAATACGCGAGGGAGGTGGCGAGCGTGTACTGATGGTCGTGAAATTCGGCGTAGAATTGATGGAAAGCGCGTTTCCGCAGCTCGTCGTCCCGTTTCACGAGAAACGAACTGAACGAACTTTGCGTCAGCGGTCTTTCGCGGCCGGTCCCGTCAGTCAAGAGGCCGAACTTCATGTCCACGTCGGTCAATTGCGAAAAGGTGTCGTCATAGCCATCGAGTGCGGCGCTGCCGAGCGCGAGCAATCGTTCCTCCGGTTCGGAGAGCACATGCGGTTTCATGCGGCGGATCTTATGCAGCTTGATTCGCCATTCCGTGAGCGCTGGATCGGCCATGAACTCGGCGAACTTTTTGTCATCGATCGCTTGAATTTCGGGAATGACGAACGCGGTCGTCTCGCCAATTCTCGTCAGTAAATTCTGCATCTGTCCAACGCGCGCCAGATAATCGGGATTCGCGCTGTCTTCCGCCAATTGAAGCGACGCAAAGTGATAAAGACGCTCGATCTTCATCTCGAGCGCCTTCTCAAATTCAAGGCAACCGGCCAGACTTTTCGCCGATTCGCCGACCTTGCCTTTCCACTGCCGGAGCCGCGGATAGGTCTGCTGCACCCATACGAAATCTTCCTGCCATTTGCTGACATCGACAAAGAGATGTCGCAAATCCCATTTGTCCTTTTCCGGGATTTCAACACGCGTTGGGATTTTTTCAGCGCTCATTTTCGTAAAAGATAAAATCGTCCGTAAGCGCGAGGTCGTGGAAACAAGATGAATCTGGAAACGAGGAACCCAAGAAAAAGTTCAAAGCAATTCGCACAACGGGGCACAAAGAGACATAACTATTTTAAACGTTGTGACCTTTGTGTTCTTCGTGCGAGCTGTCTTTCTGCTTGTAGCGCGCGAATTGCGGGATGGCGCGCGACGAGCTTGAGCGCGCTCTCGAGTAGTTTTTTGCCGGGCAGAACTTTATGCCAGGGCGACGCGCCGGAGGGATGGGGCAGCGGAATAAGATCGAAACTGTGTTGCCCGCGCCCCGCGCGAAATTGGCGACCGATTACTTCGTCCAATTTTGTGCAATCGATGAATTGAGCGATGGCCAATCTGCCTACTGGAATGACGAGCTGAGGCCCTAGGATTTTGATTTCGTTATTCATCCAGGATGAACAATTGTGAATTTCATCCGGCGCCGGAACGCGATCGCCGCCGCCGGAAGTTTTGCCCGGAAAACATCGGCAGACCGCCGCGAAATAGATTGTCGATCTAACGGTTGATTCGCTCAGCCCGCAGAATTCTTCGAACCATCGGAAAAGTGTTTTGCCGGCGGTGTGCGCAAACGGCCTTTGCAAGACTGGTTCTCGCGGCCCGGGAGCCTGGCCGATCAACATCACGTCGCTCAGGACCGCTCCACCCGAGACGGGCGTCGATTGCATGCGTGGGCAACGCCTGCATTGCAGGAGCTGGGCGACATGATCGCCGAGTTGAGAGTAAATGCGCGAGCGGGCGACCATTTCGCAAAATGATCAGCGCCGGAAGATGGACAAGAGCAAGCTGAGCAAAATGCTGAGGACGATGCAGGTGACAATGGGAAAAATAAACGCCGAGTTGCCGCGCTCGATCCGGATGTCGCCGGGCAAGCGTCCCAGCCATTTCGGAGCAAGACCGGTCCACAGAACAATACCAGCCAACGCAATGACCGCGCCGATTATCACCAAAAATTTTCCCATCTCGCGCATCGGGCAAAGTTTCTTCGACAACCCGGTGGAGCGCAACTGTATCAGCGCCTTGCCGCTGCGAACAGCGGCCATTAGACGCGTGAGAGAGTTGCGTTGATCAAGTCCTGCGGGAGATTCGAAGCCATGGCGGTGCAGTTCAGAGATTACTACGAAACGCTCGGCATATCGAAGACGGCGACCGACGATGAGATCCGCAGCGCGTTTCGCAAACTGGCGCGCAAACATCATCCCGATGTGGCGAAAGACAAAAAGACCGCTGAAGAAAAGTTCAAGCAGATCAATGAGGCGTATGAAGTCCTGAGCGATCCGGAAAAGCGAAAAAAATACGATCAGCTGGGCGCCGATTGGAACCAGCCGGGAGGATTTCGGCCGCCGCCGCAATGGGGCGGACAACAGCCTGGCGGCGGATTTTATCAATGGGGCGGCGACGACGGCGTGCAATTCGAATTTGGCGGAACGGGGTTCAGCGATTTCTTCGAGACGTTTTTTGGCGGAGGCCGCGGGCGATCAGCTTTTGGCGGCTTCGGAGGGCGTCAAGCGACAGCGGAACGCGGGAGCGACGTCGAAGCGGATATCATGGTCACACTCGAGGAAGCATTGCATGGATCGACCAGAACGGTTTCGCTGCGCCGGGCCGGTTCGAACAAGGTCGAAAATTATCAAGTGAAAATCCCGCGCGGCGTTCATGAGGGTCAGCGCATCCGTCTCGCTGGCCAGGGGGAAGCGGGAGCACGCGGAGGAAAAAGTGGCGATCTATTTTTGCGTGTTCGTCTGGCGCGACATCCCGATTTTTCGGTGGAAGGAAGCGATTTGATTCACGAAGCGAAGATCGCGCCCTGGCAGGCGGTGCTCGGAACGGAATTGAAGGCGCCCACCCTCGAGGGAAGCGTACGTCTGAAAATCCCGCCCGGCACTCAAAGCGGTCAGCGTTTTCGGTTGCGCGAAAGAGGTTTGCCCGGGATTTCGGGCAAACGCGGCGACCTTTACGTGGTCGTGCAAATCAGCGTGCCGAAAAAATTAACCGAGCGCGAACGCGAAATCTGGAGTCAACTTGCGAAATTGCACGGCGGTTGACAGACTAGTTAATGAGAGATTCCTCGACTCCGCGCGGAATGACAAAAGGTAGTTCTTCTCGACAATTGTCGCGAGCGTCGGCTAACAAGTTGGCAAGATGAAAATTTCGCTCGGCACGGATCACGCCGGTTTTCGCTACAAAGAGAAGGTGAAAGCACTGCTTGGTTCACTTGGACACGAAGTGAAGGATCTCGGCACGTTTAATGAGGAATCGGTCGATTATCCACTTTTTATTCGACCGGCGGCGGAAGCGGTTGCGCGCGGCGAATGCGAGCGTGGCATTGTCTTTGGCGGCTCGGGCAATGGTGAAGCGATGGCGGCAAACAAAGTGCACGGCGTGCGCTGTGCGCTTTGCTGGAACGAAGAAACCGCGCGGCTTTCGCGCCAGCATAACGACGCCAATGTGCTTTCGATTGGGCAACGGATGATTCCGGAAGAGCTTGCGATCAAGATCGTGGGGGTGTGGCTGGAAACACCTTTCGAAGGCGGGCGACACGCGCAACGTGTCGCGCAATTGGACGCGATGTGAAGGCAGGCGATTGAGGCGAGTCGCCCTACCTGACTAATCGATCCGCCCAGACGGCGATCAGAAAAACTGCGCTGACAAACGCGTTGCTCTGAAAAAAAGCGCGATTGATCCCGGCAACATCGAGATGACGCGCGCTGCGATGTTCGTAAAGGAGCGCCATGGCCACGAACGGCATCGCCCCGTAATAGATCGGGCCGAGTCCGGCGGCAAAGCCGAACCCGATCAGCGCGACCAGGACGATTATGTGCAACCACTGGGCGAGGCGCAGGCCCCGCGCGATCCCGAGTGTCACAACCAGCGAACGAATTCCTTCGCGTCGATCAAAATCGTAATCTTGCGTCGCGTAAATCAAATCGAACCCGGCCACCCAGCAAACAACTCCAGCGCCGAGAACAAGCGGGGCAAGATCGAC
>WNFT01019546.1_pt1 | contig 10496 bp, 12 predicted proteins | sample 5400191 | NCBI WGS metagenome assembly WNFT01 (sample SAMN13153359, study PRJNA577476) | soil metagenome | isolation source: 80 cm saprolite under Madrone tree | place: USA:California | collected 2016-06-14 | reverse complement strand
TGGAACCCTTCCGGGTCGACGTGATCCGCTCCTGCAGCTCGCCCATCTCCGAGGCGAGGGTCGGCTGGTAGCCGACGGCGGACGGCATGCGCCCGAGTAGGGCGGACACCTCTGCGCCGGCGAGGAGGTAGCGGAAGATGTTGTCCACGAAGAGCAGCGTGTCCGCGCCCTCTTCGTCGCGGAAGTATTCGGCCATCGTGAGACCTGTCAAGCCGACACGCGCCCGAGCGCCCGGGGGCTCGTTCATCTGGCCGAAGACCAGCGCCGTCTGCGGCAGCACGCCGGCGTCCTGCATCTCGACGTACATGTCGTTGCCTTCGCGCGTCCGCTCCCCCACTCCCGCGAACACCGAGCGGCCCTTGTGCTGGTAGGCGATGTTGCGGATGAGCTCCTGGACGATGACCGTCTTCCCCGTGCCGGCGCCTCCGAACAGTCCGATCTTCGAGCCCTTGGCAAAAGTGCAGATGAGGTCGACGACCTTGATCCCTGTCTCCAGGATCTCGACCTTGGCCTGCTGCTCCGATATGGGCGGAGCGGGTCGGTGAATGGGCCAACGGATCCCACCCTCCGGCGTCGGTTCGTCGTCGATCGCGTTGCCGATGACATTGAACATCCGACCGAGCGTCTCGACGCCCACCGGGACTGAGATCGGCGCCCCCGTCGCGTGCACGGGATCGCCGCGGCGGATGCCGTCGGTGGCGTCCATTGCGATGCAGCGCACCACGTTGTCGCCGATGTCGGAGGAAACCTCGAGGACGATCCTCCGGCCCTCGACCGTGACCTCCAAAGCCTCGAACAGCTCTGGCTGGGCGCCGGGGTCGAACTCGACGTCGACGACCGCGCCGATGACCTGGCTGATCCAGCCCTCGCGGGGTGTTTTCTTGTCGGCTTTAGGTGATTTCGCTTTGGTCTTCGCCATCAGAGCTCCTCCCTCATCCCGCGCTCGCGGCCTCGGAGCCGCTGACGATCTCCATCAACTCGGTCGTGATGCCCGCCTGGCGGACCTTGTTCGCGTAAAGGGTCAGCGCGTCGATCAGGTCGCCGGCGGCGTTCGTCGCGTTCTGCATCGCGATCATCTTGGCCGAGTACTCGCTCGCCTTGTTCTCGAGCACGGCCTGGAAAACCTGGGTCTCGACGTAGCGCGGCAGCAGGCCGTCGAGCACGGCTTCCGGTTCCGGCTCATAGATGTAGTCGGCCCGAGGCCCCTCCTGCCCGGCTTCGCGCTTGGGGATCTCCGCCGGGATCAGGACGCGGATCGCCGGCTCCTGTCGCATCGTCGAGAACCATTTCGAGTAACAGAGCAGCACCGCGTCGGTCTCGCCCTTGGCGTATTCCTCCAGGGCGACCGTGACCGCCGGCAGCACCTGGGCCTGGCTCGGGCGGTCGGGAAGGTTGCTGACCTCGGCGATCACGTTGCGGCGGTAGCGGAGCAGGAAGTCGCGGCCCTTGCGGCCGAGCGTCACGTATCGCTGCTGCTCGGGAAAGTGCTCGTTCATGTAGCGCGTCGCCGCGCGGATGTTGTTGACGTTGATTGCGCCGCACAGCCCGCGGTCCGTGGTGACGAGGATCATCACCCCGCGCTTGCCCTCGCGCCGGACGAGGAACGGGTGCTTGTACTCTGTCGCGCGCTCGCCCACAGTCTGCAGCACCTCGATCATCTTGTCGGCGTATGGCCGAGTCGCCTGGACGGCCGCCTGGGCCTTGCGCAAACGGGTCGCCGCCACGACCTGCATCGCCTTGGTGATCTTCTGCGTGTTCTTGATCGAGTCGATGCGGCGGACGATGTCGCGGAATGCGGGCAACTATTTGTCCTTCTTGTCTTTCTGCGCGGCCGGCGGTGCGCCGGCGGGGTCGGGCTCGTCTTTATAGCCCGCGACCCCGAACTGGTGGTTGAAGGTGGCGATCGCGGCGTTGAGACGCGCGAACAGCGGATCGTCCACCGCCTTCTCCTTGTCGATCTCCTGGAGGATCCCCGCGCGCTCGGCCTTCAGGAACCGGATGAAGCCCGCCTCCCACTCGCGCACTCGCGCCACCGGCACCTTGTCCAGATGTCCCTGCGTGCCCGCGTAAAGGGCAGCAACCTGCTCGGAGAGAGGGACAGGCTGGTATTTGTCTTGCTTGAGCAGCTCGGTGAGGCGCGCGCCTCGCTCGAGCTGGTTGCGTGTTTGCGTGTCGAGGTCGGACGCGAACTGCGCGAAAGCGGCCAGCTCGCGGTACTGCGCGAGGTCAAGGCGAAGCTTGCCGGCGACCTGCCGCATGGCTTTTGTCTGGGCGTCGCCGCCGACGCGCGACACGGAGATGCCGACGTTCAAGGCGGGTCGCTGGCCCGCGTTGAACAGGTCGGCCTGGAGATAGATCTGGCCGTCGGTGATGGAGATGACGTTGGTCGGGATGAAGGCGGAAACGTCATTCGCCTGCGTCTCGATGACCGGCAGCGCCGTCAACGAACCGCCGCCGCGAGCCTGGTTCATCTTCGCTGCTCTCTCGAGCAAGCGCGAGTGGAGATAGAAGACGTCGCCTGGGTACGCTTCACGGCCGGGCGGACGGCGCAGGGTGAGCGACAGCTGCCGGTACGCCCAGGCCTGCTTGGTCAGGTCGTCGTAGCAGCACAGGGCTTCCTTCCCGCTCTCCATGAAGTACTCCCCCATGGCGCAGCCGGCGTAAGGCGCGATGTACTGGAGCGAGGCCGGGTCGGCGGCGGACGCAGCGACGATGATCGTGTAGTCCATCGCGCCGTTCTCCTCGAGGGTGGCGGCGACGCGGGCGATCGAGGCTGCGTTCTGCCCGATCGCGACGTAAATGCAGTAGAGGTCTTTCCCCTTCTGGTTGATGATCGTGTCGAGCAACACGGTCGTTTTGCCCGTGAAGCGGTCGCCGATGATCAGCTCGCGCTGGCCGCGGCCGATCGGGATCATCGTGTCGATCGCCTTGATGCCGGTCTGCACCGGGCTGTCGACCCGCTTGCGGGTGATCACCCCGGGAGCGATCCGCTCGAGAGGCAGCGTCTTGGTGGTCTTGATCGGCCCTTTGCCATCGAGAGGCACACCCAGCGGGCTGACGACCCGGCCCACCAGCTCGTCGCCGACAGGGACCTCGAGAAGGCGCCCGGTCGTGCGAACCTCATCGCCCTCGTGCAGGTGCCCGAACTCTCCGAGGATGACCGAGCGCACCTGGTCTTCCTCGAGGTTGAGCGCCAGGCCGTAAGTGTCGTGCGGGAACTCGAGCACCTCCCCGGCCATCGCATTTTGCAGCCCATAGATCTGGGCGATGCCGTCGCCGACCGCCACGATGCGTCCGACGTCCGCGCTGACCAGACTCGCGTCGAAGTCCTTCAATCGCTCCTTGATGACCTCCGAAATCTCTTTCGTGCTGATGCCCACTTACTTTCTCCTAGGAAGCCGCCAGGCGGCGGCGAAGCTGCTCCAATCTGGTGGCGACGCTCGCGTCGACGATCCGGTCGCCGTACTGCAATTTCATCCCGCCAAGAATTCGGGGATCGACCTGGACGCTGAGCCGCACATCCCTGTCCAGCCGCTTCGACAGCTCGCGCGCCACCCGGTCGCGATCGTCTGCTTGGAGCTCGATCGCCGTCGTCACCGTGGCCCGGACCCGCCCCGCGGCGTCGTCGGCCAGGTGCTGAAACTCCTCGTCGATCTGCTGCGCCTCGTCGATGCGGCCCGACTCGATGAGCAGCCGGGCCAGGTTGGTCGCCTTTTCGTCGAAGAGGTGCGGCGCAGTCGCGACCAGTGCCTCCCGGTGCTCGGTCGCGATCGTGGGGTTGCTAAGAACCGTCGCCACGTCAGGATCGGCGAACAGCTCGCGGATCTTGACGAGGCGGCGAGCCCACTCGTCGACGTCTCCGTCCTGCAGCGCCAGCTCGAACACCGCGCGCGCGTAGCGCTTAGCCGCGGCCGTCGCCACTCGCCACCTCCTGGATCGCGCGCTCGATCAGCTCGTGGTGCTTGCGCTCGTCGAGCGTCTCGCCGATCACCTTTTCCGTCGCGGCGATGACCAGCCCGGCGACCTGGTCCCGAGCCCCCTGGAGCGCGCGGTCGCGCTCCGCCTCGATGTCGCGCTGCGCGCTGTCGACGATCCGCTGGTATTCGGCCTCGGCCTTCTGCCGCAGGTCCGTCCGCAGTTGCTCGCCAGAGCGATTGGCGCCCTCGATCACAGAATCGGCCGTCTTGCGAGCCTCGATCAGCTTGCTCTCGGCTTCCTTTAACTTTGCTTCGGCGGCGGCGCGGGCATCTTCCGCCTCCTGGAGCTTGGCGGTGATCTGCCGTTGCCGGGCCTCCGCGATGTCGATGATCCAGGGAAACACGGGCTTCGGGATGCCCAAAAACGGCAGGGGAACCCGAGCCAGAAACAAGAGCATCAGCAAAAACCCGACGGTCTCGACGATGAACGTGCCGTTGAAGGTCAGCGGCCCTGCGTCGAGATAGAGAAGGCTGTGCGTCACTTAGCGCCCAGCGAGAACACGAACAGCGCCCCGAAGGCGAGGTTGATGAAGTACATCCCCTCGACCAGTCCGATGATGATGAACATGATGCCCTGCAGCTGACCGCGAGACTCGGGCTGCCGGGCCACGCCGTTGATGGTTGCGTTGCCGACGAGACCATCGCCGATGGCGGCGCCGATCGCGCCCCCTCCAAGGGCAAGTCCGAAGGCGATCATTGCGGCTCCCAGGTGGTCCATGACTCCCTCCTTAGTGTGAATGCTCTTGTTCGAAGCCCTCGCGGGCGAGGCCGAAGTACACCAGGGTCAACAACATGAAGATGAAGGCCTGGATCAGACCGATGAACAAAACGTCGAAAAGCTTCCAGATCGCAAGCACCGGGGTGGCGAGGACCGGCGGTAGCAGCAGCCCGATCACGTAGAGCATGAGCAGGCCGGCGAGCAAGTTGCCGAAGAGCCGCAGCGCCAGCGTAACCGGCTTGACGATCTCTTCGATGATGTTGAGCGGGACGAAGATCGCGCGCGCCCAACCGGGCAGCTCATGCGGCCGGGTGTAGAACAGCAGGTAGCCCTTGAACCCGCGGAGCCGGATGTTGTACCAGTGGAGGAGGACGAAGACGACGACTGCCATGGCCGCGGTCTGGTTCACATCGGTGTTCGCGGGATGCACGTCGGGAATCAACGAGAGCGGCAGGAAGTCGAGGTAGTTGGCGACCAGGATGTAGAAACCGATCGTGGCGGCCAGCGGGACGACGAAGCTCGACGCGTCGGGTGCGTTCTCCTGGCTTGTCGACCTGACGTACGAGAAAGCCCACTCCGCCAGGGCCTGGACGCGGTTGGGGCGCTCGCTGTTCATCGAGCGCGCGATGAGGACGGCGGCGACGATGGTCACGACGATCGCCAGCGCGCTCGAGATGATGCTGTCGTAGTTGATCGTGCACCAGTTGCCGCAGCCCAGGTCGATCGTCGGGTGAGTGACCGGCGGCTGCTCGGTTTGCAAGACGAATCTCATCGCCGGAGCAGCGACCTCGCGGCGACCGCGACGAGTACGGCCTGGGCGCCCGCCACGCCGAGAATCACCAACCACGCGTAGTCGGTGCCAAGGAGCAGACCCCCGCCGATCGCGGCGCCGGTAAGCAAGGCTAGCCGCGGAAGGCTGGACAGTCGCATGCTGACGCCGGCTCCAAGAGCTCGCTCGGCGAGAGCGCCGTTGACAGAGCCGAGCACCAGCCCCAACCCGACAGCGATCCCGGCGCGCGTGTACCCGGCGAGGGCGAGACCGGTAAACACGATGACCGCCGCCACGAGGCAGCCAATGACGGCGCGGCCGGTCACCCCTTGCAGTCTCACCAGTAGCGCTTGACGTACCTCACGTACACGACTCCGACTGAGGCGAGGATCCCGACCACCAAGCCCGCGAACAGGAACAGTGGCGAGGTGCGAAGGGCTCCGTCGAGGACGATGCCCAGCAGGATCGGCGCAACGACTGCGCCGGCAAGGAGAGCACCGAGTCCCATCAGCTCGGCGCCGGTCGGCCCTGGGCTCCGGCTGGACGCCATACCCGCGTAAATCCTACCGGGAGCCGGGTGCGTTCAGCAGGCGGCGCAGCCACGGCGCGGGTACTTTCCAGCCGGCGTGCTGTAGTAGGTCGGCCACGACGGTCGAGGTGAGCACGGCGGTGACCACCAGGACGACGGCCAGGATGCGGCCGTGGCCAAAGAGCGTCAGCCCAAGAGCGCCGAGAAGGGCGCTCGCCGACTGGAGGCGATGATGCAGGTGAAGCCGGTCGGGGGTCGACACCGAGGCGCCGATGCGGCGCCGGCGCAGGATCGCCCAGCCCGTGTCGGCGATCGGCACCGCCAGCGCGATCACGGGTGCGGCCAGCGCGAACCCGACGGCCACCTTCGCCACTCCCAGAATGGAGATCATGCCGAGGGCCACCCCCAGAAAGTGGGCCCCGGAGTCGCCCATGAAGACGCGCGCCGGCGGGAAGTTGAACACCAGAAAGCCGGCGCAGCACCCGGCCAGGGCCCCGCTCAGCTGCACGACGGACAGCTGCCTCTGCTGGCCGGCCGCGAGCAGCAGGACCATCGCGACGATTGCGACCACTCCGGCGGCGAGACCGTCCGCGCCATCGAGGAAGTTGACCGTGTTCTGCATCCCCACGAGCCAGAAGACGCTCACCACGACGGCGATCGGAAGTGCGAACTCGATGATGTGGCCCCCTGGGAGGCCGATGTAGCCGATCTGGAAGTCGAAGACGAGGACCGCGAGCAGAGCCAGCCCGACCTGGACCCCGAGCTTCACCAGGGGGCGCATTGACCACCGGTCGTCGATGATGAGCAGCCCGGTGGCGAGACCGGAGACGACCAAGAGGCCAAGCGTATGCAGGTTGTGGGGCGCGAAGACGAAGACCGCGATCGCGAAACCGAGCCACATAGCGAGACCGCCCAAGAGCGGAGTCGGTTTCGCGTGGGCGTGCCGCCCTCCGGGCTGCGCCACCACCCCGTAGCGGCGCGACAGCAGCGCCACGAACGGGACCGCCGCGGCGCTGACGATCAGGGCGAAGATGAACGGCCACAGGCCGGGCAGCAGGTGCTGGGTGAGGTTGTTGAGCGCGGAGTCGCTGAAAAAGTCAGTCAAACGCGTAGGGGATCGGGTACTTCCGGCACAGCTCGAGGGCGCGCTCGTGGACGGAGTCGAGAGTCGGGCGATCGTCGATCCGTTCGACCAGGTCGGCTATGCAGTCGGCGATGACGACCATCTCCGCCTCGCGCATGCCGCGCGTGGTCACCAGGGGCGTGCCGACGCGCACCCCGCTTGGGTTGAATTTCGACGCGTCATCGAACGGAATCGAGTTGCGGTTCAGCGTGATGCCGACGGTGTCGGCGATGTCTTGAACCTGCTTTCCGGTGCGCTTCTGTGGCCGTAGGTCGAGGAGCATCAGGTGATTGTCGGTCCCGCCTGTGACGAGGCGAAGTCCTCGCTCCGTCAGCCGATTGGCCATCGCCTTGGCGTTGACGACGACCTGCTGGGCGTAGTCCTTGAACGCCGGCTTAAGCGCCTCGCCGAAGCACACCGCCTTGGCCGCGATCGCATGCATCAGCGGACCGCCTTGCGTTCCAGGAAAGACCGCGGAGTCGATCGCCTTCTGCCACTCGTCGGTGCAGAGGATGATCGCCCCCCACGCGCCGCGCAGTGTCTTCTGCGTCGTCGTCGACGTGATCGCGGCGTGTGGGATCGGCGAGGGATATACGCCCCCCGCCACGAGGCCCGCAACATGCGCCATGTCGACGAACAGGATTGCGCCGACCGAATCCGCGATCTCGCGCATGCGCCCCCAATCCACGATGCGCGAGTACGCCGAAAAGCCCGCAAGGAGCATCTTCGGCCGCACCTGTTCGGCCAGCTGCTGCACCACGTCGTAGTCGATCCGCTCCGTCTCGCGGTCGACCCCGTAGGAGTGGATCTCGTACAGCTTTCCGGAGAAGTTGGCGGGGCTTCCGTGCGTGAGGTGGCCGCCGGCGCTCAGGTCCATGCCCATTACGCGATCACCCGGCTGACAGACCGCCATGTAGACGGCAGCGTTTGCCTGCGAGCCGGAATGAGGCTGCACGTTGACGTAATCAGCCCCGAAGAGCTGCTTGGCGCGCTCCACGGCGAGCGTCTCGATCTTGTCGATCACCTCGCCCGTGCCGCCGTAGTAGCGGCGACCCGGGTAGCCCTCGGCGTATTTGTTCGTGAGCAGCGTGCCGAGCGCTTCGAGAACCGCCGGACTGGTCAGGTTTTCGGATGCGATGAGCTCGATCGTCTCCGACTGCCGCCTGAACTCGTTGCGGATCAGCTGGGCGATGTCGGGATCCACACGGTCGAGGGCGCGAAACGACATCGTGGTGATGTTCGACGTCACGGTTTGATCCTATCCCGAGAGTGGGCCCGGAGGTCCGAGGAGCTCCGGCGTCGGGATCGCGCCCTCGCGCAGCACGTGCGGCTCGGGTCCGGTCAGGTCCAGCACCGTCGAGGCTGTGCCACCCGGCGCGGCGCCGCCGTCGACGACCGCCATCACCCCGGACAGCGCGCACGCTTCATTTGCGTCCATCGCGGGATCGCGGCCATGCAGGTTCGCGCTCGTCGTCATCAACGGACCTGAGTGCCGGAGCAGATCAAGCGCGACTTTGTGTTTAGGGATCCGCACCCCAAGCGTGCCTCCACGTAAGGAGTGAAGGACCAGTGTCAGTGGGCCCGGCCACCATTTGCGCATCATCGCCTCGACCCTCGAGTCGACGTGGACCAGGCCCTCGAGCTGCGATTCGGCGGCAACCATCAGGATCAGCGGCATCCCGACCGGCCGGCCTTTGATCTGGTAGATCCGCTTCTGCGCCAGCTCGTCGTCGACGCTCGCGCCCAACCCGTACACCGTGTCGGTCGGAAAGGCGATCACGCCGCCGCTGCGCAGGAGCTGAGCGGCCCTCTGCAGTCCCGCCTGCGTCGGCTTCAACAACAGGGGTCCCCGCGAACTCACGCCCGAGGCTCTGAGTTCGTTGGGACAGGGGACCATGCTTCGAGAACACGCTCGTGGCCGCCCACGTCGCGGTGCACGCGCGTGCCCGTGAAGAGGCGCCTGGCCTGCTCGACCAGCCCGCCCGCGATAGCCGGATCCAGCTCCGCCAGCACGCGGCCGCCGGCGTTGAGTCGCGGCGGGGCGCCGTCCAGGAGTCGTGTGACCAGTGCCGCGCCGCCCTGTCCGGCATAGAGCGCGCGGGCCGGCTGGGCCACCACCTCCGCGGGCAGGTTGAGGTTCGCCCCCACATACGGAAGGTTCGCGCAGATGAGGTCGAACTGGCCGGCGAGGGGATCGAGAAGATCGCCGCATTCGAGGTGCACACGCGCGGCCACGCCATGCCGCGAGACGTTGCGCGTCGCGACCTCGAGTGCCTCGCGGCTGATGTCCGAAGCCCAGACCTCGGCGGTCTGCGCGTAGTGCGCGATCGCGACTGCGATGCAGCCGCTGCCGGTTCCGACGTCGGCCACCCGGAGCGGCGTGTCCGACTCACGCGCGATGGCGACCGCTCGCTGCACCAGAACCTCGGTGTCCGGATTCGGGACGAGGACCGAAGGCGTGACCTCGAACTCGAGGCCCATGAACTCTTTGTGGCCGACGAGGTACGCGACCGGTTCTCCCTTGGCGCGGCGGGCGACCAGGCCGCGATAGGCGCTGAGCTCGTCCTCGTTCAGCGGATGGTCGAACTTGAGGTACAGGTCCAGCCGCCGCAGCTTGAGGGCGTGCCCGAGGAGAAGCTCGGCGTCGAGGCGAGACGAGTCCGAGCCGTGCTTGTTGAGGTAGTCGGCGGAGAGCTTCAGGACCTCAACAATCGTCAACTGGATTGAGCTTGATCGCCGCCGTTGAGCTGCGCCGCGCGCTCCGCCGCGATCGCCGCGGACACCAGCTCGTCGAGGTCGCCCGCCATCACCCGGTCGAGCTTGTGCAGGGTCAGGTTGATCCGGTGGTCGGTCACCCGGTTGTCCTTGAAGTTGTATGTCCGGATCTTCTCCGAGCGATTCCCGGTGCGTACCATGCCGCGACGCTGCGCTCCGATCGCCTCCTGCTGCTCGGCCAGCTTCATCTCGTACAGGCGGGCGCGAAGCACACGCATCGCCTTCTCCTTGTTCTGAAGTTGCGACTTCTCGTCCTGGATGCTGACCATGAGGCCGCTCGGCTTGTGGGTGATGCGGATCGCGGAGTACGTCGTGTTCACGCTCTGCCCGCCGGGCCCGGTCGAGGTCGACGCTTTGATCTCGAGGTCTTCAGGCTTGAGCTCGACCTCGACCGGATCCGCCTCCGGCAGCACGGAAACCGTTGCCGCCGAGGTGTGGATGCGGCCCTGCGCCTCAGTCTTCGGCACGCGCTGCACGCGGTGCACGCCGCCTTCGTACTTCAGCTGCGAGTAGGCGCCGTGGCCGTGGACCTCGAACTCGATCTTGTCGTATCCGCCCATCCCCGTCGGCGACGCATCGACGACGTCCACCTTCCAGCCTTTCTT
>WNFT01010855.1_pt1 | contig 10496 bp, 9 predicted proteins | sample 5400191 | NCBI WGS metagenome assembly WNFT01 (sample SAMN13153359, study PRJNA577476) | soil metagenome | isolation source: 80 cm saprolite under Madrone tree | place: USA:California | collected 2016-06-14 | reverse complement strand
ACATGGCCAACCAGATCGGCAAATTCTTTCACAGCCAGGGCCACGACAAGGCGGTGCCGGGCATCGCCGAGCACATCCGGAAATTCTGGGATCCCCGCATGCGCGCCGCGATCTTCGCGCATCTCGACGCCGGCGGCGCCGGCCTTGATCCCGACGTCCGGGATGCCCTCACGACGCTCAAAGACGCCGACGCAAAGCTCAAGGCCTGATCCCGGCATCGCTGAATCAGGCTGGTCGCTTGTCTATCTTTAACTGGAGCACGAACTGATAATTCGAGCTTGCCGGGCGGCTTGCTCGATGTCCGCTATGATCCCAGTTTGCGACCGAATTCTGCAGCGCGGCGAAATGATGCGATGTGCCAATTGCACGAAATCGCTGCGCGATAGCCCGCTGCGCGGGTAGCCCAATCGTGCTGCCAGAAATTTGCGGCGCGTTGCGGCGGCCTTGTGGGCATGGATGTGCATCATTCTTAATTTAGACTAGCTACGTAAGGCCGCCACGGAAGCTACCACGTCCTCGATCTGCTCGGCCGAAAGCATCGGCTTGCCTCGCCAGGACCCGAGTAGCAGAGGAGGCATGTGCAGCCGGAACAGGCCGCCGCTCCGACCGGCGGCTCGGAGGAACCCACCGCAGCCTTGGTGATCGACGCCAAGACGGCTCCGGCGGGAATGAAAGTGCGAATCAAGTGCATGAACAACATTCACCAAGTCACAGCGGCTTGCGGGCCGCCATTTCAGGCTCATGCAAATTGTATGTTATGATTCTTGAGCGGAAACGACCGGATCCGCTGACCCGTCGCATTAAAGAAGGCATTGAGAACCGCGGGGCCTGCAACGCAGATCGTCGGCTCGCCAACGCCACCCCAGAAGCCGTCGCTTGGCATGATGATGGATTCGACCTTGGGCATCTGAGCGATGCGCATCGAGTCGTAAGTATCAAAGTTCTGTTGTTCGATGCGCCCGCCATTAAGCGTGCACTCTTGATAAAATAAGGCGGACAAACCGTAGACGAATGAGCCTGCGATCTGCCGTTCGATCTGCGCCGGGTTAACTGCAGTCCCGCAATCCGTCGCCGCCACGATCCGGTGGATCTTGATCTTATTTCCGTTATCGACGGAGATTTCGGTTGCGGCAGCCACGTAGCTGCCAAAGGCCATCATCTGCGCGATTCCCCGATGAATCTCCTGCGGAGGAGATTTTGCCCAACCGATCTTTTCCATTGATATTCACACCGCGCCAAAAGCCGGGTGGAACAGGTGGATTTCGCATCGCATGGTCGATCAGCAGATTCGGGATGGTGTAGCCAATCGCGGCTTCCGGTCCACTCGGGTTGAGCCCTTGGAACGTCGCCGGATCGCGTCCATTCTGGAGGCTCTCCGGACGTACGGAGGCGAGGATGGATTGCCCCGAGATCCTCATATGCAATGCGGTTAGATTCCCGTTCGCATCAAACCCACCGACCATCTTTGCCTGGGTGATGGGATGGTAGCGGCCGTGCGCCATGTCCTCTTCCCGCGACCAGAGCAGCTTCACCGGTGCTCCCGGCACTTCCTTGGCAATGGCAACGGCCTGATGAATGTAGTCGGTGAAGGTTCGGCGACCGAATCCACCGCCAAGCGGGAGCTTGTGAACCTCACATTTTGGAGCGGATAGACCGGATGCCTGGATCACGGCCGCCAGAGCACGGTCGCCGCTTTGAGTAGGGCACCAGACCTCGCATTTATCGGCCGTGTAGAGCGCGGTGGTGTTCATCGGCTCCATGGTCGCGTGGTTCTGATACGGGTATGAGTAGACCGCCTCCACCTTCTTGGCCGCGCTGGCGAGCGCGGCCTTGACGTCACCATTTTGATTGCCCACGAACGTCTGCTCGGCATCAAGACCGGCCTTTAGCCATTCGGCAATCGACGCACTCGAGATGTTTGCATTCTCGCCTTCGTCCCACTTAATCGGGAGGGCATCGAGTGCCGTCTTGGCCTGCCACCAAGTGTCGGCCACGACAGCGACCGCGGACTCGCCAACTCGGACGACTTTCTGCACGCCCTTCATCCCCATAATCTTTTTGGCGTCGAAGCTTTTCAACTTGCCCCCAAACACAGGACAATCCTTGATCGCTGCATTCAGCATTCCCGGCAATTTCACATCGATGCCGTAAATCAGTTGGCCCGTGAGCTTATCAATCGTGTCGAGCCGTTTCAGCGGCCTGCCAGCTATCTTCCAGTCCTTCGGATCCTTAAGCTGCACGTCTTTGGGTGGCTCGAGTTTGCCGGCGGATTCCGCAACTTTGCCGAAAGTCGTCGTTCGTCCCGAAGACTTGTGGGCGATCACGCCGTTAACCGCGCTACACTCTGAGACCGGAACATTCCAGCCATTAGCTGCAGCTTGGAGCAGCATCTGACGGGCCACAGCACCCCCCTTTCGAACGAGTTCTTGCGATTCTCTGATACCGCGACTGCCCGCGGTGAACATGGTGCCCCACACTTGCTTACGGGCGAGGTTCTGGCCTGGAGTGGGATATTCAAACGTGACCTTCGACCAATCGCATTCCAATTCCTCCGCGACCAGCTGAGCTAGTCCTGTGATCGTCCCCTGGCCCATTTCGGATTTCGCGACGCGGATAACAACAGTCTCATCGGGCCGAATCACCACCCACGCATTCACTTCCGGCTCGCTCGCTGCAGCATCAGCCTCGCCAGACCCGATCTGGAGTTCGAGCCCAAGCGCAAGCCCTCCGCCGACGGCAGCAGTGCCAATGACAAAAGACCGGCGGTTCATTCGCACAACGTGATTCATGGCGTCCTCCCTCTCACGCGTTCGTCGCCGCGTGAATTGCCGCGCGCACCTGTTGGAAAGTGCCGCAGCGGCAGATATTTGTGACCGTGCTGTCAATGTCCGCATCACTAGGCTTTGGCTTTTCCATCAGCAGTGCTACTGCAGCCATGATCATGCCGGTTTGGCAGTACCCACACTGTGGCACGTCGTGCTCAAGCCAGGCTTTCTGAACGGGATGCAGAACACCATTCTGAGCCAACCCTTCGATCGTAGTGATTTGCTTCCCTTCAGCCTCGCTGACAGGAAGGGAGCAGGAGCGGACAGCAGCGCCGTCGATGTGCACGGTGCAGGCTCCGCACTGCGCAATTCCGCAACCGTATTTGGTCCCGGTGAGGCCGACCTGCTCCCGTAATACCCAAAGCAAGGGGGTATTAGGATCCACATCGATGTCGTGAGATTTACGATTGACGGTAATACGGGCCATTCTTCTCCTCCCTGATTAAAGGTATCTGCTCGGAAAAGACGGGGGGCGACGTGTCTCAAAGGTGCCATGAGCCGACATTTCAACTTAAATTTTATCGGGGAAACGGATGATGAAGCCGCCACGGTTCGGCATCCGCACCTTGGGCAGCGTCTCGGGGTTCATCGTGTCGGTCTCACCTATAAGTTTGTTTTTCGCCAGGATGAACGCGGTCAGAGCGTAAACCTCGTCGTCGGTGAGTGACTTCGGCTGCTGCCACGGCATCCCTCTACGGATGAAGTCGAAGAGCGTCGTGGAATAAGGCCAAAAGTTCGCGATGGTCTTCATCCCGGCCGATATGTCGGTGATCTTGCCGCCTCCGAACAGTGGTGAAAAACCGAATTTGTTCTTGCCGTCGTTGTCGTGGCAGGCGACGCATTTTTCCGCGTAAATCCGCTCGCCTTGCGCCGGCGTACCGCTTCCTGCCGGCAGGCCGGCGCCGTCAGGCATAACGCTGATATCCCAAGCCGCGACGTCGGCGGGGTCGATAGGCGTGCCAAGATTGGGCCCGTCGGCGAACGCTACGCTGATGCTCAGAGCGAACACCAACGAAGCGCTATCGACCAAAATTCTATGTATAGGCATGGCTGATCTGCCCTTTGGCGTCGACCGCCCAACTAGTGACCGCGTTGAAGTGCTGGTTGGGAAACGCCCCGATCGGTGCGACATTCTTCAACTCGCCGCGCTGAGCTACGAACTCGGCGCGTGTGGGTTGGAAGTTCCCAGCTTCATCCCAGGCCCGGCTTTGAAGCATTGCGGCGCCACCGGTCCAATGCCAAGCCATGCGGAAACGGGTGAAAGCCTTCGCCAATACCGGCTCCTGCAGCGCCGCCTCGGCCCAACTCTGCCCGCCATCGGCCGAAACCATCACCCTGGCGATACGGCCGGTGCCGGAATATGCGACACCGGAAATCTGGTAAAGGCCGGGCTGCTTTAGGGTCATTCCGGGAGACGGCTGCGTGATGAACGATTTGACTTCTTGCAGGAAATAAAACTGGTATGCCTCGCCGTTCGGGAGAAGCTGCGTGTAGGTCTTGGTCTCCCAGAAGCCCATGGCTGGTTCCGCCACGAGCTTGATGCGCCGCAGATACTTGACGTTCATGTTGCCCTCGTAGCCGGGCAACAGCAGGCGCACCGGATACCCGTTACTCGGCGTGAGGCGCTCGCCATTTTGATAGAGGGCGATCATGGCGTCGTCCAAGGCCTTCGCCACGGGCACGCTGCGTGTCAGGTGAGGCGCGTCCGCGCCTTCGGCGATGAACCATTTCGCCTTCGGATCAATGCCGGTTTCTTCGAGCAGGGTGGAGAGCTTCACACCCGTCCACTCAGCACAAGACGCGAGGCCGTGCAGTGCCTGAACGTTGCCCTGCAGCGGCTGGGGGGAAAACAGCGGTGCGCTGTTGCCGCCGCATTCCAGGAAGCTGATACGCGACACCATCGGATAGCGCGCAAGTGCCTCAAGCGTGAACACCAAGGGGCGTTTGACGAGGCCGTGGATCACGAGGCGGTGTTTATCCGGATCGATGTCGGGCGGGCCGCCATAGGCGATCACGAAATGCAGGCCATTCGGCGTGATCATTCCGTTTAGCATGTGATGCGGGGTACGCGCAGTTTGAACGAATGGCAGGCCGTCGGGGTTGTTCAGCGTCCGCGCGACGTTCTTCTCAAACCGAGACGGCAGCTCATACGGTTTGATGCTCGAACCGGGCTCAAGGCTCCATGGATCATCCTTGAGTGGCTCGGCCGCGGCGCTTGTCAGCGAGGCCCCGACGCCCGTGCTGAGCGCGCCTGCTATAGCGACGCCCTGCCCGAGCAGTGCACGCCGGTCAATCAGACCGTTTCCAGCTACAGCATCCCCCGAAGGATGACGAATTCCTTTGGGCATGACCGCCTCCTCAGCTGTCGCGTGCCCGTGCGCACGGCGAGTGCTCGGTGAGAGACCGGCACAAAAGGACTGTCGGTTTTATTGAGAGTGTGATGCCCGCCGACGGCATTCCCAGCTGCCATTCGCCTCGAACGGAGACGTCGGCACGTCCCGTCTCGAAGAGCAGCTCAAAACAAGTTTACACCATCCCACATCTATCCAAAAGACCTCATATTGGCCTGGGCGGAACAAGCAATTCGGCCAAAATCAGCCGACCGCAATGTCTGAATCGGGTCAATTGCGCGCTAGTTCGTCCGTTGAGGCGGTGCGGCTTGTCTGCGAACATGGTGGTCACGGATAGAACGGTCCGCAATCCCGCGCTCAAGATGCGGAACATATGAAAGAGGCCGCCAACTGAGGCGGCCTCCCGCGGGCCTTAATCAGGCCATTAGGTCGGTGATCCGCATAATTCCGACCGCGTTCCCGTCATTGTACGCCTGCTCTTTTGTGTCCTTGTTGCAGGTCCAAACAAAGTTCTTCTTGGCCGTAAAAGTCTTTCCCTCCTGCTCGATCCGAAGCTCCCCTTCGGTGATATGGCAGACCATGGCATTCATCATCGGAGGACCCATGGTCTTCGATCCCGGCTGCATGATGATGTCACGCAACTGGACGTTCTTAAAACCGGGGATGATCGCTGGTGTCTCGCCATAAACGCGCACCACAACGCCCGGCCACGGCGTCGAGTCCTTGCCGACGATGTCCGTGGTTTGCGATGCTGCTGGCTTCACCATTGCCGCCGAAGCGGCTGCCAAACCTAGTGCCACTGCTGACCTTCGATTTACTTTTTGCATTGACCTTCTCCTCGCGCTAAGGCCACGAGGCCGCAAAGTTGCTCCTATCGCCCGATAGGGTGACCGTCCGCGATATACGCGAGAGAGTCGCCGGGTATCCCCAGCGGCTCGCGCGTTGCGTAGCGATGTGGTACGATGCGTAGCTCGCGTGGTGGAACGTTGCGATATGCCGAGGCGCACGCGTTGCCTACCGCAATGTCGATAAGTCCTACGCGTCTCGTCGACTATGCTGACATGACTGGTCGCGAGGCGACTTCAAGACAGCGCTACTGCCATAATCGCCATCTCTTTCGATCGCTGCCGTAATGAGATGTAACAAAACCTGCAACGGTCGGTTTCGGCGCTGACGACTGCGATGCTTGCGCTTGGTGCCGTTGGGCCATCGTACCTGCCGAAAAGCCGTGGCAGGGCCAAGGACCAGAAAGCCCGAAGTCATGGTGTCGTCTTGTGGTTCATGACCATCACCGGGGCGATATCCCGCTTGTATCTGTCGACAAGCGGTCTTCCGATTCGAAGTCCTCCGACGCTGCAACCCGTAGCGAAGCGGCGCAGGCCTGGACCGCCATCAAAGACACCAACGACCCGGCCGTGCTGAACGCGTTCATCAGGCGCTTCGACAACACGTTCTATTCGGACCTCGCCAGAAATCGACTGCAGCAGCTCAACAGGACCGAGATCGCTACGACGACGCCGCCGACGGGCAATCCCGCCCAGCAAAACAGGGCAAGCGCTCCGCCGGGTCCGCCGGCGGATGATCCCCAGACGGCAAGCAACGGTATTGTCGGACAATGGTCCTGGCGGTCGCATTGCGGGATTTTTGGAAGCTATCAAGGCAACGTGCAATTCACCCAGTCCGCGAGCAAGAAACTGGCCGGGGTGATGTCAGACGATTCCGGCGACTGGACGCTGTTCGACGGGCGCGTCGGCGACGGCGTGATTTCCTTCCGCCGGAAGGTGAAAGGCGGCGCCACGCAGCACTGGACGGCTACGCTGGACCGTCCGAAGAGCGGCAAATATCTCCTCAAGGGCACGGTCTCAGACTCGCGATTCTCGATCGGAAGCTGCACCTGGATTGCGACGAGAGGCTGAACGATTCAGCAACGGCCCGCGCTCTGCGGCAGCGGATGAGACAAAATAAACGCCTCTCCCGCGCGCCGGTTCTATTGCAGGAGAACCGGCAGATTGAGCGGGCCGCGGAAACCGAATCCGTGCCAGCGCACGCTCGCGGGATCAGGCAAGGTCATGTCGGGGAAGCGTTCGAACAGCATGGGCAGCAGGATGGCGCCAACGGTTCGCCGCGACAGGTGCGCGCCCGCGCAGTGATGCGGGCCGTTGCCAAAGGCCTGGTGAGGATTGGGCTCGCGCAGCCCGTTGTAGTTCTCGCCATCTTCGAAGACGTCCTCGTCTCGGTTGGCCGACGCCTGGATCGTCATCACGGTGTCGCCTTTCGGGATGAAGCAGCCGCGAATCTCCGTGTCCTCCATAACGAGCCGTGAACTCGCCTGGATCGGCGCCACCCACCGCACCCCTTCCTCGAACGCGGCGCGCCATTTGCCGCCTGCGCGCACGGCTTCAAGCTGATCGGGATTGGTGAACAGGCCGTAGAGGATTGTCAGCAGGGCGTCGCGCGGCTCGTTGATGCCGCCGCCGATCGCGATCTTTACATTGGCGATGATCTGGCTTTCAGGAATCGGATTCTTCGCGTTCACCATGAAAGACAGCGCTGAGGAATCCGGCTCGGCCCGCACGCGTTCGGCGTTGGCGCGGATACATTTGTCCATCTCCGCATTGGCGATGTCGGTCGCTTCGAAAGGCCCCGGCGTCCAGCCAAAATTGCCGGCGCCGTCAATCAGCGTCTGCGACCATCGCTGCATGTCCTCATCGCTCGCGTCCGGAACGCCCATCGCATGCGCCAGAATCCGCGCGGCAAGTGGTCCCGCGAGAGCGGGAAAGAGATCGACCACCTCGCCGCGCGGCAGCCGGTCAAGATACGCCGCGGCCAGTTTCGCATACAGCGGCGCCCAGAAGGAGTCGATCGTCCTCGGCATCAGGGCCGGCATCATCGCCATGCGTTCGGTCCGGTGCTCGTCGTGGTCCTTGCGCATCAGCGTACGCGCGAGAAAGGCGCGCTTCATGGGCGTGTTCGGATCGTTGGAGCTGAACAACGCCGCGTTGTCCTTCACATATTTGGTGTCGGCGGCCTTGGTGAGGAAGGTGCGGCCCACGGATTTGACCCGTAATACGGGCGCTTCGCGTCTCAGGCGCCTGTAGATCGGATAGGGATCGCGCGTGAGCTCCGCAATCGTGATGGTCTCGTCCAGGGGGGCCAAGGCCGCGGTCGGCATGGGGTGATCCTGTTGGCTGCGGGCCAGTATGTGCCGAGGCGGCGCATGATAGAGCAGGCACGAAACAGCGCAACCCCGCCGTCCGCCGCACCCGCAGGCGCGAAGCCGGCACGCTCCTCCTCCGCGCCGGAACCGAATGTGAGAAGAATTCAGGACAAAGCCTGATCATACCGGGAGAAAATCCGCCATCGACAGGGACAATCGCGCCGTTGAAGGTAATGCATGCGAGCGACGATAAGCCTGCTCCGTAAACGATTCGAGGAAGAGGCCGTCACCTTTGGCTATCCGCGAGAGCGCGTGTTCCGGCAGGCGGCCAGAGTCCGTTGTGGGTCGTCCAGGCTGTGTGAAAACTCCGATGTCGAACTTGCACGAAGAAATTTTGTCTCGATTACGTTGAATCGGAAAACAACAGCACTGGCAGTCACGGTCGAGGGCGGACAAGGGAGTAAACAATTCTGCGCATTCTCTGCTCGCGCACGTTTTCACACAGCCTAGGTCATTCGCGACCGGGCCGTGCCGGCAACAGATCCGGCCATGTCCGCTATGCCCTTAAAGCGGAAGCAATTACGGAGCACTGGCAACTCTGCGACAAGCCATTGCCTGCCGCATCGTGAGCTGTCCATAGCGGGATGGAGCCAACGGGTCGCGCGAACGCGCGCCCGATGATAAACTCTGCGAAATCCGCGATTAGAGTAAGATTCGCTTCCGGCTGCGGTACTGATTTTGCCTGACGGGCAAATCACTTCGTGTTTTCCGAAATTGCTTGTCCGGCGAAGTCGTGTGGTTCTGACGCCCCGAAGCTGGCGTCAAGTCTGCGAGAAGACGCGCAGATGACGGTGACAACAAGCCCGATCGCCGGGGAGAGCGCGAAGTAAGCCGTAAAACCATTGCGCGGGGAATGCCGGGTGATCCCGGTGTGACCGTGGTGACTATGCTCGTGTGCTTTGTTTTAATTTCGCACGCGAGGCTGCGGGTGCATCAAGCGCCCGGCATTCCCTGCGCCCTCTGTTTTCTAAGGGCGAACGTTTTGCAGAACTCGGACGCATCGCGCCGCGAGAATGCGGAGTTGTATTTGAATTATGCCCGTCATTGCGAGGAGCGACTTGTCCGCCGTAGCTCAACGAGCGAAGGCGGAAGCGACGAAGCAATCCAGCCTCCGTCATTCCGGGGCGATGCGGAGCATCGAACCCGGAATCTCGAGATTCCGGGTCTGGTGCCAGCGCACCATCCCGGAATGACGGTATCAAATGGAATGTTCCACTTGGACCACGTCCTAGCCCGGCAGGTAGCCCCGGATCGCCGGCATGAAGAAAATCGCGAGGTTGATCGCAAAGCCGATGCTCCACAGGATCGAGCGAAGCGTCGGACGATCGCCGAGATAGGTAAGGACATAGGCAATCCGCACGATCAGAAAAAGAATAGCCAGTTCATCGATCAGGCGCTGCGGGCCTTCGCGAAATTCCGCCAGCAGCACGGCTATGGCGAAGAACGGAAAGGTCTCGATGCCGTTCTGATGCGCGCCCAGCGCACGTGCCCGAAGCGGGTCGGCATAGAACGCGGGGTCGCGCGGTTTTGCATTGTCGAAACGGCGAAACCCGATCCACTTGACCGGTGCGATCGTCAGCAGATAGAGCATCAGCGCTCCGAAGATGCACCATTCGGCGACCGTCATGGCTCCCTCCAACCCGCGGCGAGATTGCTTGAGCATGATCTTTTCCGGAAAACCGCTATTCACTTTTCCGGATCATGCGTGTGACAGTATCGAAACAGCCATTATCTTGACAAGGACAGTGCAGCGGGCGAAGCCAACCCTTATGACAGCGGGCGTCTCAAGCGAAAGCGCAAAGCTCCCGGCCGACATCCGGCCGGAACGGATCGGCGTGCTGCTGGTCAATCTCGGCACCCCCGACAGCGCGGATGCCAAGGGCGTGCGCGTCTATCTGAAGGAATTTCTCTCCGATCCGCGGGTGATCGAGGATCAGGGGCTGTTATGGAAGCTGGTGCTGAACGGCATCATCCTGCGCACCCGCCCGGCGCGCAAGGCGCGCGATTACCGGAAAATCTGGAACACCGGGAAAAACGAATCTCCCATCAAGACCATCACGCGCGCGCAGTCCGACAAGCTCACCGCAGCGATATCGGACCAGG
>WNFT01016049.1_pt1 | contig 10500 bp, 9 predicted proteins | sample 5400191 | NCBI WGS metagenome assembly WNFT01 (sample SAMN13153359, study PRJNA577476) | soil metagenome | isolation source: 80 cm saprolite under Madrone tree | place: USA:California | collected 2016-06-14 | reverse complement strand
CATCTCGCCACGGCCATTGCGCACCGTCACCGGCGTGTTCACCAGCGCGACCCTCACTCTTACCTTGGCTTGCGTGTCCTTAGGGGGCAATTGGACTTCGACGCCGGGCTTGGGAGCGACGGGACCGGAGGGGGATTGCGCGCAAGCGGGGTGGCCCGCAACAGCCAGAAAGAACGCTAGAGTTAGGGATGCACGTGCAAGTCGGATCATTCTGATTCCCTGGTACGACAGTAAGTAGCCGGCGCCCAACACAACTAATACCTGCCGGGGCTAATGCTCCTGCACTACACTGTACTTGATTCGACGCATGGTCAGCGGAAGACGTTGCCGCCAGCCGCTGCGATTCCTACAATCAGAGTTTGTCTCAACGGGAGAATAAAGACCCATGTCCGACGGCCACAAACTGAAACCGCAGCATGCGCCGAAAGCGCCACACGAAGACCAAAAGTTCTTGAAGAGCACGCCGGCCAGGCCCATCCGCATCCTCGGGGAATATATCCACCCGTTAGTGCAGCTCAAAAGAGAAGGAATCGGGGACACCGTCGTGATGTTCGGTTCCGCGCGCATCGAATCGCACGAAACCGCTCAGGCGCGATGCACGCGGCTGAAGAACACCAAGACCTCGAAGATGTCCGCGGCCAAGCTGGCCAAGCATCGCGCGGATGTGCGCCACGCGAGGAGTTTGCTGGAAATGTCGCGCTATTACGAAGAAGCGCGGCAGCTTTCGCACAAGCTGACCACCTGGTCGCTCACGCTAGGACCCCGGCCGCGGCGCTTTGTGGTTTGTTCCGGCGGCGGGCCGGGAATCATGGAAGCGGCAAATCGCGGAGCGTACGAAGCAGGTGGCAAATCTGTTGGCCTGTCGATCGAGCTTCCACACGAGCAATTCGCAAATCCCTATATCAGCCCGGAGCTCAGCTTCAATTTCAAATACTTTTTCATGCGCAAACTGTGGTTCGCGCAAATCGCTAAAGCCTTGATCGTGTTTCCGGGCGGATTCGGGACGATGGACGAACTCTGGGAAATGCTGACGCTGCTGCAAACCGGAAAGCTTGCCAAACAGAACATCATCCTGATCTACGGCCGCAAGTATTGGGACGAAGTGCTGAACTGGAAAGCCATGGTTCGCTGGGGCACCATCAACGAGAACGAATACAAGATGCTGCAATTTGCCGATACCGTCGACGAGGCCTTCGATCACATCCGCGCAGGGCTCGAGAAATATCACATGGATGCCGACCCATTTTTGCAGGCCTACTAAGCCCGGCGTTTTGTTAAGTATGAGAATTTCAATGAGTTAGCTCTTTTCTCGCTACATTTTGTCCGCTGGCGTGTTTGATAAAAAAGATGTCCCCATCCCAGTCGGGGCCACATAGGGAGGATGGAGAGACCATGACGTTTCAATCAGGAGAGAAGAAGTTTCGATCAAGGGCCCTGCTGGCGTCAGCAGTAGTTCTTGGCATGCTAGCATTCGCGGGAGCACCCCGCGCATCCGCCGAGGACTACTATCGTTGTCAGCGACGAATCGCCAAGGCGGACCACAAGCTTCACGAAGCCGCGGAACATCACGGCTGGAATAGCCGCCAAGCGGAACATGCTCGTCACGAGTTGCGTGAAGCGCGGGAACGCTGCTGGAATGAGCGGCATCGCTGGTGGGACGAAGACGGCCACCGCTGGCATTCCGATCGCGATTGGGATGACCACGACCACGATCGCCACTAACTAACAACAGTGTCACTCGGGGCGCGGGCAGCCGCGCCCTCTTTTATTTGCTCGAAGCTAAATTGCCAAAATTGGTGAAGAACAAAAAGAAAAAGGGGCGTCTGCAAACAAGCCCGCCCCGTTTCCATTTTGCTTTGTGAACAAGATTTAGCGCGAATTCACCAGCTGATCATCTGAAAAAACAGCTTCAAAGCGGCGAGTTTCATCCTGGTCGTGCAACATCACGATCGGAACCACGCGCAAATACTGTTTGCACGCATGACACTGCGTCACTTCTCCTTGCAAGTCCTGCAAAAAACCATCCGTAAAATGATAGAGAGCGCGCTCGCGCCGGGCATTCTTTTTGTCCCGCGCGCCGCAGTGCGGACAGATGAATTCCACCGTGTCCTGCTGCGGATCGCGGTCCAGAGCAGCCCAGCCGGTGCGGCGCACACCTACCGTTTCGAGATTGTGCCGGTCCATCGGGGCTTTCCTCCTAAGATCCACGTCCACAAGCAATAAGATGTATTACTGTGTCTCCCGGATACAGCTTTCCGTAACATATTCATTACAAATGGCTTACCGTTGCACCTTGAAAGCGTTGCACACCTGTTTGGCCTTCTGAAACCGTTCTCACTCTTAAGCCATGGGAACTTGTCTCCACCCTTGGTGTCCAACGCAGTGAGGACGCGCGCAACCTCACATCCCTGCGAGCGCGGCGCCGGTCTCCTGGAGATCTAGAGCAACCCCCAGGAAGTCGGCGCCGCAAAATTTTCTGTGGTTCCGTTCTGTGGACCGCAGAGCTATAGACGCTCGCAGAAAAGAATGAGAGGTGTGTGATGTCGTCCGAGCCCCGAAGAGTTTCAGAAATAGGCCCCAAAGAAAGCCTTGGATCTCTAAGCGGATGCCTGGTGGATGGCGATGCGGAACAGCGTACCCGCGAACGCCGGGTGAAGCGCCGTGCGCTGGCCATTTCAATCCTTTTGCAAAGCGCTGTTCTTGCAGCGCTTATTGCCGTGCCCCTGTTAGGAAAAGCGGAGCGGATAAGCCTCGTCATCGTCACTCCGGTTGTGCCGTACGGACATCCAAACAATCATCCACGGGGCCATGCAAGGAATGCCACTCCCCGGCCAACCATTCCTGACCGACGGTTTACGTTTCACCCGCCAACAAACAGTGTGAATCACCATCCGGTTGAAAATGAAACCCCGGTCGGTCCGCACGTCGAATTCGATCCGGGCGGGAATGTCCCGAGCGATGATCCGGGCTGTTCCGGGTGCGTGAACATTGGCGGGAGAGAAACCGGACCGCGTCCGCCACAGCCACCAGTGGAACCTCCCTCACGGCTGCGACTCATCAAGACGCAAATAGACCCGGCGATGCTCATTCACCGCGTGGAACCGGCGTATCCGGCGCTGGCGAAGCAGACGCATCGCGAAGGCCGCGTGGAACTGCGTGCGATCATCGGCACCGACGGCAGCATTCAATCTTTGCAAATTGTTGCTAGTGATCCGCTATTTGATCTTTCCGCGAAAGAGGCAGTCAGTCAGTGGCGCTATCGGCCAACGATTCTGAATGGCCAGCCCGTTGAAATTGACACGTTCATCACAGTGGTCTACACCATGCAGCTCTGAAATTTATGCCCGAACAGTGCAAGGGGCCGCCCTCCTTTGGAGAACGGCCCCTCTGCCTGCACCGGGCAACCGATACTGGGCCTGCCCGCCGTGGCGGGTGTTTCCGCCGGAAGAATTACTTGAAGTGGAAAACGATTCCGGTGGAAACGCGCAGGTTGTTCTGTGTTTGATTGTTACTGTTGGTGACTTCCGGCAAATGCGTCAACAGGTAGTCGAATTGCAAAGGGCGGATCGAGAAACGGTCCCGCACATTCCAGTCGACGCCGGCGCCGAACGCCGTGGCGAATGCCGTGTGGGAATTGGATGTAGCGAACACGCCTGAACCAGCGCGTGATAGCCGCCGAAATCGGCGACACCGCTCACCCAGTCCTTAAAATTATAGGCTGCTGAAGCGCTGCCTCCGTTGAGATTGAATCCGTTAAACCCCGAAGTGCCGGGATTGGCGCGTAAATACGAGTAGTTAACGGACGCATCTATCTTCGGTAGCTCTTGCGCGCTGGCCGTTAATCCAAAAAAAGTCACAAGAGCAAGCAAAGACACAATGAATCTGAGCTTCATGGAACCTCCGCATGGATTAGATTTTGCTCGTGGGCCAGGGAACCGCTTGTATAACCCCCGAGTTTGCGGCATGCCCAAGGCAGGTAGGCACAAAACCGCACTCTTTATTCGTTGTTAGAAATTCAGATGCGGCCAGGGCACGCAGGGTTGCAAATCCAGGGAAACATTTGGCGGGTAGTTTCGTAACCTAAGTTCTAAACAGCGCCGTAGGTGCGGTTTGTGTGTCCTGGACGGTTCTACGGGGCGTGGCCTAACCAAAAACAAATTTCGGATCAAATGCAACGCCGTGCTTCCTCAATGACGCTAGAAATTCCTCATCAAAACTCATTTTTCTATGATGCGCTTCCTCCTGTGTAGCGCCGGGCTCTTGCCGGGCTCTTTCCCACAACATGCTGGGTCCTGGTTCGGGAGGGGCCCACCGGCCGCGGCGCGGATGTTACGCGCCACTTGTCCAGCAAGCGCGTTTATCAAGCACTTGAAGGCCGAAGGCATCCGACGAAGGCTGCTCGGAGTTATAATCGCGGCCACTTATGCCTCTCGCTCCAGGCACACAACTTGGCCCCTATGAAATCAGGGCATCTCTGGGCTCCGGCGGGATGGGCGAGGTTTACCGGGCGACCGACACGCGTCTCAGACGAGACGTAGCCGTCAAGGTTTTGTCTTCTCGTCTCATCACAGAATCCAGTGCGAAGCAGCGGTTCGAGCGCGAAGCACGCACGGCATCCGCGCTGAACGATCCTCATATCTGCACGATTTACGACGTGGGAGAACACGAGGGGCAGCAGTTCCTCGTCATGGAGTTGCTCGAAGGCCAGACGCTCAAGCAGTACATGGATGGCCAGGCGTTAGCGGTCGAGCAAGTCCTGAAACTGGGGATGCAGATCTCCGGCGCTCTCCAAACTGCCCATGGCAAAGGAATCATCCATCGGGATCTCAAGCCGTCCAATATTTTTGTCACGGAACGCGGTGAAATCAAAGTGCTGGACTTTGGGCTGGCGAAATTACTCCCGCGAACCGATCAGGATGCAACCCTTTCACTGGCGTTGACTGAGCCGCTGGCCGTCCTTGGCGCGCTTCCTTATGCGGCGCCCGAACAGTTACGCGGTGAAAACACGGATGCCCGCACTGACATCTGGGGACTTGGAACTGTGCTGTATGAAATGGCGACCAGTCAACGGCCCTTCGGCGAAGAAGTGACCCCGCGTTTGATAGATGCCATCCTGAACAAACTGCCTGCCTCCTTACGCTGGCTGAACGGTGCGATCCCCTCGGAACTGGAGCGAATTATTCTCAAGTGCCTAGATAAGGATCCTGAGAATCGGTACCAATCCGCAAAAGAGTTGGCGGTGGACCTGCGGCGGCTATCGACGTCGAATTCCCAATCGGGGGCCACATTATCATCAGCCAAACCACAAGGCTGGCGGAGAACCGTGCGGCCATTGGCCTATGCTGCGGCGGGCGTTCTCGCGCTTGCAGCCGTGTTTGTTGCGACAAACCTGAGCGGATGGCGCCAGTGGCTGCTCGGCCGAGCGGCATCGCCAGGGATCCAATCGTTGGCCGTCTTGCCACTTGCCAATCTTTCCCACGACCCCAATCAAGACTACTTCGCCGATGGTATGACCGAGGCACTTATAGCTAATCTGGCCCAAATCAGGGCCCTTCACGTGATCTCGCGGACTTCTGTGATGCACTATAAGGGTTCGAACGAGAGCTTACCGCAAATTGCACGCGACCTGAACGTGGACGCGGTGATCGAAGGGACGGTGCAGCGCTCCGGTGATCGCGTCCAGGTCACTGCCCAGTTGATTCAGGGTCAAACCGATGTTCACCTGTGGGCCAAAACGTACGACCGCAACTTTCAGGATGTCCTGGTGATGCAAAGTGAGCTGGCACAGGCAATCGCGGGCGAGGTCAAGACTCACCTGAGCGCGCAGGAGCGAGAACACTTGGCCCATGCTCAGCCGATCAATCCGGACGCCTACAATGCCTATTTGCTTGGCACCTACCATGTGAACAAGAGGAACCCTGAGGCGATTGACAAGGGGATTGAATACTTTCAGCAGGCCATTCGCATCGACCCGAGTTACGCGATGGCCTACGCGGGGCTTGCCCAAGCGTATTTCGAGCGAGATATCTGGGGTGGATTGGGTATCGGTAAATCGGCCGATCAAGTACGCGCAGCCACGCTCAAAGCGCTCGAACTGGATGCTGAACTAGCAGAGGCTCATGTTTTACTGGCTCACATCCATTTCCAATACGATTGGGACTGGCAGGGCACAGAAGCGGAGTTTAAGCGAGCCTTTGAATTGAATTCCAATCTTGCAGGCTCGTACTTGGGATACGCCTTCTACCTTCAGGCGATGGGACGCCACCAGGAAGCACTAGCCTCCGCACACCGAGCTGTAGAACTCGACCCACTATCGCCTGTAAACATCACGGACGAAGGAAGGATTCTTTACCGCGCTCGTCAATACGAAAAAGCGATTGCGCTGTACAAGCGGGCTCTTGAATTGGATCCTGGCTACCTTCCGGCCCTCAGTCGCGTCGCCGACGCTTACGAGCAATTGGGAAAATATGAGGAAGCTCTTGCCTCTGCGCAGAAGCTGATGAATGGCGCTGGAGACCATCGACTCGACCGTCGGTCGCTGGCACGAATTTATGCTCGCATGGGCAGGAGGCGTGAAGCGATGGAGATCGCCCAGGCGATCGAACAGGATGGCGCGTTGGGTGGCGCCGAATTCGCGCTCGCGGCCATTTATTCCGCCCTGGGCGATCGCGACCAAGCCATCGCCGCGCTCGAAAGAGGTGTGCAGCGACATTCGTTGCTGCCAATTGTTTTCAGGGACCCTCAACTTGACCCGTTACGCTCGGACCCGCGCTTCCAACAGCTGTTGCGTCGCGCTGGACTTCCATCCTGACTCGCAGCGTATCGAACGATGCTCTCAGCGTCCGGCAACCTAGGCTCAACTCTTGATAAGTTTGCGTTACCGGAGTGGTTTGAGCTAATCGTGAGGTTAGGCGGATGGGCAACCTTTGTGCAACGAGAGGGGGTGCCGCATCCCTCCGGGTTCCAAGGTCCGGATTTTGACTTTCTTACAGGATCGGCTCTCCAGAATCCCGGCCGATGGCTTCGCGCGTGGCGTCACGCAAGCGAATCAGTTCATGCCAGCCGGAAGATTCGGCATGGTCGCTGTCGTTGCCAGTAGTGCTCGGATAGATCGGCGCGTGAATCGTGATGTTGACACTGGTCGGCCGCGGCAAGTAAGTGCCATCGCGCAGAAATCGTCTAGTCCCGGCAAGTGACACGGGGATGATCGGCGCGCCCGTGGCGACGGCCGCTTTAAAAGCGCCAAGCTGGAACGGCCGCACACCGTCCTCTTTGGTGAAGGTGCCTTCCGGAAAAACAAAAACGGATTCGCCGTTGCGCAAAAATTCTTCCATCTCCTGTGCCTGGCGCAAACGTGATTCCGGATTGGTGCGGTCAAACTTCAGGTGCCCCATCTGCTTCAAAAATGTGCCGATGAATGGCATTCTGCCGACTTCCATTTTCGCGATGAAGCGGTAAGCCACGCCCAGCCCGAGCATCAGCGTCAACACGTCGAAGTAACTCGTGTGGTTCGACGCATAGATTTTTGCGCCCGGCGTATCCATATACTCCTTGCCGACGACACGCACCGGGCAGCGTACGAGCGCGAACAAGACCTTGAGAGCGGAAGAGGTGAAGCTTCCTGCTTTCTTGTGATCCTTGATGAATTGCACCATCACCCAAGTGGGAACAATCCAAAGCAGAAACACCACGCCGAAGTACAAACCATATAAAATCTCGAGCCCGCGCTTGATGCCGGCACGGATTCCTCGGCCAAGGTTGCGCACGGCGCTGCCCGTTCCCAGCCGCGCAATTTGCAGCCATGCTGGCGCGCGCGAAGCGGAGAGTGTCCCCGCAAGGTAGAGTTGCTTGGTTTCTTCCCGGCGCAATTTTCCGCTGGAAGTTTTCGGGATGCTCCCCGGTGGAATTAACTCCACGCGGTCCGGCGGAAGACCCAAACCCCGCGACACAAGATCAGTCACTGCGGACGCGAGAGCCGCACGCCGCGAGGCATCGCGTTCGCGCGTCTCCGCAACCACGACCAATTTCTCCGTGCCCGCAGCTTCGTCTGTCAAACCAAAGGCAACGATACATCCCTTGCGAATTCCGTCGGCGCGCGCTGCAAGATCCTCCACCTCGTGCGGATACAAATTGCGCCCACTCTTGATAATGATGTCTTTCACGCGTCCGGTGACGTAGATTTCACCTTCGGCGCAATACGCGCGATCGCCCGAGTTCACCCAGGCGTATTCACCCTCCCCCGTTGCGGGGCCACGCGGCAGCAGCGTTTCCGTCGCTTTGGGATTGCGATAGTACCCGGCAGTCGCCGAAGGCCCACGAAACCACAGGAATCCTTCCGTGCGGTCTGGAACTTCGTTGCCATGCTCAGCCACGATGCAAACGTCATGCCCTGGCAGCGGTTTTCCTGAAGAAACAAACGCGATCGCAGTTTCATCCCCGAGCCCCGCCGGCACCGCGCGACCCTGCGCCGTGAACGTCTCGCGTTCGATGCGATCAACCAATGGGCCACGATTCAGCGGCGGGACCGTCACTGCCAGCGCTGCTTCCGCCAAGCCATAGACCGGAAGCTGCGCTTCACGGCGGAAGCCATAACTAGCGAATCGTTCCGCAAAGCGTTCGAGCGTCGCCGGATTCACCGGCTCGGCGCCATTCAATGCCGCGCGCCAGGAGCTCAGATCCACGCCCTGGATGTCTTTGTCCGCGATCTTGCGCACGCAGAGTTCATAAGCAAAATTCGGCGCGGCAGTGATGGTGCCGCGATGTTTGTGAAACGCTTGCAGCCAGCGCTCCGGGCGCGTCAAAAAAGCCAGCGGCGACATCACCGCCAAAGGCGTGCCGAAATGCAGCAGCGTCAGCCACGCTCCAATCAAACCCATGTCGTGATACAGCGGGAGCCAGCTGATGCCCACATCATCCGGCCCCAGCTGGACCGCTTCGCCGACGGCTCGCATGTTGGCCAGCAGGTTTGCGTGCGTCAGCATGACGCCTTTGGGGTCGCCCGTGGAACCCGAGGTATATTGCAAGAGCGCGATGTCACTCCCGTGGCGCGCGCGGCTGCCAGACAGGTGCAGCGGCAGCGCACCGGGCGACGGAGGCGGTGCTTTGTCTGCTAATTCAATCAGTTTTTCCGCGTCTACGACTCCCGAAAGTGAGTGCACACGCGGTTGCAGCAATTTGGCAACCGCTTCCGCGCGGCGGAACGTCAGCAGCAGGAAAACTTCCGCGTTGTTCAAGATGGCCGATTGTCGCGCCGCATATTCCTCGATGCGGTCGGCGCGAAACGGCGGATAGATGGGGACCGGAATCGCTCCGGCGAGAAGAATCCCAGCGTAAGAGACGAAGAAAGCTCGCGAAGTCGGCAGCATCATCGCTACGCGCCCGCCTGCAGGCACTCCACGCCTCGCCAGCTCCGCGGCACAGCGGTTCCCAGCGGCGTAGAGCTCGCCAAAGGTCAGCGTAAGGCTGCGTTCCCCAGCTTCGCCATCTTCGGTGATGAGCAGGTGCGCACGCTCGGCGTCATGCGCCGCGCGATACCGCAGCACATCGATGAGAGTTTCAGCGGAGAAAACTCCCGCGTCAGTGGCGGCGCGATGCAGGGTTTGCACCGTCGCGGATGCCCGCAACGCAGAGCCGGCTTCCTCGACTTCGTCGCTTGTTCCCGGAGCCGTCAGAATCGCGCGCGCCAAGTCGTCCGGAGTGTTGGCCTCCGACGCGACGCGGTCAGGCAGGCGCAATTCGAATGCGGTTTCCAGCCGCGCCAGCAGTTCCACGCGCTCCAGGCTGCCGAGACCCAAGTCGCGGTCGAGTTGCGAAGTAGCGCTGAGCATCGGCAGAGCGCCCTGGCTGCCCAATTCGTCGAGTAAACCACGGATCACTTCCAGTACGCGTTCGCGCACGCCCGAGCGGTCGAGTTGAGTGACGGGAGTGGCCACAGGACTCACGAAGGGGTTCGTCTTCTTCCGCGAGAGGCTACCACGCCCCAACGCGGATTGCCATCCAAGAGCGATCGAGTTTGGGCAGCAGAAGTGGCCAAAGGACTCACGATGGATTTTGTTTCTTCAGCGAGAGGCCACCACGCCAAATCCTGGATTGCTGCCCAAGACCGATTCGAATACCCGCCCTATGCGCTCTTCTTCGCTGCTTGCGGCGCCGGAAAGCCTTTCGGCAGAAGCGTCGTGGAAAGGTCCACGCCGGAAAGATCCGCGCCGGTCAAATCCGTTTCCCTCAAAATAGCAACTCCCATATCGGCGCCCGAAAATCTGGCGCCGTTCACGTTTGCCAAACGCAAATTCACATTTCGCAAACGGGCGCGCTGGAAATTTACGTTCGAAAGGTCACAGCGAAAAAATTCCACCCCGCTCGCCTGAGCTTCGGTCAAGTCCGCGCCGGGAAGAATTGCTTCCGTCATGTCCGTATTCCGGAGATCAGCTCTCCGAAGGTTTGCGCCGCCGGAAAGGTCTGCGCCGGGGAGCCTCGCTTTTCGGAGGTCGGATCCTTCGA
>WNFT01014817.1_pt1 | contig 10501 bp, 7 predicted proteins | sample 5400191 | NCBI WGS metagenome assembly WNFT01 (sample SAMN13153359, study PRJNA577476) | soil metagenome | isolation source: 80 cm saprolite under Madrone tree | place: USA:California | collected 2016-06-14 | reverse complement strand
TGCACGCGTTCGATTACGATCTCGTGCGCAATCATTCGATTCTGGTGCGCGCCGCAAAACGCGGAGAAAAACTCAAGACGCTGGATGGTATTGAACGCGCGCTTGATCCAGCGATCTGCGTGATTTCGGATGACGATGGTTCGCGGGCCGTGGGCATTGGCGGAATCATGGGCGGCGGGGAAACGGAAATTTCGTTTTCGACCAAAAATGTCCTGATCGAATGCGCCTGGTTCGAACCGATCGCGATTCACCGAGCAACTCGTTTTCTTAAACTGCACACCGAGGCTTCAACGCGTTTCAGCCGCGGCGCCGATCTGGAGATGCCCGAACTAGTTTCGCGCCGTTGCGCCGAACTAGTTTTGCAGCTCGCTGGGGGCGAACTTCTCGGCGGTGTGGTGGACGTTTATCCGGGCAAGCGCGCGCCGAAAAAAATCACACTCACGCGCGCGGAAATTCTTCGCGTGATGGGTGCGGACGTTGCCGATCGAGAAGTGGAGTCTATTCTCGGCGCGCTAGGCTTCGCTCCGGTGCGAGTGGACCAGAATCGCGGGCAGCTCGGTTCGATTCTCGCTGCTTGGGAATGCACGCAGCCATCGTGGCGCGCGGACGTGGAACGCGAAATCGACTTGATCGAAGAAGTGGCACGCATTTATGGACTGAACAAATTTCCGCCGCGATTGCCGGCGGCGCGACAAGGAGCCGCGCGTCTTTTGCAGTACGAAGCGGAATCGCGCCTGCGCGAACGGCTGATCGGGCTCGGTTACCGCGAAATCGTTACCATTCCACACGTCGCGGAAGATCGCGACATTCTGTTCCGTCCGGATGGCGTCATTCCCGCGCGTCTTGCGAACCCGCTTTCTGAAGAAGCCAATATCCTTCGCTCCAATGGGTCGGTTTCCATGGCCGCCGCGATCGAATGGAATCTCAATCACAGCCAAAGGAATGTCCGGCTGTTTGAAATCGGACGGCACTACAGATTCGCGCCGCAGAACAAAACAGGAGAAACATCGTTGGCGCCGCTTGAAACTGTTTTCCTGACGCTTGGCGCAACCGGTGAAGCGCGCGAAAAGAGCATTTACGAAAATGCACGAATATATGAGTTCGCTGACCTAAAGGGTGACCTTGATGCGTTGGGCAGTCTGACCGGTGGATTTAACTGGAAGCACGACGGGCCCAAATGGCTAAACCCTTCTCACGCTGCGCATTTATCGGTCCCACACTACTCCAGGAACACAGAAATGCTGGGCCTAGCTGGCCAGCTGTCACGGCGAATTATGGACAAGTTGAAATTGCGTCAGGACGTCTTTATCGCAGAACTGGAATTGGAACCGCTTTATCGTTCTTATTATGACCTTAAGAATTCTCGCCGATTTGAACCTATACGTAAATTCCCAGCTGTTGAACGAGATTTTTCGCTGATATTTAAGGACAGCGGCGTCACCTTCGGACAGATCGCGGGCGCGATTTACCACCTGAACATCCCGGAGGTCGTTTCAGTCCAGGCATTGGATCTTTATCGGGGCAAGAATATTCCTCCCGGCACATTTTCACTGATGATTCGCGTGACACTGCAGAGCCGCGAAGGCACGTTGACGGACGCTGAGATAGTAGAAATTTCTTCTCGGGTGCTGAGACCATTGCAATACACGTGGGGCGCACAATTGCGGTCCAGTTGATTCGCTCAATTCGTCTACCGTTTTGCGCTCGCCCCAGCGGCTGGTCATTGCGCTACAATTGAAATGGCAATGAAACAATTCCTTCATCGCGGGTCCTGGTGCATCGCTGTGCTTGCGGCTTTGCTTCTTGCCGGCTGCGGGAAGACGCGAACGGCGCATGCAGATTCAGCGCGCGTGGCGGCGAGCGAGGCGCAGCCTGCTCAGGACGCGAACGTCATTCAATTTGTGAAGAATCCGGATGTCGCGCCGGCGTTTCAGTTGAATGATCTGGAAGGCAAGCCGCTATCGCTTGGCGAAGCTAAGGGCAAAATTGTTTTGCTGAATTTCTGGGCGACGTGGTGCGTACCGTGCCGCGCGGAAATTCCCGACCTCGTCGATTTGCAGAAACGTTACGCGGACAAGCTGGAAATTATTGCGCTGGCGACGGATGAAGACGATGCCGATGAAGTTCGTCGCTTCGTGATGGAGTCCGGAATCAACTACCGCGTGGCGATGGTCTCCGACGAAGTGCGCCGCGATTACGGCGGAATCGCGGCGTTGCCCACCTCGTTTGTGATTGATGCGCAGGGCCGCATTGTACAGAAACATGTTGGCCTGAACGATCCGACGCTTTATGAATTGGAAGTGAAGGCCATGCTGGGCCAGCCTGTGGATGCGAAGGTGGAGTATTTCGAGGATAACGGGCAGATTTTCTTGAAGAATGCGGAGCGCGCCACAGAGCTTCCCGGCGTGGACTTTTCGAAACTTGACGCGAAACAAAAATCCGTTGCGCTGCGCCGGATGAACGCGGAATCGTGCAATTGCGGGTGCAAGCTGACGCTGGCGCAATGCCGGATTAATGATTCGGCGTGCCGGGTAAGCCTGGCGCTGACGGCGAAAGTGGTTTCGCAGGTGGCGCATTCGCGAAGCGCGACTTCCGCCATAGACAGAAACTCTTCCGCCGCTCCTTTGCCAGACCGGCAAAAATGAGTTGCCGCGTATCTCTACACCTGAAAACTATTTCCCTCTTCGTATTACACACGCGGCGATGTGACGCGAACGGTGCGTGCAGGGCTTCCTTCTTGAGCGCATGAATACAAAAACAATTTTCTTTTTGCTGCTGATTCTGAGCGCGACCGGACTCATCTCTCCGCCGATTGCATTGTGCGCGGGAATTATTTTTGGATTGGCATTTGCGCATCCGTTTGCCGGAGACAGCCGCGCACTGGCGCGATTTCTGCTGCAGGCATCGGTGGTGGCCCTGGGATTCGGAATGAATCTGCACGAAGTCTTGAAAGCGGGCCGCAGCGGATTTTTATATACCGCCATCGGCATCAGCTTCGCGCTGTTGATGGGAACTCTAATTGGAAAGCTACTTGCGGTTCGTGGAACGACTTCTTATTTAATTTCCACAGGCACGGCGATCTGCGGAGGAAGCGCGATCGCCGCGGTCGGGCCGATTTTGCTGGCGAATGATGAAGAAATGGCGGTTTCGCTGGGCACGGTGTTCATTCTCAACTCGATTGCGCTGCTGATTTTTCCAGCGATCGGTTCGGCGCTGCATCTTTCGCAATCGCAGTTCGGATTGTGGGCCGCGCTGGCGATCCATGATACGAGCTCGGTTGTGGGCGCTGCGTCACGCTATGGCAACGAAGCGCTGGTGGTCGCTACCACGGTGAAGCTGGCGCGCGCGCTGTGGATTGTGCCGCTGGCGTTGGCCACGGCCGCGGTGAGACACAGCAAGTCGAAAATACAGGTCCCATGGTTTATTTTTCTGTTTTGCCTGGCGGCAGTGATCAACACCTACGGCCCGCAAGAGCCGCGCCTGTCGCAAATGTTTTTTCAACTAGGAAGGCTGGGCCTGACGGTGACGCTTTTTCTGATTGGCACTGGGATATCGCGCGCGACGCTGAAAGAAGTTGGCTGGCGTCCGCTGGCGCAGGGTGTGCTTCTGTGGATCCTGGTCGGCATCACGTCGCTGTACTTCATCCGCATCGGGTGGATCGCGTTGTAGCCGCATTTCGAACGATTGACATAAAAGCTTTGGCGCGGGTTTTGAGTTTGGCTTGCAGCTAACAGATAGACCGCACTACACTTTCAGCCGCTGCGGCGGGTTACCTGAACGACTTCCGCTGCCGAAGGAGTTCTTGCCAATGAATCGCCGAATCGGAATCGTCCTCACCACGTTAGTGATCGCCGGAATTTGTACGGTGCACGGAGCGTATTCGCAGTCGTCCGGGCAGATGGAGCGCAAGGCGATCAAACTGCCCAATAAGTTTGTGAACGCGCCCTTCAGCGATGGGATTGTTTTCGGCGACACGCTGTACCTTGCCGGGCGCATCGGCATTGATCCAAAGACGGGAAAGGTGCCGGAAAAAATCGAGGACGAGATCAAATTGTTACTCGACGGCGAAAAGGAGGTCCTGGCAAAAGCCGGAATGACCATGGACGATCTTGCGTATGTGCAGGTTTTTTGCACTGATCTGTCGCTGTTCGAAAAGTTCAATCCGATCTACAGGACGTACTTCAGCAAGGATTATCCGGCGCGCGCGTTTATCGGCGCGGGATCACTGCTGGCGGGCGGACACTTTGAATTGCAGGCCATCGCGGTGAAACACGAATATCTGGTTGGAGTGAAAGACGGCAAGCCCTGAGCGTGCGCCGAAGCGCTAAGTTAAAAAAACCTGAAGTGCGCTATTGCCGCCTGAAGACTTTGCGCTTCACGTCGGGCCAGAATTCGCTCCAGGCGTCGCTGGTGATTTTTCCCAGGACTCCGTAAGCGGTTCGCGTGAGCGCTGCGCTGGTAGTTGAATCGCTGCTGACCCTCCAGGTGTTCGAAAGGAAGTTGTTTGCTGGAATCGCGATGTAGCGCGCGTAAGCAGGCATAAGATTTCCGTGGCGATCGCGCGCGGTGAAAGTAAGCAAGAACACGTGTCCGATGCGGCGCTTGAACGGTAGATTCGGATTTCGGACATAACGCGGATCTTCTCCCCAAATGGCGCCAAGACCGGCTTCAATCGTGTTGCTTGCGGCCACGCCCGTAAAACGCATTCCGTAACGCTTCGCAAAACCGTCCCAATGCGGCCCATATTCCTCGGGTGTGTCGCGGGCGGTCCCGATGCCTGCTCGCAGAAGACCTGCGAATAGACTCTCCGGACCAAACGTTTCCATCGCAGCCCACTGGATACGCTCCTTGCCGGAAATCATCCGGTAGGGCGCTTGCGCCGAAATAACTCTGAGGTTTTGCTCGACTGGGCCCTGCGGCGCTTGCGGAGCGTCGGGCTTTTCCGGCTCCTGAGCTCGGCTTAACGAGCAGCCGAACGTGATCAGAAAAAATAAAATGACCAGGTTCAAGGCAAAACGGGAATAGGGACGGTGCATGAACGAGGTTAGTACTTTCCGGTGCAGTTTTTTGCCAACAGACAGCAGAAATCATTGTGCAGGAAGAAGGAAATTGCGTCTGTAAAAAAATAATTATTCCCGTCCCCTGTATAGCGCGAAATCTCGGGAATGGCGGGACGTAGACTTAGCAAGGTGGCGTGATGGGGCAGGCACCGAAGTCGTGGAAACTCCAGTAAGCCCATATATTGGCACATTATTTTGCGTGTAATTGCGTCATATGCCCATATAATGTCATACTGCTGGGTTGCCAGATGGTCCGAAATCTACGTAATATGTTGTAAATAATAGAGTTAACATGTTAACGGATTTTAGTACAGTGTGGAGGACATCTTGCATCTAAAGCCGCTAACCGTGTCGCAGGGTAACCCTAATGCTAAGAATCACAACCGAGAAAAAGCGCTCCAAAACTGTCCTCAGCGTGGAAGGACGGTTAGCCGGCACATTGGTCTCAACCCTTGAGCAATGCTGGAAAGAGCTTAAGGCGGCGGCGCCGCACGAGAAGTTTTATGTCGATCTGTGCGGCGTCAGTTTTATCGACGCTGCCGGGAAAATGCTTTTGCAGGAGATGTATCGGCAAGGGGGGCAGCTTGTGGCGGATGGGTGCCTGAATCAGGCCATCGTGAAGGAAATTATTGGGCGGCAGAAGGCCGGAGGGCGCGGCGACGAAGGCAAAGACAACAAAGGCACGCCGATCATTTTCTACGTTGTGTTACTCGGTCTGCTTTTTGGGGCAGCCGGCGTAAAGGCGCAAGAAAAGCCGGAAATGCCGGCGAACACGCAGGTTTCCGGTGAACCGCTGAGACTGACGCTGGACAAAGCCGTGAGCCTGGCGCTTAAACAAAATCCGACCGCGCAAATTGCCGTGCTGCAAGCGGCCGAGGCGGTACAAGACAAAAACATCGCCCGCGCCGGTTTGCTGCCGAAAGCGGATTTGCAGAGCAGCGACTCGGTTCGGCGCCTAAATCTGCAAGAAGAATTGGGAAGCGCGATTCCATTCCCAGGAATTCCGGGCCATGTCGGTCCGCTGAACATTTTCAATGCGGGGCCCACGTTTGGTACTCCGGTGTTCGACTTGACGCTGTGGAATCGCTACCGTTCGGCGAGGGACAGCGCGAACGCCAGCAAGGCAACGAGTCTTTCCACGCGGGAGCAAGTGATTTTGCTGGTGGTTTCGCAGTACATCGGAACGCTGCGAGCGATGGCAAACGTGGAGGCGTCCCAGTCGCGCGTAGATTTGGCGCAAGCGCTGTACGATCAGGCTGCCGATTTGCAAAAAGAAGGCGTGGGCACCGGCATTGATACTTTGCGAGCCAACGTGGAATTGCAGAACGAGAAGCAGGCACTGCTGGTAGCGGAGACAGATCGCGATTCTTCGCTGTTCGGCCTAAGCCGGTTGTTGAATCTGGATCCTCGCCAAGAGATTGCGCTGAGCGACTCGCTGAGCTTTTTTGATACGCCGCAGCCTGACGTGAATGCGAGCCTCGACGAAGCGCTGGCTGCGCGTCAGGAATGGAAAGCCCTGGACTTGCAAGCAAAAGCCGCGGAACACGACAAGCGGGCATCGCAGGACCTCCGGCTGCCGACGTTGCGGGTTGATGGAAATTGGGCGTACGAGGGCACCCGGTTGAACAACGGGATTCCCGTTTACAACTACCAAGCGAGCTTTGATTTGCCGTTGTTCACAGGCGGGCGAACACACGCGGAAATCGTGAAGTCCGACCTGCAACTGAAAGTATTGAACGAGCAGAAAGCGGACTTGCGCAACCAGATTTCGCTGGACGTGAAAACCGCACTTTTGAACCTGAAGTCGGCGCGAAATCAAGTGGCAGTGTCGACGTTGCGAATAACATTGAAGTGATTCAGGCGCAGGATGCGCTGGCGCGCGCTAATGACAATGAGATCGCCGCACTGTACCGCTTCAACCAGGCACGCGCGGACTATGCGCGGTCGATCGGCCAGATGGAAAGAGTTTACGCGAAGTGAAAACGCAGGATGGTAAGTGAGAGAGGAACCGGGGAATGAGTATTGAGATCGAAGTCGGCTTGGAAAACGCGTCCAAGGTAAAGCCCACGACCGAAGAACTGAAGCTCGAGGAGCCGCCTCCAAAAGGCTTGGCGAATCCGAGGACGAGGTTTCTGGTTTTTGGCGGCGGGCTGGTTCTGCTGGTGCTGCTCATCAGCTTGTTTCTTTATTACCAGAACCGCGAAAGCACGGACGACGCGCAGGTGGACGGCCACATCACGCAGATTTCTTCCAAAGTTTACGGCCGTGTCGGCGAAGTCCTGGTGAACGACAATCAGCAGGTCAAAGCTGGCCAGACTTTGGTGAAACTCGATCCTCGGGACCTGCAAGCCGCCCTGGATCAAGCCAAAGCGCAACTGGCATTGGCGGAAACAGATGCGCAATCGGCTGGCGTGGACGTGCCCAGGACGCAATTGAACACGCAGAGCGGAACATCGAGCGCGGATGCGCAACTTGCCGGCGCGCAGGCGGATTTAATGAGTGCGCAAAGCACATACGATCAAGCGCGAACTTCCGACCTGGCGTGGGCGCAGGCCAACATCGAAAAAAGCAAAGCGAACGCGCAACTGGCGCAAGCGGATCTTGAGCGCTACCGGCCGCTAATGCAGAAGGGCGAAATTTCAAAGCAGCAGTTTGACGCGGCACAAGCGAACGCCGATGCCACGGCCAGCGCGTTGAAAGCGGATCAGGAAAAACTGGCGCAGGCGCAACGCGGAGTCGAGATTGCAAAAGCGCAGCTTGATTCCGCAAAAGCGCGCGTGGATCAGGCGCGAGCCGGCGTAATTTCCGCGAAAGCAGATACCAAGCAAGTGGTTATGCGTCAAGCGGACGCGCAAGGAAAAATTGCCAAGGTGCAGCAAGCGCGGGCGGCGCTCGAAGCAGCGCAGCTCAATTTGGAATATACGACAGTCGTCGCGCCGGTTGATGGCGTGGTGACGCACAAGCAAGTCGAAATCGGACAGATCGTGCAGCAAGGGCAAGGATTAATGGTCATCGTGCCGCTGCAGGATGTTTGGGTCACTGCGAATTTTAAGGAAACGCAACTGCGCTCGATGAAGCCGGGCCAGAAGGTCGAAGTGAAAGTGGACACTTATGGCAAGACTTTTCCGGGTCATGTTGATTCCATCGCTGGAGCGACTGGCGCGGTGCTGAGTCTGCTGCCGCCGGAAAACGCGACGGGAAATTACGTGAAAGTCGTACAGCGCGTCCCGGTAAAAATCGTTCTCGATCCAATTCCGCCAGAGAAGGCGATTTTGCGACCGGGAATGAACGTGGTGGCGACAGCGTTCACGAACTGACGATCACGATTTGACGCAGAGGAAGTCCGCAAGTGAAGAAAGGATTTCGAGGCGCAAGGTGAAAGACAGGTTCCTATCGAAATTGCGGATGCCGGACGGCTCGATCAACCCCTGGGTGATCGCTGTGACCGTTACGCTCGCCACGTTTATGGAAGTGCTCGACACTTCCATTGCGAACGTCGCATTGCCGCACATTTCCGGCAGCTTGTCGGCCAGCGCGGACGAGTCCACATGGATCCTGACGTCTTACCTGGTATCGAACGCCATCATCCTGCCTCTTTCCGGCTGGTTCTCCGGATTGATCGGGCGCAAGCGCTTCTACATGTCGTGCGTGGCGATATTCACAGTGAGTTCGTTCTTCTGTGGACTGGCACCGAGCCTCGGCAGCCTGGTACTTCTGAGAATTCTTCAAGGAGTAGGCGGCGGAGGATTGCAACCCAGCGAACAAGCGATCCTGAACGACACGTTCCCCATCGAAAAGCGCGGCATGGCCTTCGCAGTGTACGGCGTGGCAGTAGTCGTGGCGCCGACGATTGGTCCCTGGCTGGGCGGATGGATCACCGACAATTTTTCATGGCGCTGGATTTTCTACATCAACGTTCCGGTGGGAATAATTTCGCTGATCTTGACGTCACTGCTAGTGAGCGACCCGCCGCACATGAAGCGCGTAAAAGCAAAAGAAGGATTTCGCATCGACTATATCGGCATCGGTTTGATCAGCCTGGGCCTCGGCAGCATGCAGATCATTCTCGATAAAGGCGAGCGCGAAGACTGGCTGTCCAGCGGATTCATTCAGGTGTTCTTCGTATTGATGATTATCGGGATTATTGCGGGAATCCTTTGGGAGTTGCGAGAAAAACATCCGGTAGTGGATTTGCGGATGTTGAAAGACAGGAACTTTGCGGTGGCGACGCTGGCCATGTTTTTCCTGGGGTTCGTGCTGTATTCCAGCACGGTCCTGATTCCCCAATTCTTGCAGGAAATGATGGGCTACACGGCGGAACTCGCCGGCCTCGCGCTGTCTCCGGGCGGCGCGGTGATCATGTTCATGATGCCAGTGGTTGGCATTTTGGTGTCGCGAGTGAACACGAAATATCTGATCGCGTTCGGATGCACGATTTCTGCTCTGTCGCTGTTCGTGATGGCTAGCTGGAATCTGCAGATTGATTACAGGCATGCGGTTCTGGCGCGAATGATGCAGAGCTTCGGGCTGGCGTTCCTGTTTATTCCGATCAATGTGTCCGCGTTTTCATTCGTGCCGAAAGAAAAAACGAATATGGGCACCGGCATCATCAACTTGGCTCGCAACATCGGGGCCAGCGTGGGGATCGCCACAGTGACGACGCTCTTGCAGCGGCGCACCCAGTTTCATCAAGCGCAGTTGATGGAGCACGTGAATCCACTGAGCCTGGCGTACCACAACATGGTCGCGGGTACGGAGTCGAGATTGCTTCTGGCAGGTTCGAGCGCGTACCACTCGGCATCGCAAGCTGCCGGAATGGTTTACGGCACTGTACAGCGGCAGGCCGCAATGCTGGCCTTTGTGGACAACTTTCACATGCTGGGGATTGTTTTCTTCATCGTGATTCCGGTTTTGATGTTTCTGAAACGACCGCCAAAGGGAGTGAACGCGCCAGTGCACTAGGGACCGCTGTAACATTTTGTACCCGAGTTTCGTAATAAATAGGGGGAACAATGGCAACGCAAGTGGCAGTGGGAACAGAGCTAAATGAAGTAAAACTGATCCGCGCGGGGCAACGGGGTGATTCGCAAGCGGTTGAAACGCTATTTCGCCGCTACCAGCGTCCCTTGTTCCAGACCGCGCTTCGTGTGCTGGGCAATGCCGAAGATGCCGAAGACGCGCTGCAGGACGGGCTGCTCTCCGCATACCGCAATTTGAAGCGGTTCGAAGGGCGCTCGCAATTCTCAACGTGGCTGACGCGCATCGTAATCAATGCCGCGTTGATGCGACGGCGCAGTGCCAAGTCGCGGCCAGCGGTGTCGCTGGATGAAAGTCCGCGCGAGGACGAACTGCCGGCGAGCGAACGGTTCGCAGACGATGGACCGAAGCCGGAGCAGGTGTACGCCGGAACCGAGCTACGCGAGATGATTAACGCAAATCTC
>WNFT01007452.1_pt1 | contig 10503 bp, 10 predicted proteins | sample 5400191 | NCBI WGS metagenome assembly WNFT01 (sample SAMN13153359, study PRJNA577476) | soil metagenome | isolation source: 80 cm saprolite under Madrone tree | place: USA:California | collected 2016-06-14 | reverse complement strand
AGCTCTTCCAGGGCGACGCCTGGGAGCTCGGCCGCAACATCCACCCGCACCCGACGCTGAGCGAGGCGGTGATGGAGGCGGCGATGGCCGTGGACGGCCACGCCATCCATTTCTAGCGGACATGGCACAGAGCACCCAGACCAAGGATCCGTCGTTCAGCCCTGACTGGCGCTTCCAGGAGCCGGTCGCGTGGCGCGACACCGACCTCGACGAGAACATCCTGACCGAGTGGTTCCACTACATCCTGCTCGGCCGGCAGATCGACTATCGGTTCCAGGTGCTGAACCGGCAGGGACGGGCGCCGTTCATCATCTCGTGCGCCGGCCACGAGGCTGCGCAGATCGGCGTCAGCTGGCCGCTCAAGCCGAAGTACGACTGGCTCGCGCCTTACTACCGGGACGTCGTGCTGTGCATGCGGATGGGCGTGACGCCGCTCGATCTGATGCTCGCTGTCCTCGCGAAAGCCGGTGATCCTGCCTCGGGGGGCAAGCAGACCCCGGGTCACTTCTCGGACTCGCGCCTGAACATCACATCCGGAGGCTCGCCTGTGGCCACCCAGATGGTCCGTGGGGCGGGAGTCGCGTACGCGCTGAAGATGGACGGCACCGACAAGGTGCTGATGACCTGCTACGGAGAAGGCGCCGGCGCGGAAGGCGACGCGCACGAGGCATTCAACTTCGCGGCGATCTACAGGCTGCCGGAGGTCTTCGTTTGCGAGAACAACGGGTTTGCGATCTCGACGCCGTTCCAGAAGGAGTACGCGATTGAGCATGTGGCTCAGCGAGCGGCGGGCTACGGGTTTCCAGGGGTCACGGTCGACGGCCGCGATCCCGTGACGTGCTACGCCGTCTCCAAGGAGGCCGTGGCGCGGGCTCGCGCCGGCGAAGGGCCGACGTTGATCGAGTGCCTTGTCGACCGCCTCGGCGCCCACTCCTCAGAGGACGACCAGCGGCGATACCGCACCCAGGAGGAGCTCGACACTCTGACGCAGAACGACTGCCTCGAGCTGTTCAAGAGGCGGCTCATCGATGAAGGCGTGCTCACCGCCAAGCAGGTCACCGAGCTCGAGGAAGGCGTCAAAGACGAGGTGACCCAGGCGACCAAGGCGGGCATGGAGGCGGCCGATCCTCAACCCGAGGACGCGCTGACCAACGTGTACGCGGTCGAGGCGCCGAAGGCGATCGAGCCCGCAAGCGGCGTCGAGACCGAAGACATGAACATGGTCGCGGCCCTTCGCTCGGCGCTCACCGAGGAGATGGAGCGCGACGAGCGGGTGATGGTGCTCGGCGAGGACGTCGGCAAGAAGGGCGGCGTCTTTCTGGTGACGGACGGCCTGCGCGCCAAGTTCGGTGAGGCGCGCGTCATCGACTCGCCGCTGGCGGAGTCGTCGATCGGGGGCGTGGCCTTGGGCCTGGCCATCTCGGGCAAGCGTCCGGTGGCCGAGATCCAGTTCACGGACTTCGCCCACATGGCGTTCAACTCGATCACCAACGAGATCGCCAAGTACCGCTATCGCAGCGACGGCGACTGGTCGGTCCCGCTGGTGGTCCGCGCGCCGATGGGCGGCCACGCGCACGGAGCGCTGTACCACTCGCAGTCGATCGAGGCGCGCTTCGCGACGCCAGGCCTGAAGATCGTGATCCCCTCCACGCCTTACGAGGCGAAGGGTCTGCTGCTCGCGGCGATCCGCGACCCGGACCCGGTGCTCTTCTTCGAGCACAAGCGTCTCTACCGAATGTTCAAGGAGCCCGTGCCGAAAGGCGAGTACCTCATCCCGCTGCAGGTCGCACGCACGGCGCGCGAGGGGACCGACATCTCGGTCTTCTGCTACGGCCTCATGGTGCATTACGCGATGGACGCGGCGAAGAATCTCGAGGCGGACGGGGTCAGCGTGGAGATCGTGGACCTCCGCACCGTCTATCCGCTGGACAGGGAGGCGATCATCGCGTCCGCGCGCAAGACCGGCAAGTGCCTCGTCCTCTACGAGGACAATTTCAGCGTCTCCGTCGGATCGGAGGTCGCGGCGCTCGTCGCGGACGAAGCGTGGCGCTGGCTGGATGCTCCGGTGAAGCGGTTCGGCGGGCTCGACGTCCCGTCGATGCCGTACGCGGTGCCGATGGAGGAGTACTTCATGCCGACGCCCGACAAGATCACCAAAGTCTTGCGAGACCTGGCGGCGTACTGATGGCCGGCAAAACCACTCGTGTCGTGATGCCCCAGCTCGGCGAGTCCGTGCACGAAGGCACGATCTCGAAGTGGCTCGTCAAGCCGGGCGACAGGGTCGTCGAGTTCGAGCCGATGCTCGAGGTCGACACCGACAAGGTGAACGCCGAGGTGCCCGCGCCCGTCTCAGGGATCCTGCGCGAGATCCTCGCCAAGGAAGGCGAGACGGTGCAGGCGGGCGCCGAGATCGCGGTGGTCGAGACCAACGGCGACGGCAAGGGACCCCAGCAGGAGGCGCCGGCCCCCAAAACCGAGGCCCCGAGGGTGGAGAAGGAAGAACTCCTCCCCACTCGTGGGGAGGTGCCGGCGAAGTCGGCGGAGGGGCCACCGGCGCAAGGCCCGAAGGCGGAGGAGGGGAGCCCGCATCGGTATTCCCCCGGCGTCCAGATGGCAGCCTCGGACCTGAAGGTCGACCTGTCCAGGGTGAGCGGCACCGGCCTGGGCGGCCGCATCACCAAGAAAGACGTCCAGGACTTCGCTGCCAAGGCCAAGGCCCAGCCCGCGGCGCAACCTCCACCCAGCCCGGCGGCGGTTCCAGGCGAGGGCGACCAGGTCGTCCAGCTGACCCGCGTCCGCCGCCTGATCGCCGAGAACATGACCAGGTCCAAAGCCACGATCCCGCACGCGTGGCAGACCCAGGAAGCGGACATGTCCGGCGTCGTCGCGAACCGCAACGCCAGCAAAGCCGCCTTCCAGAAGCAGGAAGGCTTTTCCCTCACCTACCTGCCCTACGTGATGGCGGCCGCCGTTTCCGCCCTCCGCGAGCACCCGGAGGTCAACTCGACCTTCAACGAGACCGAACTGATCGTGCACCGCGACATCAACCTCGGCATCTCGGTCGGCATGGAGGACACCCTCCTGGTGCCGGTCGTTCGCCGAGCGGACGGCCTGTCCATCGCAGGCCTCGCACGGGCGGTCAACGACCTTGCGAGCCGGGCGCGCAGCAAGCAGCTGAAGGCCGATGAGCTCTCCGGCGGGACCTTCACAGTGAACAACTCCGGCACCTTCGGCACGCTGTTCAGCTACTCGGTGATCAATCCAGGCCAGGCCGGAATCCTGACCATGGAGGCCATCGTGGAGCGGCCCGTGGCGGTCACCGGGATGATCGGGATCAAGCCGATGATGTACCTCTGCTTTTCGTTCGACCACCGCGTGCTGGACGGCCTGCAGGCCGCGCGGTTCCTGACCTCCTGCCGGAAGTGGCTCGAGGCGGTAAGTCTGGAGACCCCTGTCTATTAAGTCGCTCGGAAGGGCAGGCCGACCCGACACGTCCGAGGCAGGGGCTTGAATCCAACGGACCCCACCAGCCATCGACTTACGGCTCTATCCGACACCTGCCGATTTCGTACGGCGATAGCGATTTATGACGTACTCGTCGACCCACTGTTTGGTGCTGCGCCACACACCATCTGAGCCTTGCTGTGCCTTGAGGCGACCTCGTAGGGCGGCGAGTCTCAAGGCCATGTGACTGACTGTCTTAGTCTCGAGTGCTGCTAGCGGTACAAGGCGGACTGGCCCGGCTACAGCGGGCATGACAAAGCGAACCAAGTTATCGGTTACCGCCCGCGCCATCATCTCGCCGAGCTGCCCGGGGTCGCCTGAATCGGCCTTCCGGAGTGCATCGAGATATCGAGGTCGTTGTCGCACGTAAACGATCGCAGGCGGATACCCCAACCGAGCGAGGACGAGATTTGTCAGCAGCCGACCGGTTCTTCCGTTTCCGTCAATAAACGGGTGGATACGCTCAAATGCTGCGTGAGCTGCGGCCAACGTTTCGAGAACAGGTCGCGGTGCAATATCGAGTCCTGGAAGGAGTTCAGCATCGAAGTCCAAACCCTTTCCGATTCGCGACGTTTGCTCAACCCAATCGCGAGTTAACGATGGCACCTTCGTCCAGTCCGGCGGCTTCATGCCGCCGGGAAACGGTTCGATGTCGTGGCGCCGGAAATTACCCGGTGATTCATCGGAGGATGCGTGGGGATGTGGCGCGACTGCCCACACTTTGGTCATCGCCTTGTGGTGGATTTCGCGAACTTCTTGTAGGGTGACGAGCTTGGTCGCGGCAGGGCTCCCCGGTCCTATGCCTTGGCTGTACACCCACTGAGCGGCTTCAGCGTAACCCTGGACCTCGAGGTACTCCTTTAGCTCTTTATCACCGACCGCTCGACCCTCGCCAAGCAACTTCTCAACCTGCCGCAAAACAAGCGTGTTGCCTTCGAGCGCAGTTGAGTTATGGGCTTCTTGAAACCAAATCTCCCGCCATACGCCTGAGGCTTCGTCAGGGGACGGAAGCCCGCCCATTCGGGTTCGAAGCTCGATAAGCAAGTCCTCAAGGCGCTGGTGAACTTGAGACCTGCTCGGCCTTCCCGGGCGAACCATGTTCGAAGGTTAGCAAAAGTTGAACGCCCGAGCGGCTGCGAACCCAACAGTTCAAATTGAATTTGTTCGCCGCCCTAGCCTGAAACTCGACAGTTCAACTTGGCTCCCTGCGGCGGCCGATTGCCGTGGCGCCACCGCGCTCGGACTCACGACCGCAGCGCTCCCGATTTCGCCCTTCGGATCACCCTCGTTCTTATGCACCTGAATCCACGGATTCGAGAGTTAAGGTTGTCGCCGGAAATGTCCGCTCCCCCACGCCCCCTTCGCGACACCACAGGCAAGCCGCCGCCGATCGTCCTCAAGGAGGTCTACGAGCTCCGCTTCGACGAGCGCGAGCGGGCGGCCAAGGACGCGATCTGGAAAGAGCTTGGGAGGTTCTTTCAGCGCTACATCAAGCCTGGATCCCGGGTCATCGACATCGCGTGCGACGAGGGCTACTTCATTCGCAACATCCAGGCGCGTGAGCGCTGGGCAACCGACATTCGGGCGGTGGAGTCGTCGCTGCCGAGCGACGTGCGCTTTGTCCGCGCCAGCGGCCTCGACCTTGCCGAGGTCATGACGAACGATTACTTCGACCTCGCGTTCTTCAGCAACTACCTCGAGCACCTGCCCTCGACCGAGGCGGTCCTGCAGCAACTGAAAGTCGCGTTCGCACTCCTCAAGCCGGGCGGCCAGGTGCTGATCCTGCAGCCCAACATCCGGCTCGTCGGAGGCAGGTACTGGGACTTCATCGACCACCAGACCGCGCTCACCGAAAAGAGTCTCGCGGAGGCCGCGCGCATGGCCGGCTTCGAGACGAAACAGATCATCGCGCGCTTCCTCCCCTACACCACCAAGAGCCGGCTGCCGCAGAGCGCGGCTTTGGTGCGCGCCTATCTCGCTTTCCCACCGGCCTGGCTCTTGTTCGGCAAGCAGACGCTCTACGTTGGCGAGAAACCAGTCGCCAGGTAGTCAGCGTCCGCCGCTGGCGCTAGCAGCCGCTGCCGTCGCCGCGCTGTGGGGCGCGCTCTACAGCCTTGGATTGTGGGTGGCCGCCTACGCCACGTTCCCCGTCCACGACGACGTGCGCTACGACTACGTCGCCGCGGAGGCAGGCCTCCGTTACGGGTGGTCGAAGATCTACAACCTCGACGTCCTGCGTGCCCTGTCCGCGGGTTTCCCCGCGCCGCAGAACACGATCCATCCCGGCGGCACGTTCATCAATCCGCCGCTTCTGGCGTGGCTGTGGGCGCCGCTTGTCGCCTTTCCCGAACCCGTCGCCTACCTGGTGTGGACGATCGTGTGCTTGGCTGCGTACCTTTGGGCCTGGTACCTCGCGGCGCCGTTCACAGGCCTGGCCAAGGTTGCGCTGCTCCTTGCGGGCCTCGCCCTCTGGCCGGTGATGGAGGCCTTCTACTTCGGCCAGCCGACCATGCTGGTGCTTGGGCTCGTCGCGACCGCGTGGTGGCTGATACGCCGTGACCGCGCAATCGCCGCCGGTGTTGCGCTGGCTCTGGCGACCTTCCTCAAGCCCCAGGTCGTGGTCATGGTGCCGGTCTGCCTTCTGGCGGCTGGCCGGGTCCGGCCGCTGATCGGCTACGCAGCAGCCGGCGCGGTGATGGCTGCGGTGAGCGCCTTGAGCCTCGGGCCCTCAGGTCTCAACGACTACTGGCAAACCCTCAAGTGGATCCAGACCGACACCGGGCACTCGTTCTACACGCTGGCCGGCGTTTTCGGCTTGGGCCCGCTGACCTACGTCTTGCTGGCCGCGCAGGGGGTGGCGTGCGCGGGCGTGGCGTGGAAGCGACGCGACGAGCTCGACGTGGTGTTTGCGGCTGGGCTGCTGGGCTCGTTGATGATCTCCTTCCATCTGCACCAGCCCGACTACAGCAACCTCCTGCTCGCGGCATGGTTGGTGCTTCGCGGCAACCCGTCCTGGGCGCACAAGACCTGGCTCGCGGTCGGATTCGTGACCATGCAGGTGCTCACGACGGGGCTGCCGATCCCACAGCTGATCTGGAACGTCGTCTGGCTTGCAGTGCTGGGCCTTGGCGCGAACGCGCGTCAGATTCTTCCGGTCTCGCTCTCGATCCCGAGGATGCTCATGAAAAAGGCGGCGAAGACCGTCTGAGTGCCCAGCGCCGTCAGCACGACGGCGGGGATCACCTCGCGCATCGTGGTGTCCGGATTGAGGTTGCCGAAACCCGCCGATGACCAGCTGGCGACCGCGACGACCAGCGTGACCACGCCGCCCAGCGCCAGCAGCGCGCCCGCCCCAAGGCCGACCTCCAACGTGACGTAGCGAAACATCGACTGCAGCACGGGATGCGGCGGATGAAATCCGACGCGGATGGCAAAGAACTTGGTGAACAGCGCGAACAGGACCAGCTGGTAGCCGAGGAGGGCTAGAAACCCGGCGACGAGCAACGTATGGATGTCGAGGCGCACGCCGCCGACCCGCACCGGGCCGGGAAGGAGCAGCAGGGATAGGCCTACGCCGACCACGAACAGCGCCAGGCCCGGATACAGGAAAAGCCAGCGCGGGCTGAAAAGAAGCATGAATCGCAGGTGGCGCCAACCGTCGCGCCAGGTGCGCAGGTGCGGCGGTCGCGATCGTCCGTCCGGGCTCAGAGTCACCGGGACCTCGGCGATCCTCATCCGCTGCAAGGACGCTTTGATCACCATCTCGCTCGCGAACTCCATTCCCGTCGCGCTCAGGTGCAGCTTCGAGTAGGCATCCTTGCGAAAGCCGCGAAGTCCGCAGTGCATGTCGCCCACGGGGGTGTGAAAGAACAGCCGGCTGATGGCGGTGAGCACGGGGTTGCCCACCCAGCGGTGCGACCAGACCATCGCGCCATGCTTGATCCCGCCGGCAAACCGGTTGCCCATGACGAGGTCATAGCCTTCGCGGAGCCGGTCGATCAGCGGACCTATCGCGCCGAAGTCATAACTGTCGTCGGCGTCGCCCATGACGACAAGCTCGCCGCCCGCCGCGTCGATGCCCCCGATGAGTGCGCTGCCATAGCCTCGGCGCTGCACTTCGACCACCCGGACACCGAGCTCCCGTGCGACAGCCTGCGATCCATCGGTGCTGCCGTTGTCGGCGACGATGATCTCCGCCGCGAGGCCGAGCCGGTCGATCGCGCCTTTCGCCTTGCGGATGCAGGTGGCGAGGGTCTCGACTTCGTTGAGACACGGCATCACGATCGAAACCTCGACCGCGGTAGACGGTGAAGCCTCGCGCGGAGTGGTGAGTCGCTCGGCGATGGTCACGGCCGCATCAGCCTAGCGTCGGTGCCCCGCAGCGGAGCCACCAGAAAAGAAGTGACCCCGACGGATCGCCTCTCGGGAGCCGGTACATGGCCTTGCGGCCCTGTTCCCGCCCCCTCGAACGTTTCCCTCGGGGCCGAGGTGAAATGTAGGGCCGACCCGAAAATCGCGCAAGTCCGAAAGTCAGTTCGCCGCCAACCTATGACAAGTAGCCAGACACGTTCCCCGCAGGCGGGGAACCCGGCTCCAACTCTTCCCCACTTGTGGGGAAGTCCCGGCTCTCAGGGGTCCCCGCGGAGTCGAAGACTCCGTGGGTAAAAAGGCCGGGGATGGGGCTCGTGCGAAACTTGATCCCGATGCCGCTCACCTTTCACGAAGCGCAGGACGTCATCGCGCGCGCGCAGGCCAAGGCAGGCGACCTCGGCATCCGCGTCACCGTCGCCGTCGTCGACGAGGGCGGCTTGCTGATCGCGCTCGGCAGGATGGACGGCGCGACCGCGCTGTCCCCGCAGATCGCGGAGGCGAAAGCCGCCGGCGCGATAATGCTCGGCCGCGACGGGGCCGGGCTTGCGGATCTGTCCCAGGACAGGCCCGGCTTCTTCAGCGTCGCCGATCGCCTGGCGCGGCTTCCAATCGTGCCGGGCCTCGGATCGGTCCTCATCAAACGCGGAGATCGCCTCCAGGGGGCGGTCGGCGTGAGCGGCGGCCGCCCCGAGCAGGACCTCGAGTGCGCGGAGGCGGGGCTCAACCCAGCCTGATCCGGCGGAGCGGCTCGTAGACGGAACCGCCACGACCCGGCCGGCTGCGGTAAAGCACAACCTCATCCGCTCGCCAGGGATCGAGCTGTGGCGGGCTCGGCAGGTCGGGCAGCGCTGCCCCGTCGCGAGCCCTCGCGCGAGCCAGAGTCAGGTGCGGGTGATAGGGCCGGGTCTCGGGCTCCAGGCCGGACCTGACGCACTCCGCCTCCACCATGCTGGCGAGCGCGGCCGACTCGGCTTCACCCGTGCGAAGGGCCATCCAAACCACGCGCGCGAGGCGGCCCCGCTTGAAGGCTCCGATGTCGCCAAGCTGGAGCTCCAAAGACTTCGGCTCCCCAAGAGTCACGTGATCGGCGATCTCCTCGGCGACCCTTTGCTCGAGTTGGCCCAAGAAGCGGAGTGTCAGGTGGAGGTTGGCCGCTGGCGCCCACCGAAACTGCGAGGCCTTGGCCGCGCACTCCGCAAGGTACCGCCCCAACAAGTCCCGCTGCGCGTCGGGAACGGGCAGTCCGAAGAACGCCCGGATTCTTAGCGGCCGGGTCTCGCTCTCTTGACCCAGTTGACCGGTGCCCATGAGCTCGGCGCCGTCGGGCGCCAGCCGAACTGCGAGCTGACTGAGTCGATGCCCGCCGCCAGGTTGTCGATCTGGATCATCCTGACCTCGTCGGGCGTGATCGGCGGGTTGGCCGTCAGAGCCTCCATCGCGGTTGCGGGAATCGACAGCAAAGGTACCGGCAGCTTGAGCTTGGCCTTCTTGATGTTCCGAGCCTGGAGGAACCAGTCGAAGATCGTCTCGTACGTGACAACCTCAGGTCCGCCTAGCTCGACGATGTGGCCGAGCAGCTCAGGGCGGGAGACCGTCTCGACGATGCAGCGCGCCGCGTCCTCGCGGAGGATCGGCTGCATCTTCGCCTGCCCGCTGCCCGGGATGACGGCGAACGGCCCGACGATTGCTCGCTCGAAGTCGCTGAGGACCCGATCGCGCTGACGAGGACGACGGAGCGGGCGCCGACCGCCTTCGCAACCTCGCCGACGATGCGCGGACCGTCGACGTTGACCGCCAGGTAGGACTGCGGCCGGTTCCGCCTCACCGCGACGAGGCTGATGATGTGCTCGACCCCCTGGGCGGCCTGGGTGACAGACGCCGTATCGAGGGCGTCGCCGACCACGACCTGGGCGCCGCGGACCTTGAACGCCGCCGCCTTCATCGGGTCGCGAACCAGGACCCGTAGCTGGTGGCCGACATCGAGGATCTTGTGCGCCACCCCGCGGCCCACAAAGCCGGTAGAGCCCAACAGGAGGATCCTCGCCACGGCTGAGAATGCTATCGGGGAGACTGCCCATACTGACGATCTGTGGCCGGCGCTCTAACCAGCGGTGTCGTGCTTGGAGTGTTCGCTCTCCTGCTCGGCGTGGCCGCCATGGCCGCCGCTGTCCGGCGCCGGCGAGGCCGGGCCCGCTACCCGGAGACCTACGCCGCGAGCGGCGGGGTCATCTACACGGCGGTCTCCATGGGCTGCGGGGCCGTTCTGTTGTTGGGCGGTGGCCTGCTGATCGCCCTGGCCCTCATCTTCCAGCACTAGTTTGCTAACTCCTCCCAATCCTTCGGGGAGGTGGCAACTCTTCCCCATTCATGGGGAAGTACCGGCCCGGGGATGGGGCTGGCGGAGGAACTGCAGCTAGATCACGTTTTTCTCCTGGACCAACTGTCCCTTCGCGAAGCGCGTGAACGCGAACGGGGTGATGTCTATCTCGGGACGCTGATCCAGCAACAACTGCGTCAGCAGCAGCGCGGCCGCCGGCGCCTGCATGAATCCGTGACCGCTGAACCCCGCCGCGCACCAGAATCCCCCGAGCTCAGGCACCGGCCCAAGGATCGCCTGGTGGTCGGGAG
>WNFT01006225.1_pt1 | contig 10503 bp, 8 predicted proteins | sample 5400191 | NCBI WGS metagenome assembly WNFT01 (sample SAMN13153359, study PRJNA577476) | soil metagenome | isolation source: 80 cm saprolite under Madrone tree | place: USA:California | collected 2016-06-14 | reverse complement strand
CTCGCGCGCGGCGGCCGCCTTCCCAGCACCGCATCAAGCTCCTGGTGCAGCCGCTTCTCCGCCTCCGGATACTGCGCCAGCAGATACCAGGTCCACGACAAATTGAGCGCGGTGGTCTCGTGACCCGCCAAGAGAAGGGTAATCACCTCGTCCCGGAGCTGCTGATCGGTCATGGCGTTGCCATCTTCGTCGCGCGCCTCTAGCAGAAGCGTAAGTAAGTCCTTTGCGCCGCCCGCGACCGGCATCTCGCCCTTAAGTTTTTCTCGCCCGCGAACGATCATGGCGTAAACAACTTCGTCCAGTTGCGCCACCGCCCGCAAGTAACGCCCCCGCGCGCGCGTGGGAACCCCCAAATACGCCAGGATGGAGTGCAGGCCCGAAGAGCTCAGCATGATAGCGTCAAGCGCCGGTTCGATGACGCGCATGCCTTCGCCCAACTCGCTGCCGAACAGCGACCGCAGCACGATGCGCAGCGTGACGCTCATCATGTCGTTATGAATGTTGCGCGTCTCGCCCGCGCGCCAGCCCTCCAGCATGCGCGCTGCTTCTTCCATGCTGATCTCGGAATAGCGCAGGACGCTGTCCCGGTGAAACGCGGGATTGCTCAGCCGCCGCTGTCGACGCCAGAAATCGCCGTCGCTGGTCAGCAACCCGTTCCCGAAAAGCTCCGGGTTCGCGCGCGACGTCATCCCTTTCCGGAACTCCGACGTTTTTCCCGTCAGGATCTGCTCTACATGCTGCGGATGAAACAACACATAGATCCCAAACTTCAGGAACCGGTAAAAGACAATGTCTCCGTATTTCTGTGCCCATCGCGTGAGTGTTTGCGTAGGGTCGCGACTCGCCATGAACGAGGTCCCGAAAAAGGGTAGCCCGCGTGGCCCCGGCGGCTTGCCAGCCTCGGCGGGCTTGCGGGCCTCAACTGGCTTGCTCGGAGCTGCGGAGTCGGCCGCTGTCGGGTGGTTAGCGATCACGGTCGGTTTGGATCCCGAATCGGCCATGCGTATTCCTCGCACGAATCCGATTCGTCATCATACCCCGCTGGCCGGCACTCTCCTAGCTGCCGAGAAACTTTCCCGGCTTTCCCGACAAATCCCTATCGCGACATCCTTCTTCAGTCCTAGGTAGGGAAGGAATTCGAGCCGGGGCATCAACGGCACCGAGGTGTGTGTGCTTAGCGGAAATCACCCTTGCTTCTTGGCCGCGATCAACGCTACGACGAGTCTAGAAGCTCACTGCGATGTTAGTTGGGGAAGAAAGTCTGGTTATGCGCCAGGGCATCCAGCGCCCGGATCAGCGTGGCAATTCCGTCACTCTTTGCGACGTATCCGCGTGCTCCGGAAGACTTGGCCACGTTGATCATGTTCGAGCTTTCGTGCATGGAAAGAAGCAGAATCGCGACACCAGGAAGAGATTTGCTGATTTCTCGCGCCGCGCTGAATCCATCCAGCACCGGCATGGTGATGTCCAGGATGACCATGTCGGGCTTGAGCCGCCGAACTTTATCCAAAGCCTCGCGTCCGTTCGCGGCTTCGCCGCAGACCTCAACGCCTTCGCGTCTCTCCAGGGCGACGCGCACACCCGCCCGGACGGCTTCATGGTCGTCCACAATCAAGATTCGCAAAGCGTTTCCGATCTGGCCAGATGAGAGGGCCTGAACCCGGCCAAGCTGACATGCTACGCGCCAAGACGCCTCGGTTTCCATACAGGGAATACTGTAGACCCAAACTCCCCATGGCGCACAGCGCGAGACGTGTTGTGCGCCCGAACGCCGGGCTGGCTATGACGGGAAAAGCATGGCTCGAACCAGCCTATACCTGGGCCGAGCCGCGCGTCGGCCCAGGGGATTACGTCAGCTTCTTTGGCACCCACGTGAATGTTTGCTATCGCATCGTGAACGTCTGGGACGTCGTGCCGCATCTGCCGCCGGACTTGGCGGGCTACGAACATGAAGGCGATGCCCTTACCATCGACAGCGGATTCACACCCGATGTCGCCAAGAATCACGTGCTGGTCAGTGGCTACGCGCCGGGACTGGCAACTTGGAACACCGACCATCCCAAGCAAGCCACACGCCACTTCGGACTAAGGTCCATCGGCGGCGTTACCGGAAGAAGCGTGTGAACGCTGGGCGGCGGAAAATTCCTGGCGCTCTTGCAGCAGAACAACAAGATTTGCTAGCTTTAAGAACAGAGCGGGCGTCGTACAATGGCAGTATAGAAGCTTCCCAAGCTTCGGACGTGGGTTCGATTCCCATCGCCCGCTCCATAACTCACGATGATCCAATTGGTCTTACACGGCTAAGCTACGTGAATCCAGCATAAAAATGGACCGTTTTGGACCCCAAATGGACCCCAGTGGGTTCAATTGGACCCCAATTTTTCTTTGTGCATTTGGGTTGAGCTCATTGCGACCCATTGAGTTCCTGTTCTCCGCCTGATCTCGACCGGAGCGGAGTGCTCATATGGCGTCGAGGATCACGACGCGTTCGTGTGCATTGCGATCGGATAGCTGGATTCACGGAGCGCTTTGAGCGCTTGACGTATATCCTAGAACTGGGATAATTAAGTGGCGAGACTGAGGAGAGTCCCCGGTGAGAAGTCGCTATTTTGGGTTGGCTCGAGCAAGGAAGACTTGCTAGCTTTCCCAGAGGCGGTTCAGGACGAGATCGGCACTGCGGTCAGCGTGGCGCAGTTTGGCGGCAAACACCCGAGTGCAAAGCCCTGGAAAGGACAGGGACCGGGAATCTTTGAGGTTGTCGAAGACCATCGTGGCGACACGTACCGGGCGGTTTACTCGGTCCGATTCGAAGGTGTCATCTACGTTCTTCATGCGTTCCAAAAGAAATCGCCGAGTGGCATACGGACCTCGAAGAGGGACATAGAGCTAATCGCGCGGCGGCTCAAGGAAGCCAGGTTGGACTTTGAGGTGCGGTATGGTAAAGGTCAAAACTAAAATCCGAGTGGTTCCGAGCTCCGGGAATGTATTTGCAGATCTCGGTCTGCCGTACGCACAAGAGAAACAAACGAAAGTGCGCCTGGCCGTTGCCATCAACGAGATCATCCGAAGCCAACAACTTTCGCAGGCCGCGGCCGCTCGACGCCTGCATGTCAACCAACCCAAGATTTCAGCGCTGTTGAATTATCAGCTCCAAGGCTTTTCGGTAGAGCGGCTGATGAATTTTCTTACTTCTCTGGATCGGGACGTAAATATCGTAATCCGTCCGAAACAAAGGTCACAAAAGGTTGGCCGGATCCTCGTGACGGCAGCCTGAGCTTTCAATTCGGGCCTGACGAAGGTCCGGCAAGTTGCGTCGGGAAATTTGAATGTGTTCGCATACACAAACAATCACAATGCTGGCCATGGCCCCGCCACGGTGAAACTGTTTGGGGACTTGTACGAGGAGCGACAAACTGTTAGCACCTTCCTCTACCGATAATCAACCACTCAGCGATTCCGGTGACACCCGTACTTGCATTTAGGCTCAGGCCAAGGAGCAACGATGGCGTCCGCTTCCCCGCATCAGCTTCGTGCTCGGCGCGCCTCTAACTGCTCCGACCAAGGCGACCAGTGCGAGGTAGAGCAAACTCCACAGGAACGGAGTGAGACGGCTGAAGGCTTCCGAGGTTGGCTCCGTCGGTGTGAGCACAGTACCCGCAGGGAGAGGAGCGCCGGTCGTGGCAGGAGCAGCGGCAAAGCCGGTGCGGGCGAGAAAGACGTCAATGAAGCCGTTGGTGTCGCCCGCTACTAGGTTGCTCGCATTGGAGTCAATGGCGACAAAACGCCCGTCGGCGCTGAGCGCGCCAGTGATGCTGCTATTATTGGCCTGGGTGCCGTCGCTGGCCACTGAGACTCGGATCGTTGACGGTGTGCAGCCCGCCGGCGCCCCCAGGCAAGTGTCCCGGACAAAGACATCGACCGCGCCGTTGGTGTCGCCTGCGACCAGGTTGCTCGCATCGGAGTCAAAGGCGACAAACCGGCCGTCGGCGCTGATCGAAAGATCGAAGAAAACACCGGCGTTCCCCTGGGTGCCGTCGCTGGCCACTGAGACTCGGATCGTGGATGGTGTGCAGGCCGTCGGCCCCCCCAGGCAGGTGTCCCGAACAAAGACATCGCCCGCTCCGTTGGTGTCGCCCACCGCCAGGTTGCTGGCGTTGGACCTAAAGACGACAAAGCGGCCATCGGCACTAATGGTTGGCACGACACTAGCGCCATTGCCCTGGGTGCCGTCGCTGGCCACTGAGACCCGGCTCGTCGAAGGTGTGCAGCCTGCCGGCGCCCCCAGGCAGGTGTCCCGGACAAAGATGTCGCGAAAGGCGTTGGTATCACCCGCGACCAGGTTGCTGGCGTCGGAGTCAAAGCCGACGAACCGTCCGTCCGAGCTGAGTGCAGGGCGGCTATCGGAGCCGCTTATCTGGTTTCCTTGGCTGCCGTCACTGGCCACTGACACCCGCGCCGTCGAAGGTGTGCACCCCGCCGGTGCCCCAAAGCAGGTGTCGCGGACAAACATATCGGTCGCTCCGTTTGTGTCGCCTGCCACGAGGTTGCTGGCGGCAGAGCTAAAGGCGATGAAGCGCCCATTGGCGCTGACCGCAAGCGGGAAGCCACTACCGGCGTTCCCCTGGGTGCCGTCGCTGGCCACAGACACGCGCGTGGTCGAAGGTGTGCAGCCTGCTGATACCCCCAGGCAGGTGTCCCGAACAAAGACATCGCCCACTCCGTTGGTGTCGCCTGCCACCAGGTTGCTGGCGTCAGCCGCAAAGGCGACGAACCGGCCGTCGGCGCTGATGGACGGTGTGTCACTAATGCCGTTGCCCTCGCTGCCGTCGCTGGCCACCGACACCCGCGTCGTCGAAGGTGTGCAGCCTGCCGGCGCCCCCACGCAGGTGTCGCGGACAAAAACGTCGCGGCTGCCGTTGGTGTCGCCTGCCGCCAGGTTGCTGGCGCGGGAGTCAAAGGCGACGAACCGGCCGTCGGCGCTGATCACGCTGTCAAAGCTGTCAAAGTTGCCTTCAGTACCGTCATTGGCAACCGACACGCGCTCGATGACTCCTGGCGTCGGCGAGGCAAGGCTGATGGTGAAGGCCTGAGGCGCGGAGATGCCCCCGCCCGGGGCTGGGTTGAAAACGGTAACCTGCGCGGTGCCGACGGCGGCAATGTCGCTGGCGAGGATGGCGGCCTGCAACTCTGTGCTGGTGACAAACGTGGTCGCCCGATTCGACCCATTCCAGTGCACTACAGAACTCGAAACAAATTGCGAACCAGTCGCTGTCAAAGTGAAGTCCGCGCCACCGGCGAAGGCACTGTTGGGCGCGATCAAACTCAAGGTGGGGGCGGGGTTATTGATGGTGAAGGTCAAGGCATTCGACGTACCTCCGCCCGGAGAAGGGTTGAAGACGGTGACCTGGAAGGTACCGCTGACGGCAATGTCATTGGCAGAAATCGTCGCAGTCAGTTGGCTGCTGCCGACGAACGTGGTGGTGCGGTCGGCACTATTCCAACGCACGACCGAACCGGAGATGAAGCCGGTGCCTGTGACGATCAGCGTAAAGGCCGCCTCGCCAGCCGCGGTGTTGTTCGGGGAGAGCGAAGCAATCTGCGGCACCGGGTTGGTGGTATGTGTGGGTGCACCACTCCCACCCCCACATCCCGTTCCACCCAGGATCAAGGCGCCGACAAGCAAGTGGGGCGCAAGAAACTTCTGGCGCATGACCACTGGAAAGCTTCGTATCATTAATCCCTCCGGGCTACTGCTCTGCGAGCTTCTGTTCGATGATTCGGCGGAACACTTCCAGAGTTTGAGCACCCCGAATCGGCGTGCCCTCCACGATGTCGCCCGCCTTCGTCTTTCCCACTACGAAGCTGGGTGTGCCTTGGGCGCCGAAGGCCGCCCCGTCTACGAGGCCTCGCTGGACCATTGCCGCATACCGGCCTGATGAGAGACAGTCATCGAACTTTGCCTTGTTCAAGCCCACGAGGTGCGCTTGCTCGTCAAGCTGCGAAGGAGCTAGCACCTTCTGGCCCCGAAACAGCACGTCGTGCATCTCCCAATACTTGCCGTCCTCGCCTGCACAGTGCGCAGCCTCAGCAAGTCGGCGCGCCTGCGGATGCATCTGATCAAGCGGAAAATCGCGGAACACGTAGCGCACCTTCCCCGTATCAACGTAATCTTTCTTCAAGGCGGGGAAAGTCATCGCGAAAAATCGCTGGCAGAACGGGCACTCATAGTCGGAGAACTCGACGAGGGTCACCGGGGCCTCGGCCCGCCCCAGCATCGGCGCATCTGCCACACTCATGTGCACGGGCCCGGTTGTGGCGGCTCCTCCCTGGACTGGACGCTGGCTCAACAGGCGCAGCACCTGACCGAGTTGGCTCTTGACGGCCTGCAGATCAGCTTTGACGCTGTCGAGGTCGGCCTTGATCGCCGTGAGATCAGGCGGCGTCTCCTGGGGTGCTTGCGCCCAGACCGACGAGGCCAAGGTGAAGATGATCAGTGTCGGAAATAGAATTCGTCTCATGGTTCGCCTCCTGAATTGCAGCCAAACTGTCGAGTCTTCTCAGGCCCGACAGGGTGTTACTGACAAACGTGATTGACGCAGATGCCCGACGCACAGTCCGTTTGACTCCAGCAGTGCTGGCCGCTTTTGCACTTGGTGCTGCAGGACCCGCCGCAATCTACGTCGCCTTCGTCACCGTTCCAATAGCCGTCGCCACAGAAGAAGTAGCAGACGCCGTCGGGCCCGCACATCATTGACGGCGGGCATTCGTCAATGAGGCACGAGATTCCGCCAGTGCGCACGTCCTGCCATGCTGGGCCGGAACCCTTCGTGATTTCCGCGAGGTCCGTCCCGTTCGTCCTCACGACCTGGATTGCGGAAGAGCAAGTGTTGGGGCAGGATGTTGCCACGAACGCAATCTTCCGACCGTCGGGATACCAGGCCGGATGGCTGTGGCGCTCACTGTTCCCGCTCACACTGGTCAACTGGGTGACGCCTGAACCGTCGGCATTCACAGTGAAGATGACGTGGATGATGCCGAGTGGGTCAGACTTCGCGCGCGAGAATGCAAGCTTGGCTCCGTCAGGTGACCAAGCCGGCTCGCCGTCGCCGTATTCGGTGTTCGTCAGCTTGCTCACGCCCGAGCCGTCTTGGTTCATGACGTAAATCGCAGGGTAGCTGTCGCGATTGCTTTGGAACGCGATCTTGGTGCCATCGGGCGACCATGCCGGGTCACCATCATCGGCAGTGTGATTTGTGAGGTTGACAAGACCTCCGCTGCCATCGCCATTCATAACGTAGATCTCGCCATTTCCGTCCTGCTTGCTCGCGAACGCGATTCTCGTGCCGTCAGGCGACCAAGCCGGACGAAAGTTTCCGCCCGCAGCAGCCGTGAGCCGCGCCGGGTTGGTGCCATCGGAGTTCATTACGTAGATCTCGGCGCTCCCGTCGCGATCGCTCTGGAAGGCGATCTTGGTGCCATCAGGTGACCATGCGGGGTCCACGTCCGAGGCTGGGTGAGTCGTGAGACGCGTGCTGCCAGTGCCATTGGAGTTGATGACGTAGAGCTCGGGGTTACCGTCGGCGGTGCTCACGAAAGCAAGCTGGGTGACAGACGAGCAGCTGATGTCGAACTGTACAGCGCTCCCGGGGCCTGTCGGAGAGCCGAGGGTGACGGTCTGCGAGTTGGGACTGCTTAAGTCGCAATTCACCGCCACGCGGCTGAGTTCCACCTGGTAGTCGCCGGAAGCAAGCCCGGTAATCGTCACCGTTCCATTGGCAGGGAGACTCGCGCCAGTGACATGGATGCGGCTTGCCCCAGAACCCTGCCACACGTCCGACGAATATCCGTCCGCATCGAGATCGACTCCGGAAGTCACGACAGTTATGTGTAGCCCCGGAGGCGGCAAGGTCGTCGCGCAGGCGGTGTTCGCGAAGCCAGAGTAACTCGTAACACTGTTCACTGTAATGAAAGCCCGAACCTCGTAGCAGTACTGCGTGGACGGATTGAGCCCCGCGTCGGCACGGCTCGTGACACCAGCAGTTGTCGTGGCTATCAAGGTGAATGCCCCGTTTGGTCCATTTGCCGAGCGATATACCTCGAACCCAGTCTCGTTCGGCGAGTTGTCCTGCCAGGAGACGTAGTTCTGAGTGTCGGACACAGCGGCGACTTGTGTGTTGGATGGAGCATTCGGGGTTGGAGGCGGTAGCGTCGCCGCGCAAGCAGTGTTCGAGAAGTTGGAGTAGGTCGTATGTCCATCTGCCTTCTTGAACGCGCGGATCATGTAACAATACTGCGTCGACGCGGTGAGCCCTGTGTCGGCCCGGCTGGTGACACCGGCGGCTGTCGTGCCTATCAGGCTGAACGCCCCACTAGGTCCATTTGTGGAACGATGTACCTCGAAGCCGCTCTCGTTGGCCGAGTTATCATGCCAGGAGACATCGATCCGGCTGTTGGACACCGCGACCGTGTTGGTGTTCGATGGCGCATTCAACTGGGCGGCCGCCAATGCGTCGATCGTCGTCCCGACGCACTCCAGCGCAACAATCATTACGAGAGAGGGGATGGACGAAAGGATTGAACGGAATATGCGTATGCGGTTCATGACCATCCTCCCTGGCATACTTGTGACCCATCAACCGGGGCGACCTGTACCTTGGCAACGTAAGGACGCGGCCACGAGCCTGCAACAGGTAAGTCCGCGCAGATGCGCGCAAATACGCTCATCGGCCGTTTCCCAAATGTGCAGTTGAAAACTAATGGCATGGGGAGTAGCATCGCGAGCAAGTTTCTCCTACCTGATCAAGGCGGAGTTATGGCTGTTGCGAAACCCCAGTCGCCCCACGAGCCTTTCGAGTCTCCTGCGACCGAAAAGCTGGATTCCTGGAAAGAGATTGCCGCCTATCTGAAACGCGACGAAAGTACCGTGCGGCGATGGGAGAAGGAAGGTTTACCTGTCCATCGTCATACGCATAAGAGGAAGGCCACCGTCTACGCGCATAAGTCCGAGATTGACGGTTGGTGGAACGATGGTCGCGCTCGGCTGGAGATCATAGAAACACCAACTCCACACCGACGTTGGGCAGTAACGTGGTGGGCGACGGCGGGCTTGCTACTGCTTGCGGCCGGACTGGGATTGAATGTGGTCGGAGTGCGCGACCGGCTGCTCGGCCGGCCCGTGGCGGGTGAAATCACTTCCATTGCGGTGCTGCCACTGAAAAACCTCTCGGGCGACCCCGAGCAGGACTACTTCGCAGATGGAATGACGGAAGCGCTGATCACTGAACTGGGCAAGATCAGCACCTTGCAAGTAATCTCACATCAGTCCGTTCTCGGCTATCGGCAAACAGGCAAACCGGCGCCACAGATTGCGCGGGAGCTGAAGGTGAATGCGCTCTTGGAAGGCACCACACTCCGCTCAGGAGATCGAGTTCGCATCACAGCCAACCTGGTTCAGGCGGTACCCGAGCGCCATCTCTGGGCAGAGAGTTATGAGTTTAACCAGCGGGACGTACTCGTCGTGCAGGGGGAAGTGGCCCGAGGCGTGGCCGGCCAGATTCGCGTCAAGTTGATGCCGCAGGAGCAGGCACGCCTCACAAGCTCGCGATCCGTGAATCCGGAAGCCTACGAAGCCTACCTGTTGGGCCGCGCTTACTCCTACAAAGCAAGGACAAGGACAAATTGGACGAGAGCGAAGGAATACTTTGAAAAGGCGATTGAGAAAGATCCGAGCTACGCTCCCGCCTATGGCAGTTTGGCACTACTCTACATGGGCATGCGGGGGTCTTCGACGAGAGACCCACGGGACATCCGCCTCCAGGCCCGGCAGTGGGCCGAAAAGGCACTCATGCTTGACGACACACTCGCCGAAGCACACAGCGCGCTCGCCAGGGCCGCACAGCAGGAATGGGACTGGGCGGGCGCGGAGCGAGAGTACCGGCGGGCTATCGAGTTCAACCCCAGTTATCCAGTGGCTCATATTTGGTATGCGCAGTACCTGTGGGCCATGCAACGCTCTGAGGAGGCCGTGGCCCAAGCCAAACGCGCCCAACAACTCGACCCAGTGTCGCCCTACGTCAACACCTGGGCCGGGGCAGCCTACTTCTACGCCGGGAGGGCTGACGAAGGAATGGCATCCATGCAAAAGGCGTTGGAGTTGGACCCCAATTTCTCGGATGCGAGCCTCGTCCTCGCCAGGGCTTACTTGGCGCAGGGGATGTACCAGCAGGCGATCTCTGAACTTGAAAAGGTGCGGATGCTCAACGGGAAAGAGTCCCTTGTTTTGGGGGCTCTGGCGCATGTGTACGCGCGGGCCGGCCAGCGGGAGGAAGCGCTGAAGCTGCTGGGCGAATTGAAACGGATTGAAGCGGAGGAACGCGGATTTGTGCCACCGTTCGGAATCATATGGGCCTATGCGGGCCTTGGCGACAAAGAGCAAGCATTCGCCTGGCTGGAGAGGGCCTATGAGGAGCGTGCAGACCGAATCGTTTGGCTCAACTCGGACCC
>WNFT01028480.1_pt1 | contig 10504 bp, 7 predicted proteins | sample 5400191 | NCBI WGS metagenome assembly WNFT01 (sample SAMN13153359, study PRJNA577476) | soil metagenome | isolation source: 80 cm saprolite under Madrone tree | place: USA:California | collected 2016-06-14 | reverse complement strand
TCGAATGGTCGAACAAGAATTTGTTCTATGACGCCTACACTCGCACCCGCAGCTATTTCGACAATTCGGAATTGGCGGCAACAGGCGTGCCACAGGGCGAGGAACTAAAAATCCTCGAAGAATTTCGTGGGCAGATCCCGGAGCAAGTGTTCACGACAGAATACGACCCGCCAAAATATGACGGTTCGGGCAACATTCGTGACGGGCTGCGTGCGGCGCTGAAGCTTCTGAAGGAGGCGGGTTGGACCTTCAAAGGCGAAAAGCTCGTCAACGACGAGACCGGTCAACCCTTCGAGTTTGAGATCCTCCTGGTCCAGCCGGAATTCGAACGCATTGCTCTCCCGGTCAAGAAGAACCTCGAACGGATGGGCATCAACGCCCGTGTGCGCACCATCGATCCCGCGCAATACGAAAAGCGGATGCAAACCTTCGACTACGATATGGCGGTCGTCTCGTTCGGCGCATCGCAGTCGCCGGGGAACGAGCTGCGCGACAATTTCGGGTCTGTCGCCGCAGACGAGCAGGGGAGCCAGAACGTGCTCGGCATCAAGAGCAAGGTCGTCGACGAACTGATCGAGGAGCTGATCAAGTCGCCCGATCGGGGGAGCCTCGTGGCTCACACGCGCGCCCTCGACCGCGTGCTGCAATACGGCTACTACGTGATCCCGCATTATCATGTCTCGGCCTTTCGCGTCGCCTATTGGGACAAATACCGGCGCCCCGCCATCTCGCCCAAATACTCGGTTGGACTGGATACTTGGTGGGTCGATCCAGTCGCCGAGCAATCGGTCGAGGCAAAGAAGGGCGAGGTCGTGAAACAGCAGTGACCCAGTTCAGCCACATCGCCCCCACCCCGGCCCTCCCTCGTGACCACCGGGGAGGGAGGGACCCGCGTCAGCGGGAGGGTGGGGGCTGGCTGGGTGTCGAAAACTGCCGGGGTATCGCATGATCGCCTACGCGATCCGTCGTGTTCTCCTGATCATCCCGACCCTGCTCGCGATCATGGTTGTGAACTTCGTCATCGTGCAGGCGGCGCCGGGCGGGCCGGTCGAGCAGATGATCGCGAAGCTCAAAGGCGGCGCGGTCAGCGCGACCGAGCGGGTCAGCGGCGAGGGCGGCGAATTCAAGCCTCAGGCGGGCGGCGGCGATTCCCGCTATCGCGGCGCGCGCGGCCTCGATCCCGCGCTGATCAAGGAGCTCGAAAAGCAATACGGCTTCGACAAGCCGCCGCTCGACCGCTTCCTGTTGATGTTGCGCAACTATTTGACTTTTGATTTCGGCAACAGCTTTTTCCGCGATCGCCGCGTCGTTGATCTGATCAAGGACAAGTTGCCGGTGTCGATCTCGATCGGGTTGTGGACGACCCTGATCACATACCTTGTCTCGATACCGCTCGGCATCAGAAAAGCGGTGCGTGACGGCAGCCGATTCGACGTGTGGACCAGCGGGGTCGTGATCGTCGGCAATGCGGTGCCGAGCTTCCTGTTCGCCGTGCTGCTGATCGTGCTGTTCGCCGGCGGCAGCTATCTGTCGATATTCCCGCTGCGTGGCCTCGTCAGCGACAATTGGGCTGCGCTGTCGTGGCCGATGCGCATTGCCGATTATTTCTGGCACATCACATTACCGATCACGGCGCTGGTCATTTCGGGGTTTGCGACCCTGACAATGCTGACCAAGAACTGCTTTCTAGAAGAGATCAACAAGCAATATGTACTGACCGCCCGCGCCAAAGGACTGACCGAACGCCGGGTACTCTATGGTCACGTCTTTCGCAACGCGATGTTGCTCGTCGTCTCCGGCATTCCCGCCGCGCTGATCCACATCCTATTTACTGGATCATTGCTGATCGAGGTCATCTTCTCGCTCGATGGCCTCGGCCTGCTCGGCTTCGAGGCGGCAATCAACCGCGATTACCCGATCATGTTCGCCACTCTCTATGTCTTTACGCTGATCGGGCTCCTGCTCAAATTGATCAGCGATCTGACCTATATGCTGATCGACCCCCGCATTGACTTCGCCGCCCGGCGAACCTGACCCTGGACGGGGCAGCCGCACCCCACCCATTCCGCGCAGCCCGATCTGATAAAATATCAGGCGGGGCGGCGTATCGGATCGCTGCACCGCGGAATCGATCTCGGCGCCCCGCTGGTCATTGCCGGAATATAGTCAGCTATAGCGAGGTCTCGTACCGCCCGTCATGCCGCCGTCGATCACGAGCTCCGTTCCGGTCATATAGCTCGACGCATCCGAGGCGAGGAACAATACGCCATTGGCAACGTCCTGCGCCTCTCCGGCCCGGCCGAGCGGCACTCCGGCTTTGGCGATCTCGTGCGGATCGATCGGGGTATTGCGCCCCGTGGCTCCCGGTATCTTTGTCCATATCGGCGTATCGATCACGCCCGGATGCACGGTGTTGATACGAATATTGTCACCGGCTGCAGCGCACTCCATCGCGACCGCCTTGGCAAAGAGCCGCACACCTCCCTTGGTGGCGCAGTAGCCGGCCAAGCCGGCCGACCCTCTAATCCCGGCAACGGACGACATGATGACGATCGAGCCGCCGCCCGCGCGCCGCATCGCGGGAACCGCGTATTTTACCGACAGGAACACGCCGTCGAGGTTCACGGCAGTTTGTCGGCGCCAATCGGCCAGCGACATCTCGACGGCCCTGCACATGATCCCGATCCCGGCATTGGCGACCATCACGTCCAAGCGGCCAAATCGCCGCTCGGCGGCTTCGATCACACCCGGCCAGCTCTCTTCAAGGCTCACGTCTTGGTGAAGAAGGACCGCCGTGCCGCCGGTGCTGGCGATCGCGTCGACGACCGCTTGACCGCCCGCGTCGTCCAGGTCGGTTACCACGACTTTCGCGCCTTCGCGGGCGAGTGTCGCTGCACAGGCTGCGCCGATGCCTGATGCACCGCCGGTCACGATCGCAACCTTGCCCTGCACCTGGCCCATGAGGGTTCTCTTTAGCGGGTCACTTGTTCTGGGACGCGTTGATTTTAGTCGAGCCAGATGCGGAGAGGATCCGCTCTACCTCGTCGATGCCGACGCCATATAGCTCCGCGACCTGCGTTCGCGTCATCCCATAATCGACCAGGGCGCGCACCCGACCGAATTGAGCGGCCGGTATTCTCAGGGTCGCACGCCTTTCGGGCCGCTGCCGTGGAGCCCGGACCCTCGCCGTGGGCACATCTCCTCGTGCAGTGGCCATCGGGACCACCGGCGGAATTCTGAAAACGCGCGGCTGGCGCGGCGGATGGGAGTCGGTCGGCGAACTCCCATTAACCTCCGCCGCTTCTGTATGCGGCGCCGCCTGCTTTGGCCGGAACAAGTTTTCCGCTTCTTGGCGCGCTCTATCGATCCTGTCGCGATCGTTGCGCGCGTCCGCAGTCTGCCAGTCGGTTTGCAAAGGAAGCCTCAGAAGAAATCGTTAACGCTAAATATAATCGGCCACCGGGTGGCTGCAAGGCGTGCATACCTCGGCGTCCAGCGGGTGATCCGCAGCACCGAAGATTGAGGAGCTACGGCGGTCAGGGACCATCGCGTCGCATCCTGGGATCGGTCTTATGCGAGGTCCGCGAATAGACGCTGCGCGTTGGCCTGCGCAAATGCCGGAGCGAGCGTATCGAATCTGCCCGTCCTCCGCAGCTCCTCGGCGACCTGTCGGATCGTCGCCATCGCCATCAGCGACACGGCGCCGGCCGTGCTTGCGCGCGCGACCCCGATGCTTGCTGCGAAAGAGGACGGCCTGCTCAGCCTGTTCTGCCGGGGTCATCGGGTCGCTCTCATGCTGCCGGTGGCGGCGGGTAGAAGTCACCCTTGTCCGGCGACCATGCGAGGTCAAGCTGATCGTCGGCCCCGCCCATCAAGAGTGGTGGGGAAGAGTGTAGCACAACGCAGATGGATACTGCCGCAAGAACCCGGATTGTTCTCTTTCGGACGAAGGCAGAATCGATTACGATCAGTGCGCGAGGAGCGGAAGCGGACGGTGACTTCGGATGAATCCTGGATACGCCGAGCACGAGCCCGATGATCGGATCGTGGCCCGGTTCTTATGCGAATACCACAAAATTTGGCAAGAGCACTTTCCGGGGTTGAACAAGCGGGCCCATTGGCACGTGATCTTTTCGGCGCGAACCGGTCCCGAGGAAGGGGTCTCGTGCCGATCAATCCATCGCACCCTTTACGGGTTTTACGGCACCGACATCAGGACTTGCATCGAGAGAATAAAGGATTGCGAGCGAGATGGGTTCGTCAGGATAGTAGACGCCTCGAACCGACCGTGCGCCGCATCTCCCGGATGTATGATCGCTGGGACCGGCGAGTTAGATGAGTCCTTCGATCGTCACTGCAGCGACACGATCTCGGAGCTCGGTGCTGCATTCGGCGGTCTCGATCGCCCGCATTCGCCAATGATGAGATGCGATCGGGAGGCGGTCGCCGCGATCTTCAATTTTCTCGGCGCCTACGATCAGAAATGGCGGGAAACGAGCGAGCTCGTCGTCAGACAGAAGGGGCTCACCCCGGCCCATGTCAATGACGCAATGGACCATCTCGTGACCTACCAGTATTGGGCGATCATCATGCTGCTGTGGTCGGCGAGCCCGTTCGGCAGCGATCAGGCGCGTTCCTCCGCGCTGGTCATCGACGAGATCAACAGCAGGATGTGGGACGCCCTCCGCCTCGGGCACCTGGCGATCAAGGAGCGGGTCGACAACTTGATTCGATGGGGATTCTTCGCCGAACAAACAATCAAGAGACATAAGGCCGTCGCACTGACGCCCGTCGCCGGCTCGGCCATCAGCAGAAGCCTGTCGGAGGCTAAGCCGTTCCTCCAGAATCTCCATGCCAAGCTGGTATCGCAAGCGGCAGAGGTAATCCCGGCGCGTTCCGCCTAGCGTGAAGCGGCAAGTATCGTCCCTCAATAAAGGCGGGTCCGATAGCTTTCCGCAGTGTAGCGTTCCGCAGTGGAAGTAGACCTCTTCGGCGGAGACGAGAATTCCGCTGCGTGGGACCTTGCCGTTAACTGCCAGCGGATCGAGAAGCTCAGGGTCGGTGGTGATCCGCGCGCGGCCATTGACGCGCAGGGTTTCATTGATGCCCGGCACAAAAAAGATCACGCCGATCCCCGGCCGCTCTACGAGGTTGCCGAGCGTATCGACCCGGTTGTTGCCGAGCCGGTCGGGAATCAGCAGCGTCGCGTCGTCGATCACGTGGACGAAGCCCGGCGCGTCGCCCTTGGGCGAGGCGTCGCAGCGGCCTGACGGGTCGGCCGAGGCAATGACCACAAATGGTGAGCGGGCGATGAAATCGCGGCAATGCTTGTCGAGCCGGCTCAACTGCTTCTTGACCGCGCGTTCGCTCGGGGTGCCATACGCCGCACGCAGCTGCTCCGCATCGTCGATCACGTCCATCGGTCGGCTCCTCGTCAAAGCAGCACCACTATGCCCGAGGCGTGGGGGAACCTCCATTAGCTTTGTCGGCGGGCGCAGGTATGATTCGCGAGTTGGCGCCGGAGATTTCGCCCTATGAGTGTCCTGGTTCGCCGCGAGCAGCGGTCTGAAGGCGGCCATCTCGCGCACTTGACGATCGACAACATCGGCAAGCTGAACAGCCTCAACCGCGAGCTGATGATCGAGATCGTCGGCACGGTCGCCAGGCTCGGCGATGACCCGCAGCTGCGGCTCGCCGTTGTGAGCGGTGCGGGGGAGCGCGCCTTTGTCGGGGGTGCCGATATCGGTGAAATCGCAGCGCTCGATCACGTGACGGCCCGCAGCTTTATCACACTGGTGCACCGCTGCTGCGATGCATTCCGCCGTCTCCCTGTGCCGGTCATCGCCCGCATCGACGGCTATGCGCTTGGCGCCGGGCTGGAGCTCGCCTGTGCGTGCGATCTCCGGGTGGCCAGCGAGCGAGCGATTTTCGGCATGCCCGAGGTCAGGATCGGCATTCCCTCGGTCGTCGAGGCGGCGTTGCTGCCAAAGCTGATCGGTCAGGGCCGCGCCCGCCGGCTGTTGTTGACGGGCGAGACGATCGGCGCCGAAGAGGCGCTCAGCTGGGGTCTCGTCGATGCCGTGGCGCCAGCGGACCATCTCGACGAGGTGGTGGAACGCTTCGCAATATCGATCCTTGCCGCCGGTCCGCGGGCAGTCCGCCTGCAGAAATCACTGATCCTCGAGTGGGAGGAGTTGCCGACGGCCGCAGCAATTGAGCGCGGGATCGATTGCTTCGTCGGCGCCTTCGACACCGACGAGCCGGCGCGAATGGCGGGTGCCCTGCTCTCCGAGCTTCTTTCGCGCCGCAAATGATTACTGCAAAACGTCGCCGCCGCCTGCCGCACCTCGCCGAGGAGACGGACGACACGCCGCACTATTACGGCCATCGCGAACGGCTGCGCCAGCGGCTGATTGCGGCCGGGGCGGACAATCTGCCCGATTACGAGCTTGTCGAGGTGATCCTGTTCGCCAGCAATCCGCGCGCTGACGTGAAGCCGCTCGCCAAGGATCTGCTCGGCCGCTTCGGCGGCATCGCGGCACTCTTGAGCGCCGAACCCAAGGCGCTCGCCTCAGCCGGGCTCGGCCTCGCTGGAATCGCTGCGCTCAAAGCGGCGCGCGAGGCTGCACTCCGGTTGATGCGGTCGGAACTGCAAGAGCGTCCGGTGGTCGCCTCCTGGGACAAGCTCGTCGAATACTGCACGGCATATATCGCCCATGGCAAGGTCGAGGAGTTCCACATTCTGTTCCTCAACCGCAAGAATATGCTGATCAAGCACGAGCAGCAGCAGCGCGGAACGATCGACCACACGCCGGTCTATCCCCGCGAGGTCGTCAAGCGGGCGCTCGAGCTCCAGGCCTCGGCGCTGATCTTGGTGCACAACCACCCCTCGGGCGACCCGACCCCTTCCAAAGCGGACATCGCCGTCACCCGAGACATCGTCAAGGCCGCCCAACCGCTCGGCGTGACCGTCCACGACCACCTGATCATCGGCCGCGGCCGGCACACGAGCCTCCGCGACCTCGGCCTGATTTGAGGACAGGAATCGGCGCCTAATGATAAGCCCTCACCCACCCAGCCCTAGGGCTGGGTCCTCCCTCTCCCGTGGTACGGGAGATGGGCTTTGAAGTTGCACATCTAGAAGCCCCTCGCCCGCATTGCGGGAGAGGGTGCCGACCCCGGATCGTAGTCCGGGGGAGGCGGGTGAGGGTGTCCGCTAGAAACAGGTGGACGTATCCGGCGCTGCGGAGAGTTCGATCGGTGTCAAAAAACTGTCACGCGCCGAAACTATCGTCGGAACTTTCCGAAGCCGAGGTTTGATCGATGGCCGCTGCAGCATCGCGCATGCCTTTTATCGTTGCGGGTCTGAGCCTGATCGCGGGCCCGCTCGCCGCCCAGACGATCTACCCGATCGACCGCGCTGCGATCCTCGCCGGCGCCCATTTCGACTTCAAGGTCGAGTTTCCGGTGATCGAGAAGGAGGCTGACCTCAAAATCACGATCAACGGCGAGGACTACAGCCGGCCTCTCGGCAAACCCGGGCAATTCGTCGAAAACGAGGATGGGTTGAACGCCTCGTCATTGGTATTGCGCGACGTGAGCATCGACAAGCCCGGCAGCTACAAGATCGTGGCGAGCGACGGCACGCGCCGCAGCGAAGTCACCTGGACGGTTTTCGCTACCGGCCCGCGCCTGGCGCGAAACGTCATCCTGTTCATCGGCGACGGCATGAGCATGGCCAACCGCACCGCCGCCCGCATCCTGTCGAAGGGGATCAAGGAGGGGAAATATTTCGGCAAGCTGGCGATCGACGACATGCCGCATATGGCGCTGATCGGCACATCGGGGGTGGATGCGATCACCACCGACTCGGCCAATTCGATGAGCGCCTATACCACGGGCCACAAGTCGAGCGTCAATGCGCTCGGCGTCTACGCGGCGCGCAACAAGAACAACCTCGAGCATCCGAAGGTCGAGACCATCGTCGAGCTCGCCAAGCGCAAGCTCGACCTCGCGGTGGGTGTGGTCAGCGATGCCGAGGTCCAGGACGCGACCCCGGCCGGCATGGTGGCGCATACCCGCCGGCGCGCGGACAAGCCCGAGATCACCCAAATGTTTCTCGACGATCGTGTCGATGTGCTGATGGGCGGTGGTGCCGCCTATTTTTCGCCAAAAAGCACACCTGGCTCCAAGCGCAAGGACGACAAGAACTACATAGAGCTATACCAGCAGGCCGGGTTTAAGCTGGTGACGACCGAGGACGCGCTGAAGGCGACGGCAGCGGAGCCCTCGACAATGAAACTGCTCGGCTTGTTTCACCCCGAGAATATGGACGGAGCTCTCGACCGGCATATTCTGCATGGCACCACGGTAGCCAAATACCCGCACCAGTCGGATCTCGTCGACATGATGCGGGCCGCGATCGAAGTGCTGTCGCGCCACCCGAATGGCTTTGTGCTGATGGTAGAGGCTGCGCTGATCGACAAATACCTGCATCCGCTCGATTGGGAGCGCAGCGTCTACGATACGATCATGCTCGACAACGCTGTCCGGCTCGCCAAGGATTTCGCGGCGAAGAACAACGACACACTGGTTCTGGTGACCCCCGACCACACCCATGGCGTCAGCCTCGTCGGCACCATCGACGACGACAATCCCGCTCCCGAGATGCGCGACAAGGTCGGCGTTTACGAGAAGGCCGGCTATCCGAATTATCCCGCTCCCGACGCCGACGGCTACCCCGCCAAAGTCGATGTGTCACGGCGCCTGGCGATCTTCTTCGCGGACTTCCCGGACTATTATGAGACGTTCCGTCCAAAGCTGGACAAGACTTTCAACCCAGCGGTCCAGAACGAAAAAAAGGAATACGTCGCCAATGAGGAATACAAGGACATGCCGGGTGCCACGCTGCGCCAAGGCAATTTGCCGCGTTCAGCTTCCGATGGCGTGCACAGCGCCGATGACGCGGTGTTGACCGCGACGGGGCCGGGCTCGGAGAGGGTGCACGGGTTCATGGACAATACCGAGGTGTTTCAGGTCATGGTTAACGCGCTGGGGCTCGGCCGGGTCGAGTAGGGGGGCGCGGTGCGGCGCTGGGACAGATACCTTCGTAGGTTTGCCTTCGAATGTTGGCTCCGACACCCCTTGCCCGGCCTTGTGCCACGGCAGTCACCTGGCGATCGATCCAGGGTTCGTAATGTCAGGCGCATGGGCAGAAGTTGCCCCTCACCCCAGCCCTCTCCCCGCGAGCGGGAGGGTGAGGGGACAGCTCGGAGGTGCAAGTCCTCTATCCAGCTTGATGGAGCGAAGGATTAGCGAAGCGCAAGGGCGTCGCCGCGAGGCGGGGTCTGAAGGAAGCGTGGAGCAAAACCGCGACCCGATGGACAAGAACCGGATAACGAGGCTGGTCAGGCCGGACGAGCGGGCTGGAAACCGCGAAGTCCATACCATCAAAGACCTGAGCAGTAGATTCGGCGGGTGTGCGGCAAAGGCGGTCGAGCTTACCTCGGGAGATCTGCGGCGTGTCTCGCAATCGGGACTGGCCGGCTCGCGAGAGCCGGTGATCGCGTGGCAGAAGTCAGCAGAGGGCATAGTAGCCGGGCGCACTCGGCGAAGGCCCGAACGGTGGAAAGGAGCCTGAAGGGCGGGTTGCTCATGGGGTCCAAGCGGCAGAACAACCAGCTGGAGCTGGCCTTTGGCGAAGCGGTGCGGGGTGAAGCCCCAAGCGGTCTGGCCCGAGGGACCGAAGACCCGATGGCGCGGCCCGCGGTGGAGGGCTCGGCGGCTCCGCCTCGGTGTGGCGGGGAGCTGATGGAGGTGGTTGTCGCACGCGACAATCTGAAAGAAGCGTTGCGACAAGTGAAGCGCAACAAGGGGGCGCCGGGGGTCGATGGGATGACCGTCGCGGAACTGACGCCCTACTTGAAGGAGCACTGGCCGGCGATCCGCGCCCAGTTGCTCGACGGCACCTACCGGCCGCTTCCAGTACGGCGGGTCGAGATCGCCAAGCCGGGTGGGGGCCAACGCGCCCTCGGCATCCCGACGGTTCTCGACCGCTTCGTCCAGCAGGCGGTGCTGCAGGTGCTGCAGGGCGAATGGGACGGGACGTTCAGCACGAGCAGCTACGGGTTTCGGCCGGGCCGCTCGGCGCATCAGGCGGTGGCGCGGGCGCAAGAATTGATTGCGGCGGGCTGGCGCTGGGTAGTGGACATCGACTTGGAGAAGTTCTTCGACCGGGTCAACCACGACCTGCTGATGGGGCTGGTCGCAAAACGGGTATGCGACAAGCGCATCCGGCGGCTGATCCGCGGCTTTTTGACCGCGGGCGTGCTGGCGGATGGGCTGGTCGGGCCGACCGACGAGGGGACGCCGCAAGGCGGTCCTCTCTCGCCGCTGCTGTCGAACCTGATGCTGGACGTATTGGACAAGGAATTGGAGCGGCGCGGTCATCGCTTCGTCCGCTACGCCGATGACTGCAATATCTATGTGCAGAGCCGGCGAGCGG
>WNFT01016988.1_pt1 | contig 10504 bp, 15 predicted proteins | sample 5400191 | NCBI WGS metagenome assembly WNFT01 (sample SAMN13153359, study PRJNA577476) | soil metagenome | isolation source: 80 cm saprolite under Madrone tree | place: USA:California | collected 2016-06-14 | reverse complement strand
TGTCCAATATTGAACATCTCCGTGCATGGTTCGGTGGCACTATCTCTCGGCCACAAAGAAAAAACTCAGCCCAAACTAGATGCTCGCTGTTCGTTGTTCAACTTCTGGGGGCGCTGCCGAGGAGAAGTGGGACTGAATACGGGCCAGGCTCGCACAGCGCCCGCATCTCGACCGTCGATTGTTTGCGGCAGACTGAGCCAATCTGCACCACCGGTCTCGCGATCAGCGCCGCGCGACGACGCCGTGTTAATGATCCAACCAGAGGAGCGACTAGTTCGCTCCCGGCGACCTTGAAGACCCCTGATCGATGGGATCCAGCAACCTCCCAACACTCACACCAGGGTTTAGTACCTGAAGCATCTGCTCGATGGTGAGCCCTGCTTCCTCACCTCCCTCAGCAAACCTCTCGACGGCCCGTACTAGCGCGGGTCGTTGTATACTCCACCCCACAATGCGCGAAACTACGACGCCTTCGAGAAGTCGTGTTGAATACGCTGCCTCCCTCACACCTTTGGCGAACTGGCGCTCTTCTAGGGAGGAATTTGCTGGCCCCGTTGATTTTCTTTCGACGCCGACATTGCTCGCAACAAGGGTTTGAGCCTGGTGTGACACCAAGAGTGCGGCGGTGGGATTGCTGGCCAGGACCGCCCTGACTCTTGCGGGCACTCTTAAAGAGTAAGCTGAAATCCAGACTAGGGTGTTTGCCTCAATGCGCAATCGGGAATTCTTGTGCCGCAAAGCAAGCATAATCCCTATAGCACGTAACTGACCCCCAGCCTAATGTGCCCATGTCAAGACAGACAAGTATCTGACCTCCGACCCCGGACTAGGGTGCTGGGCTGAATTGATTTGAGAGAGAGCCGCTCACGGATTTCCAACGCAACACAAAAGCGAACCTGTAACACCTGAAGAAGGCCTGCAAGCCTCAGGTGGTGACCTTCAACTGCCCGACCGATTGTTGCGGCATACCGTCGCGCGCGCGTCGGCCATTTGAGCTTTAAACTGCAAGAGAGGAGAATGTGCAAATGAACGCGAAGAAAAACTCGACGATCGCGATATGTCTCGTGGCGATTTTGGCTTTCGGCCCTGCCGCCGGTTTTGCGCAGGCCAGTACCACGTTCAGCGGTCAAGCCGTGGCTCTGCGGGCAAGTGCAGTGGGGATTAAGCTTGCGCTGTCCGATACTGGACCGCTTCCGGCAAGCGGCGGGAATCTGAAGACGTCTCTGGCCAGTGTCAACGTTCTGGGTTTGGTCTCGGCTGACGTGCTCAGCAGCGCCACGTCTGGCAGTGGCACCAGCAGTCAGTCGCAATCGTCGGTCCACAATCTGAGCCTGTTGGGTGGTCTGGTGGCTGCCGATCTCGTGAAATCGAACTCGAGTGCCACCTGCAGCAATGGACAGGCTGCAGTCACCGGGAATTCCGAGCTCGTCGGCCTGGTCGTCGCGGGCCAACCGGTACTCGTCGCCAACCCGAACGTTGCCATCTCGTTGCCGGGCGGCATCAGCGTCATCGTCAACGAGCAGTCGAGTTCGCCCAGCGGAAATACCGGAGCGATGACGGTCAATGCGCTGCACGTCACGGGACCAAGCATCGACATTGTTGTCGCCTCCGCCCATTCCGATATCACGTGCTCGTGACGACCCTCGTCTCAGCGCGGTCGTAAGACCGTGCCTTGCGCCAGTCGGAGGGTTGTTCATGATAAGCGTAGGGACCAGTCTTCATCCCTCGACGAGTTCGGGATGCTCCGAGTCTGTCGAAGGGCAGACCGGTCCTCGTCTCGGGGCACGGCGTCAAGACCGTGCCCTACACCTAATTCGAACTTGCTCATCGGGATCTGAACGTCAATGGTTTCGTCAAGGTTCCCGGGTCGTCAGCGGCTGCTTCATCAGTGTGTGGGTGTTCACTCGGCTGAACCTTCGAATCACGTGCAATCTTCTCGCTCGGACTTCGTCATGCAGCCCTATTTCAGTTCCCTTGCTTGCTCGATGAGCTGGTCGGGCCGCGCCCGCACGCGATAGTCATCAGTCAGATTCGCCCAGCGGGTCACGCCGGCGGAATCCACGAGGAACTCCGCCGGGCAAGCCATGTCTTGTCCCTTGACTCCGGCGCCGGGGTAAAGCAGGTCATAACGGCGAATCACTTCCGCCTTTGGATCGGAAATGTCAAGCGTACTTATTTGGACAGCACACAACTTAGATCGCAGGGGTGGCAAACGTAGCCGTCGACAGCAATGGAATCCAAATGGCGGCGCAAGAGAACCTGACAGCCAAGGCGGGCTGCCGCCTAAGGGGTTGGTTAGTTGGCGTTCGACGGGAACGTGATTCCCCAGAAATTACTTGCTTTATCGTCCATTTCGACAAACTCGATTGCGTAGCCGGAAACTCCCTTAACGGTGGCCAACTGTGCGACGATACGGGCAGAAACCTCAGTGCCACGTTTATTTCGCACGAGGACAACAGAATCAACCAACAGCTCACGATTTAATTGAACGGCAGCTCCGTGTCTATTGAGGTTGGTGGCTCTGGCCGGCATCGTAAACGAACACTTTTGGCGATCTTCACCTGATAACCCGATGGCCGCGTAGAGGGCCATCCGACTGGTCCGACGCCTTGCTGGCTGACCGCGATTAACGCACGCACTGGCCATCTGGTCTGTGCGACGGGATTCCGGACGGCGTTCCGAAGGTTTGGGGTTCATGCTAGATCGGAGGAGATTAGACTGTGCAGATGTACGGCGCAATGTACCTAGGTCACCGCCATTAGGTTACTCACAGAACTGCCGAACTTGGGAACGAATCGCCAGGATGATTTGGAGCTATGGCAAGATGAAGATGGTGCACAGATCCCGGTAAAATGCCGGCACCCACGGCGCAATCTTCGGGGCTAGCACGTATTCCTTTGCTGCATCCAGATAGACCTTTGCCGAGCGAGCATTCTTGAACGCATACTGCCCGCGTCCCTCGTGCTTAACTGCATCTCCCGGCGCGTCTGGTGGCGGCTTCAGGCCCTGACCGAATGTGATGATTTTGTCGCACAGCGCCGTGTTGCCGGTCGGCAGCGCGGAGCAAGGGTAGGCACCGAGCGTAACCCCCGTAACCGCATCCCGTAACCTTTCGCTGACCTTCCTTTGCGCGCTTGAGTTAGCGTATCCCCGGAGAACCTATGGTCCCGTTCAAAGCCGCAGGGCTAGTCGTACTCCTCGGGGCGCTATTGCTGGCCATCAAGTAGGGGCTGAACTTCATCGACAGGAAGCGGCGACACTAGCGGGCCTTCAGGATTGATCAGGTTAATTCGCAGTCTTATTGCTCCACTCCTACGCCAGCATCTTCGCAGCGTCACATGGTCGGATGTCCGGCCACACTTTTCACAAGACCATTCCTCAACAGCTTGCAGATTGGCCAGAGGTTCCACTCCGGGCAAGCCGTCAGCACTGGAGTGCCTGGGACAGGCGCACGCCGGTGCCATTCTTTCCTTGCGAAGTTCAAACTACCGTCTGCGGGTTAGCGGTCCCCGGGCAGGTTCTTGTGTCGTGTTAGCAGCTGACGCTTGAACGGGGCCACTCGAAACCGCCAGCACCAACTCGCCGCGCCTATTCACGCTCTGCGCCCTTGCTCTCAAACCAACGCACCGGACTCTATAGAGTCCCTGTATTGAACAGCGTCCGGCGTTAGCGCATCCTGAACGCCCTCCGGGCGAGGTAGGACGGACGGCGGGACTGCGTGCGTTGTCTTCCCCCGTTGAGCGGTTCCGCCGTTCGGCATGGACCGTGCCACCCAGCAGTCCATGCCTATTTCAAGCACAGCGTTACCGAGTGGGCGCGTAGATCAAGGCCGAGAAGTAGCGCCGCCACCCACAACGCTGCCCGGGCGAACTGTTGGTCCTTTCAGCTCACTTGCTGCCCTGACACTCCGTGATTGGTGTGCAGGCCCACATTGTACGTCCCCTCTGTCGGCCTTGAACCTTTGACGAACACCTGTTTTTGCACTTGACGATGAAGTCTTAACCCCTTAAGAATACTGAGTCGGGCACGCAAGCGGTACCGATCCTCCACGCTTATCTTCTGAATCTGAACCAGGAGGTGGACAGGAAGAGGTTTTCAGTGACCCCAAGAGAGCTGGAGATCGTCTCCGCAGTGGTGGCCGGATTAGCCAACAAGGAAATCGCGCAGCACTTCAAGATCAGCGAGGACGCGGTGAAGCATCACTTGTGTAACATTTTCGACAAGCTCGGAGTTTCAACGCGGCTTGAGCTGGCGCTTTTCGCTGTTAGTCAGAAACTGCCCTTGAAAGACATTGGATTCTAAGCCTAGTTCAAGAGGTGAACTACGGATGGCTGGATTCCGCAACCGGCAATACTGAGAGTACTCGAGTGGGCGTGTGCATCACTTTGGCCTCGGCGGTGGTCGTCGCGCTGGTTAGGTTGGCCGGAGGGGCGACCAGATATTTGGATCGGCACTAACCATCGCATCCCCCCGAGGAGAAGGCTAAGCCCGGCGAGGAAGAAGATAAGCTGGGCATAGGACGGATCGCTATCAGCCGTCGGATTCAAGCTAGGAGTCACAGGGAATTTTCGGGAGTCCCCGTGCAATAACTGCCTACTGCCCGAGTCGATTATAGGATCATAGATTAGCCGCTACCACAGTGAATTTACTCGGGTTACCGGCTCAACAAGGGAGCGGTTTATAGAATGCATCGTAAAACCGTAGAAGGCGCCTCGGCCTGGTTACTTTCGTGCTTACGTGGGTCACAGCTTTCATCATCCAATGAATGAGGTTTCCGGAAAACCTATGATCAGACGGTTCAAAGCTACTCCTGCGCTTGTCTTAATGGTGGTGATGATGGCCGGTGCGGCTGGTGCACAGTCCGGTCCAACACCGGCTCTGAAAAACGACGCGGGCTTCACCTCCTATGCCGCTTTTGAAGGCACCTCCGACAGCGACGGACAGGTTTATGCCTTCAGTCCCAGCGTCGGCTACAACTTCAACCGGCACTTCGGCATGGATTTGGGGGTGCCCTTCTATCTTGTGCGCGCTTCCACTTCCCTGGGCGGAACTTCCAGCAATGGCATTGGCAACCCGTCTTTGGATTTGCGGTTCAAGGTCTTGAATCCGGTGGTCGACTTTGCTTCGGTCGTAACCGGTTCGGCGCCGGTCGGTGATAGCAAGAAGGGTCTAAGTACGGGACGCGGTACCTATGACTGGACAAACCACTTCGACCACGCATTCGGCAGCATTACGCCGTTCGGTGAAGTTGGGGTTTCCAACACGGTCGCCGACACCCGCCGATTCCTTAGGCCGTTCACGGCGCTCGGTTTCAACGCGCATGTGCAGGGCGGAGCTAACTACGATCTGTGGAAGTACTTCAGCGTGGGAGCTTCGGGCTACGCCATTCTGCCTTCAGGCCAGCAAACGATCTTCAGCAAAGTCGTGCCCGGGCAATCCAGCGGTCACCATCACCCGTTCGAGAGCAACCAGCAGACCACGGGCAGCGCCGATTTGGCGCGCGATCACGGCTTTTCTGCGTGGGTGGATGCCAACCCAGCGCCGTACCTTGATATGGAGTTGGCGTACACGCGCAGTGTTAACTACGATCTGAATGCGATTTCCTTCGGTATCGGAATCAACATCGGATACCTGGCCCGCAGGAGTAGTGGTTACTAAATCGAGCTTGCCAGACGCAGCGAACGCAAATACTCAGGAGGTAACTTTGATGAAATATGCAAAGACTGTGCTACTCACACTGGCTGTGGTCGTCTTCTCGCTTACGGCATTTGCGCAGCACGGCCACGGAGCGGGTGGCAGCATGGGCCCGGGCGTGGGTCACGGCTCGGCCGCTGCCAATCATGGAAGCATGAACAGCAGTTCCCGCTCGACGCATGGCATGACCACCAACCAGATCCTCACCAAGAACACGGCGCTGGCGGGAAAGATCCAGAAGCTGACGGGAATGCCCGCGCAGCAGGCTTGCACCGGATTCAAGAACCTCGGTCAGTGTGTCGCCGCCGCTCACGTGAGTAAGAATCTGGGAATCAGCTTCGCCTGCATGCAGGCTGACATGACTGGACAGACGCCCGCCAAAGGATCCGCCTGTCCGGCTGGAACCGGCAGCAAGTCCGTGAGCTTGGGCAAGGCCATCCAGACACTGCGCCCCACGGCAGATTCCAAGGCAGAATCCAAAAAGGCCACCAAACAAGCGGATGCGGACGTCAAGGAATCTGAGACGAATTCGTAGCCGAGCGCTGCGCGGCTGACCGATCGCCCCGCTCGAACGAGCTGGGCTTTTTTCTGCCCCGGCCAAGAATGCCCGGTGACGGCGCCGGTTGCGTTTGCTTCCTCGCCGCAAGTTTCTTCCCCGCCTCATGGGACCCAGGGAAAGGCTTGCATAGCGAGGGAAGACCGTGCACGGTTCGGCGTAGTGGAGTCCACTGACTATCAGTGCGTTAGCAGGCCACCGAGAGACTATCCAGCCGCGCCGAGCTGCGAGTCGAGCTTCGTGATTCTATGACCGATTTCGTACAAGGTATTGAGATTCGGCTTCCTGAGAGCCGATTGCGATTTTGCCGACGAGTAAGTAGTAAATAAACAACAAAAAAGGCGTTCCCGCGAGGTCTTTCCACTGCCGCGGCGTGCCCGCACCCAGCACTTTGCGCAAGATCAGGCTCAAGTTGAACGCCCCCACATGGACCAGTTGCCGCTTCAAAATGTTCGAGTGTCCGCGCAGATGCGTGCGCCTCATGCCACCCGTCTCGTAGCAGTGCGCAAAGCTGCGTTCCACCAGTTCGCCTCGCCGCCGCAGTAAGCTTTTGCCGTAGCCGCCACGCACGCGCCGCCGATTCTGGTACACCGCCTGCTGTTCGGCCGGTTTGCCCGCCCAGTTCCGCCGCCCCTTTTGTTTCTTCTCCGGAATATAGCTGCGCACGCCGTACGCCTTCATCCGCTTCACCACCGCGTACCCCGCCATCCAAGAGATGGTCCGGCACCTGCTTGAGGCAGAGCCCGTCATTCGGACCTTCAACGTCGATAGCTCAACCACTCACAAAATCGCCGCAGGCAAAGCCGCTTAGCGTCAGCTCATTCCGACCCGAAGGTGAGCCGCCCGGCTCACCTTTTCTGCTTCTGCAACCGCATCATCGAAAAAGCGCTAGCACTGCCCTTTTCCCTTTCAAACCCACGCAGAATTCGAGCCCACATCTCACGAAAAATCCGCGACCCAAGGACGCAGAATCCGAGACCCACGCTCCTGCCAAAGATTCCTGCCCGAGATCTTCCGCTGCCGATGGGTTAACGCTATCGCGTGAAGAGCGTGGAAGCAAGCCCCTGTTCCAGAGACGTAAACTCCCCTCCACGCTGCATTGTGGAGGGCAGCGCGTCATTCTCGCCACGATCTCGATCCATTCTCGCGGAGACGGAATGGTCGTTCACCTTGCCGACAAGACGAGAGCCAATATAACCAGCCCGGCCAACAGCATGCTCGATACAAGCGAAAACGTTGCGTGCAGTGGGTGCGCCTGGAAATGGCGGCCTCGCTCTGTTCTCCAGTGCATCGGAGTCCGCATGGCAGCCTCCTCCCGACGGACACAATCATATACCCAAGGAAGGGCGCGCCCTGCGCGTCTTTTCGGTATAACACCCACGCTAAACCCGCGACCCGCGAAACTCGGCTCTGAGGGGTCCGCGTGAGCATCAGTCATCTAGATCAATCCGAACCGGGAGGAGTTCGGTCTCGAAGAAGCGGACATGCTGCTGTAGAGCCTTCGCTCCTCCTTTGCGGTAGCACCCAGATCCGCTTGGTTTGTCGATAGCTCAGATCCAGCAGGAGACGCTCTAAAAGTGAGAACAATGGCCGTTCGGACAGGACCGGACGTAACGCTCCGACACCACCGTCGGGCGATGTACGTGGTTTTCTAGTCTCGGTGACACTAGGGGAGCGAGGGATTTATGAAACAAATAGCCGTTGCTGTGCTCGTACTGACGTGTTCTACATTCGGTCAGGATTGGACCGTAGCCAAGTGCCGGAAGACTTTCGAGGATCGCCACAAGCAGCTAGCCGTGCACTTCGGCAACATGACGGACAGCCGTGCCGACCCGTTCAAATCGTCCGTTGGCAAGATTTCGACGCGGGATTTGATCGGGTGGCAGCAAGAACTCGGAACTTGCGTCAACAAGATAGATGGCGAGCGGACCCGCTATAGTGCGGTTTCCCGACAATTGAACAAAGTCCTCAACGAACGTTTCTTGGCTTACATCCTGGACGCGAAACAGGGGCTAGCTTTCAGCGAGTGGGAAGAGAAAAAGCAACGAGAACAGAGTCCTCCGCAAAACCAGGAAGCCAGACGCTAATCTGCGAGCACAGTTCAACCGTTCAAGGCGCTGTGGTCTAGTTCCCGGCCTGCGAAACAGGGGAAGACAATCGTGGCCTACTGCGGCGTGGTCGAAGTCCAAGGCCCGGCGGACGCTCTCGGTGCGACGTGTGTGTGCGCCCATCCAAAGCGCAGTCGATCCCTCGGCGAGCCACAAACGGCTCGCGTCTTCTTTCCGGTGCACAACCCAAAAGGCGCAAAGGCGCTCTCCCCCGCGCCTTTTCCTTCAAACCCACGCAGTATCCGAGACCCACTCTTGCCGATGTTGACGTCGTGCGGAAGGTGTTACCAGGAGTTCCGCTCCGAGCATGACCCCGAGGATGGACGCTGCGCCGAAACATGCAAGGTTACGCGGTCTGCCGTTTAGCCATTGTTCTCGCTCAATCCTGTCGCGATTCGGCGGCGGTCCCGATGCGGGTCTCGACGCGGCAGGCCAGACTTATGCGCGCACCGCTCTCCGGGCTTCGCGTTGCAAGTGGGACAAGGGACAGATAGTGCCGCCTTACGGGCGGCTTTTTTGAAGCGAGTCTTGTACATGGTTATGCTCAATGATGATCGGGTCCGGATTGCGGGCCATCAATCGACGCGAGATGTGATGCTGAGCGGCCCCGAGCGCAAAAGCGAGGAACCTTGATCCGGCTCCCACCCCCTCAAGACCGCCAGCAGGGAAAACGCTAGTCGCTCTCGCATACTCGGAGAATGGCCCATAGGTGCGGCCTTTAATGGCACGTAGCGGGGCTTTCATCTATTTGAACAGCTCGTGCGGGTTTGAAGGACGCGGGAAGCTCTAGTTCAACCCTCAAGACTTCGTCAGGCTCGTAGTCGTACTCCTCCCCGCCCTCATCGCATCGCGCCGGAAATGGTCCGGTGAGCGCAGGCGGGGGTGAAACCGCATCCGCTTCGCCTAGCGGAATCTTGTGCCCGAACATCACGTTTGTGTGTTGATGAAATCGTTTGTTCTTGCAGATCACCACCCAGCAGTAGTTCGCATTTTCCCAAGGACTCCACGCCCCCATAGCCCTTCCGCCTTTCCACGGCCGTCAAGGACTGCGTGCTAAAGTCTTAACGCCTTAAGACTTAATTGTCAAGCGGCATTCACCGCACCAGCGTGCACGGCGAGTCCATACAGCATTCTCTATATTGAACAGCGCCCGCCGTTAGCGCATCGTTACCGTCCCCGGGGCATGGACGGGACGGACGGCGGGACTGCGTACATAGCCCTCCCCCATTTGACCGGTCCCGCCGTTTGCAGTGTTCTCCTGGAAGGGACAGAGGAAGGGGGACAAAAAGTATCTGCCGCAACCCGCCTATCGCTGATTTCCTGTCGACGCAAAACCTTACCACGCCCCAGCGTACCAAGAACCAGAACCTAAACCGCACGCAATCCCATTCTCCCCATCCCCAAGGCAAAACACAACATCCACCACCACGCAAAATCCGCGACCCAAACCTCACGAAGAATCCGCAACCACATCTTCTGAGAAATTCGAGCTCCAGGACACCACAAGCATTCGTGAAAGCGTGTGAAAAACCTCGGGGGTGGATCACATGGCCACGGCTTTTATGTGATGTATGATTTGACTTCAGTGAAGGAGTCCTGCCATGCCAGTACAGAAACTGAAAGAGTTTCTCGACAGTCAAAACATTAAGTACGTGGCCATTTCTCACTCGAAAGCCTACACCGCTCAGGGGATCGCGGCGCTCACTCACATATCGGGGAAAGAGCTGGCAAAGACCGTGATTTTGAAAATCGATGATGCGCTCGCTATGGCTGTTCTACCCGCCTCTTACAACGTCGATCTTTCGCTGTTGAAGGCTGCTGCGGGAGCAAAGGCGGTTGCTCTCGCTGGCGAAACAGAATTCAAAGATCGGTTCCGCGACTGCGAAACCGGGGCGATGCCGCCCTTTGGAAATCTTTGCGGAATGCCGGTTCTTGCCGAGGAGAGCCTTAGCTAAGTTAGTTCAGGAGCATACCCACGGAACCCAACGTTTTCGATTGCTTGACCGAGGCACGAGTCCTGCGGCATGGAGAATCGACGTAACCGGAGGTCCAGCAAACCAACGGGATCCGCAGTCTTTCTTGCTGGATACACATGGACCAGCCTTCCCTGTACCAGTTCGATGTGGTATTTCGGATCGATGCTGCG
>WNFT01018055.1_pt1 | contig 10505 bp, 9 predicted proteins | sample 5400191 | NCBI WGS metagenome assembly WNFT01 (sample SAMN13153359, study PRJNA577476) | soil metagenome | isolation source: 80 cm saprolite under Madrone tree | place: USA:California | collected 2016-06-14 | reverse complement strand
TGGCCTGCTCGTGCCGCTCCGGAGTGTGGGGCAACCCATCGCGCTTGTCGAGCACGTGAAAGGTGACGTGCCAGGTCTCGACGTGATCCCAGACGAGGAAGCACGCGGCGTGGTCAGCAGAATCCTCCAGGCGAATGCGGCCGTCGATCACGCGGGCGATGCACGGCGTGCCGTCGAAGACGGTGATCTCACCGGACACGCCGACCCGGGGCCCCAGCGAGTACAGGTGCGGCACACCCATCAGCGATCGGAGGACCACCTTGCCGTCGATGTCGCCGCCGAGCACGTAACGCTGGGCGCCAACCCAGCGGACGCTCATGTGTGTCCGCTCGGCGACAGCCAGCTCACCTCACTCCAGCGGGCGGTGGCTGGAAACCGTATCGCGCGAGCGTTGCCTGGCCGTCTCGGCTGACGAGAAGATCGAGAAAGGCCCGCGCCAGCGCGGCCTGCCTGGCGCCGGTGACGACAGCGACGGGATACAGCACCGGGCGATACGTGTCCTCCCCCGGCCGGAACGCCTCCTTCACCTGCAGGCCGCGGATGGCGGCATCCGTCGCGTAAACGAACGCGGCGTCGACCTCTCCACGCGTGGCGTAGTCGAGGGCCTGACGGACGTTCGCGGAGAACACGAGCTTCGGCTGCAGCCGATCCCAGAGGCCGAGGGCCTTGAGACTTTCCTCCGAGTACTGACCGGCCGGCACCGTCTTCGGATTGCCCACGACGATCTTCGTGACTCGCGGGTCCAGCAGGTCGGCGGGCTTGGTGATGTCGATCTTCGAGTCGGCCGGCTTGATGACGACGAGGACGTTGCGGGCGAAGACGCCTCGATCTGCTTCTGCAGCTCGCCCGACGATCCGAAGTTGTAGCGCAGGGTCACGCTCGGGCGTGCGGCCGTGAATCCCCTGCCGAGCTCCTCGACCGCCTCCTTCATGCTGATGGCGACCGACAGCGTCACTTCCTGGGCCCGGGCCACGCCCACGGTTGCCAGCACCAGGACCAGCGCTGCGACGCGTACGACGATCGACATGGATCTCTCCCGCCTTGGAATGATGGATCAGGGAGCGATCGTACCCACACCGCGGGAATCGATCAAAATGCTCGACTCGGCATAATGGCCCGGCGTGACGATCGGCCGCGCGCTCCCGCGGAGCGGGCGGCGGTCAGCCCCGGGCCAGGATGAGGTCGGAGCGGTCTACGCCTGACGGGCCATCGCGAGCGCGATGCGCTCGGGCGTCAGAGGTAGCTCCGTGAGCCGAATGCCCGTCGCGTCGTGGATCGCGTTGGCCAGCGCCGCCGGCGCGGGCACGATCGGGGGCTCGCCGACGCCGCGGGCGCCGAAGGGGCCGGCCGGAGCGGGCTTCTCGACGATGATCGTCTCGATGTTGGGAAGGTCGGCCGCGGTCAGCGTCTTGTAGTCCAGAAGACTCGGGTTCGTGAGGCGGCCCTGGTCGTCGAACGTGAGGGCTTCGGTCAGCGCCATGCCGATGCTCTGGACCGCGCCGCCCTGCATCTGGCCCTCGACGCCGAGCGGGTTGATCGCCTTGCCGACGTCCTGCACGACCACGAAGGCGTGGATCGTGACCTCGCCGGTGTCGGGATCGACCTCGATCCGCGCCAGCTCGGCGCAGAAGGCGGGGGCCTGCTGGGAGAACGCCGGATGACTCACCCCGAGCACCGGCGGCACCTTGGACATATAGAGGTTGCCCTTCTTGCCGATCTGAGCCAGCGTGACGCCGCGATCCGGTACGCCGCGGACGACCACGCGCTCGTTCTCGATCTCAAGGTCCTGGACCGCGGCTTCCATTTCCTTGGCGGCGATCTCGAGCGTCTGCTTCCGCGCGTCCTTGGCGGCTTCCATCACCGCCACGCCGACGGTGTAGACCGTCTTGCTACCGGCGCTGAGCCCGGTGACGGGCGCGACGTCGGTGTCGCCGGTGGTGATCTTGACCTTGTCGACGTCGACGCCGTATGCCGACGCTGCGATCTGGGCCAGCGCGATGTTCGTGCCCGCGATGTCCACCTGGCCGGTCAGAACTTGCAGTGAGCCATCGGGATTCAAGCGCACCGTGGCGCCCGTCGGCTGGAGACCGCCGAGCCAGCCCCCCAGCGCGAGCCCGGTCCCGCGCAGCCGCCCGTTTTTTCCACTGGCCTTCCACTGGGCCCGGTTCTTCCAGAGCGGATGCTCGGCGATGCGCTGAAGCACCTCGATGGCGCCGTTGTTCAGCCACGGTTGGTTGTTGGCCATCGGCTTGCCTTCGGACTGCAGATGCCGGAGGCGGAACTCGACGGGGTCCATCCCGAGCACGAGCGCGATCTGCTCCATGTGCGAGTCGATCGCGAAGATCGTGTGGGGCGCCACCGGTGCGCGGTAGGCCGCGATGCTCGGCTTGTGCGTGAGCACCTCGAAACCGCGCACCTCGAAGGCGGGCCACAGATACAGGCTCGCGAGGAACACGCTGCTCACCGCGAGCACGGCGCCCGAGAACGCGCCGGACTCGATGACCGTCTCGGCCTCGAGCGCCATCAGCGTGCCGTCCCGCTTCACGCCGGACTTCAGCCGGATGATGACCTGGGGCGCCGGGTTTCCGGCCTCCAGCTCCTCTCGCCGCGTCATCACGTAGCGCACCGGCCGTCCGGTGACGCGCGCGAGTACCGCGGTGATCGGCTCGCACAGCGCGCGGATCTTGCCGCCGAAGCCGCCGCCGCACTCCATCGGGATGACCTTGATGGTGTTCTCGGGCAGCTCGAGAACCTCGGCCACCTCGGAGCGGGTGTTGAACGACCCCTGCGTGCTCGCCCACAGCGTCAGCTGGCCGTTGGTGTCCCACTGGGCCAGCACCGCGTGCGGTTCCAGGTAGCCCTGGTGAACCATCGGGATCCGGTACGTCTTCTCGATGACCACGTCGGACTCGGCGAAGCCCTTGGCGACGTCGCCGCGCCCGAGCTTCGCCTGCTGGGAGATGTTGACCGCCTTGGCCGGCTTCGTCTCCGTCGTCACGCCCGACACGCTGCCGTGGGCGAGCGCCTCGCTCGTGTCGGCCTCGGTTCCGGCTTCGGCGACGGGCGGCGCGCCCGGCTTCATCGACTGGAGCGGATCGACGGCGGCGGGCAGCGCCTCGTAGCGGACGTCGATGAGATCGAGGGCTTCCTCGGCGATCGCCAGCTCGTCGGCGGCCACCGCCGCGACCGGCTGCCCGACGAACACCACGCGATCGATAGCCAGGACGGCGTGGGCGCGCGTCGGCGCTTTGCGCTTCAGCTGCGCACGCCAGGAAGCGCCCGCGCCCGACTCGTGTCGATACTCACGATACGCGCGTGGGCGTGCGGGCTGCGCAAGAGCTTGGCGTGCAGCAGGCCGCGCGGCTTGAGATCGGCGACGTACTGCACCTGGCCGGTCACCTTTTCCGGTCCGTCCGGCCGCGGGATGGAGAGCCCGACGCCCTTGACGTCACGCGTGGTCTTCATCGTCGTCGCCATGGACTCAAGCCCTCCGGGCGGGCGCGGCGCCCGCGACTTCGGTGATCGCGGCCAGCATCTTCGTGTAGCCGGTGCAGCGGCACAGGTTGCCGGCGATTCCGTAGCGGATCTCTTCTTCGGTCGGGTGTGGATTCTCGGCGAGCAGCGCCGCCGCCGCCATTAGCACGCCGGGGATGCAGAAGCCACACTGCGGCACGCCAAGTCGCACGAACGCGTCCTGGAGCGGATGAAGGGCATCGAAACGTCCCAGCCCTTCGATCGTCCTCACCGAGCGACCGCGCGCCTGCATCGCGAGCACGAGACAGCTCGCCACCGGCTTGCCGTCGAGGTGGACGGTGCACGCGCCGCAGTCGCCGGTGCCGCAGCCTTCCTTGGGCCCGGTCAAGGCGAGGTCCTCGCGGAGCGCGTCCAGCAACGTCACATAGGGCTGGACGAGGACTTCGGTGTCGACGTCGTTCAGTGTAAAGCTCAGCACGTGCTTGGCCACTCGAACCCTCCCGGACTCATTGAATGGAGGGCTCCGGGCGCCCCCCATACCCCCCAGCGCTCGGGACGTCCCGGCGGAGCCGGGCCGCCCCTCGGTAACCCGATTTGTTCACAGGCCTCAGCGACCGGCGCGCTCGAGCGCCGTCGTCAATGTGCGGCGAGTCAGGACACCCACGAGGTGGCGGCGGAAATCCGCGGAGCCGCGCTGATCACTGATCGGCCGCGCCGCTTCGACGGCGAGCTGAGCCGCTCGTGCGATCAGCTGGGCCGTCGGCGGCTGGCCCTCCAGCGCTCGCTCGGCCGCGGTCGCCCGGATCGGCGTCGGCGCCACCGCGGCGAGCGCGATGCGGGCTTTGCGGCACACACCGTCGGACAGCGTGACCTGCGAGGCGACTCCGACGACGGCGATGTCGAGCTCACGCCGCGGCGTGTGGCGGAGGTACTGGCCGCCGCTACGCGGCCCCGGCGGCGGAACGATCAGCTCGACGAGCAGCTCGTCGGGCGCCAGCACGGTGCGGCGCACGCCGGTGAAGAAATCGGCCATCGGCACACGACGCCGGCCGCGCGGGCCGGCGATGATTGCCTCGGCCTCGAGCGCGAGGAGCGGCGGCGCCATGTCGGCCGACGGCGCCGCGTTGCACAGGTTGCCGCCCACGGTCGCGAGGTTGCGAATCTGCACGGACCCGACCAGCGCGCCGCTCTCGGCCAGCGCCGGGTACGCCGAGCGCGTGTAGGGGTCGCGCTCGATCTCCCGCGCCGCCACGGATGCGCCGACGCGGAGCCCCGCGCCGTCCTCGCGGCGCAGGACGCGCAGATCGGCCACGCCGGAGAGATCGATCACGGCGGTCGGCTTGACGAGCCCATTCTTCATCTGGGGCAGGAGATCCGTCCCGCCGGCAACCAGCTTGGCCTCGGGGCCACGCTCGGCGAGAAGCTTCAGGCAGTCTTCGATGCTACGCGGAAGGGCGAGGTGGAAGCGTCGCACGCTGGTGGACGATATCTGCTCAGGCGAGCAGAGTCAACGGGTACACGGTGTGCGTCGTCAGCTCAGGTCCACCCACACCGTCTTCACTTCGGTGTAGTGATCGAGGCCGGCCGAGCCCATCTCGCGCCCGAAGCCCGATTCCTTGAAGCCGCCGAACGGCAGCGCGGCGTCGAAGAGGTTGTAGGCGTTCACCCAGACCGTCCCGGCGCGGATGGCCCGCGCCGCCTTGAGCGCCTTGCTGACGTCGCGCGTCCACACCGCCGCGGCCAGCCCATACGTCGTCGCGTTGCCCTGGGCGATGCCCTCCTCGACGGACTTGAACGGGATCACGGAGAGCACTGGGCCGAAGATCTCCTCGCGCGCGATCTTCATCCGGTTGGTCACGCCGTCGAAGATCGTCGGCTCGATGAAGTAGCCCTTGCCGTTGCCGACCGAGGCGCGCCCGCCACCCGCGACCAGTCGTGCGCCTTCCTGCTTTCCCGACTCGATGTAGGAGAGGACGGTGTCCATCTGCTGCTTGGAGACCACCGGGCCCATGCGGGTCGACTTGTCCAGGGGATCACCGACCTTGAGGCCCTTCACGCGCTCGGTGAGCTTCGACATGAACTCGTCGTGAACCTTGTCCTCGAGGAAGAGCCGGGACCCTGCCGCACACACCTCACCCTTGTTGTAGAAGATCCCGGTCATGGCGCCGCGTATCGCCGCTTCCATGTCGGCGTCGGCGAACACGATGTTCGGAGACTTGCCGCCCAGCTCGAGCGAGAGCCGCTTCAGCGTGCCGGCGGCCTCACGCATGATCTGCTTGCCGACCTCGGTCGACCCGGTGAACGCGATCTTGTCGACGCGCGGATCACGGACCATCGCCATGCCGACCTTGCCACCGGGCCCCGTCACCACGTTGACGACGCCCTCGGGCAACCCCGCCTCGGCCACCAGCTCGGCGAACTTCAGCGCCGTCAGCGGTGTCTGCGATGCCGGCTTGAGCACGACCGTGTTGCCGGCGGCGAGCGCCGGCCCGAGCTTCCACGACGACAGCAGGAACGGAAAGTTCCAGGGCACGATGGCGCCGACGACGCCGACGGGCTGGCGCAGCGTGAACGTGAACGCGTTGTCGCGGAGCTGGAGCGTCTCGCCGTGGATCTTCGTCGCCCAGCCGGCGAAATAGCGGAACACCTCGGCGGCGAACGGGATCTCGACCTTGCCGGAGTCGAAGAGCGTCTTCCCCGTGCAGAGACTCTCGAGCTTCGCCATCTCGTCGAGGTTCTGCTGGATCAGGTCGCCCAGCTTCCACACGAGACGGCCGCGCTCGTGGGGGCTCATGCGCGGCCACGGGCCCTCGTCGAAGGCCTTGCGGGCCGCCGCGACCGCCGCGTCGATGTCGCGCTCGTCGCCCTTGGCCACCGGCGCGATCGCCTCTTCGTTGGCGGGATTGATGGGCGCGTAGGTCTCGCCGGTCAGCGGCGCCTGCCACTTGCCGTTGATGAACATCTGTCCGGTCGCCATGATTCGTTCCTCCTACGTTAGCTGCGCCGGCGGCGCGAAGAACCGGTATTCGAGGGGCGTCACGGCTTTGCCGGGGCGCCCTGAGGGCTGGGGGTATGGGGGCCATTTCGGGGCCCCCAATTCAGTGAATCCTGAGGATACGCCCGGTTCGCGACGAGGCGAACCGGCCGCCGTCCACCACCGCGGAGCCGTTGACGATCACGTACGAGATGCCCGTCGGGTAACGGTGCGGATCGGGATAGGTCGACTCGTCCCTCACGGTGGCGGGATTGAACACGGCGATGTCGGCGGCGAAGCCTTCACGAAGCAGGCCACGCCGCTCCAGGCGCAGCCGTGCGGCGGGCATGCCCGTCATCTTGTGAACCGCGGTCTCCAGCGAGAACAGCTTGCGATCGCGGGCGTACTCGCCGAGCACGCGAGGAAAAGTCCCGTAGGTCCGCGGGTGCGGCTTGCCCGGCTTGTCGCCGTCGCCGGCGAACAGCGGGATCGAGTCCGAGCCGATCATGAGGTTCGGGTGGGCGAGGACCTTGGCCACGTTGTCGAGGCTCTGCGAGAAGCTCACCATCCCCACCGTGCACTTCTGCTCCAGCAGCAGGTTCATGAGCGAATCCGCGGGGGCGATGCCCGACTGCCGCGCGATCTCGGCGAGGCTCAGGCCCTCGAGCTCGCGGCGCTTGCAGGAGGCGATGAAGATCTGGTCGAACCCGATGCCGCCCTGGGACACCGTGCCCCAGCGCTCGCCGTCGATGAGGCACTCCTCCACGATGCGGCGGCGCATGCCGCGGTCGGCCAGGCGCTCGAGCAGCTTCGTGATGCCGCCATCGTGGGCCCACGCCGGCATCAGGTTGTCGAGCTTGGTGCTGCCCGCGTTGTAGGGATACACGTCGCCCAGTACGTCCACGCCACGCGCGCGAGCGTCCTCGATCATGCGTAGGGCGGCGTCGATCTTCGGCCAGTTCTCACGCCCCGAGGCCTTCACGTGCGAGACCTCGACGCCCACGCCGCCCTCGTCACCGATGCGAATGGCCTCGGCGATGGAGTCGAGCAGCATCGAGGACTCCCCGCGGATGTGCGAGAAGTAGAGCCCGCCGCGCGCCTTCATCGTCTTGGCCAGGCCGATGAGCTCGGCCGTGTCCGAGTAGGCGCTGGGCGCGTACACGAGGCCGGTCGAAAAGCCGAAGGCGCCGGCGTCGAGCGCCTCGCCGAGCAGACGCCCCATCGCCTTCATGTCGTCGCCGCCCGCCGCCCTGGAGTCGAAGCCCATGGCCGCGATGCGGAGGGCGCCGTGGCCGACGAAGTGGGCGACGTTCACCGCCGGCCGCACCGACGCCAGGGCGTCGAGGTACTGGCCGAAGCTCTGCCAGCGAAGGTCGAGCGAGGCGCCGATGCCGCCCGCCCACCCCTTCACCACATCCTCCTGTCCGGGCGCGAGCGGCGCCTGGGAGAAGGAGCACATGCCGACGACCTCGGTGGTGACGCCCTGGCGCACCTTCGATTCCGCCGACGGGCACGCGAAGTAGAAGAGGTCGGAGTGCGAGTGAGCGTCGATGAAGCCCGGCGTCACGGCCTGCCCGGAGGCGTCGACCACCCGCTCGGCTTCACCGGTGAGATGGGGCGCGATCGCCGCGATGCGATCGCCCTCCACCGCGACGTCGGCGGCGCGTCCGGGCGCGCCGCTTCCGTCGATGACCGTGCCGCCTCGAATCAGCAGCGACCAGGTCACGGTCAGGCCTCGACGATGACCACCGACTTCATCCGGTCGCCCTGCTTGATGCGATCGACGTGCTCCATCCCGCTGGTGACCTTCCCGAACACGGTGTAGTTGCCGTCGAGGTGCGGGGTGGGACCGTACGTGATGTAGAACTGGCTGCCCGCGGAGTCGGGATGCTGGCTGCGCGCCATGGCCAGCGAGCCCCGCACGTGCTTCTGCTTGTTGAACTCGGCCTTGATCGTGTAGCCCGGGCCACCGGTCCCGTTGCCCTTGGGATCGCCGCCCTGCACGACGAAATCGGGCACGACCCGATGGAAGGTCAGGCCGTTGTAAAAGCCCTTCTTCGCCAGCGTGACGAAGTTCTCCACGGTCTTGGGCGCGTCTTCGGGGTAGAAGTCAATGCGGATCTCGTTGCCGTTCTCCAGCGTGATGACCGCTGTCTGCTTCATTTCTGGACCACCTTGATGGATTTGATTCGGTCGCCGACCTTGATCTTGTCCACGACGTCCATGCCCTTGGTGACCCGGCCGAACGCCGTGTACTGATTGTTCAGGAAATGGGCGGGCCCGAGCATGATGTAGATCTGGCTGCCCGCCGAGTCCGGATCCTGGGTGCGGGCCATGCCGAGGACGCCCCGATCGAACGGCCGCTTGTTGAACTCGCCCTTGATCGTGTAGCCCGGGCCGCCGGTGCCCATCCGGGGATCGGTCATTGGCAATGTCTTCGATTGGGGATCGCCGAACTGCACCACGAAGCCCGGCTCCACGCGGTGCACGCGCTGTCCGTCATAGAAGCCCTTGCGCACGAGGTCGAGGAAGTTCTTCACGTGGTTCGGAGCGTCGCCCGGCCAGAACTCCACGGTGACGTCGCCCTTCTCGAAGGCGATGACGGCATTCGGCGCCGGCTTGGCCTTCGAGGCCTGACCGAGCGCGCCGGACGCGGAGAACGCCACGAGCACGAGGGCGACGAACAAAAGACGGCGCATGCGGGGCGACCTCCGCGGGCGTGAGAGTGCCAACATTATACATAGACACGCCGCATACATAGACACGCCGCGCCGGAGATGCGCCTGGGAGGCCCCGTGATAGATTGGATAGATGCACGAGCGCCAGAACATTCGGAACATCGCGATCATCGCCCACGTCGACCACGGCAAGACCACCCTCGTGGACGCCATGCTGTGGCAATCCGGGCTCTTCCGCCAGAACGAGTCGGTCCCCGAGCGGATCATGGACTCGATCGACCTCGAGCGCGAGAAGGGCATCACGATCATGGCCAAGAACACGGCCATCAACTACAAGACCGTCCACATCAACATCGTGGACACGCCCGGCCACGCCGACTTCGGCTCGGAGGTCGAGCGGACGCTGACGCTGGTGGACGGCGTGCTCCTCCTCGTCGATGCGGCCGAGGGGCCCCTACACCCGCTTCGTGCTGAAGAAGGCGCTGGAGGCCGAGCTGCCGCCGATCGTGGTCATCAACAAGATCGATCGCTCGGACGCGCGGCCGGCCGAGGTGCTGGACGAGATCTACGACCTCTTCATCGACCTCGACGCCGCCGCCGACCAGCTCGACTTCCCCGTCCTCTACACCAATGCCCGCCTGGGCACGGCGACGCTCGATCTGAAGCAGTCGGGCGCGTCCCTGGAGCCGCTCTTCGAGACGATCCTGACGACCGTTCCCGCGCCGCGGTTCGATCCAAGCGCGTCGGCCGGCTGATCATCGGGCGCCTCGTCAACGGGCGCGTCCGCCAGGCCGAGCGCGTGGCCGTCGTCCATCGCGACGGGTCCGTCGAGTACGCGAAGGTCACCGTGCTCTACGGCTACGAGGGCCTGAAGCGCATCGAGATCCCGGAGGCGAGCGCGGGCGACCTCGTGGCCATCGCCGGCGTGGACGCGATCGAGATCGGCGAGACGGTGGCCGACGCCGAGAACCCGGTGGCGCTGCCGCTCATCCGCATCGACGAGCCGACCGTCTCCATGCTCTTCTCGGCCAACGTCTCGCCCTTCGCCGGGCGGGAGGGCCGGTTCGTCACCTCCCCCCAGCTCCGCGAGCGGCTGATGAAGGAAAAGCGCATCAACGTCGGCATCCGCGTGGAGGAGACCGACTCGCCCGACACCTTCCGCGTGTCCGGGCGCGGCGAGCTCCAGCTCGCGATCCTCATCGAGATGATGCGGCGCGAAGGCTTCGAGCTCGAGGTCGGAAAGCCCACGATCATCACGCACGAGGAGCACGGTCGGACGCTCGAGCCGATGGAGTACCTCGTGATCGACGTTCCCGAGGAGCACATCGGCGCGGTGACCCAGAAGATCGGTCCTCGACGGGGGGCGATGGCCAAGATGG
>WNFT01007766.1_pt1 | contig 10505 bp, 8 predicted proteins | sample 5400191 | NCBI WGS metagenome assembly WNFT01 (sample SAMN13153359, study PRJNA577476) | soil metagenome | isolation source: 80 cm saprolite under Madrone tree | place: USA:California | collected 2016-06-14 | reverse complement strand
CGGCAACCTCCTGTGCGTGCGCCGGGTCCGAGAACCGGCCCTCGGTCGGAAACGTGTAGTTCTCCAGCCAATCGAGCAGCTGCCGGCCGCCTGAGCCGATGATGTCGGTTTGCGGATAGTGGATGTGTGCATCGACGAACCCGGGCATCAGGATGTTGTCGCCATGTTCGACCACCTGTGCATCCGTTGGCAGGGTGCGCAGCAGCTCCCGCGCTGGCCCGAGCGCCGCGACGCGCCCGTCGTCGGTGACCAGCAGACCATCCTCGAAGAACTCGAAGCTGCCGGGGTCATCGTGCGGGCCGGGATCGGAACGGAAATGGAGGATTGCGCCCCGATGCGCGCACGGCTTCACGGCTATGTCAGTGCGGAGCGCCACGTTCGATCCAGGCGAGCACTTCGGCTCGCTCCTCCTCGGTGATGCCGGTAACGTTTCCCGCCGGCATGGCACGTGTGGCGATCTGCTGACGTATCGGCTCGGTGCGCGCCAGGATGCGCTCGGGTGTGTCAAGCAGCACGCCGTTGGGGGCTGCAGTAAATCCCGATTGCGTCGGTTTGGCCGAGTGACAGCCGGCGCACCGCCGAGCCACGATCGCCTCGATGCGGATGAAGCCCCCAGCGGACGCGGATCCGGTGGCGGCGCCTTCGGGGCCGCCTCCCTTCGGTGGCGGCATCAATGCGAACGCAACGCCGGCCAGCGTCAGCACGCCCAGGGCGGCGGGCAGCGGCGAAGTGCGGCCGTTGCGCTCGTGAGCCTTGTGGCGCGCGACGAAATAAAGGCGCAGCCACACCCCGGCAGCGCAGATGGCGACCAGCACCAGCCAGTTTTGGCGTGCACCGTAGGTCATGGCGTAGTGGGGGCTGATCATCACGAACAGCACCGGCAGCGTGAAGTAGGTGTTGTGCGTGGAGCGCAGCTTGGCGGAGATCGCGTGCGTGGGATCGGGTGCACGATCCTCCCGCTTGGCGCGCACGAGTTCGCGTTGACCCGGAATGATGACGAAAAACACATTTGCCGCCATGATCGTGCCGAGCATCGCGCCGAATTCCATGTAGGCGCCGCGTCCGCTGAACAGGTGGCACAAGCCCCAGGCCGCCAGGGACAGCAGTACGGCGAGCACGGCTCCGAGCGTGCGACCGTCGCGACCGAGCGTCGATCGACACAGACCGTCATAGACCACCCAGCCGCCGGCGAGAAAGGCGACGCTTATGGCGATGGCCGCGGGTTTCGACAGAGCTGCCACCGACCGGTCGATCAGGTACACCTCGGCCTGGCCGTAATAAAGAAGACACAACAGAAAGACGCCGGACAGGAAGGTGGTGTAGGCCTCCCAGTAGAACCAGTGAAGCGAGGACGGCAGGGACGCGGGCGCCAGGCGGTACTTGTGCGCATGGTAGAAACCGCCGCCATGCACCGCCCACAACTCCCCGGCCACGCCCCGGTTGGCGAGCGCCGGATCGACCGGTGGAACGAGGTGATCGTCGAGCCAGATGAAATAGAAGGACGAGCCGATCCAGGCGATGCCCGCCACCAAGTGCAGCCATCGGCCGAGCAGGCTCAGCCAGTCCAGGAAGTAAGCCGTCATGGGAGGGGGGACGAGCAGGCGGCACAGTCGGGTGACGGACAGCCACCCGCACAGGCCGCGGTCGCGGAGGAAGACGCGAGATTCAGGGGGCGTACGTCGACCGAGGCCTCGAGACCCTGCAGCAGTTGCGCGGCCACGCCCACAGCGATTGAGGCGGGCCACTTGCTGGCGACTCCCCCCACCCCGATGGGACAGACCAGTCGGGCAATCGCCTCCGCTGCGGCGCCATCCCGTGCCAACCGCGAGCGGAACCGCGCGCCCTTGCTTTTCGAGCCGATCAGCCCCAGCCAGGCGAAGTCGCTGCGCCCCAGGATCCTGCGGCACAGCGCGTAGTCCAGAGCATGGTCATGGGTCATCACGAGGAAGCGCGCGCCAGCCGGTGCCAGGTGCACGGTGTTGGTTGGCGCCTGTGAGCACAGCGGATGGACGTTGTCCGGCAATGGCTCCGGCAGGAGCTCCGCTCGCGGATCGATCCAGGTGACTTCGAACGGCAACTCGGCCAGGATGCGGATCAACGCCTGTCCGACGTGGCCGGCACCGAACAGCCACAACGCCGCAGCGTCGCTCGCGAGGGGCTCCAACAGGATCGCGTTCTCCTCACTGCTCGCGGAGAATTGCAAGCGACGTTGAGCGCCCGGCTCGAGCGCCTGCAGCGTCGGGCCGCGCAACTGCAAATGCGCACTGCGCCACTCATCTGATCCGTGCTGCAGCAGTCTGCGAACGACGCCTTGCGCGGAGAGCTCGGTCACCAGTGCCGCGGATGTGCGGTCGCACCCCGCGCGTACGACCCGCCGCAGCCGCGGCAGATCGGCAGGCGTGAAGCGTTCCAGCCACAACTGCACCACACCACCACAGCACTGTCCCAACTCCCGACCCAACACGAGCCGGCGAAGGCTGACCGAAGGCGCCGTCCCGGCCACGAGCAGCGACTGAGCGGTCCGCATCGCTTGCCATTCCAGGTTGCCACCGCCGATCGTGCCGTCGACCCCGCTGTGCGAAACCAGCATGCAGGCGCCGGGCTCGCGCGGGGCGGAACCCCGCACTTGCGCGATGAGCACACGAACCACCACCGGCTCGCGACCCTCGAGCAACCGGCAGACCGCGAGAGGCCAGTTGTCGCGCAGCGCCCGAAGCCAGCGACCCTTGGGTTCCCGGCCCGCGTCGTCACTTGCGACCCGCGTGCTCATGCGTGGCTCCTTACACTGTCGATGGCACGCAGCACCGCTTCCGGCGTAGCCGGAGCGGTGAGGTGCGGCAGCGCCCCGACGGGTCCGCAGGCAGCGCAGGCGTCGCGAATGGCATGAAACACCGAGATCGCCAGCATCAACGGCGGCTCGCCCACCGCCTTGGACCGATGAATCGTGTCCTCCCGGTTCGGCGAGCGCTCGAGCAGGGTGACCGTGGAATGTGCAGGCCAGTCGCGCGCGGTGGGGATTTTGTAAGTCGAGGGCGCGTGGGTCTGCAGCTCTCCCTTGGCGTCCCACCATAACTCCTCGCAGGTGAGCCAGCCGACGCCCTGGATGAAGGCACCCTCGATCTGCCCGCGATCGATCGCCGGGTTCAGCGACGCGCCGACATCGTGCAGGATGTCGACTCGCAGCAGACGTGTCTCACCGCTCAGCGTGTCCAGCGCGACTTCCGCAACGGCCGCCCCGTACGCGAAGTAGAAGAACGGCCGGCCGATCAGGGTGGCACGGTCGCAGTGAATCTTCGGAGTCCGGTAGTACCCCGTGGCGGAGAGCGAGATGCGTGCCGCATGGGCATCGCGGACGAAATGACCAAAAGTCATGCTCCGTGCCCCGATATCGACCTGTCCGTCCGCGAAGCGCACCTGGTCGGCACTGACGCCGTGCGTTTCGCAGGCGTGCTCGAGCAGCCGTTGCCGGATCGAGCGGGCGGCTGCCCGCGCCGCCATCCCGTTCAGATCGGAGCTCGACGATGCGGCCGTAGCCGAAGTATTGGGCACCTTACTGGTATCCGTCGTGGTGACGCGGATAGCCGATAGCGGCACGCCGAGCTCGGCGGCGACGACCTGGGCCACCTTGATGTGCAGCCCCTGTCCCATCTCAGTGCCACCGTGGTTCAGCAGCACGGTCCCGTCGGTGTACACCTGCAGCAACGCGCCGGCCTGGTTGTAGTGGGTCGCAGTGAACGAGATGCCGAACTTCACGGGAGTCAGTGCCAGGCCGCGCTTGACAACCGGATTGCGGCGATTCCACTCCGCGATGATTGTGCGGCGGTCGCGATAGCCGCTCTCTCGCTCCATCCGGGCCACAATGTCGTGGATGAGGTTGTCCTCGATGGTCTGGCCGTAGTGCGTCACGTTTCGCTGCGTGACGCCATAGAAGTTCGCGCGACGCACATCGAGCGGATCGAGACCCAGCGTGCGCGCGATGTCATCGAGGACCCGCTCGATGACCATCATCCCCTGAGGGCCCCCGAAACCGCGAAAGGCGGTGTTGGACACGGTGTGCGTCTTACAGCGATGCGAGGTGATCTCGACATGCTGCAGAAAGTAGGCGTTGTCGAGATGATAGACCGCGCGATCGTTCACCGGACCGGACAGATCGGCCGAATAGCCGCAGCGCGAGGCGAGCATGATCGTCAGCGCCAGAATATGCCCTTGCGCGTCGAAGCCGACGTCGTAGTCGGCCAGGAAATCGTGACGCTTGCCCGTCATGATCATGTCGATGTCGCGATCGAGGCGCAGCTTCACCGGGCGGCCGGTCTTCAGTGCCAGAAGCGCCGCGGCGGCGGCGATCAGGCCCGGCTGGCTCTCCTTGCCGCCGAATCCGCCGCCCATGCGACGACACTGAACGGTGACGCTGTGCGCGCGCACGTCCAGGGCATGCGCAACGATGTGTTGTACTTCCGTCGGGTGTTGGGTCGAGCTGTGGATCAGCATCGCCCCATCTTCCTGCGGAATCGCTATGGCGATCTGGCCTTCAAGGTAGAAGTGATCCTGGCCGCCGATGACGACGGTTCCCTGCAGACGGTGCGGAGAGCCGGCCAGCACCGTCCCGGGTGTGCCGCGCACGAGCCGGCGACTCGGAACAACATAACTCTGCGCGGCCAGTGCCGAGCGAATGTCGAGGATCGCGGGAAGCTCGTCGTACCTGATGCGCGCCCGAAGTGCGGCCTTGCGTGCCATTGCATAGGAGGTCGCGGCGACGGCGAATATGGGCTGACCGGCGTACTGCACGAGCCCATCGGCAAAGATCGGGTCATCATGCACGGCGCCGCCGTAGTTGTTCTCACCCGGGATATCCGCAGGAAGCGCCACGGCGACGACTCCGGGAGTCGTGATCACCGCTGCCAGGTCCAGCTCCCGGATCCGGCCATGAGCGATGCGGCTGATGCCAAAGGCGGCGTGCAAGGCGGTCGCCGGCAACGGGATGTCGTCGCAGTAGAGTGCCTTGCCGGTGACGTGCAGATGCGCGCTGTCGTGCGGGTAAGCCTCGCCGACGACGCGGCGGGTTGGCACTGGCGCATCCACATGCTCAGCGCCCATACGTGAATTCCATGTCTGCTGACGGGTCTGTCACCCGCAGTCGGAGCGCGGTGGGGCTATGTTGCAGATAAAAGCGTCGCAACATGCTGCCTGCGGCCCTGAGGCGATAGGCTCGGCTGGCGCGCGAGTCGGTCAGCGGAGTGAAGTCCGCGGCGAGCGCGGCGGTCGCCGAATCGATCGTGACCTCCGACCAGGGCTGTCCGACCAGCGCCCGCTCGGCATGCGGTGCCCGCGCGGGAATCGCGGCCATGCCGCCGTATGCGAGCCGCGCGCTCGTGATCCGTCCGCCGGATACATCTACCGCAAATGCGCCGCAGACCGCCGAGATGTCCTGATCGATGCGCTTCGCGAGCTTATAGCTGGCGAACAGCCGTGCAGCCTTCGGTGGCGGGACGAGAACGCTGACGATGAATTCGCCCGGCGCGAGGTCCTTGTGCTGGTAGCCCAGATACAGACGCTCGAGCGGGATGCGGCGCTGGCGCGCGCCGTGGCGCAGCTCGAGCTCGGCGCCCAATGCAATGAGGGCCGGCATTGAATCGCCGATGGGTGAGCCGTTGGCGATATTTCCGCACAGCGTGCCGGAATTGCATACCGGCGGAGACGCAAATCGCTGGGCCTGCTCGGCGAGCGCCGGATAGTGCTCCAGCAGCGCAGGCCAGGCGACACTCAGCGGCACGCCCGCCCCGATCCGCAGGCCGGCATCGCTGTTTCGGATCTGCAGCAGCTCCCTGACGGCGCCGAGGTAGATGATCGGCGGCAAGTCACGCAGCTGCTTCGTTGCCCACACGCCGACGTCGGTCCCGCCGGCCAGCAGGAGTGAATCCGGCGCCGCCTCCAGCGCGCAGGCCAACTCATCGAGGTCGCGCGGCGCATGGAACCCGGGAAAACGCAGAGCCGAATCGGGCGCCGTGCGCCGCAGGGCGCGCAGTTCGTCTGCGCGGCTGGCGGATTGCGCGTCATTGCGGCTCCAGTGCAGCGGCTCGGGATAGTCCGACATGCGACAGCCGGCGTCGATGATCGGGCGATACCCGGTGCAGCGGCAGAGATTGCCTGAAAGCGCTGCGATCACTTCGTCGCGCGCGGGTGATGCCCGCTGCAGGTACAGCGCAAACAGCGACATCACGAAGCCCGGGGTGCAAAAGCCGCATTGCGAACCGTGACAATCGACCAGCGCGCGCTGCACCGGGTGCAGCCCGCCGTCGGCAGCCTCAAGGCTTTCCACGGTGACCAGTTCCGTGCCGTCAATGGTCGCCAGGAAGCGGATGCAGGAATTGACTGCGCGGTAGTCGACGCTCCGGTCGTCAGCGGACAGTTCGCCCAGTACGACGGTACACGCCCCGCAGTCCCCTTCGGCACAGCCCTCTTTTGTGCCCGTGCGGCCCGCGTGATCGCGCAGGTATTCGAGCACGGTCGTGGAGGGCGGTAGACCCGCCACGCTGACGAGCTCGCCGTCGAGAATGAACCGCACCGGCTGCAGGTCGGTTGCGGAGGCGGCGGTGCTCATGAAATCGGGTCGCGGGCCTGGGCGCCATCAGCTGCCGCGGTAAGTGGAGTAGCTCCACGGCGATACCAACAGCGGGACGTGGTAGTCCTGCCCGGGGTCTGCGACTCCGAATGCAATCACCACCTCATCGATGAAGGGCGGCTCGGGCAATTTGGCTCCCAGCGAGCGAAAATACTCGGCAACGTGGAAGGTCAGCCGGTAGCGGCCGCCGTGCAGCGAGTCTCCGTCTAGCAGGGGTTGCAGACAGCGACCGTGTTCGTTCGTGCGCCGCTCCGCCAACAGACGCGGCGGGCTTGCTCCCAGGTCGTGAAGCTCGATACGCATGCCTGCCGCGGGGGTACCCGCCGCGAGGTCCAGCACATGAGTCGTGAGCTTGCCCATTGTGGTCCGTACGAGACCGCGACTGCCCTGAGACCTGAGGTCTGCAGCATACGCGTCCAGGAGATTGTCTACAATCGTGACATGGATTGTGCACGCTGAGCATCAGGCGGCGCCCAGTCGCGAACGGAATCATGATACGTTGCGCCCCCATGAGCTCGATCGAGTCATTCATCCGCGCAATTCCCAAAGCTGAGTTGCACCTGCATATCGAGGGCACGCTCGAGCCGGAAATGGTGTTCGAGCTGGCGCGCAAGCATCGGCTGTCGCTGCGCTACCCGTCGGTCGAGGTGTTGCGCGAGGCGTACCGCTTCGCCGACTTGCAGTCCTTCCTGGATGTCTACTATGCCGGCGCCGAAGTGCTGCGCGATGAGAGCGACTTCCACGCGCTCACCTCGGCCTATCTGCGCAGGGCACATGCGGACGGCGTCGTGCACGTGGAGATATTTTTCGATCCGCAGACCCACACTGCCCGCGGTGTGCCTTTTGATGCCCTCATCGGTGGTATCGCGAGCGCCCTGGCCGAGGGGGAGCAGTCACTTGGCATAACACACCGTCTCATCCTGTGTTTTCTGCGGCATCTGAGCGCTGAAGATGCCATGCAGACGCTCGAACAGGCTCTGCCTCATGCAGATGCGATTACGGCTTTCGGCCTGGACTCGTCTGAAGTCGGTCACCCGCCCGCCAAATTCGCCTCGGTATTCGCGCGGGCACGCAGCGAAGGCTTTCTGACGGTTGCGCACGCGGGAGAGGAGGGGCCGCCCCACTACATTTCCGAGGCCCTGGACCTTCTGCAGGTGAGACGCATCGATCACGGCGTACGCTGCGAAGAGGATCCTGCCCTCATCGCGCGCCTCGTGCGGGAGCGCGTGCCGCTGACGATGTGCCCACTGTCCAACGTGATGCTTCGGGTCTTCGATCGCATCGAGAATCACAATCTCAAGCGCTTGCTGGACCGCGGCCTCTGCGTGACCGTGAATTCTGACGATCCTGCGTACTTCGGCGGTTATGTCGCAGCGAACTACCTTGCCGTGCACCATGCCCTCGGCCTGTCCAGGGCCGACATCGCGCAACTCGCAAGCAATTCCATCGAGGCTTCCTTTCTGCCGGCGGCCGACAAGGATGCCTGGCTGCAGAAAATCCGCGAGTTCGTCGCGAACTGGTAGCTAATTCTCGAAGAAGCTCTCGCCGACCGGTTTGTGCTCCAGGATCTCCTGGCGCGTCAACCCCTGCAGTTCATGCGGGAACACCAGCCAGCTGTTGGTCGACCGAACGTAATAGTCCGGCTTGAGCGAGCTGCGATTGCGCTCGGGTTTGTAGTAGACCGTCGCTATCCGGATCTTGTCCGCCAGATTGCGCCGGCAGCGGCGCCGGAGCTCGGCGACGACGGCCTCGAGGCTGCGCCCGGAATCGAACACATCGTCGATGATCAGCAGCTCATCCTCAAACGACAAGCGCGAGATCAGGTAATTCAGCGCATGGACCCGCACGACCTTGGATTGCTGATCGATGCCGGTGTAGGACGAGGTCCGGATCGCGATGTGATCAACATGAATGCCGTGATACTCGAGTGCTTCCTGGACCGCGATGCCGATCGGCGCGCCGCCTCGCCAGATGGCGACCAGAAACGTGGGCTTGAACCCGCTGCGGACGATTCGCATGGCCAGCTCGATCGAATCGCGCAGCAGCGATTGGGCGGAGATGAAGACCTTTTCGACAGCTGGTGAGGCGCTCGGCGACGTCACGAATGTCTTCTTGCGCAGACGACCCCGGCATTCTGACACATCCAGCGCTCGCGAACGGATTCCGCTCGATCGGCGAACATTTGAAGTTGCCGTTTTCCGCGAGGGCTTGGGCTCGGTGTAACTCCTTGATAGCACGACGCCTTCGAGGGAATCACGCCGCCCCGCAGACGCCTGGGGTCGACAGGGTCTGGCCGAAGGTGCGATCCGGAGCTGCGCTCGATCCGCGCAGGTGGCTGTTTGCCGCGACGCTCAGGTGCGCGAAGGCCAGCGCAAGCCTCTACGGCCTGGTGCAGAATAAAAACGGCCTCCCGAAATGGAGCGCTTACCGAGAGTCAAACCCGCATGCCCAGAAACATCGAGATCAAGGCAATCTCGCGCCGAGAGCTGCTGCAGATCATGGCGGCGGCCGCGGCGGTCCCGGGTGTCGGTGCGCCGGCGGCGCGCGCTGCGACCGTGCACCGGCCGCGACGGCCCGAGCCCGTGGTTGCGGAGCGGGTGCGGGAACTCTTCACGTCGCTCCCGTGGGGAGCACGCCGGGAAGTTCCTCGACGCGGCCTGCAACGCCGTGCGGTACCGCGAGCATGCCGGGCTGCGGCACATCATGGAGCGTATGGTGAAGGCGTTGATCGCCAGCCAGGAGCCGGATGGGTACCTGGGCACCTATCCCGCGGCGCGCCGCTGGACGGGCTGGGATGTCTGGGTGCACAAGTACAACCTCATCGGCCTGCTCAGTTACTACGAACTGACGGCGGATCCGGCCGTACTGCGAGCTTGTCGCCGGATGGGAGATCTGCTCGCGCGCACCTTCGGCGACGCGCCCGGGCAACGCGACATCATCACTGCCGGCGAGCACATGGGCATGGCGGCGACCAGCGTGCTCGAGCCGATGTGCAGACTCTACCGATTCACCGGGGAGGTGCGGCATCTCGAGTTCTGCCAGTACCTGGTCCGCGCCTACGATCACCCCCACGGGCCTCGCATCGTTTCGAGGCTTCTGGAGAGCGCCAGCGTTGACCGCGTCGCCAACGGCAAGGCGTATGAGATGCTCTCCAACTTCAACGGTCTCGTTGATCTCTATCGCCTTACGGCAGACAGGCTACTGCTGGATGCGGTGCTACGCGCGTGGGATGACATCGTCAGCCAGCAGTTGTACCGCAGCGGGACGCTGAGTGCGGCGGAACACTTCCAGCCCAACGGGCGATTACTGTCGCTGCAGTCTTCCAACGTCGGCGAGATGTGCGTGACCGTCACCTGGCTGCAGCTCAACTGGCGCCTGTTGCGCCTGACGGGTGAGGCGCGCTTCGGTCAGGAGATCGAGCGCACGGTCTATAACCACCTGCTGGCCGCGCAGGACGGGCACAACGGGAACATCTCCTACTACACATCGTGGGTGGGACGTAAGGAATTTACCGACGCGCTGCTGTGCTGCGTGTCGAGCGGCCCGCGTGGAATCTCGCTGATTCCTCAATTGGCGTGGGGTCTGCAGAGGAATGCGCTGCTCGTGAATCTGTACGCCCCGGGCCGCGCCCGCTTCGGGATCAACGGAGTACCGGTCGAGGTGATCTGCGAGACGGCCTTTCCGGCGGATGGCCGGGTCACGCTCACGGTGAACGCAGAGCGCGCGACGCGCTTCGCCGTGCGGCTGCGGGTCCCGGAGTGGGCGAGTGATTTCCAGGTGAAGCTCGGCTCCGGGACGCTCGCGGGAACACGCGGGCAGATGCTTGATGTTTCGCAGACCTGGCCGCGATCCACCACGCTGGATATCCGCATGGATATGCGCACGC
>WNFT01006220.1_pt1 | contig 10505 bp, 5 predicted proteins | sample 5400191 | NCBI WGS metagenome assembly WNFT01 (sample SAMN13153359, study PRJNA577476) | soil metagenome | isolation source: 80 cm saprolite under Madrone tree | place: USA:California | collected 2016-06-14 | reverse complement strand
CCGGTAATGCCTACTTCGTACTCACTGGTGGAAGGATTGACCCGTTGGCTTACGCACTCGCTGGTTATACAGTGCTGATGGCGCTCGTGCAGTTGCGCCTGGTGTCGCTCTACCTCAAACTCAAATTCTCTCCAGGCTTTTGGGCCTTCGCCTTCTCATACGCCACAACCGCCGCCTACGCGCTGCGCTGGATCCACCTTACGCAATTCGCAGGGGCAGCCATGCTGGGCTATGTAGTGCTCGCAGCGATTACCTTATTCATGGGTGCTATCGCGCTCCGTTCACTTGTTGCCCTCTGGCAGGGCAAGTTCCTGCCCGCTCCTGCAGCCCCGTGACTGAGTCTTGGCTCACATCTAGCGGGGGCTTCTGGGTTATGAAATGCCCTCATCTCCCCTCTGCATCCATAGCATCTACATCGACCGTATCTCCGTTATCAGTTTCCGGCCAGTCCTGTACAAGTCTCCTCAGTAGAGCATGCAAAGGTTCGTTAGCCTCGACTACCTTAGCCCAAACGGGATGGCTTGACACAAGCTCCTTGGCTATTCCCAAATCTACCCCGTAAAGACTCCTGACTGCTTTCATCGAGTCCGTAATCGTCAGCCCCTCTGCATGAAGGCTTGCAATCACATGCTCGATAGGTTCATCTTGAGCGACACGTCTCTGCTGTTCCTCAAGTATCTGCTCGAAGCTCTTACTCATGATCCCCTTCTTACTACTCTCATTAAGGCATGGTTCAAATGCACATGACAGTTCCTCATCAACAGAAAGGTCCAGCCCTGTCATCCTGAGCGAAGCGAAGGATCAGCGCAGCGAAGCATCTGGCAGCCGAGCGCGATAGACCCTTCGCTTCGCTCAGGGTGACACAGTGGGACTGTTCAAACTGTCAAGGACTCTTCTTCACCATTGAACCTTGCCTAAACGTGTTTTTGATGAGCAAAGGATAGCAGACATGACGATACAACAACACAGCACTGGAACAACGCTTCCCGCGTGGAATCGCGTAGTCACGCCACATAGCGATATCGTGCAAGGACAGCTTACGATGGACACCTACGCCGTGAACCTGGGCAAAGTCGTTCACGGTGACCCGAGCGTGCAGCCCGTCTATCGCGATCCCCGTGCCTTCTTCCAAGCCACGTACCTCACCACTGAACTACGCCGTATCCTCTCCGATGTGCTGGCGGTGTTGGCTGGTAAGAGCGGTGACCGTGTGCTCCAGCTTCGTACGCCCTTCGGCGGTGGTAAGACACATACCCTGCTCTCGCTCTATCACCTGGCGCGCTCGCGTCACCTGCTCAGCGATATACCTGATCTCAGCAGTCTACCAGACCCTGGACCTGTACGCCTCGCTGTCATCTCTGGCATCGACACCGGAGCAGCCGATACACACACACAACGTCGTCGCACGCTGTGGGGAGAACTGGCGTGGCAGCTCGGCGGGCCAGAGGGCTATGGACTGGTCGCAGAGCAAGACCGTTTAGGCGTTGCTCCTGGAGCAGAAATCCTCTCTCGACTGATTGGAAACACGCCAAATCTTTTGTTGCTCGATGAAGTGCTCACGTATGTCGAGAATGCAATGGCTGTGGTTGTCGGCGAGTCGACATTGGGACGGCAGACCATTGTCTTTCTGCAGAGGCTCACCGAAGTTGTGGCCGGTTCTCCGCAAACAGCCCTGGTCTACTCCCTACAGGCGAGCGAGCAGGAAGCAGGCGGCAACCTGGAACTGCTGGGCATCTTGAGCAAACTCGTGCAACGACTCAACGCGATCCGCGAACCGGTGAGTGGAGATGAAGTACTGCGCGTGGTGCAACGGCGTCTCTTCTCTCAGTTAGGAGATGAGAGAGCACGTCAACAGGTTGCCGGTGCATATGCTGATGGCTATCGAGGCTTTTTACTAGCAGGTGGCACTTCCGCACAAGTAGCACAACAGCAGGCAGAACAACTGCGCGGGCGTATCCTATTGAGTTATCCCTTTCATCCTGCGCTGCTCGACTTGATGCGTGAACGTTGGAGCGCACTGCCGAGCTACCAGCGGACACGCGGCGCATTACAGTTTTTAGCCAGCGTCATCCATGCGCTCTGGGCAGGGAATGTGCAAACGCAGCCATTGCTGGGACCCGGTGACGTGCCTTTGCACGATGGGCAGGTGCGTACCACTTTTCTGGCGCAGGTGGGCGAGTCAACACAATATGACGCTGTGATACAGAGGGATTTGCTCGGCCCGCAAGCAGGAGCGCAGATCGTCGATGCACTGATGGTCCAGGAAAGTCCACAATTGCAAGCATACTTCCCTGGCACGCGTATTGCCACGGCAGCACTGCTCTATAGCTTTGGCGGCAGCAACCAGCTTGAATGCGGCGTCTATGAGAACGAACTCTTAAGCGCATGCCTTGCCCCTGGTCTTAACCGTAACATCTTGCAGACGGCCCTGCACGATCTCAATGAACGCTTGCTCTACCTGCACCGGCGCGAACTGCGCTATCGCTTTGAAACACAGCCGAACCTGAACAAAATGATTATCGATGAAAATCAGCGTCGCACAGGCGAGGAGATCGAGGAACGCTTGCGCCTCGAATGTAGCAAGGCCATCGGCGATGAGCGTGAAGCGGTGGTGTGGCCTAACGACACTCATATAGTTCGAGACCGCTTGCCGGAGTTCCAGATCGTCTACCTCTCACCTGCCTGGCTGGATGCCCACTCTGATCCTGAGAGACGAGAACAGGGCATGAAGCAGTACGTCGAGCAGTGCGGCAATGGACCGCGTCGCTACCACAATGGCCTGGCGTTAGCCGTTCCCGACCGTCGCATGGTCGAGGCCACCCGCAATGCAGTTCGCCTGATTGTTACCCTGGAATTATTGCAAAGCCAGAGCAAGCAGCGACAACTGACGCCACAACAAGACGCCGAGCTTGCGGAACGCAAACGCAACGCTGAGAACGAGCTACGAGGAGGCATTTCACAGCTCTATCCTGTGGTGTACACGCCTCAAAACAGCGAACAGGTCGGGCAAACCTACGTATTTGATGCACTGACAGTCCAGAGTTATAGCCAGGCTCCCCAGATACACACACGTATCAAGGAAGCACTGCGCAACCGTGTCGTGTGGGATAGTGTACAACCCAGTAAGTTGGCAAGCTTGACACGCTTAAACGAACAACAGCCTATAGAACGGCAGTATTACCCTGTCACGGCCCTCGTGTCTTGTTTCTTCAGCTACTATACCTTTGCGCATATCTGGGATGAGAAAGTGGTACGCCAGGCAATCATCGTGGGTGTCAAGAATCGTACCTTCGCCTATGTTGCCAATGCCCACATGGACAACCAGGAAAATCTTGTGCTGGGCGGGCCAGCATCCACGACCGTGTACTATGGCAGGGATATACGCGCCAACGAACTGGATATGGGCGAGAGTGCGTTTATCCTCTCGGCTGCCTATGCGCAACAGTTGTTGACACCGCCTGTTCCAGCCAGGGTTGAGCCGGTAGTCGAAATACCAGTTACTACGAATGATGTGCAGCCAGACCAACAGCCTCCGCATAGGTATAGTGGAGATGCAGGCAGAGCAGTGGTGCATGACTCACCGTTGCAAACGACACAGGTGCCGACTGCTGCAAAGCCGGTAACTCCTGGCCGAGGAGGTCAGCATTACCGCCTGAGGATGAAGATCAAGCCCGACGATTTCTATGAGGTGTCGAAAGCGCTGGAGCGGCTCAATGATCAAGCGGCGACCATGGATACAACGGTAACGGTGATTGCAACGGCGAAAGCTGGTCAGCTCTTCAATGCGAATACGATGCATAACCTGGTGGTCGAGCCAATGGTGGAGGCGAGTAATGTGGTTGTCCTGGAGGAGCAGGTGGAGGAGTAGCAGTGTCACCAGTTACCCGGCCAGCTTGCTGGAGACGTAGTAGGTGCGCAAATCTACCTTCACGCAGCCCTGATGGTTCAGGAGGCGGGAGACCCAAAAGTACAAAAGTACTCTGGCGTTGACAGTAGAATCGATGTAGTGTTATATATGGCCTAACAGATCTTAAAGAGCTTCTTTTCCTAGAAAATAAAAAAGCGATATGAAGATAAAAAAGATGTAAAAAAGGGTCGTTCAGAAACCGATCGGAGCAGGTGAGAAAAGACAAGGCCTTCCTCTTAACTGGCTTGCGAAGTTGATTGAGAACTTAGCGTTGTAAATTTCGTTGACGGTCCTAGCAGGCCGTAAGGCCACTTCACATCTACTCAGTCGATTTGACGAGGAGCAAGAGATGTGACAGCAATGATCTGGATATGTCTAGCAACCGCACACGTACCCCTTACTTACATTTAAAAGGAGGGCGAAATTGCTTCTTTATGAGCTGATATCGAATTTGCTTCTTTATGAGTTGACGGTCTTAGCAATTTTTTTTATCTACTTTACCCTTTTTACAGTTTGGATGGTGAAAAGAAGAACTGTAATACGGCGCCCCTCCGAGATGTTCTGGTTCATGATATGCTATTTTCGCCTCCTCATACTTCTACCTCTACGATTAGTAACACGTTACCGGCATAAGAACGTCTCTGTTTGGGTCGCCATCTGCGAAATAGCGCTTGCGTCCGTATCACGCAAGCGTCTTCCTGCTTCGTGGGCCTTTGTGCAAGCGAGATTAGGTGATGTACTTTTAATTGCACCTGAGAAAAATCTCCAGAAGGATCAAAACGCACAGATAGTACGTGCAATCTCTTGCTATAACGCTGCCTTAGAGGAATACAGCAGCGACGCGGATGCAATCAGATGGGCAGGGGTACAGCTAAATAAGGGTATGGCCCTGATAAATTTGCCGGAAATCCAGGAGGGCACGAACCGAGAGGAGACCTTGCAGGAAGCCATCGCTTGTTTTGACAGCGCTCTACTGAAATACCGTCAGAAGGCATCTCCGAAGGATGAGACAAAGATTCTGGTTATTGAGATCCAAAAAATCCACGCCTTATGGCTTTTGTCAAATCTTCAGGAAGGCACGGAGCAAGAGAAGGGATTGCAAGATGCCAGTACTTGTTTTGACAACGACTTTTTTGAGAGGTGCCTCAAGGGTGCCCCGGAATTCTGGGCAATAGTACAGTTTTTTAGAGGGGGAATCCTCTCGGATCTGGCGAAACATCAGAAAGGCACGGTACGGGAGGAGACATTGCTGTTAGCCATGGATTGCTACGACAAGGCGCTGCTGGAATACCGCCACAAGGCAGCTCCGAATGAATGGGTATGGGCAGCGGTGCAGTTTCTTAAGGGTAATACCCTACTAGCGCTATCGGAAAGCCAGAAAGATGACACACGAAAGAATAGCTTGCTGGAAGCCGTCGCTTGTTACGGCAGCGCTTCGTCGGGGTGGCGTCACCAGGTGGATCCGAAGGCATGGGCATCGATACAGTTCAAGATAGGGGCTGCCCATGATGATCTGGCGACACTACAAGAAGGCACAGAGCGAGAGGAGACGCTACGTAAAGTCATTGTTTACTACGACAATGCCCTGCAGGAGTGGCGTCACGAGGTAGCTCTAGATGTCTGGGCATGGATACAAAAATATAAGGGAGCTGCCTGGCAGCGCCTGGCGTCACTACAAGAGGGTGCGGAACGGACAGAGATGCTTCAGGCAGCCATCACTTGCTACGAGGCTGCACTCACCGTGTATAAGAGAGAGGTTCTGCCGGGAGAACATTTTCGTATCGCACAGTCAGCAGGAATGCTGCTATTCGAGGAAGGTGAGTGGGAGAAGGCAGCGAATATCCTCACTTCAGCGCTTGACACACTTGATGATCTTTTCGCGCTCGAAGTTACTGTCCTCGGTAGACAGGCTACTCTCACAGAGGGGAAAGAACTCATTTCGCACCTGGCTTATGCGTACACACGCATAGGCCAGATCGATACTGCCGCGAAAGTCCTTGAACGCGGGCGCGCACGGATTACAGGTGAAGCCATTGCCCGCCAGGAAGCGCAGATCATTCAAGTAGAACAGCTAGATCCAGACTTGCTGGTAGAGTTTCGCAGGTTGAGCAACCAGTTGTTCACTGCCTCACGCCTTAGTAGCACACGCGGCGAGCCTTCTGCATTGATGGCTGTTACGGGTGCCAATAAAGGTTTAGACCCAGCGCAAAAGACGGCCAATTGGGTAACCGTGGAGCAAGAAAGTACGTTGATGGATGTATTGAAAACTCAACGTGCCAGTTACGAAGAAGCACGGAAAGCTCGTGAAAATTACGATATGCTCGTTGCGCGCATCCGTGAGTCGATACCAGATTTCCTTCGCCAGGATGATGTACTCAAATTGGCCGCTGATATCCTGACACCGAATGAACGACTGGCTTACATTGCCAGTAGTAAGGCTGGTGCAGTTGCCATACTGGTAGGCAATTCGGCTCACAACACGGGTAGATCCCTTACTAAGGACTGTTGGGATGAGCAGTTAACAAGCGCACAGGTAAGCGCACAGGTGACTCAGTTGCTGGCCGCACAAGTTGATGAAGTTGATGATGATGATGAAAGGCTACAACAAGCGCTCAACATCTGTATGCAGCAGTTGGGCGTGTCTAATGGTGTGCTAACTCAAGTAGCGGGATACTGCCGGGCAGAGAATATACGGCACCTGGTCATTGTACCTTGCGGCCTCCTGGGCTTATTGCCACTCCATGCCGCATTGGTACCTGCTGCTACCACAAATGGAGAGACCGAGCCCCTCCTGGATGTAGTACGAGTAAGCTATGCACCGAGTGCCCGCACCTGGGCTATTTCTCGACGACGGACATTTTCGCGCGCTATTGAAATTCCCCATGCGCTCATAGTGGGGAATCCACAGCCGCAAGACTCCGACGTGAAGAAATTACCAGGAGCAAGCGACGAGGCATGGGCTATTAATGAACTGATTACTCAGAGAGCCAATGGAAAAGCCTCTTTATTTCTTGAAGAGGAAGCAACTCTGCCCGCAGTGATGGAAACATTGAAAACAGGCGAGTCGACCTTGACCCATATTCATTTTGCTTGTCATGGAAAGGCTGAACTTACCGATCCTGATAACTCTGGCCTGTTACTTGCCTTTGGTGCTCGCTTGAAGATGCATAGTCTGATCAAGCCTGAGATCATGCACTTTGAGCAACTTCGTTTAGCATCGCTTTCAGCATGTCAGACCGCTGCGTTAGATATAGAACTTCCTGACGAAGTGATAGGGTTGCCTGCAGCCTGGCTACAAGCGGGTGCAAAGGGAGTACTGGCAAGTTTCTGGCTCATAAATGATAATATAACCAGGGCGTTCATGACCAGGTTCTACGAGCTACACTTACATGATCAACTAGAACCGGTAGAGGCGCTCTGGTTGGCCCAGCGTTGGTTACGTGGGATGCCTACATGGAGAGCAGACTACCAATCAGCGGATGCAATGCATACAGCCAAAGGACCTGAAGCGGGCGAGTTGGTACATGAGTTGGAGGTGATCCATGGCGAGTCGGGTCCGCAGGATAGTGCAACGAAGATGAGAAAAGGGCAAGGTTTTTGGGAGGACGCAAGTCACTGGGCAGCGTTTGTAATCTATGGAGCGTAAACACAAATCGGTTGGAGGATGAAATGGAGAATGAATGGCCCCCTGCAAATGTACCTGCGAAGAATAGTGATGAAGGCGGCGCGCCTCTCGACAACAAGAAATCTAGCGATCGGCGCGGTTTTAGAGAGGCTAATAAGGTACGTTGCCCACAATGCAACAGCTCCTGGATAAATCCTTGTAAGACAAGTGATGGACAAGATGCTCTTTGCTGTCAGGGGCACAATGGCTACATACATTGTCCAAATTGTAATAGCCTTCATATGGAGGAAGTTTATATTACTGAGCAAGAGCGGAAAGCTCTTCTATGCAAAGAATGTAATATAGCCTGGGCCAGAAAATAAGCCAGGGCTCATTTGAATATGAAGCTTGACAGCTTATCAGGAGGGTGGAACATGAAAAAAATATACATTCCACTAATCCGATGAACGTTAGAGATCGTGTTACTTTTCAGCCAACTAAAGAACAACGTGTCAATAACCAACGCCAGGTCATAGCGAGATTTTTGCAGAGAAACAGGTATTATTTGACATACCTGGGTCTTCTCTTACTCACCTGCCTGGGTCTATTTATACAGAACCTGCGCTTCCTTCGAAGTGCCCATAAAAAATCGATGGACGTCACAGGTCAAGGCCCTCGTCAAGAAGGTATGGATGCGGTATCCACTAAGGCTGCTAGTAGCAACATGCTTCAAGCAAGTAACCGTATTACTGACGCAGGTTCGCAATCATCACCGGTGAGAGTTCTACAACCGCCGCAGCATACCTCTGATGAAAAACCATTGCTTGACAATATCAAGCGTTTTCTACGCATTGAGAAACCATACCCAATCGCAGTGAGTGGCATTGCGTGCTATATCCTTTGGAAGCGCGAACGCTTACCGTCAGGAAGGGGTTATACGTTTCCCAAAGGCTTCCAGAGCAGGAGCATCCCTTTGGGCGCCTGGGCGGCCATCCATATTTTCCAGCTCCCGCTACCTGATAGTCAGAACGCACCCTGGCTGGAAGATCAAGATGCAATGGACGTAATCGAGAAACTCCTCGAGCTTTTGAAAGTTATAACAGCTACGGAGTCTTCCAGGCCCGCTTACATAATCTTTCATGTTCAAGCGGTCCGCACACAGCAGCCGCTTCTCTACCGGTTCTATAGCGAGAAAAGGAAAAATGCTAACGATCGGTATGCTCTTGATGTACAAGAGGAATTTGTGGAGCGTCTACAGACTCTGATTGGTGCTAACTTAAAGAGTGTGAACAACGATTGGGTACCAAACGGTTTTGAACACTATGATCGAAACTCGCAGCGGCGTGGTTGGCTTACAATTGCTCCTGCATGGGCATTGATTGCTGGACTGGATGCAGAGGAAGCACAGGTCTTAGCTGACCTGATCCAGCCACGAAATGCTTCGAGTGAATATGGGGGAATACTGTCCAGGTGTTACGAGGAAGTACTCCAGCGTGTTGCTCAGTGGAATGGTACACAGGATATCTTTGAGGCTGTGAACCAGCTAAAGGAAGTGGTAGAGGGCAGTAAGAAATCTACCGACGGGCAGGTCTGGCTCAACTTTGCTTTGGCGTCAATCGGTGTCTTGCTTGCACTCTCCACCATCGTCCAGGTTGGTGCCGGTTTGATCGTGCCACTGGTTCTGTTTGCAGGTGCATCTATGCTACACGCGGGTTATGCAAGCACTGGCCAACGTTCTTTTCAGATACTGGGACTACTCCTTTTCACTGCTGCTGTAATTGCATCCATTGCACTTTTTGCACCTCTATCGATTTCCCTTCTCCACCCGAAATGAGTATTGTTTCCTGGTGATTACCTTGTGTTGGCTTGTGCTGGCTTAGCGGGACATCCGTTCATACAGTGGATGACTTTGCCCTCGATTTCTTCATTTTTCTCGGAGCCTTCCTGTACTGGCTACTTAGCATGTCTGTTCTAAAAAATGAGAAGAGAGTGGCTTTTTTTCGATTGTTCTTGTCTACAACTTTCTGAAGGTTTATGCGTCCATTTTCAACTTTCTGTAATGATATGAGTCCAATTCGTCAAAAAGCTCTTCTTTAAGCTTTCAGATTTTGAGCGTGTGTTAAGGCCTCTTAAGCCTCCTGACAAAATTTACACCCCTAAGCCTCAATGACAGAGAGCGGCAGACCAACAAGCACATTCGTTGGAGGAAAAAGGGGGAGGCGGTATGAAGATACAAAAGATAGAAAAAGTGATCGTTCAGAAACCGTTCCGGGCAGGTGAGAAAAGACCATGCCTTTCTCTCACCTGCCTGGCTTCGCTGATTGATAAACTTAGATGCTATAATGTCCCTCTAAGAAATAAAAATGAGAGGACATTGGTCGCATCCAGCATGACACAAGCCGTTTCGCCAAAAGAGATGAGCCGTCGGGAGTTTCTCACGCTCTGTGGCATTGGGGCAGTAGCAGGTCTACTAGCTGCCTGCGGCACTGAAACGCCAGGCCCCACTCCCTCTCCTACCAGGCAGCCGTCGCCCACCGCTGCCGACTGGTCGGCGCTTGCTCGAGCGTTGCAGGGAACGCTTGTTCGGCCGGGCAGCCCACACTATCCAACTGCACGCCAGCTCTTTAGCACACGCTTCGATACCATCCTCCCGGCGGCGATTGCCTATTGCGCCTCACCCACGGACGTCCAGACCTGCCTCGCCTTCGTGCGCCGATTCGGCATTCCGCTCGCGCCTCGCTCCGGCGGTCACTCCTACGCCGGGTATTCGACGACTTCCGGCCTGGTACTCGATATCACTCGGATGAATGCCGTGAGCGTGAACGCGAGTACCGGGGTCGCTACGATAGGAGCAGGGGCACGGCTTATTGATGTCTACGCTGCGCTCGCACAGCATGGCCTTGTGCTGCCAGCTGGCTCCTGTGCGACCGTGGGCGTTGCTGGTCTGACCATGGGAGGTGGCGTCGGTGTCCTCGGCCGTAAGTTCGGCCTGAC
>WNFT01018236.1_pt1 | contig 10506 bp, 10 predicted proteins | sample 5400191 | NCBI WGS metagenome assembly WNFT01 (sample SAMN13153359, study PRJNA577476) | soil metagenome | isolation source: 80 cm saprolite under Madrone tree | place: USA:California | collected 2016-06-14 | reverse complement strand
AGATGGCCGGGATGTGCAACTCTCCGCACCTCAGTTTCTGGTGCAACAGGTCTTATTACTCCATCCGTTGACAGCGCCGATTTGGATCGCCGGGGTCATCGGTCTTTTGCTTTCGCGGCGCTTGAAAGACTTTCGATTGTTCGGATGGAGTTATCTGATTTCGTTGGCTGCGTTCATTGTGCTTAAAGGAAAGAATTACTACCTGGCGCCGATCTATCCCGTGCTTTTCGCGGCGGGCGCCGTGGTAATTGAGTCCGGAGTTGAGCGCACGCGGCAAGCCTGGCTAAAGCCGGCGATGATTGTGGTGCTGCTCGCGGGCGGCGCATGGTTCGCGCCGCTGGTGGTGCCCGTTTTTTCAATCGATCATTTCATTTCGTATATGAACTACCTGCCGTTCAAGCCTCCCCGCAGTGAGCACAGTCACGAGCATGCCGTGCTGCCGCAGCATTACGGGGATCAGTTTGGCTGGGAAGAGTTGGCCGCAATGACAGCCCAGGCGTGGGCGCGTGTCGCGCCCGAGCACCGAGGTGACTGCGCGATCTTTGGACAGAACTATGGCCAGGCCGGAGCGATTGATTTCTTCGGTCCGCGTTACGGTTTGCCAATGGCGATAAGTGGTCATCAAACTTATTATCTGTGGGGACCGCGAAATTATTCGGGCAACTGCATGATTGTGCTCGATGACAAAAAAGAGAGGCTGACTGAACTGTTCGAGCAAGTTGAATATGTGGGCACGTCGGACAATCAATACGCACTCGAGCGGAACATTTCGGTTTACCTTTGCCGGGGAGCAAGATTTGGATCGCTGCGGACACTCTGGCCGCAAATTAAGAAATGGCGTTAGCTCGAGGCAAGACAATCGAAGTCTACAGGGAGATGTCAGCCACCCGCGAGAGGAACCCCGCCGAATACCGGGACATCATTATGGGGTTTCGGGTAGCCAGGGATCTCCTCAAGTGAAGCGGGAAACAAATCAACGAGAGTTACGCCAATGAGACAAATAAGAATCCGGCAACTGTTAGCATTGCTCATCCTTGCCGTGAGCGCCGCGGGACAGGGTACAACCGGCGCTGCCCCGCAGGACAGCCTCTATGAGAATCCCGGCAAGCTCGTTTCCGCGAACGGCACTCGCTTAAATCTCTACTGCATGGGAAGCGGCTCGCCCACGGTCGTGTGCGAATCGGGTTGGGAAGACTGGGCGCCCGCCTGGGCGATCGTGCAGCCTCGGATTGCGAAGTGGACGCGCGCATGCAGCTATGATCGCGCCGGCACCGGGTTCAGCGACCCCGGTCCCATGCCGCGCACTAGCGTACGGATCGCCGATGAGCTGCACAGTGCGCTGCACAACGCTGGTGTAAAGGGCCGGTACATTTTGGTTGGTCATGCCTTCGGTGGCGACGTCGTGCGCACCTTTGCTGATCGGTACATGCGCGAGGTTGCGGGGCTGGTGTTGGTTGACGCCGATTCCAACGACGTTGGACCGAAGGCGATGCAGGAAGAAGCACATCGAGGATTTGGCCGTGTTCTTTCTCGATTGCGCGATTGTCGTAACGCGGTTGCCGAACACAAGCCGTTGCCCGCGCTACCGTCACGTCCTGGCCAGCCGCAACGAACCTGTTCTCAGCAGTTTTTTCGGGGCTTGCCGGAGACGGCGTGGTCTCCAGAATTGAACGCCAAGCTCTTGGAGATCGCGCAAACCAAGGTCGCTATGTATGACGCCTATCTTTCGGAAATGGAGCAGGCAGGGTCTGACGAAGCCTATCTGCAACAACGCCGCCGCTCATTCGGCTCCCGCCCCATCCGCGTGCTTACGTCCGGAAATCATGGAGTAAGTCATCTGGAAAGAAAGCCTCCGGACACACCGGAGCACCTGAAGTATGAGCAGGAGACCACGCTGGCCCAGGCGCGCTGGCTCGGACTGTCGTCGAACGCTAAACAGATCTTCGCCCGCAACAGCTCGGAATATATCCAGTTCGACGAGCCGGAGACTGTGATCAACGCCATCCGCGAAGTGTATGACCAGAGCAATGGCAGAAAGACCTGGCAAGGCAACACGCGGAAAAAGCATTGGCGCTCCTGATTCTCATGCGGCACCGGCATCGTCGTGGTCTCTCGTAGTCAGGATGGCCAAGTGATCAGCAGCGAAGGGATGTTCGCGGATAAACTGAACGATTATTGCTTCATCGGTTTCCCGAAATACATTATGAATGAACATTTTCGTCGCGTGGCGTTGATGCTGGTCTCTGCGCTCTTTCGATCTGAGCGATATAGCAACCAACGGATGCTGTCCGAGCATGAAGGTATTTGATCTGCTGGTTTTCGAATGCCTTTTCGATGACTTCTTCAACTGAACGTTGGCCTACCAACTCTCCGTCTATCATCATGCCGTCCGACGCATAGCATCTGAGTGTAATCGGTTGGCGACTTCTTAATTCGAGCGGAAACGCATCATAGTCCGTGTATGGTTGGCACTCTCTCTCGTGAATGTAAATCGGTCCTATCTCGTTGTACTGATGATCACATTGGTTCGGCGCATACGAGAAGAGAAGGCGTCCTTCGCCGGGCACAAATACACTAAGACAACTCCGACACGGCCCGGTATCGTTCTCGGTGGCAACTGAGATTGATAACTTGTGCCCAAAGTCGTCAATTCTGGTTTCTCTAAGGCGGCGCGTTACCTCGTCCGGAATTGGAAATACTTTGAATGTGGACATTGTTTCTCCCCCCCCCACTTTAGCTTGCGGCTGAAATCAATCGTAAGGGGTCGGCGCCACTCGAATCTATCCGATTCTTGCGTTCAAATTGTTCTCGGCTTTTCTTCGGCGTCGCAACCTGCTGTTCTTCGGCATTATTCATTCTTCTTCGTGAAGTACTGCAACACGCTGTTAACTTATGGTCTCAGTTTTCCCAAAAGGATCTTTGTTGACGGATGAATTTCCTTTTAGAAAGGATTTATATATGCAGGCAGGCCGACGCCTGGCCAGAATGTCTGACGATTGTCGTTTAATCCCTGGAGCCGTCGCATATCGATCCAAACTATTCCGGATTCCGACTTTGGACGGTAGTTAATTGTAAATAGAACAACCCCAAGTCAAAGGAGTCAAAACGTCATGAGATCGAGGAGTCTCTTATCATCTCTGTTTGTTTGCGCATTAATCTTGCTGGCGACGATCGTTTATGCGGGAGATCTGCCTGAGGTCGGTACCGCCGCCCCCGACTTTCAACTCACAACCAACGAAGGCAATCAGGCCAGCCTGAAGGATTATCGAGGGAAGTGGGTGGTGCTCTACTTCTACCCGAAGGACTTTACTTCAGGCTGCACACTCGAAGCGCATAACTTCCAGAGAGACCTGGCGAAGTACTCGGCTATGAATGCCGTCATTCTGGGAGTGAGCGTTGACACGGCCGAATCGCACAAGAGTTTCTGTGCGAAAGAAGGACTGAACTTCAAGCTGCTTTCGGACACGGACGCCAAAGTATCTGCGGCTTATGGATCCGTGATGGAATACAACGGCGCGAAGTTGTCCGCGCGCAACACTTTCGTAATCGACACGGCCGGCAATGTCGCTAAAGTCTTCGCCGGCGTCAAACCGAGCGGGCACAGCGAAGAGGTCTTGACCGCCCTGGCCGGTCTACAGCGGCATTGATGGTGAACTTCGGGACCTTAGCGAATCAAAGCGTATATTAAATGAACCCACCTTTCAATTTCGGGTTGAAGTTCTTCTTACGCTTGGTTTTTGTTGCGGCGTTATTTCTCCCATATCTTTCACTCGCTGCTCACACCTCCGCACGGGCGCTAACGACCGTCGATGAGTCCGTTCCAAACGCTTCAAGCAAAACCAAGTCGAGTCGGTCAATAGTCTTACCGCCGGAGAAATCGTCACCCGTAAAAATCCCACGCTTCGATCAGCCACCCGTGATTGACGGTAAGCTCGACGAGGAAGTTTGGAAGCAGGCCGTAAAGCTGAAGGACTTCTATCAAACTTCTCCGGGGGACAACATCGGGCCTTCCCAAGCGACCGAAGTCTTTCTCGGTTACGACTCAAAATTCCTTTACGTGGCCTTCCATGCTGCTCGATACTTTTAACGACCATCGCAAGGCCTATGAGCTTGATTTTAATCCGTTAGGAATACAGGAAGACGGCCTCTGGCAGGATCCGATATTCAACGAGGACTTCAATCCTGATTTCGTGATGGAATCCAAGGGGACGCTGACGCCGGACGGATACACGGTCGAAATCGCGATCCCTTTCAAATCCCTGCGCTACGAAGCGGGCAGAACCCGGCTTTGGGGCGTGCACTTTTACCGCCGCATCAAACGCATCAATAACGAGTTCGACAGTTGGATGCCAATCGATCGGTCCGACTCCGGCTGGATGTCGCAGGAGGGGCACATTTCAGGCCTCGAAGGAATATCAACGGAACGAACGTTAGAATTGATTCCGAGTCTCACAGTCTCGGAAACAGGAAAACGAAAAGGCACGCTGGGTCCCGCACAGATCAATTCAGGCTTGCTCGATCCCGGCAAGTTCGTCAACGAGCCGGTCAAACTCGATCCCGGTCTGACGGGCAAATACGGTATCACTCCCAACGTCACACTCGACTTTGCTTTGAATCCTGACTTCGCGCAGGTAGAATCCGATCAGTTGGTGGTCACGGCCAATCAGCGTTTTCCGATCTTCTTCCCGAGAAGCGCGCTTTCTTCCTCGAAGGCACCGATATATTCAGCACACCAGTGAGCGCCGTTAATACGAGATCGATTATCGATCCTGACGTAGCTGTCAAACTGTCCGGCAAGCAAGGCCGCAACGCTTTCGGGTTGCTTGTCGCCAGCGATAACGGCCCCGGCAATCTCAGTGAGAACGATCGTGCGTTCATCAATGAAAGCCCTTCGTTCATTCTCGGCAAGACCAATCCGAGCGCGAGTGAAATCGCCAGCGTCCGATTCAGGCAAGCACAACTGTTGCACTTGCTCGATAAGAATTCGCTTGTCGGCATCGTCCGTTTGAAGCGCGACGTTGCGACCGGGCAATCGTATGTTGGGTTTCTTGGCACCAGCTACAACTTTGCCGGCACGAATAGTCAGTTGGCAGGCATCGATGGATTGTTCTCTCTCAACCGGCAAACAACATTTAGCTGGCAAGTGCTCGGCTCAACATCGGTGAACGATTTCTTTTTCGCGGACACGGGAAAGACTTTGCATCGCCGCGAAAACGGATTTGGTTACGCATTTGACTATAACAAGAACGGCCGTCACCTCACATACGATCTGTCAGGTATCGGGCGCACACAGTTCTTTCGAACCGCCGTGGGATTCCAAACCCGAGTCAACTACAACCGTGAAGGTTTATTCGTGCAGTACACGACTGAGCCCAAACCCAAAGCTAAGATTATTTCTTTTCAAATCTACGACAATCCTTCCGTGCTCTATGACTGGCAAGGCCGAATGCGCCTGTCGAACAACGAGGTGCAGGCGCTGGTCAATCTTAAGCGACAGGCCAGGTAGGAATAGGTCTCGATAACGGATACGAGAGACTCTTGGAAGAAGAGTTCGGCACCAAGCGCCAAGCAGGCATCAATTGTGTCGTCACCAACAACTGCACATTCGCCGGCGCGAGCAGCGCGCGGTCAACTTACAACCGCAGAATTTATGCGTTCGGCTCAGTAACACCGAACAAGCTATTGAGAGTCTTTTTCGTCGCGAGGTTCCAGCGAAATGCTTTCGATTTTGATTTCGGCGCTGGTCCTCGTTATCCGCGCGTGAGTCCAACCGCGTTGGCTGCATCGCGGGCCGTGGAAGCTGGTTTATGCAACGCTCCTTCTCCTGCCGCCGTTTGTAATGCGCCGCTTGATCCCGGACCCGGCCGAGTCTTCAGCATGAACACAAACATTAATTATCAGCCTTCGACGCCGCTCAACTTCAACCTGGACTTTACCAAGCAGCGGCTAAGACGAAACGACACCGGGCTCGTAGCGTTTGACGAGAACCTTGTGACGTTCAAGACGACCTATCAGTTTACGCGCTTTGTCTTTGTGCGCGGTCGAATTGATTTCGATTCGCTGGCATCAAACGCGAAAGGGCAATTCTTATTTGGATGGACGCCGAATCCCGGCACAGCGTTTTACGTTGGTTACAACGATGACATCAACCGGCGCGGATTTAATCCGTTCACCGGACAGCTTGAACCGGGATTGCACCGTCACGGTCGCACGTTCTTTATCAAGATGTCGTATCTGTTTCGCCGCAGCTTTGGAGGATAGCAACAGGAATCGGAGCAGAAGCAATGATAACGACCCATTTTCCTACGAAAAGATGGATGGAGCGAATGCTCGTCATATTCTTAGCGATAAATGGATTTCGCATCGCGTGGGCCGGCACTCGGGAAATAAGTATCGCAAGGTTTTCGACCCGCATGGTATTCGCAAAATATTAGCTTAATAAAACAAAGGTAATGGTTAAGAGCAACTCACTCAGAAGGGAGAAGAAAAGGTGAAAGTAGTCATCCGCAAGCTGACTTCAACCGTAGCGACCTGGCATACTTGTGATTTCTATTGCCGACTCATTCTCTTCTGCGCGGCTTTTGCTTTGCAGACCGATTCAGAATTGCTGCCTTGGCCCGAAGATCCTTCACACTGACTTCAGTACGTCCCTGGAGTAGCAGCCTCTTACCACATTCATCCAGCGCATCGCAGCGGCAGTTTTGTATTCGCTCGAGCAAGCGCTGCATCGTCTTGATCTGATCGACTAACGCTTCGAGTTCGGCCAGCTTACGCTGTGACATCTCCTGCCAGCGTTTGGACGGTAGCGTGCCTGGCTCAAATCCAAAGAAGAGTTCCTTAATCTCATCCAGCGTGAAGCCCGTGTGCTGCGCGCGTTGAATCACCGCCAGACGGCGCAGCACCGATCCGTCGTAACGTCTCTGCCCGCTGGTGCGTAACGCCTCGGGAAGAATTCCAACTTGCTCGTAATAGCGAATCGCAGATGGCCGCAACCCGAAGGTGCGCGCGACCTCAGAAATAGTTAGATGTGCCATGCCTGCATTCTAAGTCATTCAACCATCGCTCTTCCATGTCAAATTTCATACGGGAGATCGTTGGATTTTCGCTCTATATCAAGCCGCAAAAAAAGTGCTCGACTTAGAGTCAACTTGAAGTTGTAGGGTCTGATAGCGTTGGTAAATACTGCTTGGTAACGCGCAGTAGAATGAGGTGAGTAGCCGCGCAACAGACTTAAAATCCGTTGACCGCAAGGTCGTGTGGGTTCGACTCCCACCCTCGGCACCAACCTTCAATTCCTTTGGTTACAATGGCGATGTCAGATTCAGATTAGAGGGAAGCCTACGCAGTCTCTGAGGTCTGGAAGAGTTGCGCGGCGCAGAGGAACGTCATTCACGGACGATTGATAGGCTAAATGGTAAGACTCGGGGTGTTAGTCGATTACCATTAACGATTTACTATTCACCATTCACCACTCTATCGCGGCCAGAAGTTTCTTATGCGCTCTTCCAGAAAATGAAATGGAATGTAATCGGCTTGTCTTCCCGCGCGCCGCAATTCTTCAACCATGCGCATCGCGCCGTCAGTGTTAAAGCTGTGCACCATGATCGTCGCTGCGCGCTGAAGTTCCGGCCGTGACGCCAGAAACGAAGCAATGGCATAACCAGTGCGCTCATCGTCAGGGGTTTCCGCGCCGTAATGCTCAGGCATTAGATCGTGATCGAGAAAGATCGTGTCGTAGGTCCGGGATTCCAGCAGCTCTTTCGCTTGCGCCACATCGCAGGCCATGTCGAGTTGATCGCCTTTGAAGCGTTTCGCGAACCACTCGCAACGACGCTCGTCATCCTCGAGCAGGAAGACGCGAATAGGATGGCGGCCAGCGTCGGCGCTTGCGATTCCAAGTTTCTGTTTCAGACGATCGAGGACTCCCATGATTAGCTATGATGACTTATCGTTCGTATCTCAAGATCAATCCGTCACTGCCGACTGCCCAACCGCTCTTCTTGGTCATGAAGAGTGCATAGAGATTGCGCTTGGTGTTGCTTTCCTGCTCCACCCACACCCGGCCGCCATCACCTGAGCGCAAGATGATACCACCGCGTCCTACGATCCAACCTTCGTTCTCGTTGACGAACTGGACGCTCAGCAGCGTAGCGCTTACTGGTGAGGTAACCCTGGACCAGACCGCGCCGCCATTATTGGTAGTCAAGATCGTGCCGCGTTCGCCGACGGTCCATCCCTGCTTCTCGTTACGAAAGTCTACGTGATAAAGCGTTACGGTGACGTCGGACTTCTGTCTGGTCCATGTTTCCCCGGCGTCGTCAGTGTGCAGGATCGCGCCGTTGGCGCCGACGATCCATCCGCGTTTTTCATCAACAAAATCGATGTGAATCAGTTCTTGCTTAGTCGGCGCGCGCAAGACTTGCCAGGTAGCTCCGCCGTCCCTGGTAATAGCCAGAATGCTGTTTACAACCACGTCGCCGCGGCTGGCTGAGCCAACTACCCAGCCGCGTTTCTTGCCGTTGAAGCGCAGGCTATATAGTTCGGGTGTGGCGCCCTCGAATTCCGACGGGGAAAACCTATACGATTCTTTCCATGTATGACCGCCATCATCGGTCGCAAAGATACTGCCACCGGCCAGGACGAATCCTGAATTCTTGCCGACGAAATAAATATCGTTGATTGAGTGCTCGGTCCCAATGGGACGCTCGACCCAAGTGGCGCCACCATCCTGGGTGTGGCTCACGAAACCGCCGTCACCGGCGACCCAACCCTCTTTTGAATCGACGAAATACACGGCGTTAAGGTCCTTACCGCCCGAGCCGATGCGCTTACTGCTCCATCCGCTCTGCGCATAACAAACAACCGCCGTAAGCAAGATCGCGGTCGCGAGCACGACACTTCGTTGCCGTCTGTAGGTCATGGTTAGGTTCTGAGAGTTTTGCATATCATCCTCAGTTTTGACAAAAACCGAGACGGATTCACGCCCTCCGTCACAGGTCGCGCAAGTCTGGTCGTCGCAGCGTCAGCACCGATACAAACACCGCAATGATCAATCCGCCAACAGCCAAAGTATGCTGGACACCGAAACGATGTGACGCGGCGCCTGCGATCAGATTTCCTATCGGCATCGCGCCAATGAACGAGAGCATGAACATGCTCATCACGCGCCCGCGCATTTCGTCCTTAACTAATTTCTGCAACAGTGTGTTGGTGACCGCGACCGAGCACACGATGGCAAAGCCGAGTCCGAAAAGAAAAATCAGCGACACCGGCAAGAGCGTCGAAAGTGAAAAGCACATCAGGCAAATGGCAAAGCCCAAATCGCCGCCCAGCACGAACCATCCTTTGTGACGAAAGTCTCCCAGATAAGCCAGAAACAGCGCCCCGAATAACGCGCCCGCCCCCGCCGTTCCCATCAGCACAGCCAATCCCGTCTCGCCCAAATGAAAGATGTCGCGCGCAAACACCGGGGACATGGAAAGATATGGCGCGCCGAACAAACTGGTAACGGCAGAAATCATTAACAGCATTGAGACCCTTGGCCGAGTGGCGACGTAACGAAATCCTTCTGTCAAATCCTGAATGAATGCGCGTCTGTCTCTCAGCGAACGATCCGGCGCGCCGCCGGCTTTCTCTGGCCGATCAAAACGAACCATCGCCAGGCCAATCACGACTGCCACAAACGAAAGGCCGTTCGCAAAGAAGCAACCGGCCAAACCAAACAATTTGAATCCAACGCCGGCGAAGACAGGCCCCAACACGCGCGCGAGCTGAAACTGAGTGGAATTCAAAGCGATTGCGTTCGCCAGGTCTTCATGGCCCACGAGGTCGAATACTAAAGCCATGTACGACGGCCCAGCAATAGCCATGCAACAGCCGGTGACAAACGAGAGCACCAGGATCATCCACACGTGTACCACGTTTGTGATGACCAGGACGCCTAAGATTATCGCCGCCACGCCGGCTACGATTTGCGTATAAATCAAAAGCTTTCGGCGATCGATCAAGTCTGCAAAGACTCCACCAGCCAAGGTTAGAAACAATCCCGGCGCAGTCGACATGAAACCGTCGACGCCGAGCCAGAAAGGCGAATTCGATAGTTCAAAGACCAACCAGCCCTGGGCCACCGCTTGCATCCACGTGCCGGTGTTGGAAAGAAAAGCCCCCGACCAAAAAAGCATAAAATTGCGATGCCGCAGAGCGCGAAACATTCCGCCGACACTGCGACTCCGTTCGGGCTCAGCTCTGATTTCGGTGGCCATTTCTATCTTAGATACCATGTTGTCCGTCGTCGGCAAAGCTGAGCGCGGAGGTGGTGGTCTGACTTTGGGATCCCGCTTCGAGTTGTTGTCTCGCTATCGACGCAACCTAAAGGTTGAACTCTAAACACCGGCAGTCACTGTTTAGAGTTCAACCTTTAGGTTGCAGCTTTAGAGGCAGAGCGAGTCGAATGGCCTTCTTGCTAGTCAATGCATACCATGTTCTAATCACTTGCCTCTCAACACC
>WNFT01006216.1_pt1 | contig 10508 bp, 8 predicted proteins | sample 5400191 | NCBI WGS metagenome assembly WNFT01 (sample SAMN13153359, study PRJNA577476) | soil metagenome | isolation source: 80 cm saprolite under Madrone tree | place: USA:California | collected 2016-06-14 | reverse complement strand
GCCCCGTGGCGGCGCGCCGGTGGGCGGACTATTCCCGACGACTCAATCCCCAGGGGGCGCGGCGCAGCAGCGGGCGGCAGGGTGCTCTCGGTCTTATGCGGCCAATAGCTCATTACCTTGGCACAGCCGCAAAGCATGCCCGCGAGAAAGAGAGCAGCCGCTATCGTGGCGATAACGGAGAATGCGTCGAGATCAGAGGATACTTCCGCCCTGGTCCCTGCCGCGGTGCGGTAACGGCCACACAAACCGATCCTTCTAACGGCAAAGGAGGTCGCGGACGCCGCCTGACGTTCAACTGGGAGAAAATCAGAGACAGGTCCGGTTTTCATTCGGGTGTCAGAGTCGGAGTCGTTAATTATCGAACCCTTGCCCGAATTATGGAAGTCTCGTCGTTTCTCCACGCTCTGCCACTTGAGTGCGGCCAAGGGCCACGATGCTCTGCGACGAATCTTGCACGATGGGCAGGCGGATCCTGACCTCGGTGCCGATACCGACGGTCGACTTCACATCGACCGTTCCACCGTGGAGGTCAATCGCGCGTGATGCGAGTGACAACCCAAGACCGCTGCCGCCTTCCTTGGTCGTAAAGTAGAGCTGGAAGATACGGTCGAGATGTTCGGACGGAATTCCATGGCCTTGGTCAGTGATACAAGCCTCGACCAGTCCATCGCCGAAGATACTGGTTGCGAGCGTGAGCGCGCCGCCCTCGGGCATCGCTTCGACCGCATTGGCCGCGACGTTGCGAAGCGCCTCGCTCAGTAGCGCGCGGTCGGCGTTTATTCGCGGCAGGTTGTGCTCGAGTTGATATTCAACCCTGATTCCCGGCCGCATCACCTGGTTTGCCACTTCGACCAGCAAGTCGTTGAGCGCGACCCGGTCAAGCTTGAGACGCTCGGGGCGCATGAAACGGAGCAGCGCGTCGACGGCCTGGTCGAGCCGCCGTATCTCTTTGCGCACGGCCTGCACGCGCTGGTCGAGCGGTCTCCCGCGCTCGTTGTCCTGACTCAGAAGCTCGAGTTGCAAGCTCATCGCGTTGAGCGGGTTGCGAATCTGATGTGCGACGCCGGAAATGAGTCCGCCCAGGCGCGCGAGCCGGCCGGAGTAGTCCACCACGCTCTCCAACTCCTGCACCGGCTTCAGATCGCGCACGATGACGAGCAGGCCGGGCGGCTCGGGACCGCGGCCAAGCGAGAAAATCGAGACGAGGAAGCGGCTGATTGCACCGTCCTCGCGCAATTCAAGCGCGACGTCATGAACCTCGGTGCCAACCGTGTAAGACGTCTCGACCATCCTCGCCAACGGGTGTTCATGGCCGAGCAGGAGCGCAAGCGGTTTGCCGTCGGCGCCGCCACCGGCGGGAAGCTTGAGCCGGGTTTGGGCCTCAGCGTTCGCGAACAGCACCATCCCTTCGGCGTCCAGCAGGATCACGGCGTCGGTAATCGAACGGAAGATATTAAAAAACTGGCCGCGCTCGTTTTCCCATTGCGACCGGTCGGTTCTGATGCGTTGGGAGAGATGGTTGAACTTTTCGGCGAGTGTGCTCAGTTCGTCATGACCAGCGATGCGCAAGTTCACTTCGCCATGACCGGAGGCAAGCTGTTCGACCTCGCTGGCCAGCTCGCGCACGGGGCGCATCAGCACCCCTCCATAGAGCATCAGCCCGATTAGACTTAATACGATGGCGCCGCCGCCAATTTCCGCGATTCCTCGAATTGAGTGGAGCACTTCGTCGGCAATCAGTCCGGTGGAAAGCCCCGCCTTGATGACGGCGAACGGGCGTCCGCCAATTTCGACGGCGCGGCTCATCTCGTAGGTTTGTGCGCCCCAGAGCGCGCGAGCGCGGCTGAGCGGCGACCATTGCGCCATCGCGGCGTCAAGTTGGTCGAAGCCGGGCGCCTGCGTGGCCTTTTGACCTTCGCTTGAGGGCGGGACGGCCGCAAGGGTGGTGCCGGCGGGATCTTCGATGCGAAGGTAAACGACCCCGTGCCCAAAGGCCTGCGAGGAGTCCAGGAACTCGTGGAGAGAGATGTCGGAACGCAGCTCCTGATACGGGTTGGGCCGCTGGAGCTGGGGCTTTATCTGCTCGAAAGTTTGCTTGATAAGGATCAAGCCGGAGTCACGGAGATCACTCACCATCACCCGCGTTACGTGTGCTATCTCAAGCGCGCTGACGGCGAGGATGGCCGCGACCAACAGAGCGACAAAGATGACCGCTATTTTTCCCCGCAGGCCCATCGTTCACCAGGCTCCCTGGCAGCCTGGAAAGAGGCAAAAGCTATTGTTGATTTCTTCGGTGAGTTTCTCAAGACCCTGCTAAACAGCCTCTTGCGCATCTTTACCCTGATAGCGCTCGAGGCGGTTGTAGAGGGTCTTGAGGCTGATGCCGAGAATTTCAGCGGCGCGCGACTTGTTGCCCCCGGCGAACTCTATCGTTCGCATGATGACATCACGTTCGACCTCGTCCAGCGACATCCCGAGCTTAAGCTCGAAACTCGAACTCGAGCTACCGGTACGCTTCAATTCGGATGGCAGGTCGGCGACCGAGATCATCGGCCCACGCGTCACGATCAGCGCGCGCTCGATAACATTGCGCAACTGGCGGACGTTACCCGGCCATCGATGGGACTTCAGGAGCTCGAGGCAATCGGCATCGACGCCGGTAATGGTTTTGCCCGCCGGCGCTTCGAGTTCATGGAGAAAATGCTCGACCAAGGCGGGAATATCGTCGGGCCGTTCGCACATGGGCGGCAGCTCTATGGAAAACACGTTGAGCCGGTAGTACAGGTCTTCGCGAAAACGCCCGTCACGCATCGCCGCCTCGAGATTGCGATTGGAAGCGGCAAGCACGCGCACGTCAATCGGAACTTCGGTGACACCACCTAATCGGCGGATCTTCTGATCCTCGAGCACGCGCAGAAGCTTCGCCTGCAACTCGGCCTTCATTTCGCCGATTTCATCGAGCAGAAGAGTACCGGCGTTGGCAAGCTCGAAGCAGCCCTCGCGGCGGCGGTCGGCGCCAGTGAAAGCACCGCGCTCGTGGCCAAAAAGTTCGCTCTCCATCAACGTCTCCGGCATGGCGGCGCAGTTTATCGCGACGTAGGGGCCGTTACGGCGAGGCGAAAGCTCGTGAATCGTGCGCGCGACCAGCTCCTTTCCAGTGCCGCTTTCGCCCGTAATCACCACCGAGGCCGAACTCGGCGCCACCTGCTCAACGAGCGTCATCACGCGACGCATCGGCAACGATTGGCCGATCATCGGGCCAAGCTCGCCTGCCCGGATAAGGCGACGCCTGAGGCGCTGGTTCTCCTCGCTGGTCGTCAGGTGAAGGCTGAGATTGTTGAGTAGAACGCGCAGGTGCGGCGGGTCGACTGGCTTACGTAGGTAGTCGTAGGCGCCCAGCTTGATTGATTGCACCGCATCGGGAATTTCGCCCTCGCCCGAAATTACGACGGTGGGGATTTGGAGCCCGCGCTCGCGCATTTCCTTTAGAACCTGGAGCCCGTCCTTGCGCGGCAGTCTCAAGTCAAGCAGGAGGATATGGGGGTCGTAGCTTTCGACCAACTCGAGCGCACGATCCCCGTCCTCGGCGACCTCGATTTTAAAACCCCACGCTGCGATAAGCTCGCACCACGCCTGACGGGTGGCGAGATCGTCTTCGGCTACCAGGATTCGTTTTTCGACTGCCATCGCATCCTCACCCCGGACGGCCAGCCCTCCCGTGGGCTGGCCGTCATACCGCTAGGAAGCCAAAAGTCAGTGTCCTCCAGTGCTACCGCTGGCGGCAGGCGTGGCGGCACTGCTAGCTGCACCGCCACCCTCGGCGCCAGCAGGACTGCCAGCGGCTTCAGGTGCACCGCCACCCTCTGCCGCCGGCGCTCCTGCAGGGCTACTCACGGCCGCCCCAGCCGCTCCACCCGCGCCCCCTGCTTTCGCCGCCGACTCCTTTGCGGCCTTGTGATGGCGATGATGCGCGGCGCCCATTCCGCGGCTTGGGGGAATGAAGTTCCCGGGGTCCTCCTCGAAAGCAGCCTCGAATCCGCTGTGTGCGCTCATATAATCGTGAAGTGCCGGGTGCTTATCCTGAAAGCTCTTGCTGTCGATGAGTTTCGGATTGCGGCTGAGTGCGTGCACGATTTCCGGATGGGCCGCACGGAACTGGTCAAAAGCCTGCAAGTCAGCCATTGGGAGATCGCTCGAGGGCGCACCGGCGGAGGAAATCTCGACCTGTCCTCCCTGTGCAAAAGCCTTCTGGTGACCGGCAAGCAGTCCCGCGATTAACCCGACTGTGAGAACGATGGCGACACGCTTCATACTGGAGGTCTCCTTTCTTTCGAAGCAGTTGGCTACGACGCGCAGGATCAGACTAACCTCGACGCGCAATTGTGGGCCGGCCGGCATGACCGGCCACTTCGCGAGCCTCTATGCTAGTCCTATCTCGTACGAGTATTCCAACTGCCAAAATCCGGCTAACGTCGGCGGAAATTCGGTTATTTCCTCACGACCATCGGCGGGAACCGCAACTCGCGTGCCATGGACCAACAGAGAAAACTTCAAGATCCAGTTGTAAAACGTGGAGGAAACGGGTGGCCCGCGCACGACTATGTAAAAATTACATGCTTCTTCTCCAGAAAACCTCGAATTTCTTGACCCGATACAGCAAGAGGCTTCTGCTGTCCTAAGTACTGTTCCATTAGTAGCCCACAAATTACCGGCCAATTCCAACGGCGGAATTTCATGTGAGACAGAGGGATGCGATCCGGCATCGCATTTGACGAGAAACTCATGTCTTCGGGAAATCTGGTGAGAAATCGACGATAGAGATGGAGGTGACGGAATCTCGTGTGGTAGACGTGTGACCAAGCTTCCTGGACTTGAAGAAGGAAATTTTTCCTCAGCGAGGCATCGATGCGACCGTGGCGCTTGCGGCCTTACCTCACGGCCTGTCTCTCACTTCTGATCGTCCCGGTTTTGGCGGGATGTTCGCACGGACAAACGGGCGCACCCGGGCAAGTTCTTTACATAGCGACGCCGCAAGCGCATAGCGTTGCGCTGTTTCCGGTTAGCGCGCAGGGACCGGCCGCGCCGCTCAAGGTGATCCGGGAGGGTGATTCCGATATTCCCGTCGACGTCTCGGTCGACCTCATGCGTGAGGTTTTCGTCGCGAATCAGAACGGTAGCGTGAAAGTCTATGGCGGCCCTCGCCGCAACTTCGAGTTGATCCATGACCTCGAAGGCGCTCACACGCGGCTGGGGCATCTAAACGCGATAGTCGCCGACAACGTCGGAAGCTTTTACGTCACCGACGCTGGCGAGGGCCCGGAGCGGCCTCCGCGGGTGGAATGGTTTGCGGGAAACCAAAACGGCAATATCGTGCCTAATCGGGTGCTGAGCGGCCCCCACACTGGAATCACGACCCCCCGCGGTATCGCGACAGACGGCTCAGGACGCGTCTATGTGGTCGATCAGGGCTCGAACAAGGTGCTTGTCTTCGACTCAAACGCTGAGGGCGATGTGCCGCCGCTGGCGACCATCGAAGGACTCCGTTCGCCTGACCACGTTCATGTCGACGACTTGCTCGATGTCTTCGTGACCAACCAGAAAGACAATAGCATCTCGGTTTTCGTACCCGCCGGGCCGCAGAGTTGGGTTCCGGGCGCCGCGATTACGGGCGCGTCACTGCGTGATATCCGCGGAATAGCCTCCGACAGCAACGAACGCCTCGCGGTCGCTACATCCGGCGGCGTCCTCTACTTCGCGTCGAATACGCAGGGTCCGGCCACACCTGTCCAGACAGTAACCGGCCCCTCCCACATGGACCCGGAAGGCATCACTATTCGCTAAGCCGCACCTGGTGGTGCCGCCTTGCGGTATAGAAGCTATGCGGTACGCAACCCGCATCTGGGGTTAACCCGCCGTTAGCGCCTGTAACCGGGGGTTTGGGTGTCGTACTCATTGGTATCTCGATGTTTCCCGAGAAAAAGCGAGCGCTGTGCAGCGATCTAAACTTATAAAACTCCTCGGCATTCGTCCGCATGTATGATATTCCAAAGAAAGCCAGGCGCCGCGTGTGGGGGATGCAGACTTCACGCGACCCGATGTTGCGCGCGAAAGCCGGCGGAGCCCTGATGAAAAAACTCTTGACGTTTTCGCCGCTAAAGGCCGCCGCTATCGTTACACTACTCGTCACAGTGTTGGCTGGCATCGTCATCACCGACGGCCTATACGCGAGCTATTTCTTTTACCTGAACTGGAGCCGACTGCAGGGGGCGGCAGACGTGGCCGCTCACGCTGGCGTCAAGTTTCTGCCTCGCGATCGGGAACGCGCACTCAGCACCGCTAAAGCCTATGCCGAGATGAACGGCGTCGGGCGGGGTGAAATAGTATCGGCTTCGGTTTCCGCTGACGATCGCGCGATCACGATAAAACTGGCGCGGGCAATCCCGTTTTACTTGCGTGGATTTGCGGTCGGTCCGAGCGGCCGACAGGTGAAAGCCACCGGAACCGCGCATCTTCCGTACCACCATCCTACGGTTTCGTTCATGCCCACCGAAACCTCTACGAGTCTCGAAAGCACTGCTTCGAATTCTCGCCTGAACCACTTCGCGGGATAGGCGGCGTGGTACGCGCGCGACCGATGCGCGCGGAGATGCCCTTGGGCTCGTACGGGATCGATAAATAGACCGCAGCCTTGGTTGACGCCAAAGGGCGGCCGGCATCGAGAGAGATGTAAGCGGCGCGGACTGCTTACATCTCCCCGGTAGTCAAGACTAATGCTTACGCGCGGTCAAACCCACGCGTTGGCAACGACATGCGTCAGGCCATTGCGCGAACCCGTTGATTCGCCTCGCGTCCGAGGCACTTTTGTAGCCAGGCAAGGGCCGTCGGCGTCGCTGAAAAATTGATCTTCGCAAGCAGCGCAAAGCTCAAAATTGCCGCGACGTTGAGATCCGCTATCGTGAAGTCTTTGCCGAGCAGGTATTCGCGGCCCTTGAGGTGATCGTCGAGGACCTTGAGCGGCGCCTTTAGTGCGTTTTCGGCCTCCTCCGCGGCCTTCGCGTTGCGCTGCTCAGGCGGCAGCATCAAGCGGTTGCGCAGCACCGTGAGCAGATGGGGTTCAACCTCGGTCATCCCCCAGAAGCTCCACTTGATGGCTTCGGCACGCCCGTGCGGCGTCGACGGCTGGAACGGGCTTTTGCCGTGCTTTTCGGCCAGGTACAGGTTTATCGCCATCGATTCCCACAGGACGACGCCGTCGTCCTCGAGAACGGGGACATGACCGTTGGGGTTGAGCTTCAGATGCTCGGGGCTTTTAGCCTTGGCCACTTCGAGCGGGTTGTGCTCATACTTGACGCCGAGTTCTTCGAGCGCCCACAGCGAGCGGGCGGAGCGGGACTTGGACGTACCATGCAGCTTAAGCATCTATCCTACCTCCCAGGGAGATTTACAGGGTCGTGTTCTTATTTAGCGCGAGCAGCTTGTGAGGTACAAACGGACATAGTCAAGAGAAAACGGCTTCGTGCTCGCGGAAATCTGACGCGGAGAAATATGGCGGAGCGCGAATCGAGCCGTGCGGGTTAGTCGCAGAAATGTGCGGCGGCTGAACGGCTTGCTGGGGTCTTTGCCGGGACTAGCCGGGACTAGTGTGACATTTTCGTTAAAACCAGGGGCTGCAAATGCAGGCTCTGCGACCGAGCCGGCCTCGGCACCGATCGCGGGATGGCTGGCAGACCAAATCACGCGTCCACCGGAGTTAATCCTGCTATGGCTGCTCGGATTTCTAAATGTATTCCGACTCGCGATCCAACTTCCGCCAAAGTTCGCTGACTTCAATCACTATTATGTCTCTGCTCTAGCACTGCGCGAGGGTATAAACCCCTACGTCACGAGACTCGATCCTATGGCTCGGTCGCTCGGGCTCGATTTGGGCGGCATCACCAAGGCGAGTTACCCGCCGACCTTCCTGCTTTGTTTCGAAGCCCTCACGCACTTGCCTCCGCACCCGTCCTATTGGACGTGGATTGGTCTCAACGTGGCCGCGCTTTCTGCCGCACTCTATTTGCTGCTGGCCGTCGAGAGGCCGCTGGACGGTCGCAGAGCCAGTCTGTTTCTCGCGCTGACGCTCATGTACCCGCCCCTGTATCAGGAGTTCTATTACGGAGAAACGCAGTGTTTGATCCTTCTACTTGCGGTCCTGATGATGGTTTGCGCGGAGCGCGGACTGGACGTCGCTGCGGGCCTGCTGCTTGCTCTCGCTGGCATGCTCAAAGTCTTTCCGTTCGCGCTCGCTGGTTATCTCGCCTGCCGGCGGCAATGGCGTGCGCTAGCCTGGACCGCTGTCGGCGTGGCGCTGATCGGCCTCGTGACGCTATGGCGCGTCGGCCCTGTCGCATGGTCTTTCACCGAGGCAATCCCTTTTCTGACGAACCGGTTCTGGCTTTCGGATCCGGACAATATCTCGATTAACGCAGTGGTTTCGCGCATATTCTGGCCGCAGGGGGACCGGCCGCTCCCTCCCGCGGCCGACGCCATTCGCCGTGTTGTGATTGCGCTCGCAGAACTCGGCGTATTCGCCGTAACAGCGCGTGCGACCGTGCGCCTCAAAGCCGAATCAGAGCGCCGCTGGCAGGCATTCTCGCTTTGGATGATCGCAATGATAGTGCTCTCACCAACCGCATTTCCGAAGTATCTGATCATGCTGGCGGTGCCTTTCACGGCCTTAGCGAGGACGGCAACGCGGCGCGGTGTGCCAGCGCGGGCGGCACGCGCCGCTCTAGCCTCCTACGTTTTGGCGTTCTCTCATCAGCCGTTGATGTTTTTCGAGCGTGTTTTCGATTTATCGTCTACTTCGATGGTCGACCGCGTGGCTAAAGAGTATTGGGTTCTGGTCGTGCTACTTGCGTACCTCGCGTCCTATTGGAACGTAACCGGGGACCGTGCTCCCATTCCAGCCGCGCAGCGTTAGCCAAACCGATAAGGGTTCCGAGTGCTCAATTCACGCGCTGGGCCGGATGGGCGCTGACGCGGCCGCCTCGCGTCTTGCGATTTCGCGACGGACGATCGGAATCAACTCCCGCCCGTAATCGATCGCATCTTCGAGCGGGTCGAAGCCGCGAATAAGGAAGGTCGTCACGCCGAGTTCGTAATATTCGAGCATCGCCTCGGCAACCTGTTCGGGCGTGCCAACGAGCGAGGTCGTGTTGCCACGCGCGCCCGTCGCGGCTGCAACCGGCGTCCACAAACGCTTGTCGAGCACTTCGCCCTTAGCCGCGGCGGCCAGCAGGCGTTGTGAGCCCACGTTCTGCGGCGCATGGTTCGCCGCACCCGGCGCGGGCAGACCGCGCAGCTTGAGGATGGTCTCGATCACGCACTGTGCGCGTTCCCATGCCTGCTTTTCGGTCGGCGCGATAATCGGACGGAACGAGATGCTGAATCTGACCGTGCGGCTGTGGCGGGCGGCGGCCACACGCACCTTGCGGATTATATCCGCGCTCTCGGCGAGCGGCTCACCCCAGATCGCATAGATATCGGCATGCTTTGCGCCAACTTCGATCGCCGCATCGGACGTGCCGCCGAAATAGATCGGTATATGCGGCTTCTGCACGGGCTTGATGTCCGGCAGGGCGCCCTTGAAGCGATAGTACCTCCCCTCGTGATCAACGGGTCGGTCGGCCGTCCACACGCGCTTCAGAATGTCGACGTATTCGTCCGTGCGCGCGTAACGTTCGTCATGCGGGAGGTAATCGCCGTCCCGGTGCTGGTCGGTGTCGTCGCCGCCCGTGATGATATGCACAGCAAGGCGGCCATTGCTGAAATTGTCCAGCGTCGCGAGTTTGCGCGCGGCCACCGTGGGCGCAACAAATCCGGGCCGATGCGCGAGCATCAGGCCAAGCCGTTCGGTCGACCATGCGGCGTGGGCCGCGACGATGAAGCCGTCGGGACCGTTACTGAAGTAGCCAATCAGGATGCGATCGAAATCCGCGTCCTCATGCGCGCGAGAAAAGCGGCGAACATATTCAGGGTCGATCACCGGTCCTTTCGGCGGATGAATCTCGGACACCGGCTGCGTAAAAATCATTCCGATGAATTCGACGCCCATTATAGGGTCTCCCCTGTGACTACTCGACAGCGAAGGCAGCGCGCCCGCTACCCGAATGGCGCTGTGTTACGTCGCGCGCACAACTGGCTGCGGACGATGTCTTAGGATTATACACTGCGTGGGATTACACACTGCGTGCCGGACTTGCAGGCTGTTAAAACACGGTTTCAACAGCCTGCGCCCTCACACTTGTCTCTCCCGAGGCGGGAGAGAAGTTTAGGAACGAAGCCAGTTCTCACGCAGGGTGTTGAGAGTGAAAGGCAAGTCATTTTTTTGAGGGTTCTCAACACCCTTGTATGTTGACGATTTGGTAGAAGAATCGGAATTGGTGGAGCGGCAGACCGGTGCACCCTTGGGAGCAAGATCCCGTCTAGCAGCGAGGGTCGCCGCTACACCGATAGCGCTTAGCCCG
>WNFT01021109.1_pt1 | contig 10509 bp, 7 predicted proteins | sample 5400191 | NCBI WGS metagenome assembly WNFT01 (sample SAMN13153359, study PRJNA577476) | soil metagenome | isolation source: 80 cm saprolite under Madrone tree | place: USA:California | collected 2016-06-14 | reverse complement strand
TGGACCCTCTTCGCCCTGCACTTTCAGCAATTCCTCGCCGAGCCGTTTGCTGCAGTGCTGGAGGACCAACAACCAATCGGTCATCTCCTTTTCAGGCTCGCCAAAACCGACGTCAAGCATCTTTTCGATCATCACCGCCAAATCGCATTCGAACGTCACTGCGCTGATGCGATCATCACCAGGACCCGGTAATTCCATCTCTTCGAGGATCCCGTAGCGATTAAATTCGTCCGTCGCAGCGGCCGCGTCATCCGGCGAGAGGTAGATATAGACGCGTCCAGGGTTTCCGGGGTCTAGCCAAAAAATTCTGCGGTTGGCTTCTTCGTCGACGCACTGACATTCGGTGCGCTCGTGCTTGAACATAGGCATCACAAAATCTCCTGCGTTAACTTCTCTCCCAAGCTGCCCTTATCCCGATAGTGCCACGCTCGATAGCGACCATTGAGATTCCGCTTTATTTTTCTCGCGCGCAGCGCGGGCGCGGTATCGCTCTCCCTCTAAACGCCCATCACCACCCGCCCCCCTACCCTACCCCGTCCCCGCCTTGCGCCGCTTCGCTCAAGTCCGCCGCGCCAGTCCGTTGGACCGCTGCGCTCTGGCACGGCGGCCGTGAATTGCTCCGCGCCGCTCATTGGTCAGCTCCGCTGCGCTCCGCATCGGGTCTCTTTCCGCCCTCGCCTCTCAAAGGGGTGAAGAGGCCGAGGCGGAAAGAAAGGTTCGGGTTTTTAACGAACCAAACCGCCCTGCCCTTCGGGAAGATACCGTAAGGTCGAGTCAAGTCCCCCAGGCATTAGTAGGCTATGAGATCTTGAGGTCACAGCAAGGCAGGGGGTACGTCAGAGAAACATGCGGAAAACGATCCGCAGAAAACGTGGTCAATGCTTAACGTGAGGCTGGCAGTTCGGCACGCCCAAACGGATGACCTACTTGCCTAGTTCGTCCAGCAGGGCCTTGGCGTCGATGAGGTCGGAGGTGTCGAGGCCCTCGGTGAACCAGTTGCAGATCGCGGCGAGCATCGTGCGCGCTTCGTCGCGGCGCTCGGTTTTGTCGAGCAGGCGTGCGAGGCTGGTCGTCGCGCGCAATTCCAGCGATTTTGCGCTCTGACGGTGAGCGATCTCTATCGCCCGCTCAAAGCAGATCTGAGCTTCGACGGTGTTGTGATCGTCCTGCTTCAGCAGCAATTCACCTTTCAGCCGATGTATCTCCGCCTCCCACCATCGTTCACCTTTCTCCTGCACGACATCCAGAGCTTCCACGATTACCTCGAGACCCTCGTCGATGCGCTCCGCTTTTCCGCATGCCTCGGCGAGTTGCGCCAGATTGTATGTGCGCCAAATTTCACCGATGGTCGCGGATGCCATCGCGAGGGCCTCACGGATCTGAGCAACTCCTTGTTCGGCCTGCCCCAGATGCGACAGCGCCCAGCCCTTCGCGACTCGCGCCCAGGACTCGAAAAGTGGAACGCCCTCTTTCTCCGCTATCGTTATAGCAGCCTCGGCCGCCTCCAGAGCCGGCCTGACCTCTCTGGCAATCTGGTGAACGTTTGCTTTATGGCTTAATGCGAATATGACGGAAGGCGAATGTCCAACTTCATGCGCTAATGAGACTGCCTGGTCCGCATGCCGCCGCGCTCTCTCCGGATAGCCGCGCAGCCAGAAGATGATGGCGCCCCACGCATGTCCGCATACGGCGGGATGATGGGCGCTGTAGGGCGTGACGGGAACTGAACCAGGGTGCGCCTGGTAAAACGCTAAGCCATCTTCGACGTGACGCTGCGCTGTCTCCAGTTCCCCGGTCGATAACGCAATCGACCAGTCGTGATGGGTGAGCTCGAGGAGGAACTCCGGCTCTGGCTGCTGGCTGGTAAAGCTCCGAGTTTGCTCCAGCCGATCTCGCGCCTCAGGGAATCTGCCGCCGACGTAGGCGGTTGAAAACAAGCCTACCAACAAGGAGAAACGTTGCGCCGCAGTTCCGCCGGTTTCCGCGAGCTTCTGCGCACGAAGATAAACCCGCTCCGTTTCAGGCGCTGCCCATCCTTTGATCATCAGCACCGGGCCGAGCGCGGTCTGTAAGCCAAGCTCCCGCCGGTCACGCTCGGGACTCTCCGGCATCCGCATCAGCAGTTCTATTGCGGCGGTCAGCGCTCTCATTGCGTCCATGTACGCCGAGCGCTGAAGCGCCTGACGCCCCGCGCGCTCATGATACTCGAGCGCCTTCGGCATATTACCACTGCGGCTGTAATGGTGGGCCAATTCGTCGAGATGGTCTTCGATCGAGTTTGCGTACAGTGCTTCGATCGCGGCACCGATTCGTTCGTGCAATTGCCTACGCCGCTCCTGCAATACCGAGTTGTAGGAGACCTGCTGAGTCAGTGCGTGCTTGAAAATGTATTCGGTGTCGCCCAGGGCCGGCTGCTCGTAGATGAACTCTCCGAGCTGTAACTCATTCAGCATGCGGGCGAGTTCCTCGTCCGATTTCGGGAGCACCGCACGAATCAACGACATCGGAAATTCGCGCCCGACCACGGACAGCGTTTGCAACAAATCCTTCGCGTCGTGCGGCAAGCGATCGATGCGCGCGGCGAGGATTCCTTGCACGGTGGACGGGATCTTTAATTCGGAAATCGGGCGGGTCAGGTGCGTCACGCCGTTGCGCACCAGCGCGCCCTCGTCGAGCAGCACCTGCACCGTCTCTTCCATGAAGAAAGGATTGCCTTCGGTCTTCTCGATAATGACACGCTTGAGCGGCACTAATTCAGCGTTATCGCCGAGCAAGGCTGACAACATCTCTTCCGCCGAGTCCTTGCCTAAGGGATCGAGCCGAAGCTGGGTGTAGTAGGTCTTGCTGTTCCACTGATGCGAGTACTCGGGGCGATAGTTCACCAGCAGCAGGATCTTCGCGTTCGCGATCGACTCCGTGAGGAGATTGAGGAACGCCTGCGTCTCATCGTCGATCCAGTGCAAATCTTCGAAGATCACCATCAGCGGCTGGTTGATACTCTCCCGCAGCAGAATGCGTTTGATCGCATCGAGCGTCCGCCGCCGCTTCACCTGCCCGTCCATCTGCGACAAAGGATCGTCGCCATCAACGATGCCGAACAGGCTGAACAGATACGGCAGCGTGTCTTCCAAACTCCCGTTGAGCGCGACGACCCGTCCGGTGACCTTCTCACGACGCTTGCGCTCGTCGTCCGTAGCCGAAATGTCGAAATAATTGCGCAGCAGATCGATTACCGGCAGATACGCGCTCGCCTTGCCGTACGAGACCGATAGCGCCTCCAGCACCATCCAGCCGGATTGCGATATCACCTTGAACTCGAAAAACAGGCGTGACTTGCCGACGCCCGGCTCGGCCATCGCGGCAGCGATCTGCCCGTGCCCACCCTTCGCCTGATCGGCGGCGTGCTTCAGCGCCTCCATCTCGCGCTCGCGTCCAACGAACTTCGTCAGCCCGCGCCCCGCTGAGCGCTGCAGACGGGTACGAAGCGGCCCCAACCCGATGACCTCGAACACCTGAACCGGCTCGCTGACACCCTTTACGCGTGCAGGCCCGAGCGCCTTGAACGCGAAGTATCCGGCGCAGAGCTTCTCAGTGGTCTCAGTGACCGCGATCGAACCGGTCGGCGCCATGGTCTGCATCCGCGACGCGAGGCTGGTCGAATGCCCAATCGGCGTGTACTCGGTATGCGCGTCGCCGGTCTTGATCGAACGCACCACCGTCTCGCCGGTGTTGATGCCGACGCGCACCTCGAGTGGCGGATTGCCCGCCTCGCGAAGGTTCGCGGAATAACGGTTCATCTCGTCCCGCATGCGAAGCGCCGCGAACAGCGCGCGCTGCGGGTGATCCTCGTGTGCGACCGGTGCGCCGAACAGCGCGAAGATGCCGTCGCCGGTGGATTGCACGACGTAGCCGTCGTAGTGATGCACCGCGTCGATCATCAGATTCAGCGCCGGGTCGATGATCGCGCGAGCTTCCTCCGGGTCGAGGTCCTCCATCAACTCCATCGACCCCTTGATGTCCGCGAACAGCGCCGTCACCGTCTTGCGCTCGCCGTCGAGCGGATCGCCGGCCGACTGCTCCGGCGTGACACGAATATTGGGAGCCGTCGATGCTTGAGGTGAACTCGCAGCGGCAGATGCCGCGCGACCAGCGAGCGCGGTGCCACAGTCTTCGCAAAACGCCGATGAGGGCGCATTTTCCGCGCCGCACTTCGGACAGCTACGGGACAGCGGACTGCCACACGCCGCGCAGAACTTTCTGCTCGTTGTGCTTTCGGTCCCGCACTTGGTGCAACGCATGCGCCTTATCCTAAGAGACAGCGACGGATCCCCCTCTTGTATCCTCCAGCATCGCGCAGCGACCAGCAGGCTGCGGAAGGACCATCGCGATATGTACCAGCCGTATCTGCCAACGAATTGCGCCCGCATGATTGATTCCCAGCCGATTCACTGCTCAATTCGCTGCGGCTGTCGGATCGGAAAGAGCGCCCGTTTTTGAGCGTCCCGTTAAAGAGGCCTCGTACTTCCCCGTCAACTCGCCGTCATCGGCTGCTCATGTCCAGCCGTGGCCAAGCGAGGCACAAAAGGGCGCCGGTTGCGCGCGACGCTGTAGATCGCGCCGAGCAACTTTCGCATACAGGCCACGATCGCGACCTTCGGTCGCTTGCCCGCAGCCAACAGGCGGTCGTAGTGCGCGCGCAACCACGGGTTTTTCCGGACAGCGACCAATGTCGGCATCCACAGCCGATGACGCAGGCGCGCATTTCCGAGAGGAAGGCCCCGCGCGCCGGAGAACGCGCGCTTGCCCGATTGCCGCAGACGCGGCACCACACCGACGTAGCTGGCGAGCGCGGCGGCGTCGCGAAAGCGGCTCGGGTCGCCCAACTCTGCGATCAGGCATGCCGCGGTTCGCGCCGATGCCGTCGATTGTGGTAAGGAGTTTTCCAACTTCGTGAGTCTGAAGCTTGCCCTCGATTTCTTGGTCGAGCTGCTTCACTCGATTTCTCAGGAGCTCCATATCCGAGCACGTGTATTTGACTTGCAGCCCGTAAGCCTCGGAGTGATGACTTCCCACTGAGATCTTGGCCGTCTCGATTAAGGCACGTGCGAGTATCTCGCCCACCTGGTGGCGCCCGTCGTAGGCGAGACGCGCGAGCTTGCGCACAGAAACGCCTGAATACGATCTTGCCGTCGGATAACGGGCCAGGATCGCAGTGGCCAGCACCGTATTCATGCGAACGTGACACGTGAACTCGGGAAAGCCCAAGTCCACGGCGCGATGGAGCTGCCGCATTCTGTCGCTATGCTCGTCGACGTACCGGGTTCGCAGCCTGACCAGTTCGCGCAGCTCCGCTGTCACCTCATCCGCTACCGGAGTCGGCACGGGTCGCTTTTGTGCTGCGAACCGCGCGATGCCGAGTGCATCAACCGAGTCGGTCTTCGTCCGCTCAAGTTCCTCTTCGGCGAAGCGTCGCGTACGTAAAGGATTCAGCAGTGCCACCTTAAAGCCCTGTCCTACCAGGAACGCGCACAAGTTGCGCCAATAGTGTCCCGTCGCCTCCATCGCCACCACACAATCGTGCGGATCGCCCAGAAGGTCCCGGACCCGTTGGTATCCCGCTGCGTCCTCTCCAAAGAACGTTGACTTGACGACGACCGCACCGCCCTCATTCACCACCGCAACAGCGTGACGCTCGCCGCCGATATCGATTCCTGCAAACCGCATCCGCCCCTCACCTCCTGGTTTATCTGACTTCCGGAGACCTCGCGGACGGTGCTCACGCTCATGCTTGTTCATACGAGGAGTCGCTTCGCGCCCTCAGGATACCGTTCGAGCCCTCATGCGGGCGCACGGCGATTCCTCCGCAAATTCAGTTGGCGATACCTTCGCTAAAGCCTCAAACAATTCACAAGCAAATCTCAATGGTGGCTCGCCGCCTCGCGCGGCCCTTGGCCAGGTAAAGGAATCCTGTCCGGCGGGCCGCTGAGCGACGCGGCTTCGCATTCCAAAATCTTTAGCCACTCAGCTCCTCCGCCCCGCGAATCTTTCCCCCTCGCCCTCCAATTTTTTTGAGAGGGCGAGGGGGAAAGTGTTCATGTTCATCCTGCACGATCCGACCCAAAGAGGCCCGCCTGGCTGTCGCGAATGAGCGATGCGAGTCAGTGCACTTAATACAAGCGGGCGCAGCAAAGGAGATGGAGCGATGGATACCTACGCGATCGTGACCGAGAAGATCATCAACCTGCTGGAGCAAGGCATAGTGCCCTGGCGTCGGCCGTGGAGCGCCACCGGACTGCCGCGCAACCTCGTGTCGAAAAAACCGTACCGGGGCGTCAATCTGTTTCTGCTTTCGGCGACAAAATACGTCTCGCCCTTCTGGCTGACCATGAAGCAAGCGAACCAACTCGGCGGATCGGTGCGTAAGGGCGAGCACAGCCAAATCGTGGTGTTCTGGAAGGTCGATCAGATCCCTAATGCTGACAGCGAGAGTGACTCCCAGGAGCACGAGGCCGACGAGAAGACGCGCCGGCGTTTCGTCCTTAGATACTATCGGGTGTTCAATCTTGAGCAGTGCGAGCTTCCGCAAGCCGTCCTCGATAAGCTGCCGAAGGTCGAGACGCATCAGCACGATCCCATCGAGGCGGCCGAGCGGATCATCGCCGGAATGCCCAACCCGCCCGAAATTCAGTACGCTGGATCGAAGGCGTTCTACAGCCCAATCACAGACCGGATCACTCTGCCCGTGCGCGAGCTTTTCGTCAGCGCCGAGGAACATTTCGCCACGCTGGCCCACGAGACCAGCCATGCAGTAGGGCACCCGAAGCGACTCAATCGCAAATCGATCAGCGAAGCCGCGCCGTTCGGCTCGCCCACGTATTCGTTTGAGGAGCTCGTGGCCGAACTGTCAGCAGCTTATCTGTGCGCCGAAGCTGTCATCTCGCCGGCGGTCCTTGAGAACCAGGCCGCGTATGTTCAGGGCTGGCTAGCGAAGCTGCGCAGCGACAAACGCACGGTCGTGATCGCCGCCGCTCAGGCTCAAAAGGCCGCCGATTACATACTTAACGCCGCGGTGCCGGAAGTGTGCCAGTCGTGAGCATCCGAGGGCGCGGCCGAGAGCGGTGCGCCCGCCCCCCTCTCCTATCCGCAAATCCTTAAATCCGGGTATCCGCATGATCGCGTAGGCGGATATGCGGATCAATCTCTATTGCGCTTTGATTGCAGTGCATGTCTCCTCGGTTTTGAAGCTAGCGCGCTTCATGGTCTAGCCACTTGTCGATTACTGGCGGTCGATACAACCCGAAACTATCCAAGAGTCGCTCCGGATCGTCAGCCACGAACACCATCGACCGATGCGCGTCTTTGATGAATCTCTGACCAACGGCGTGATCAAGAAATGCGAGGAGTGTGTTCCAATAACCTGCGATATTTAGCAATCCACAAGGCTTCTGGTGGATCCCCAGTTGCGCCCACGTCAGGACTTCGAAGAACTCGTCTAATGTTCCGAATCCTCCGGGCATTGCGACGAATCCATCCGATAAATCAGCGATGACGGCCTTTCGCTCATGCATGGAGTCGACGATGCGCAAGTCATGCAGTTCCCGATAGGCCACCTCCTTTTCGACCAGGGACCTTGGGATTACGCCAATCACTTCTCCACCGAGCGCTTTCACGGAGCGGGCGAGTTCGCCCATGAGACCGACGTTGGCGCCCCCATAGACCAACGCGTGTGATCGCGAGACAAGCGTCTCCGCCAATCGCTTCGCCGCAATCATATAATCCGGCTGCACCCCGGGACTCGAACCGCTGAAGACCGCCATTCGCTTCATCCCGACCTCATAGTTGTTCCGCTGCCTTTTAGGCAACTCTCACGGCCGAAACAACCAGGTATCGGCGTCATGGCGTTAATTTTCGACCGCCGTCATGTCAGGCCATTGCGGCCGTTGCGATAAGTATGGCCGTTCGAATGTCCATTTATCTGATAGTTCTCGCTGTGTTCGAGGCGGCTGTAAATCGTACGGCGGCCGACGCCCAATATCTTCGCGGCGCGTGCCTTGCTGCCGCCGGCGTACGCGATAGTGCGCCAAATCAGTTCGTCCACTACCTCTCTCACGGATGAGCCCAGGTGAACGCTGAATGAGCTTTCGGGCCCGGCCGCCAACTGAACTTCAGAAGGCAGGTCGTTCGCCGTCAGTGTCGCCGACTCGCAGACGATCGCGGCACGTTCAATGACGTGTTTCAGTTCCCTGATGTTGCCGGGCCACCAATAGGCGGCGAGCACGTTCAAGCAGCCGTCATCGATGCCGGTTATCTGTTTGCCGTGTCTCGCGTTCGTCTTTTGAATGAAGTGCTCGATCAGAAGGGGCAGGTCCTCGATACGCTCCCTAAGAGGCGGAAGATGAACAGGGAAAACCTTCAGGCGAAAGAGGAGATCTTCGCGGAGCGCGCCCTCTCGGACGGCTTTTTCGAGGGGTCGGTTTGAGGCCGCAAGCACTCTTACGTCGATAGGTGTTTCTCTCGTAGCGCCGACGCGAAGCACTTTTCCCTCTTCGAGGACGCGAAGCAGCTTGGCCTGCGTTTCGCATCGAATCTCCGTGAACTCGTCGAGGAGAATCGTGCCGCCCGTCGCGCTACAGAAGAAGCCTTCTTGCCGGCGATCTGCGCCGGTGAAAGCCCCTCTCTCGTGGCCGAACAAGTGGCTCTCGATCAGCGTCTCAGGAATCGCCGCACAATTGACGGGCAGGAACGGTCCGTTCCTGCGTAACGAGAGCTGGTGAATAAGTTGAGCCGTGATCTCTTTTCCGGTCCCGGTTTCACCGGTGATCAGAACAGGTAAGTCGGAGGAAGCGACACGTTCGATCAGGCTCATGATCCGGCGCATCGGTAAAGACTGGCCAATCATGACAAACCCCCCTGTTGTTCTTGCCGTGCAACCCCATCCGCTCCTTCCCCTGTGGATAAATAGTCGGCTCGTGTCTAACACGTCAACAGCTCTCTGAGATATTAGAGGGCGATCTACGAGTCGGATAGGGCGAGCAAAATGATACACGGGCAAAAATTCGAGTTTGTAGGTCACTATAGCTGTCTCGATTTCGTTAACACGGAGTTCACAAAAGTTGACGGACACCGGGTCGATGGTCTGCGCGGTATCGGAGACCTGATCGAATGGCTTTGCGAGTCCCAACTTATAAATCGAAGCCAGGCGCAGCGCGTCCTGAACTCGTGCGGACACGATCATGCGGCGGCACGCGTTTATCGAAACGCGAGCGCCTTGCGCGGAGCTCTTCGCGAAATGGCTGCTAAGCTCGCAGCTCGTCGGCCAATCCCGCGCGAATCTCTCGAAGCGATCAACAAGACCATGGAAAAGCGTCCAGGCTGCAGGCTGCTCGCACGGAGCTCCGGGAGGTTCGAGGAGATGACCCGCCTCGACCCAGACGAGCCCGACCAGTTGCTGATGCCAATCGCTCAGTCAGCGAGCGATCTGCTCTGTCACGGAGATCCCGCGCTCGTGAAACGATGCGCCAACCCCGCCTGCGGAGCCTTCTTCTATGACACGTCCAAGAATCATACGCGTCGCTGGTGCAGCACGACCGGCTGCGGCAATCGGATGAGGGTGGCGGCTCATTATCGACGGAGCCGTATCCTCGTCCAGGCCGGTACGGCGCTACGCGATTTAACATATGCGCCGAAGGGTAGATCGCGCTGAAAGTAGTAACGCATTCGATCCGGACCCTATTGGAGAAGCAAGGCTACAGATCGTGCCAACTACCGAACCGCCGCCGACTGCTAATGACTAGCGTAAAGTGCGAGTCGAAGGCCGCGGCAATGGCCGAGTGGCGGACGTGCAGCCTGGAAGAACTGTCTCCACAGACATGCACCGGCTCTTGAAGAAACCATCGGAACGTTGCGTCGCTCGGCATCGGACTCCCGGCGCAAAGGCCGGTGCAAACAGCGGACGATCTTCTCGATCGCGAGATAGAAGAGTTTCGGATCGATTCGGATGCCAGGAACGGATCCGAAGCAAATGCCGTTTGTGGAGTCCTTGTTGGCTTTCGGCCTCAGCAAGGTGGTTCCACAACGCTCCATTGCCCTTAAATGGAGCGAACAATCTTTTTCTGTCAGAGGTTTTCCACCACTGTGCTTTCTCCAATCGCAGACCCTCTAAAATGTTGCGCGCGTATTCATCGGAGAGGCTGAAGCACGCATTGTAGGCGCGATGGGCCGGGAGCGTCAGCAAATTTATTGGAGGGGTGCGGCAAAAAAAAAGGCAATCGGGAATGACGTGGTCTCGGGTGTCGAGATCGCGGCCTTCCAGATATAGCATTGGCCGATTCGCTTCATCGAATCGACAATACCGCCCTGCGCGACGTCCGGCGGACCCCGATCCGGTGCCTACTCTTGCGTCGCGATAAAGCCGCAACCCCGCTTCCGAAGAAGCCCTGAACAATTCAGGACTCAGACATCTCGGCAAGTGGCCGTCACTGTCGGCGAGTGACGCCAAAACGCCGAAAG
>WNFT01006214.1_pt1 | contig 10513 bp, 8 predicted proteins | sample 5400191 | NCBI WGS metagenome assembly WNFT01 (sample SAMN13153359, study PRJNA577476) | soil metagenome | isolation source: 80 cm saprolite under Madrone tree | place: USA:California | collected 2016-06-14 | reverse complement strand
CTTCTCGCTGCCTTTTTTCGTGTGCATAGCATGGACAGAGACCATGTGTACGAATCTCTTGTGGTCTGATTTATGTGTGCGCCTAAAGAAAAGCTATGGCAACAAACGATAAGACAATGGACCGGCTCCAGTATCTCGAAGCCCTGTACCGTCAGGGATACCGTAGTGATGTAATAGATCGCTCTCTCGACAAAATTATTGCCCTGGAGCGTGCTGCAGCGCGTCGTGAGTACGCCGACCTCCGCGAGCGATTACAGGCATTCGAAACGCGCTATCAGATGTCCTCAGAGGACTTCTACCGACGCTTTCGCACTGGAGAGATGGGCGATGCCATGGATGTTGTCGAGTGGAGTATCTTCTATGAGATGTGGGAATCCGTACGGGCACGCCTGGCGCTGCTTGAGGCGGCCTAGAGCCAATGGAGCCGCGGGAGTACCTCGCTGAAATCATAGCGAGACTTGTGGCCAGTGCCATTGTTGCTGAGTTGACGACCGTGGAAGAATACGCTTTGCCGGACCGGGGATACTTTCGGGCACGACTAAGCCTCAGCAACCGTGACTTCCTTGAAGTGGCAGAATATTTTGTTGTGGAATCAGGGCATTGTGTAACGCGGCGGTATCGCTACCAATGGATGGACGAACAGCAGGGAGTACTAAAGAAACGTTGGGACAACGTGGAGTACTTTCCTGATTTGCCGAATTTTCCACATCACGTCCATATAGGTGATGAAGAGCACGTTGAGCCGAGCCAGTCAATGAGCATCATAGAGTTGATAGCCCTCATTGAGCAGGAGCAGGGGCACTCGGATCTTGCGTGAAATACGTGTATACTCCAGTCGTGACTGAGCCATTAGATTGCCCAGAGAAAGCATCTCCTCCGACATGTGGAAGTCGGTGCAGGCATACGGAGGGGCCTCCACGTGGATCATGACCATAGCTACAAATTGCTGTTCTCACATCACCACATGATGGTGGACCTGGTGCAGGGGTTTATGACCGCCGACTGGGTCCAGACCGTCGACTTCTCCACCCTGGAGTTGGTCTCCAGCAGCCACCTGAGCGACGATTTGCAGATGCGCGAGGACGATCTCCTCTGGCGGGTGCGCCGGGCAGATACCTGGCTCTACATCTACGGCGCCAGGAAGCCACGCGAGAGGTTGTCGGCGACACGAGTAGCTGAATCGCATCGCCGAGGGGCGATACACGGCGGATTCTGTCAATACGTTCACAGTGCAGCGAGTACCATGCAAACTCCTGCTGGTGTCTACCGGGAACACCAAAATGTGGAGATCGATAGGCTCTTTGCCCAGAATATCGCTCATATTACTACCGCCTTTGCGTCCCACGATTTTGTCGAGATTCCCCGCACGATGCTCATCACACACGTGTAACCTCCCCCGAAGGCACAGGGACATATCGGGCAACCGAGTTATGTGTATAGCGGAGTTCTCCCATGCGCCTGGGATGCAGTATGCCGCCATACACACCATGTGCTACCATCGGAGTGGCTCATGCCGTATGCATCCTCCATATAGCCTCTTCTCTGCCTCTATGTATTTCCTGGACGCAACGGGGCAAGCCCTGTAAATTTGTGGGAGGCATGGCGTTAGGCTCGACCGAGAGCAGGCCTTGAGGATTCCCATGGCATGGATGAACACTGCAATCTTTGGAGAGGTGTTGAGCTGACGTCAATGTCCCAAGAGTGTCCCACATGGCATGCTGTGAAAAATAACACCTTGTATGAGAGGATATTAGAAGATGCCGGTGGATATCACTGATATTCGCACCATTGTCGACGCCCAGGAGCAGTGGCGCAGTCGGCAGACGATCAATCTTATTGCCAGCGAAAATGCCCAGAGCCCGGCAGTGCGCGCCATTCAGAACTCCGATTTTATGGCCCGCTACGCTGAGGGGCACCCGAATCGGGGCGATGAAGTCCGACGCTATTATCAGGGCACGCGCTACATCGACCAGATTGAGACCATGGCGCGCGAGGAACTGTTAGCGCTGACGCGCTGTCGCCAGGCCGATGTCCGCCCCATTAGTGGTAATGCCGCCAATACGGCGCTTGCCCTGGGTTATTTACGGGGTGGCGACCCCGTCATAGTGAACTCGACACCCGCTGGTGGACACATCAGTCATAACACCATCGGCGTGTTCGGCCGACGTATACAGACCCGTGGTCTGTCGCTCAGTCTGGACGCACCCAAGCATATCCCGTTACACTACTTCCCGCTGGCCGCGGACATGTATCACCTGGATGTGCCAAAGAGTCTTGATCTCATTGACCAGGTGGCACCGCGTCTGCTGGTGCTGGGCAAAAGTCTGATTTTGTTTCCTGAGCCAGTACGGGAACTCGCCGCCATGTGCCGTGAACGGGGGATTCCCATCCTGTACGACGCGGCCCATGTGTTTGGGTTGATCGTGGGCGGCCAGTTTCAAGATCCCTGGCGTGACGGCGCCACGTGGGTGACCGCCAGCACGCACAAAACGTTTCCTGGCCCACAGCGTGGGGTCATTGTGGCGGATCTCGATGAGGAAAATGAGCGGAAGTACTGGCCCTCGGCTGACCGTGGAGTGTTCCCTGGCTCGTCCAGTAATCATCACCTGCACACCCTGCCAGCGCTGCTGGTGGCCATCCGGGAGATGCGCCAGCATGCTACCGCCTATGCTGCCCAGGTGGTCCACAATGCGCAAGCCCTGGGGCGGGCGCTGGATGATGAGGGGATCCGGGTGGAAGCCCGGGACTTTGGCTATACGGCGAGTCATCAAATTGCCGTCAATGTGGCGACATATGGAGGAGGTGTGGCGGTGGCGCAGCACCTGGAGGCGAACGCTATTATCGTCAACTACAACCTGCTACCGCGCGATACAGAGCCACGCAATCCATCTGGTCTGCGTATCGGCGTGCAGGAAATGACGCGCTATGGCATGCGTGAGGACGCTATGCAGCGTCTCGCCGGACTGCTGGCTGATGCTATCAAGGGCAAGACGGTCACCGACGCTGTGCATGCCTTGCGTGCGTCGTACAGTACCTTACAGTACGTGTAAGTATAGAGGGCATACGATGGCAATCATCTGGCGGGGGATGGGATTGGTTTGCACGCTGGTGCTGCTGGCCTCATGTAGTAGTCAGAAATCGGCGCAGGCGCCCATCACACCGCAGACGCCGGCACTCGAGAAAGTCTACCAGGATGGCCGCCTGGCCTTTAAGGAACGCCGCTATGACGAGGCTGCAGCACAGTTTTCCCGGGTCGTGACTGCTGACCCAGAACATTTGAAAGCACGCCTGAACTGGGCCGCGGTCCTGTCCTATCTCAATAAACCAGCCGAGGCCATTGTGCAATGCCAGAACGTTCTGGCACGCGATCCGACCAACGCTGAAGCCTATTATCAATGGGGAGCGGTGTTGGCGCGTATGGGGAGACATCTAGAAGCTTTGGAGAAATTTGATCAAGCGCTCGCTCTCAAGCCAATGGCTGAGCTGTTGCAAGAGGACCCCTCGCTTCAGCAGTCACTCCAGGCGTACCTGAATCGGCAGCGCCGCCAGGCGTTGGATGCCGATGTGGCACGTCCAAAGCCCCCACCAGAACGCGACGAGGAGAGCCGTCCACCAGGAGGGCGCTAAGCGCCCTGGTCATGAGTTCTAGTATATTCTCACGAAGCCCTGGCCTATACGGGAACTCGCCCACACCATCCAGCCCGTGTTAGCACCACGGTGCAGGCAAGAAGCGTGAGGTTAAGGCAAACGAGATCAGGCGGCCGCGACAGGGAGTTCCATCACGACCGTGGTCCCCTCACCTCCCTGGCTTTTCACTGAGACCGTGCCGTGATGCGCTCTGATGATGTCCCGGGCAATACTGAGCCCCAGCCCCATCCCCTTACCCTGACTCTTGGTGGTGAAGAAGGGAGTAAAGACATGCTGGAGATGTTCTGGGGCGATGCCCGGACCGGTATCGGCAATCTCAACGCGCAGATTTTGCCCGCATTGGGAGGTCTGGATGCGGAGTTTGCGCGTGGTGCCATAGTCTACCATGGCTTGACAGGCATTAGTGAGGACATGCAAAAACACCTGGTGAAATTGTGGCGCATCGAGCAGGATCGTGGGCAGATCTGGAGAGAGGTCAGCCTCGACTTCAACGTTGCTTGAGCGCAGGTCGTAGGCTTTCCGTTCCAGGGCCTTCGTCAAGATATCGTTGAGATTCTCCGGATGTGTATCTGGCCGTGACTGTTCGACAAAGGCCAGAAGATTCCGGACCGTGTCCGTGGCACGCTGCGTTTCATAGAAAATGCGCAGAGCGACCTGGCGCAGCTGCTTGTCCTCCACCTTGCCGACGAGTAACTGCGCGTAGCCCAGGGCTGTTGTCAGGGGCGTGCGCAGTTCATGAGACATGCGGGCAATAAGATGATGCGGGGCAGAGAATTTGCCCGATTGCCGCAGTTGCTGCTGGGCCAACTCTAACTGTGAACTCTTTTCGTGGACAACCTGGCGGAGTTTGAGCGCCGCTTCCTTCGCCTCTTTGAGCAAGCGCGCGTTTTCCACCGCGAAACCGATATGGCCCAGCAACGTTGACAAAAATTTCAAATCCAGTGCACCAAAGGATTCCTGGCCACTTTTCTTCGAGAGATTGAGGACGCCAATAATGCGGTCCTGAGCCCGCAGCGGCAGGCAAATGAAGGATGACGTATCGTATTTGGGATCATTGACTTTGCCGAAGCGCGCATCATGCTCGACATCCTCGACGAGGACGGGCTCCCCTGTCTGTGCGACCTTCCCAGCGATCCCTTCCCCCACGCGGACGGTCGTGCCCACCACCACGGCATCCTCTAAACCCTCAGCCGCGGCAATGCGCAGCGTTTGCGTTTGGGGATCCAGGAGCATAATAGAACCAATTTTCGAATGCACCGCCGTCATGGCGCGATGCAGCACCAGATGCAGGACTTCTTTGATATCGGGGATACGGGAGACGAGTTCCGTAACCTCACTTAACGTCGAGAGCTTATACACGAGATTTTCTAGCTCGCTCGTATTGGCTTTGAGTTCTGCCAGGATTTTGTTAAACGATTCGGCAATACGCGCCATCTCAGTAAATTCATGCGTGGCCTGCTGGTCTCCTAACGCCTCGATTTCGCCGTGTTCCAGGCGTACAAACTCGTTGGCCAGGCGACTGATACTGCGGACAGTTTGCTGAAAGAACGCAAATCCCAGCACGGCGATCAAGACGCTGAGGGCTAAGGCCCCGGCTGCCTCCGCATCTTGGATAAGATCTTTCTTGTCGAGGACATAAAGGAACAAGAGCAAGGGTAAGAGGGAGGTGAGGGCAAAAATAATTGCCGCCTTATACCGTAAGGTTTGCTGTCCTGCCGGCTTCCCTCGTGGCATAGTCATTCTCCTTTACATATATCCAGTACAGGGAAAGCTGCTACCCATACATACTGCGTCTTCCCTCGCATGTTATGGATATACAAGCATAGCGTGCGAAGGATGCGCCATGCAACGTCCATTGTCCTACAGATGTTCTCCCGACCTAGAGCCTATGACGTCGACAGCGTCACGACTGCCGGTGAGGCCAACACCATCACAATAGCCTCCCAGAGTTCCGATAGCGCTAGAGGCTTCGTCACAGAGGTGGCGCCCTTCATCTCTCGCCAGCGCGTCAGGGACGCCCCTTGAGTTGCTGGACTCACCATCAAGATGAGTGCCCCTGCGAGAGCAGGAGAGGCGGTAATCTGCTCGGCAAGCTGTACGCTATCCTCGGCTGGCAGCGTCGTATCCAGGAGTACCAGCGCAAAGGGATGCCCAGCATCCTGCGCCTGTTGTAACGCCTCGAGCGCTTCCTGCACCCCCTCGACGGCCGTTGGCCTGAGCCCCCACTGGCTGAGCAGAGCTGTGAGCAGACGTCTCTGGGTGGCATTATCGTCCACGACGAGGACAGCATTGGGAGAGCCGGGCGGTATAACCATCGACTCTGGCTCGGGTTCCGGCGCATCTGGTAGACCAAAACGCGCGGTAAAGTGAAAGGTACTCCCACGCCCGAGGGCGCTTTCCACCCAGATCTGTCCGCCCATCAGGGTCACCAACTGATGGCAAATGGCCAGGCCAAGCCCCGTGCCACCATATTGGCGTGTCGTAGAACTATCGGCCTGGGTAAACGCCTCGAAGATCAGGCGTTGTTTCTCGGGGGCGATGCCGATGCCCGTATCACGTATCGTACAGTACAGGGTCATGGACGACTCGTCTGCCGGCGGCGTGGCTGTCGTCTGGATCTCCTGGGGTAGGTAGCGCATCACTTCGACAACTACTTCGCCTTGCGCGGTAAACTTCAGAGCATTCCCCACGAGATTCACCAGGATCTGACGCCATCGGATCGCATCGCCGAGGAGGAGGTCAGGGACATCGGGGTGCACATAGTACAGTAATTCAAGCTGCTGATCCTGGTCCCGTGGTGCGAGGGTTTTCATCGTGAGACTGAGGCTTTCGCGGAGCGAAAAGAGCATCGACTCCAGGGTGAGTTTCCCCGCCTCAATTTTGGAAAAGTCCAGGAGGTCGTTGAGGATACGCAGCAACGACACCGCCGACGTTTTCACGAGTCCGAGGTATTCCTGTTGTTCAGAGGTAAGGGGGGTATCGAGGACAAGATCGGTCATACCAATGATGCCGGTCATCGGCGTGCGGATTTCATGGCTGATATTGGCCAGGAACTCGCTCTTGGCCCTGGTAGCCGCCTCAGCAGTGTCCCGTGCCGCGGCCTCAGCAGTATACAGCGCCGCATTTCGAATAGCGACCGCGGCCTGCGCCGCAAAGCTTTCGAGGAGGCTCTGATCGTCTGGGGCGAAATGGAATGGCTGGCGACCGGCTAAAGCGAGGACGGCCAACAGCTCACCATCGAGAATAATGGGCAAGGCTAAAAAACTCATGAGCCCCTGTTGCTTGAACCAGGCGCGCGCTATGAAGCGCACGTCGTTTGCCACATCCGGGACGTTGAGGGGACGCCGGTGCAGGGCCACCCAGCCGATGCCTCCCTCGCCGAAGGCGAGTGTCCTCCTCATGGCAAAGGCGCTACCCAGGACAGGATGCGAAGACGTCCGCAGGTGCAAGGTCTGGGTAGCAATATCGGCGATCCAGAAGTTGACGATGGCGGCATCCATCAGGGTAGCGGCAGCCTGCGCAATTTCGCCGAGGACTTCTTTGATGTCCAGCGAGGAGGACATAAATTGCGTCAGACGCGTCAACGTGCGCAGGCGCGCAAAACGTGCTTCCAGGGCTTCATAGAGGCGCGCATTTTCAATGGCCATGGCTGCCTGGGCGGCAAAGAGGGTCAACAGGTCACGCTCTGGGACGCCAAAGACCCGTCCCGTGCCTTCGTTATTGATCGTGATGACGCCGAAGAGACGGTCACGATAGACCAGGGGTTCAGAGAGAATCGCAAAGAGCGGACCAATGGTGGGTGAGACCTGGTCATCATTGATCATGACCCCTTCGCGGCGTTGGGCGACCATGCCGGTCACACCTTCGCCGAGTCCCACCCGCACGGTCTCCATCCAATCCCCCAGGCCATGCCAGGCGCGCGGGATCAGGGTCCGGGTGGACTCGTCCCAGAGATACGTGACCCCAGAGGTCCCATGGACCAGTTCCACCGCACGTCGCGTGATCACCTGCAAGAGCACGGTCAGGTCGAGTTCATGCATGATCGCACCTGTCACGACCTGGACGGCTTCAAGACGTTCCGTGCGTTCCGCCAGGAGCTCTTCGGCCTGCGCGCGTTGCAGGATTTCTTGGTCGAGTTTGGTATTGGCTTCCAGGAGCTGCTGGGTGCGTTCCTGCACGTGGAGTTCAAGCGTCTCGTTCGTGCGCTGGCTCTCATGGACATGGCGCTGCACGACACCGACCATCGCACGAAAGGTGCCGGCCAACGCTTCGATGTCGGTCACGAGGCTGTATGGCCAGGCAATGGCTTGATGACGGAGGAGCTTTGCTGGGAGATGCGTAGTGACCTCAGCCAGACGTGCCAGCGGTGCCGTCAACCGACGCCAGCCTCCTAGGAAGCCCGCCAATAGACATGCCAGGACGGCAAGCAACAGGATCAACAAAGCAACATGTGAGGCAGTCATAGTCATACAAGTCCACCCTGTCGCCAGGCACACAGGAGGAAAGCATCCTTAGCCTTTGGGGAGGCCGAGTACGCGTTCGCCAATGATGTTGAGCTGAATCTCGGCTGTCCCACCAGCGATGGTGGCAGAACGAGCGCGCAGAAAGCTGAACTGCCAGGCGCCGTCCTGCACTGCCCAGGGTGAACCGTGCATGAGTTGGGCATAGGGACCTTCAAGTTCCATCGCCAGCTCCTGCGCGCGCTGCACAATGCGCGTCTGCGCCAGGCGATGCGCCGAGCCCTCTGGCCCAGGCGGCAGACCGCGTAGCCGTTTGGTGAGACAGCGGTACCCGTAGTATTTCACGGCTTCGCTTTCCGTATAGAGCTGCGCCAGCCGTTGCCTGATGACGGGCTCTTGGTGCCGTCCGCACTGCCGGGCGAGGTCGACCAACTCCTGGATCAGCACTTGCACGTTCGCCTGCCCCAAAATGGACGTCGTAGCGCGTTCATGCATGAGGAGACCAATGCCCACCATCCAGCCGTTGTGCAGCTCGCCTACCAGGCTGTCGCGGGGGACACGCACATTTTCAAAAAAGACCTCATTGAACTCTGACTCTCCCGTGATCTGCTTGAGCGGTCGGATGGTGACACCAGGACTGTGCATATCCACGATAAAACAGGATAGCCCCTGGTGTTTGGGCACAGTCGTATCGGTGCGGGTCAGCAAAAAGCAAAAGGCCGCATCGTGGGCATAACTCGTCCACACTTTCTGCCCATGAATGACGAACTCGTCGCCGTCCTGGACGGCACGCGTTTGTAATGAGGCCAGGTCAGACCCAGAGCCAGGTTCTGAATACCCCTGGCACCAGATGTCCTCGCAGGTCAGCATCTTCGCCAGGTAGCGTTGCTTCTGGGCTTCTGTGCCGACTTCGATGAGGGTGGGCCCCACCATGCCCAGGGCAATGCCGTTATAAGGCGTGGGGGCCTTGCAATGCGCCACTTCTTCATTAAAAATGACCTGCTCCATGAGCGTGGCACCAGCACCGCCGTACTCCTTGGGCCATGAGAGACCAGCATAGCCCGCCTCGTACAATTGCCGCGACCAATCTTTCAGGAACACAATCTTGTCGTGCAAGTCCACCGGCTCGAAGATGGTCTTCCCCCAGCCTGGCGGCAAATGTGCCTGCAACCACTGACGCAGATTGTCCCGGAAGCGCTTTTCCTGCTCGGTGAGTTCAAAATCCATGCCGGTCTCCCTGTGCGTCAATCTTTAGTGCATGATGGCGCATGCGCTGTGTTGTGCCTTTATAGCATATTTTATACCGGAATCCCAGTCCTTTGTCGCAGTTCAGATGCTCTTGTATACCAGGGAGGCGTAGTCTCGTCTCCTAGCGTGGCTGCATGACGATGTCGACCAGGGCCAAGCGGCCTTCGTCCTTGACGACACGGAGGGCGCGCTCCAGGGCAGGGCGAATGGCGTCAGGGGTGGCGATGGGACCTTCCCCATAGAGGCCATAGGCCTGGGCCATCTGGGCGAAGTTGACCGGTGGATCGTCCAGCCGTGTGCCAATGCCGGCATTGGCTGCGGGACGCTCGCGGACGCGGGCGACGTCGAGGGCATGCTCTTCCGAGTTATAATACGAACGGTTGTTGAACATGACGACGAGCAACGGGAGATGGTGATGCGCCGCCGTCCACAGGGCGCTCGGAGTATATAACAGGTCGCCATCGGCCTGGATGTTCACACACACTTTCCCACTGTGACGATGCGCCAGGACAGCGCCGAGCGCCGCACCCATCCCGTATCCCAGACCCGCGCCACCGCTGCGGCCCAGAGTGCACCCTGGGCGCTCCCAGTCCCATAAGCGTCGTGTCCAGGCTCCTACCGCATTGTTGACCAATACCCAGTCTTCGTGCTTGATGACCTCCCACACTTCGGCAACCGCTGTTGGCACGGCAATGGGGCGCTGCGCCCGCGCCAGGTGGGCGGCCTGTTGCCACTGCTGCCGCCGCGCCCGGTGCTGCGTGCTGAGATGGGCGGCCCGCGCCGTGATACGCGCTGTCTCTGCGCTGCCCAGGCGTGCCTGACACAGCGCCAGCAAGTGCGGTAGCGCCACGGCGGTATCGGCGGCGATGGGTAAGTCGACAGCCTGAAGACGCTCATAGTCGGCGGCCCAACTGTGCACCAGAAAATCGCCCATGGTGATATGGATGATCTGCGTCTGCGGGCCGATAGCAGGCTGAAACATGCGGGTAGCTTTATCGACACTGCCCAAAGCGCCGAAAAGATCCAGGACGTCCAGCGCCAAAACGACATCGGCGTTGGCCAGTACGTCACTGGCAGCATCAGTGGCGTCGAGGCCATGGGTATTGGGAAAATTAAAGCGACCACCGCGGTCGATGACGGGCATGGCTAACAGCTCG
>WNFT01034592.1_pt1 | contig 10516 bp, 11 predicted proteins | sample 5400191 | NCBI WGS metagenome assembly WNFT01 (sample SAMN13153359, study PRJNA577476) | soil metagenome | isolation source: 80 cm saprolite under Madrone tree | place: USA:California | collected 2016-06-14 | reverse complement strand
GTCGATGAACGCTTCCTCAACGAGCCGCTTCCGGCCGACGCGGACCGCATCCTAGAACGCCACGCCGTGAACTCGCCTTACGTGCTGTATGCCGGGAATATCCGCCCGCAGAAAAATTTGCCTCGCCTGATCGAAGCGTTTGCCGTGGCCAAAGCGGAACTGCGCGGAAATCCAGAATTCGACCAGCTCAAGTTGCTGGTGATCGGGGAAGCGCTCGACCGCCATGCGGATCTGCGCCGCGCCGTGGTGCGCGCGCGAGTGCGGGAAGACGTGCGCTTTCTCGGGTTTGTGCCCGGCCCGGTGCTGCGCGTTTTTTATTCGCGCGCTTTAGCTTTCCTTTTTCCTTCTCTGTACGAAGGCTTCGGGCTGCCGCCGCTCGAGGCCATGGCTCACGGAACGCCCGTGCTGACCTCCAATGTCTCTTCGCTCCCCGAGGTCTTCCAGGACGCGGCCTTGCTGGTGAATCCCGAGAACGTCTTCGATATCGCCCGCGGAATCCGGCAGATTCTAACGGAAAACGCTTTGCGCCAGACGCTGCGGCGGCGAGGCTATGAGCGGGCGCGGATGTATTCCTGGGAAAATGCGGCGCGCCTGGTTCACGCCACCTACCATTCCGTGCTGGATCGCGGAGCCGCGGCGTGACGCCAAACTGCAGATCCCTCGGTCGTCCGCTAAATCGCTCCCGGCGCTAAGGCTCGCGACGGACGACCTCGGGATAACAACAAACGGATGGCAGCCTCGTAACTACACGATTTCGAGCGAAAGCTCGCGGGCTCGCCCTTCGATGATGCGAAACGCGCGGATGGGGCCAGATGCGCCCGCATTCGGGGAGACGATCAGATAAGCCGCATCCGGATAGAAGGCGTGCTCGAGATCGAGCGGAGAAGGAGCGTTATCGCCTTTGGGATGTGAGTGGTAAATCCCGAGATGTTCCAAACCCTTGGCACGCATGCGGCGGAAGAGCGCAAATAGCTCCGCAGGCGCAATCTCATAAGACGAGGAACTTTGCAATGCATTCCTGGCGGGCAGAACAGCGGAGATGAGGGCGTCGCGGCCGGCCAGCAGTCCGCAGCACTCGATTTCCGGATTTGCGCGAGCTTCGGCGAGCAGACGATCGAAAACGGCTCGGCTCATCCGGAGGAAATCATGCATGCGCCGATTGTCTCATTGCGATGCAAGCCTCGGGTCTGGCTCGAAGGCGGCCCGGCCCGACTTACAAATTCCGACTGCAGATCCCTCGGCCGCCCCTCTTAACGCCAAAGGTCCCAGAGACGGGGACTTTGGCTTGAAGCGGGCCTCGTGATGACACCAGAGGCGAGCATCACGTAGCGGCATGCTTCTCGGGCAAGGGGCAAAATGCGCCTTCGGAGAAGCCCGACGAGCGCACGCCGAAGACGCGATTGAAGCGGGCCTGGTAGTTCTCCCAGGCGATCGTTGCGGCGAGCTCGACGAGCTGTGCTTCGTCGAAGTGTCCGCGCAGGCGTTCGGTCAGCTCGCTCGGGATGTCGGTGGGCGTCTTCGCCATGGTGACGGCGAGATCCAGCGCCGCGCGTTCGAGGCCATCGAAGGCCTCGCTGCTCTCGTACCGGCTTAGTTCCATGAGTTGCTGCTCGGTGACGCCCATCTCCCTGCCGACGGCAGAGCCGATATCCAGTCAGAACGGGCAGCCGATGAGAGCACTAGTTTTGACGCGCGCCAACGCTTTGAGCCGACCCGGCACGCGACCGCTTGCTAAGAGAGCCGTCTCGAAGGCATTCACGCCGAGCAGCAAGGCCGGACGCCGCCGCAAAAGCCGCAGTGTATCCATGGGGCGCTTCTTGCGGCGCAGGACGCGCAGGAAGGCCATCCACCTGGCGATGAGTCCCATGTCATCTCCACGCATAGACAGTGTTTGATTAGATGGCACATACACGCCGGGGTTAGATGGCAGACATGCCCGTAGGGCCCACCACGGTTGATCGCTCTTTAGCGTGTCACGTTACGCTTTTTGCGCCTGGCGCCTCAGGAAAGTCGGCACGTCGAGGTCCAACGGCTCGGGCGTAGACTCCTGAATAACGGGCGGCACGAGGCGAGGCGGCGGCACCACCTCTTCCTCCTGCACAACTTTCGGCTGCGCGGGTTCCGTTCCGGGCACGGCGGGCGCCTTCCAGGTCTTGGGCAAGTAGGAAGGACGTTGCTGCTGTTTTTTGCCGGCCTCACGGAAACCTGCGGCAATCACGGTAATCTTGACCGATTCCTTCATGGCATCGTCCATAACCGCGCCGAAGATGATGTTGGCGTTTTCATGTGCGGCTTTTTGGATGATGGTGGAAGCTTCGTGAACTTCATGCAGAGAGAGACTCGAAGAGCCGGTCACATTGATGAGGATCCCCTGCGCGCCATTGATGGAATTGTCTTCCAGTAAAGGACTGGAAATGGCGCGATTGGCGGCATCCACGGCGCGATTGGAACCGGAGGCGACGGCTGTGCCCATGACGGCATAGCCTTGTCCCGCCATGATCGTTTTCACGTCGGCGAAATCGCGGTTGATGATGCCCGGAATAGTGATGATGTCGCTGATGCCCTGCACGGCCTGGCGCAAAATATCGTCGGCAATGCGGAAGGCCTCGAAGAAGCTGGTGCCTCGCTCGACGGTCTCCATCAACCGCTCGTTGGGAATGACGATGACGGTATCGACGCAGCTGACGAGTTCGGAGAGCGCGTGCTCCGCCTGGGTTAGACGGCGCCGGCCTTCAAAGGCGAAGGGCTTGGTAACCACGGCCACGGTGAGCGCACCGAGTTCGCTGGCGAGGCTTTGCGGCCCACCTCAGGATTGGCGCCGGCGCCGAGCCCCTTGGTCAGTTTGGCGCCAATCTGCAACTTCACAGGCGCCTGAGATAACTTCAGCGCCTGCTGATCGGTGTTGGCGGCAATGAATTCGACGCCCTCCACCTTGGCGCGAATCATGCGGTTCACGGCATTGCATCCGCCACCTCCAACACCGATGACCTTGATCTTCGCGCCCTCCAAGCGCTCCTCGCTGAACGAAATTCTGATCCCCGACTCCTTTGGCGTCATCGTGCTCCCCCCATATTGCCCGCCGGCGCCGCCATTAATTTTACGGGCGACTTCACTGGCCAGCGAACATGCTTTTCAATTTCGCCACCAATGTAGCGGGACGCTGCGCCGCCATGCGGCGAGCATGCGCTCCGTACAGCAGCAGCCCTACAACGGTCGCGTACTCGGGCTGGGAAAGCTCTTCGGGCATATCTTCAAGCCCGCGCGGCGCGGCACAGCGCACCGGCAGCGAGAACATGCGCTCGGCTAATTCGCCCAAGCCACTCAGACGCGCGCCGCCACCGACAAGCACAAGGCCGGCGGGAATTTGCGAGTCCAGGCCGGCTCGTTTCAAATCATCGCGCACGAGCGTAAGGAGTTCCTGGGCGCGCGGCTCGATAATTTCATTGAGCATGCGGACGAAAACCGTGCGAGAGGGTCGATCGCCCACACTGGCGATCTGGATCGCCTGGTCCTCGCTAATCAAGTCGCGCGAGGCGCAGCCATACTCGCGCTTGATGCGCTCCGCTTCCGGAATCGGCGTGCGCAGGCCAAGGGCCAGATCGTTGCTGAAGTGATCGCCGCCTACGGCCACCGCGCCGGTATGGCGGACGACGCCGCCAGAATAGACAATCAACTCCGTCGTGCCGCCGCCGATGTCGAGCAGGCAGCAGCCCAGCTCGCGTTCATCCTGCGTGAGCACGGCTTCGGCAGAAGCCAGCGGCTCAAGAGCCGTGTCGCTGACAACGACTCCCGCGCGATTGACGGCGGTCACAACATTTTGGGTCGCGGTGATCGACGTCGTGACGATGTGGACATTTACTTCCAGGCTCTGCCCAACCATGCCGATGGGATCGCGGATGTTGTCCTGGTGATCGACCAAAAACTCCTGCGGCAGCACGTGCAAGATTTCGCGATCTTGCGGAAGGGTGATGGCTCGAGCGGCGTCCACGGCGCGCCGAACGTGTTCCTTTTCGATATCCCGCGGCCGGGTGCCGAGCGAAATTCCGCCACGGCTGTTCACGCCGCGCAGATGGCTGCCGGCGATTCCGACCACCGCGGATTCCACCGGCACGTTGGCGACGCTTTCAGCTTCCTCAAGCGCGTGACGGATGGAGCTCACCGCGGCATCCAAATTCACGATGAGGCCCTTGCGCGACCCTTTGGATTCGGCCGCGCCCATTCCCAAAAATCTGGCGCTTCCGTTTTCGATATCCGCTATCAACGCGCAGGTCTTGGCACTGCCGATATCCAGCGCGACCAGATAGCGCTCTTTCTTGCCCACTAATTACTCCTGCGGCTGGAAGAACGATGCGCACCCACGGCGGTCGAAGAACGAACAGCCGCTTCGACGCGTCTCGCCGGCGCCGGGTCGCGCTCAGGATTGACCACGACTTGCCGGGAAAATCTCAGATCGACCGATTCCACGCGTCCCGCACTCGCACGCCACTGCGCGATGTTTTCCGCCAACAAACGATATTTGTTCACAAAGTCGCTATTTCCAAAGTGCACCCAAATCGGATATTGGCCTTCCAATCCCGGCAAGCCCGCCAGCATGGCGCGAATATCCTGCGCGTCAGAGAAATCAACTTCGCTGACCTGTTCGCCGGCACCGGCATGCGCCAATTCAATTTCCTTCATGAAATCGACGAAAAGGGCCATGCGCGCCTTGCGGTCGGCGAGAGGAGTGGTGTCGTCGAAACCGCTGACGACCGGAAAGTGAAAGCGGGCCTCCAGCGGGCGCTCGAGAATCACTCCCGAGGCGTCCACGAGTTGCAATTCGTTTCCTGTGCGTAAGAATGCGACGGGGGTCCGTTCCAAGAGCTCGACGCGAATGCGGTCCGGCAGCGTGCGTTCAACCGTAGCTTCTTCCACCCAAAGAATCGAGTCGATCTCTTTGCGGCGGGCATCGAGCGGCACGCGCAAGATGCTCTTCCCAATATCGGGAGAAAAGACATCGGTGATCGCGGTGCGGCCGACAAACTGATTTCCGGTGATCTCCACCTGATCAGAGCCGGCGAACTCAACAGTCGGAGAGAACAAGAGAAAACGAATGCTGTGATAGCTGATGAACCCGGCGGCGAGGATTGCGGCACCGATAAGCGTCCAGCGGCGGTAAGCGGGCCAGCTTTTCCTGCCGAATTGTCGACGCCGAATCTCCAGCGGTTTTTGCCGGCGGAGATAACGAGGTTCGTCATCGGCGAGAGCCTCGGGTGGATAGACCTCCGGGCCCGTGCTCATTTCGCCGCCCTCACTGCGTCCATAGAATGACCTCGTTCTCGAGCTGGAATCCGTACGTTGCATGCACGCGATCGCGAACTTGCGCGATCAGGCTGAGCATGTCGGCGCAGGTGGCGTGGCCCGCATTCACGAAGAAATTAGCATGCCGGTCGCTGACTCGGGCGTCGCCGACGGAAAAGCCCTTGAGCCCCAGCTCATCGATCATGCGACCGGCAGAACCGCCCGGGGGATTTTTGAAGATGCATCCGGCGCTTTTCTGGTTGAGAGGCTGGCTGGACCGGCGTTTTTCGTTGCAGATGCGAATGCCTTGGAGGATTTCGCGGTATGGTTTGGAGGGCAGCTCCAGTTTCACCGCGAGCATAATATCATCGGGCGCAAATGAAGTGTGACGATATTCGAAAGAAATTTCATTTTCGCGCAGCGTTTCGATTCGCGCGCCGGCTGCCCGAAAGAGTTCCACCTGGCGGACGTAGGAGCCGATCTGCGTGCCGTAGGCGCCGGCGTTCATGCGCAGGGCCCCGCCGACGGTCCCAGGAACGCCGATCAATCCCTCCATGCCGCCGAGATCGTGCTTGGCGCAAAATGTGACGGTGCGGCCCAGGTCAGCAGCCGCGCCAACGTGCGCGGAATTTCCTTCCAGGCGTACTTCGGGTTCTTGATGCGCCAGGTGCAGAACCACCCAGGGAAGCTCGTCATCTCTCACCAGCAAATTCGTGCCGCCGCCCAGGAATTTGTAGGCGACGCCTGCGCCGCGAAGCAGCGCGATCAAGTCAGGCAAGGCGCTATGCCGGCGAATCAGCAGCAGATCTGTGGCGCCGCCGATGCCGAGCGAAGTGCGCTCCGCGAGGGAGGCTCCGCCGATGCGCTCGACGCCGAGCTCCGGTAGAGAAGCCAGTATGCGAGGGTCGCTAAGTTTCATCGCTAAATTTCATGGCGGCTGGGCATGAAATGCTGCGAGCCGAGAAGCAAGGCGAATTCTCCCAAGGCCCGATTGACGTTGCCCGCTCCGATGGCAAGCACGGCATCGCCGGGCCGCACTTCGCGAAGCAGCCGCTCGATGCTCTCCTGGAGCGTGCCGCAATAAACAACGCTCTTGTGGCCGGCGGCGCGAATCGCTTCCGCCAAGGCCGCGGCGGTAATGCCGCGAATCGGTGCTTCACTCGCGGCGTAGATATCCGTGACGATCAGGATGTCCGCCTGATTGAAGGCGCGGCAGAAGTCATCCCAGAGGTGCTGCGTGCGCGAAAAACGATGCGGTTGAAAAAGCACCAGCAGGCGGTCGTAGCCGCAGCCGCGCGCGGCTTCCAGCGTGGCGCGAATCTCCACCGGATGATGGCCGTAGTCATCGATCAAAGTGATGCCGCGCATGGTGCCTTTAATTTCAAAGCGCCGGCCTACGCCGGTAAAGCTCTCGAGCCCGGCGCGAATCAGATCGGCGGGAACGTCGAGATAAAGAGCAACCGCGGCTGCGGCGGCGGCGTTGCGGACGTTGTGAATGCCGGGAGGACTGGGCAGGCGAAACCTGCCCAGGTCGTCGCCGCGAAAGGTGAGGCGGAACTCGCTGGCCAAGCCGCGCAAGTCCACATCGCTTATGACCAGATCCGCTTGACTTGAAGTGCCGTACGTAATCACGGGCCGCGTGACCTGTGGGATGATCGCCTGCACGTTGGGCTCATCCAGACAAAGCACCGCCGCGCCGTAAAAGGGGATGCGGTTCACGAATTGCGCAAAGACGGCCTGAATTTCTTCGAGCGAGGCGTAATGATCCAGATGTTCGCGGTCAATGGTAGTGACCACGGCGACCACGGGAGCGAGCACCAGGAACGAACGGTCACTCTCATCGGCTTCGACGACCATATATTCGCCGCGCCCAAGACGCGCGGTGGTGCCCGCATGGTTGACGCGGCCGCCCACAACAAAAGTCGGGTCCAAGCCGGCGGCACCTAAAATGGCGGCCACCATAGATGTGGTCGTGGTTTTGCCGTGAGCGCCGGCTACAGCGATGCCATATTTCAGGCGCATCAATTCCGCCAGCATCTCGGCGCGAGGAATAACTGGGATTTTCAAGCGCGCCGCTTCCACGAGTTCGGGATTGTCGCGGCGAATAGCGGAACTGACGACCACGACATGAGCGCCGTGAATCTGTTGCAGCACCTCGGCGATGCCGCTCATGCCAATGCCGCCGATACCGACCAGATGAATGCGCTTGAAATTGTGAAGAGGACCGCTCATGCGCGCGCCACCTCTTCGATCAAGTCCACGATTTTCTCGGCGGCATGCGGCCGAGCAAGCTCCCGCGCGCGTGTGCCTAGTTCCACAAGCGTGTCAGGGTGATCGATTAACGCAAGAATCTCGGTGGCCAAGCGCGATCCGCTCAACTCCGACTCGGGAATCAACCGCGCCGCGCCGGCGCGCACCAGTTCCTCGGCATTGCGCATCTGGTGGCTGTCTGTGGCAGCCCCGAAGGGGATGAAAATGGCGGCGCGGCCGGCGGCGGCAACTTCGGAAACGGTGATCGCGCCGGAACGGCAGACGATCAGGTCAGCCTCGGCGAAACGCTCGGCCATGCGGGAGAAGAATGGGGCCACTTCGGCTTCGATATTGGTTGTGGCGTAAGCCTGGCGCACGGCGTCATAGTCACGCTCGCCGGCTTGGTGGACGATTCGCAGGCGCCTATTTTCAGAGGAGAGAATTTTCAGCGCGTCAATCACGGCGCGATTCACCGCGCGCGAGCCCTGGCTTCCGCCGGTGATCAAAACCCGGTAAGGCGGCGCGGGCATCGGCGGCGGAGAATCAAAGAACTCGGGGCGCACGGGGCATCCGGTCATTACGGCTCGGTGTCCGAGGCGTTCCGCGACAGAAGGGAAGCCGGCGGCAATTCGCGTGGCCATGTCGGCGAGCACGCGATTAGTAAAGCCCGCTTCAGCGTTGGGCTCGAAAATGACGCTGGGTAATCCCGAAATGATTGCAGAGAGCATCACCGGCCCCGCGGCATAGCCGCCGACGCCAAACGCCGCGGCGAAATGATGGCGGCGCAGGATTCCCAGGGAATCCCAAAACGCCAGCCGCAGGAGCAAAATATTGTGAATCAATTGCGCTACACCCATACCCTTGAGACCCGCGGAACGAATCAGTTCGAGCTTGAGACCAGCTTCGGGCACCAGCCGCGATTCGATTCCGCGCTGTGTGCCGACAAAAATGACATCTCTTTTCTCATCGCGTCTGAGCCATTCTCGCGCGACAGCGATCGCGGGAATCACGTGGCCGCCGGTGCCGCCGCCCGCAATCAGCAATTTCAAGCCGCCGCTTCCCCGGCTATCCACGCACTGCTTCACCCGTCTGCTGGCTGATATTCAAAAGCACGCCCGTGCCCAGAAGCATGACGAAAAGACTCGAGCCGCCATAGCTCATGAACGGCAGCGGAATTCCCTTCGTGGGCATCATTCCCAGTACCACGCCCAAATTGATCAGAGCCTGGCTGGCCACCATAACCGTGATTCCCAATGCCAGGAAGCGCCCGAAATTATCGGGAGCGCGAAAGGAGGCTTCGAGCCCGCGCCAGGCGTACACGGCGAAGAGGGCCAGCACCAGCGCGCCGCCAATGAATCCAAGCTCTTCGCACAAGACCGCGTAGATGAAATCCGTATGCGCCTCGGGAAGGTAAAAAAGTTTCTGGCGGCTCTCCATCAGGCCAACGCCAGCTAAACCGCCGGAACCGACGGCGATGAGCGATTGCATTAGTTGGAAGCCATGACCCAGTGGATCAGCGTCGGGATGCAGGAAGGCCATGACGCGCTCGTAGCGATAGGAGACGTGCACAACGGCGAAACAGATCGCAGGAACCGCAGCCATAGCCGCGCAGGCAATATATTTTCCTGAAAGTCCCGCGACAAAAAGCATACCCATGGCAATGATAAAAATTTCGAGCGACGTGCCGAGATCAGGTTCCAGCACCACGAGGCCGGCCATCATCAGCACGAGGGTCATAGCGGGGGCGAGTGTGTGCACCAAATCGTTCACGCCAAAGCTGCGCGGGCGGCAGCGCAACTCCAGAAACCAAGCGAGGTAGAGAATCACGGCCAGCTTAGCGAGCTCCGAGGGCTGCAAGCTGGCCGGCCCCACATGGAACCAGCGATGCGTGGCGTGAGATTTGTCGAGAAAGAAAACGCCCACGAGCATGATCAGCACCACGAAGAAGTACGTCAGCACGAGTTTTGGCTGGCGCAGGCGCCGGTAATCCAGGTTGATCATGGCAAACATGGCCACGAGACCGAATCCCAGCCAGAGGAGTTGCCGCAGCAGAAAGTGGTAACTGTTTCCGTACTGCTCGCGAGCCGTCAGAGCCGAGGCGCTAAAAACCATCACCGCGCCGACCAGGCAGAGCGTGATCGTGGCGACGAACAACCAGCGGTCCGCTTCGGCTCTTCGCAGCATGGCTCAGACCTCGCGCCCGCGCGCGTGCACCGGACGCGGCGCTTCGGCCAGCGCGCGCACCAATTGCTTGAACGCGCGGCCGCGATGCTCGTAATTTTCAAACTGATCGAAGCTGGCGCAGGCCGGCGCGAGCAACACGGTGTCGCCTTCACGGGCGCGTTCATACGCCAGCGTCACCGCCCGCTCGAGAGTTTTTGCATGCTCGACAGGAACTGCACTGCCGAGCTGCGCGGCGATCTTGTCCGATGCGGCGCCGATGAGCAGAACCAGTTTGGCGCGGTCGTGCAGGAGCGGAATCAGCGGCGCGTAATCGCTGCCTTTGTCTTTGCCCCCGAGGATGACGAATAGCCCGCCGGCAAAAACTTCGAGGGCCTTTATTGTTGCGTCGACGTTCGTGGCCTTGGAATCGTTGAAGAAGCTCACGCCGGATATTTCGGCCACAAACTCCAGCCGGTGTTCGACGCCGGGGAAGCTGCGCACGCCGGCGGCGATCTCCGCCGGCTCCGCGCCCGCGAGGAACGCTGCGGAGGCTGCCGCCAGCACGTTCTCGAGATTGTGCTCGCCACGCAGGCCAATATCGGCTCGATCGAGCAGTGCGGTGTCCTTTCCTTGGCGGCGAAAGATAATCTGATCGCCGCTCAAATAGGCGCCGCTGGCGACACGCTTCCTTCTGCTGAACCAGAAGATGGGCGGCCGCGAAGGAGGGTGCTCGGTCGCGGCAGGATCGTCGGCATTGATTACCGCAGCATCCGTTTCCGTTTGATTCTCAAAAATGTGCGCCTTGGCCCGCGCGTAGTCTTCAAAC
>WNFT01007380.1_pt1 | contig 10518 bp, 17 predicted proteins | sample 5400191 | NCBI WGS metagenome assembly WNFT01 (sample SAMN13153359, study PRJNA577476) | soil metagenome | isolation source: 80 cm saprolite under Madrone tree | place: USA:California | collected 2016-06-14 | reverse complement strand
TTTCGATTTGGCTCGAACAGGCCCAATGGGGCCCGAACAAACGAAACTTCGACTCCTCTTGCGCGATCTCCAATCATCCTCGAGTAATCCAACGCGTAATCGTGCGCGAGTGGCTCTGAAATTCCCTGACAATAGAGAATGGCTTCGCCATTGAATTCAAGCAGGGCAGCGCTGAAGCCTGGATCTTTGATGTTCATAAATGGATCTCCTGAACGATTGTTCATTGCGAAAGTCTTGAGTGACACCGCGGGTGATAACTCTTACCGCCAAGCGCAATCCGTTCTTCGTGCGGCGCAATCCGGATGCAGCACTGATCACACCAAACTCTAAACTCTGCGACTTTGATTTCGACCTTCTCGACCTTCACTCTCTTCGCCGTCTTCACTGCTTTCACGGCCTCTTCTTCCTTCATTAGCTTTATCACTTTCCCTCCTGCTTTCGTTCGCGTACCTGCACGACTATAGGTACGGTCCTGGACCGCCGCTGCAGACAAATCAGTCCACTAGCCGTATATCAAAGCGACAAAACACGTAGCCCGGAAACAGCGGCAGGCACAAAGATTTCACGCGATCTGACCATTTGCGCCTGCTGACATAAGTTGGGAAGAAAGTTTCGTAACCCTTCTCCGCGAGTTGATAATGAACTAATTTTTCGAAACGCGGCCGGACATACAAGGCATACCAAAAATCCCGAGTCTTTTCAGCCTCGGCCGACTTCGGCGCGAGCTCCTGGACAACTTTCACGACGGCAAGCCAGTTCCGGCGATCAACTTGATGCGACTCTCGTACTGTGCCGACCGTCGCTGCCGGGCGGTGCCGAATCTTCTTTACGTCCATGTTTCCTTAAGCTTGCAAGAACGGGGATAATTCCCCAGTGCACCTGACAATTCTGCCGGTAGGGCAAATTTAGAGTTGTATAGAATTGCACAGAATTGGACATCGGATGACGTAACCGAAGTTCAACACTTATTAAGAGCGTGGCGCAAAAACAAATGGATTCGACAGGTGGAATGAACCTGCCCTATTGAGCGCCATATCTCTAAATTCAGAAAGCGGCGAAAATCAAGGATCGAACGGAACGAGACTGCAGAAGTGAGCAGCGGCGTGGGGAGAACTCACTTTTCAGGAGTGGCCGGATGGTTAGGCCTTCTTGTGGCCTGGCTAATTCTGATTAGTCCCCTGAGCGGCCTTAGGAGCACTCGGCGATACTTCGACGATGCCGAGAGACTCTTTCATTGCTCCATTTACGTTGTCATGCATTAACGCTGGAATATGGACAGTCTACCTATCGCGCTCGCGCCGAGTGCGAACGACCTATGGTTTAAAGGTTCACGCACCCTCGACCCCCGTTGCTTCATGAGGAACTCCACGTGGATGCAGTTAGGAAGGGATGTTATTGCACCGACACATGCCGAAACCGACCGCGCCCCGATCACTGAGCCCGCAGACGGCTCACCGAGTCAGGTATTGCCTCATTTTTTCCGCCTCCGATTCGCACGCCCAATCGACCGTTTCGCGAATTCTGCTTCTTTATCGGATGATCCGGTTCTTTTTTGCATAATGCGATCAAGAGATTCAATGGCCGCGATGGCCACCGCCGCAACCTTTATCAGTCGCTCGCGGTAGCCGTCGATCAGGGCTTGCTCTTCCCCGCCGGTGATTTCGTCAGTAGCCAGGGAACATGCCGCGCGATCAGCGAGCCTTAGCTGATGACGAAGAAACCCGCACCATTTCTCCGGCTCATGTACATCGTCGTGTGTCGAGCCGCCCCACTCTGCGTCTTGTCGTAGTCGTTCAGTTTTGATCTCTTCGTGAATCTTGGTCATTTCTACAGTCTGCTCTCGTTTTGCACATTTATGTGGTTTGTTCGTAGCTGCATGCATGCTATCCGTAGTCTGCCCCTTCGACGCGTTTCCCGTGCCATGCCGCGCTGCTACGTGGGCGATCTCATGGGCCGAACGAGAGGCGGCTCATCGACTGACCCGACGGCCGTATTGGCTGTGCTCTGCAGGGACGACGCTGGAAGGATCAGACTTTCCAGAACCAATCGCGAAATCTGAGGCGGCACCGGCTGACAGCGGAACGGAAACTGAAGAAGCAAGATCCATGGCAAGTCGGCCCAGTCGAGACTCGCCTGGCCAATCCCACCGAATCCGCACTGTGGGCATGTCATACATCCTTATGGTATGCGAAATCGACAACCGCGATGAGAGTCGCGGAACGATTAGCATTTAAGATCGTTTTTCGATATCGATGCAGACGCGAGGCTCTGTTCGAAGGCGTTGACGGCCAGTAGCCGCTGATCCAGTCCGGCAATCGTGTACACGTCGAGGTTCACGCCGAGTCCATGCCCGAGTTGATCGGCGACGAGCTTCGGATCGATGCCTGCTTTTCTGGACAGGCTCGCGTGAGTGCGACGCATCACTTGAATTGAAGAAGCGAAATGAAGGAGGCTTCGTGATGGCTGATGGAGCGCTACTCCAGAATCTCAAGCGTGCACCTTTTCTTCAGCTTCATTCCCGCTGCACTGAGGATAGTTCGGATTGACCTTGCTGTTCGACCTTGCTTCCCGATTACCTTGCCGAGGTCGCTCTGAGCAACTCGTAATTCAAAAACGATCGTCTGTTCTCCTTCAATGGGCCGAACGGAAACTTGCTCTGGATTGTCCACGAGAGCTTTCGCAATTTGCTCGATGAGCTCCTTCATAGCCCTCCAAACTCAACTTGTGCTTTGCTTCCTAGAATGGATCTTCCAGGCACTTATTTCCATCTGAAACACTACTGCGACCGGCGACGGATTCAATTCACACGGGGGCCGTTCTTACAAACAAGGACGACGATGCGCACATCAAGCGGAAGAACTGGCGAAACATTGCTGCCTAACGCTATCAGAAAGGGCTCCTGTTGTGGGCGGTTGTCGAGAGAAGAATCAGGAAGAGAGGTTTTTGGTAGACACAGGTCACGGGCGTTTTGGGGGTGGTGGATGTGGTTTCTCGTTCATTTCCCGGATCGTCACGCGAAATTCTGGAATATAGTGGCCTTCCCAATGGCGCCAGTAGGCTTCGCGCAGACCTGCCAACACCCGTTTGCCTTCCTGTTGGACCGTGACCACCAGGTAGTTTTCTTCTGCCTGATCGGGCGGGCTTTTAAGAAGCATCCGGATGGCCTGGTAGGAACCTTTGGGGATCAGGACCGCGTGGCCCGTTTTGATGTCGATGGCCTCCCACGATTGGTTCAAATCCAGGCGGAAGGTTTCCTCCATGATGAACCCTTTCACTAGTTGACCCGAGGCTACCTCGGCGTCATCCTGCGGCTTTAAAGCTCGATGCTGACGGTCGTCGCCTTCGACGACCACCTTGTAACCAGCGAAGCCTTTTTTGGGCGGGCGGGGTTAATACGCCACCAGTCTTCACGTATTGGGCCCTGTGCCCGGGGGCAGGTCACCGTTGTTCCGCTCACCGCTCCCTCGGATAGGGACCAGGGCGTGAGTGCAGGTATCGTCGATCGCTAAAAGGTTCCAGCGACATTGAAGACCGCAACCTTCTGCTCGCGGACATCAACTGCCGCACTCGAACCCGGTGCAACATCCCCTTTTTCCAGGATCTTGGCGCCTTCTCCCATAAGTTCTCCGCTAGGATTTCTACTACAAGATTAACAGATTTATGTTGCGTAGGTCAGTTGTTACGCCGCCGATTGATCTTTCTCTGATTGAAATCGCGATACCTGCGCGCTGCGCCAAACACGGAAAGGTTGCTTTCAAAATCTCAAGAAGAGCGCGTTCGACTTGCTGCTCCGTGAAATTCTCAAACTTCAACCATGCCTCATGAGCGGCTTGGAGCAGATTTCGAGCTTCTTGAATGGATTCAAGATCTCTATCCAGGTGTGCTGTCGCCGGGCTTCGCACCGCCCGACCAATGTCGCAGGAGTTTTTCTGTTTCGTCATAAGGACGGGGGATGACGTGAACACTGATGAGTTCTCCAACGCGGCGGGCTGCGATGGAACCCGCTTCAGTCGCGGCTTTCACGGAACCCACATCGCCGCGAACCAGGACGGCGACGTAGCCGTTGAGGAGGTATTCCTTGCCAATGAGGAGGACGTTGGCGGTCTTCACCATGGCATCGGCCGCCTCAACGGCTCCGATGAAACCGCGTGTCTCTACGATCCCTAATGCTTCATTCACGTGAGAGCCCGGCGCGTAACGTAGTAGAAAGCCGGCACAAAGCAATTGACCGGACAAAAAGGTAGTGTCCTATTAGCGTGTTGTTGGTTGCGGGAGCGTCGCAATTGCATCCTTGGCCTGATTGACAAGGTCCATTAATTTCCAGCGCTCCAATGAAGTGAAATCGGACAACTTTCCAAAGTAGTTCAATGCTTCGTGGTAGGCTTTCTCAGCGTTATTACGGGAGAAATCACCACCAGCGAAATTCCCCATCGAATACTTTGTATGGGCGACTTTGATGAACGTGAGGGCCAATTCGAGTTCAATTCTTATGAACTCCTTTGCCCTACATTCCAAACGGGCATCGCTAAGCTGCTTCCAAGAGTTCTTGTATCCATACATGATCTGTGATCCCGCTCTCCATTGCCGGCGTGACCTTCAGCGTCCGAAGAATCCGGCAGAAGCTGTAGAACGCAAAATGCAGGGCCAGCGCCGCTGTTTGATTCGGTGACTCTGAGGCTTTCGCAAATACATCTGTTTGTGAGCTAGTGACATGGTCAGCATGGGCACGATTTCCATGGACTTTCGATCGCCGCCATTTTCTATGGGCTGTCGCTGTCGCGCATTCAGCGTCGAGGTAGGTGCTAGCTGAAAGTCGCAGAACGTCACATCCACGAAAAAATGAAATCGTCGTCGCCCTGAGTTCTGTCCGACTGTTCCCTCGTGTGCCTCTGGCCTGGTTTCTTCCGGAAATGTTTCTTGTTTCAGTACCAGTGAGCATACGTGAACTAAGGTCTCGTTGTACAGATTATGGTTGATGCACGCGCGCTTTATCCCACCGATGTTGCTGCTCCGAAGGGACTCCCTGCCCGAAGGGCCGGAGTGGTTATACGAAATCAAACTGGATGGGTACAGGGCTCTCGGCATCAAGAGCGGCGGAAAGGTGCAGCTTCGCTGCAGGTTCGCCCGATGATGGAATTGGGAAACGTGGAAGCAACAAAGCGAATCGTCGGGGCCGGCCTCGGGTGGTCGATTGTTCCTTCGACGGCGATTCGAGGAGACACAGACACCACTATTCTTGTGAGACGTTTGAAGCCGAGCCTCAAGCGACAGTTGGGCATGGTGCTTCGCCAGGACAAAGTCCGGGATCCCGCGATGCGCGCGACGATAGCCGCGTTCGAGCAACTCGTCCGATAGTTCCATGCTTTTTCAGGCCCGCACGGGGCGGGCCTGCCGGGACTGTGACGGGTACTTCGTCAGAAGCTCGGATCCGCCGTAGCTACAAGCTGTGACCAGCCGGGCGAGAAGAAGGCCGGGAACTCTTTACGGATACTCAGGCTGCCGACGCTTCGAGGCAGGACCAGGAGACTTGCCTTCAGGATTGCAGCGAGAGCGGCATCGCCCGTTGCCGTGTTGTAAAGAAGGATGTCGTCGCCCGCAGCAACTATGGCGGTATAACCTGATTTGAGATACTGAAGTGAATTGCTGCGCGTCGTGAACCGGCCGGAGCTGTCAAGGTCGGTCATGACCTGCAAACCATCCGACTTGCGGTAGAAAAGCACTCCATTATTGGTGCCGGCAATACTTGTCCAGCCCGTACTGAAAGATCCCGGCTGGTATCCTGACAATTGTTTGAAACTGACGTCGCCGACCGTTTGCAAACATCCGTCGCAAGGCGACGAATAGCTGATTTGCCACGTGCCCACTGCACCCATTCCATTTGCCTGTGAATAGAAGAACAGCCCGTTTGCGGTGCTGACGATGTGCGTCCAGCCCAGACCGAAGCTGAAGGCCGCGTACTGCTTGTATTGCCGGAAACCATTGGGAGAGATCGTTCCGATCGCTGCCGATCCATACAGGGAGTTATAGAAGAAGAGATAGCCGCGGTGGCTGACAATGTGCGTCCAGCCTGTGCCAAAATAGCCCTGCGGGAAAGTCTTGAGCACTGTGTGATGACCAGTTGCGTCCACGCCGCCAAGCATCGCCGCTCCGGTCCGCCTGTCGTAATAGAAGATGCCGGCCGCATCGCTGACCACGTTCGTCCACGCGATATTGCCGGGATAGAAAGTGCTGAGCGTCTGGTGGTTGCCGCTATCATCGAACTGCCCGACGGCGCCCGCAAATCTGCTGTCACTGTAGTAAACGATTTTCACCGTCACCGGTAAAGGTGGCGGAGGAAAATCACCCCAGCCAACTTCCAGCTTCGCGCCATTGTCGCGTGTCCGGCCGACCTTGATTTTGACGCCCGAGTTTCCGGTTGGGTTTTCGAGCCACCTCAGCGGGTAAGGAATGATTTGATCGGTGTTGCCTGCCGGGAAAGCTGTGCCGTGACCCCGAAGGAGGCTTGGAGCGCCGAGAATAAAGACAGCAGGATCCATGCTGGTGGAACCGGTCAGCGAGGGGACGGGGACCGGCTCTTTATCGTCGTCCACCTTCACCTGCCAGATCACCAGACCGTTGCTCAGGACATTAACGTCGTAACCACTGCCACCGGGGGCCGCAGAGGTACGGTACTCGAGCATGAAGAATTCGTGCAGATCGCCCGGGTTGTACAGGATGACGGGCTGATCATCCTGTATGAGATTCGCGGCGCCGAGGATTTCGTCATGCGGCACAAACATGGAATAAAGTTTCGGCTCGACCCAGCCCAATTGCACCTTATGAAAGGGGTCGAGATGATAGGTGCGCCGATCCTCAAGTTCGGAATAAATCGTCGCATCCATCGTCGTGTATCCCTGGCTGTTGTCATTGGATCCATAGATGTCGCTTTTTGCCGAGATGCCCAGGGAATGAAGCAGTTCGTGGGCCATCGACATGAAACTCGCGGATTGTCCGACCAGCGACGCCTTCAGGCAAAGTATGGTCCTTTTACCGTCGTCGATTGCGAAGCACTTCGGATCCGACCAACGCGTGGAGGCACTCCTTTCGAATCCATTGCCGGTGAGGTTATCGACAATCAGAATTTCCAGCTCGCTGTTCGTCACGACGCCATCGCCGTTCGCGTCGAACTGGCTGAAGTCGAAACCATCATTCGCGGCCGCTTCCAGCGCCAGCGAGATGCGGGTCAACTGTCCATTGTTATCCTGACCAATGTCTTCCGCCCGGAATTGATAAGGTCCCACCACGCCTGCGCCGGCGGGCAACCAGTAAAACCGGCCGTTGGAATTCTCCAGATAATAGGCCGTGAGGCTTGGATTGCTGGCCGGAGCAAAGGTATTGAAAGCAAGGTTACGGAAGTACGACGTGGCGTTACCCTCGAAGGCCGGATACCCGTCGAATTGGGTCAGGATCACAAGTAACGGCCTGGGTCCCAGCGCCTGGAGGCGGTTATAGCCGAAGTCCTCGGGCACCTGGCCCGAAACGCTAATGACGGCTGCCATCAGCACGAACATAAGGCTGCCTGCTCGGAACAAATTACCAATAATGAGTCGCAGGGCCTTCGCACTCAGACCCTGTCTGGAATATCTCTGACTGTCATGTTTTGTTGTCATCACTCATCTCCCCGTTCGGTCCAATTTGTCTGAGGCGAAAATGCAGCCGGCAGGCCGTTTCGAGGAGGGGAGGAGTTGGAGAAGCAATGCGTTGATTACAAAAGACAACTTAATGTTTGCCGCCTTTATTCCCTTCGGCGGTATGACATCAAACCGATGTGGTTCCTATCCATGTGGTTCGCGTCTAACCTTTTGTAGGCCTTTCTGATCGCAAGCAAAGGAGTACGCACATGACGACCTGTGAAGTTTGTGGTAATGAATACGACAAGACTTTTGAGATCACATTTGCCGGAGCGACCCACGTCTTTGATAGTTTCGAATGCGCGATTCATGAACTCGCCCCAACCTGCAATCACTGCGGATGCCGAATTCTCGGACACGGCGTGGAATCTCAACATGGGGTGTTGTTTTGCTGCGCACACTGTGCCGAACAGGAAGGGGTTCGTGGAATCCGGGATCGAGCCTCCTGAATCGTAAAGGCAAACACGCGCAGAATGTCTCTATCGGATAATCTGCAAAAGAAAGATTCGCCGGAAATTAATTGATCGTTGAAACGTTTATTAGGTACAAGGGAGACGCCGGCACCCACCAAACATCGCGCTGTGCCAAACAGAACGTCACAACGCTCAGCAGCTCTCCGTGCGCTGCTCTTAGCTGTGATTTGGCCCGACAAGTCAACGAGTTTCACGATAGACCAGAAACTGCGTACTCATTTCTTTGCGCTCTTCTGGGATTCAATCGTGATCTCGTACCCACTATGTACATCGGCGCTGTACTGAATGATCCGCCCTTCAATGATCTGGTCCGACAGGATCAGCAGTGCCTGCGCTTTCAGCTGCAGGATCTGCTCCAGCTTCGGGAGCGATTGGTTCGGGACTTGGAAAGACGTGCGAATGAAGCCGGAGGGTTCCTTGGTGGTGGTCAGCGAAGAAATATTGCTCAGGGATAGGCCATTGAAGGTACCGTTCATAGCCTATATTATCTCCTGCAGTTCCCTCGCCATCATAACCGCAATCTCAGGCGAAATTTATTTGGCAACCATTGCTCCCGGCACCTTGCTGCCACACCACTGATCCTCACGACAATTCGCGCAGAAGTACACCCATCGGAAGGTCCATAGCCGGGTTGTGGGCGGGGATGGACACGCACCGCGCGCATGGCCTTCGCGCTCACAACAGAGCACATGCCGGCAGCCGCACTTATTCGGATCGGGCTTTTGGGTGACCCAGCTGAGTTCGGCGCGGATGGAGTCGATCGAGGAGTAGCGGATGGGCATAGTCCGAGGATAGCCAGATTTTGCACGCGTGTACAAAAAAGGGAAATGGTGTGGGCGGTATCGTCGACAGATTACGTCTCTTGGTATGAAGGGACAAGAATGTCTTCGCAGGCACTCCCGCCCGATCCGGATTTGATCCTGGAATTGAACCGCGTGACCGAAGAGGTCCTGGCCACGCTGCGGAATACAGCAGTCGTCGATAGAGTGACGGTCGTGCGCTTAATCCAGCAAATGATGCTGCTTCGTCCCGATGATCCAACCTACCTTCCGAGAATGTGGGAGAACGTTCTATCGTTGGCCGATGCGCTGGAGAGTCAAGGTCGGGCGGATTTGGCGGTGCGCCTGCGCTCCATCGCCGCGCGGCGATGACCCTAACTTCAATGACAGGATGCCGCCATGATTCAACCGGCCCGCCTTCTGATTGTGGATGATGAAGATGCCATCATTCGTCTGCTGACGCAATTCTTGACCAGCCGCGGCTATTTGGTCTGCTGGGCCGACCGGGCCGTGACCTGCCTGGACGCCCTGGATGAGTTTCCCGATATACGAATCGTTCTTCTAGCTTACCAAACGATCGATCAGCCTGGGGGCGCTCGCTCACCTGGGCAAGCCTCTGGATTTGTCCATCCTGGAGAAGCTGGTGGGCGTTTGCGTCAATGAACAGGATTTTAAAAACGGAGGGTCGACGTAGACTGCCCATGATCGGCCGTCCTGATGCACGGGCATCAATCGGGAGCGGGGCGGACGGACGGGCGGGCGGATGTTTTCAAGCGGAAATGACCCGAATGGAACTGTACTGCCTATTCAGTTGCAACGTAATTACCACCTTCTACCGGACAAACTTCCCGATTGCTCCGTCTTTGTCTTATGTACGCTCCTAACACATTGGATCGAAAGCTCGAAGGATATAGGCAAAAAACTGGAAATGGAGATGCGATAGCGGGACCAGGATGCCTCGCAACGGCGAGATCAATACCAGCTTCGGCGTTTACAAGAATCTGTGCTGTGGAATGGAGATCATCATACCTGCCGGCGTAATTTTTCCGGATTGCGCGACGCACATTCATCTCATCACCGAATGGAAGAATATTCATTCCAGTCGTATCCCGCACGTTAGCGAACTCGCAGAAGGAAAAAAGACCGAGCCCGCGGCATAGCGCAGACCGCCTAAATCGGTCTTGTGTTCCCCTCCATGCCGGAAGGTCATTGCCTCCTCGAACGCTTCGCACACAGACGAACAGAAGTGTCTTTGACACAGCTGGACCGTGCGGCCGAGTTTTTCACTTGTAGACGTCTACAAAAATCAGATGGCCTTCCTATCGGGTTGCCGAGAAAGCGCTCAGGCTGCCCAAGGACCACGTGATGGCCTCCTGATAAATCTGTGCAATCGTTTCCAGGTTCAGCCGCACGCACTTCTGCGCTTCATGCCAGTCCTGTCGCTCGTACGCCATGGTGCAGCGCAGGACGGAGCCGAGCTGGCCTTCGTAGCGCAACAGTCCGGCGGCGATGTCTGGTGCCAACGGCAGCGTTTTCAGAATCTCTTCCAGTGGACGGTCAAAGATCGCGTCCAATACCGAAAACAGGCCCACGAGG
>WNFT01006208.1_pt1 | contig 10518 bp, 6 predicted proteins | sample 5400191 | NCBI WGS metagenome assembly WNFT01 (sample SAMN13153359, study PRJNA577476) | soil metagenome | isolation source: 80 cm saprolite under Madrone tree | place: USA:California | collected 2016-06-14 | reverse complement strand
TGAACGCAAACTGCCTTGCGTTAATTCCGTGCGGGCAGACTCCCGCGTCCGTGCCGAACGACATCTTCACACCAGCACGAACAGCTTTCGCAAAGTTTTGCCGGTGAAGCTCACCCAGGCCGCGGTCGTGCTCCAGAAAATCGGCAGGCTCCTTTTTTGCCTTGGCCTTCTCCTGAATGCATTCTTCATCATAAATATCCATGTCCAGGTAAGTGCCGTGCTCTTTCGCCAGCGCGATGCCTTCGTCGTCGATCAGCGTGGCGTGCTCCACCGAGGCAACTCCGGCGCGGATAGCGTTCTTAATCCCCTCGGCGGCGTGGGCGTGTGCTTCGACGCGCAGGCCAAAGTTGCGGGCTTCATCCACTGCGGCCTGCAGTTCCTCAGGAGTGAACTCGACCGATTTCGGATTGCTGCCGTGCGTGAGTACGGCACCCGTGGCCAGAATCTTGATGTGATCAGCGCCTCTGTGCGCTAATTCACGAACTTTTTGACGCACTTCCCAGGGACTATTGGCTTCGCCATAGTGGAGATCCCAGGGAAGTTGCATGTCCGGCGCGAGACCAGTCATGGCGCCTGCGCCCTCGCTGATCGTGATGTATGCGCCAGCAACGAACATGCGTGGCCCGATCACAATGCCTTTTGCGATTGCATCGCGCAGGGCAACGTCATTGAAAGCGCGATAGACGCCGACGTCGCGAACGGTGGTGAATCCGGCAAGCAGTGTCAGGCGAGCGTTTGGGATCGCAGCGTAAGCGGTTTCCGCGGAGGTCCTTTGCAGGACATGAAGAGGTTCGTCGTCGCCCGCGTCGGCCAGATGCGTATGGCAATCAATCAGCCCGGGCAACACCGTCATTTTCGAAAGATCAATCACCGTTGCTCCCGCAGGAACGGGCAGATTTTCGCCAACCGCTTCTATCTTGCCGCCGCGCACCAGTAGCATCTGATTCGTCAGCACTCGGCCGGCATCCACGTCCACTAGTTTTCCCGAACGAATAACGGTAACTTGCGGGTTTGGGAGTGTTTGCTGGGCGGGAGAAACTCCTGCAGAAACGATCAGCAACAAACCAAGACGGGCTGGTTGCTTAAGCACAGAGGTCCTTTCGGGGTGCGGGATGCAGACCAAGGTCTGAACATTTTTACAGATTGCGCCAGCGCATCATACTCCGCCGCAGAGCTTACTTCAATTTGGAGAGCCTGATGAGCTTGCACAAAAACGAAGTCCCCGGACGGAGACTCCCGGGGACTCGCTGGCCAGGAATTTTGGCGGACGCTAGAGCATCTGCCGCAAAACGTATTGCAGAATGCCCCCGTGATGGTAGTAGGAAACTTCCTCCGGGGTATCCGCGCGCGCGATCACAGAAAAGGTTTTCACCCGTCCGTCGCCCGATTTGGCATGTACGGTGATTTGCTTCTTGGGCGTGAGTGAAGCTACATCTTCGATGTCGAAAATCTCGTGACCCGTCAAGCCTAGCGTCTCGCGGTTTTCGCCCGCCTTGAATTCCAGCGGCAGCACGCCCATGCCAACGAGGTTGCTCCGATGGATGCGTTCGTAGCTTTCGGCGATGACCGCGCGCACACCGAGTAGCCGCGTACCTTTTGCCGCCCAATCGCGTGAAGAGCCGGAGCCATACTCTTTCCCCGCCAGGACCACCAGCGGAACGCCAGCCTCGCGATATTTCACGGCAGCATCGTAGATCGACATCTTCTCGCCATCGGGAAGGTAAAGCGTCCAGCCGCCTTCCGTGCCTGGGGCAAGTTGATTGCGCAGGCGAATATTGGCAAACGTGCCCCGCATCATGACTTCGTGGTTGCCGCGGCGCGCCCCATAAGAGTTGAATTCATGCGGCTTCACGCCGTTGGCGATGAGGTATTTCCCCGCCGGCGAATCAATGGGGATCGAACCGGCCGGCGAAATGTGATCGGTGGTGACACTGTCGCCCAGAATGGCCAGCACTTTGGCGCCGTGGATGTCCGCCAGCGCCGGAGGCGTCTTCGGCATGTTATCGAAATACGGTGGCAGCTTGATGTAAGTCGATTTCGGGTCCCACTTGTAGATGTCGCCCTTCGGAATGGGCATGGACTTCCAGTGCGCGTCGCCCTCGAACACTTCGCTGTACTGCTTGCTATATTGCGAGGAAGTAACGGAAGCGCGAACGGTCGATTCGATTTCCTGCGGAGTCGGCCAGATGTCTTTCAGGTAGACCGGCTTGCCTGCGAGATCGTTGCCGAGCGGTTCGCTGGTGAGGTCCATGTCCATGCGCCCTGCAAGAGCGTAAGCGACTACCAGCGGAGGCGACGCCAGATAATTGGCGCGAACCAGCGGATGAATGCGCCCCTCAAAGTTGCGGTTGCCGCTGAGTACGGCAACAGCAATCAAATTGTTATCCTTGATGGCTGCGCCGATCGCCTCCGGCAACGGACCGCTATTGCCGATGCAGGTCGTGCATCCATAGCCGACCAGATGAAAATTCAGTTTCTCTAGATACGGTGTCAATCCTGCGGCCAGCAGGTAATCGGTCACCACTTTCGAACCTGGCGCCAGGCTGGTCTTGACCCACGGCTTCACGTGCAATCCGCGCTCGACCGCTTTCTTCGCCAGCAAGCCCGCGCCGAGCATGAGAGACGGGTTCGAAGTATTGGTGCAGCTCGTGATGGCGGCTATGACCACGGCGCCGCTCGAAAGATCAAACGAGTCGCCGTTGTTTCGGACGGCGACATGTTTCGCAGGCGTTCCTTCCACCACTTTTGTGAAAGAAGACTTGGCATTGCGCAGCGCCACGCGATCCTGCGGACGCTTGGGCCCAGCCACCGTAGGCTCAACCGTGCCCAAATCCAATTCCAAAGTGTCATTGAACAGGGGCGTCGGCGTCTCGTCGGTGCGGAAAAGCATCTGCTCTTTACAGTAGGCTTCGACGAGAGCAATCTGTTCCGCCGACCGCGCGGTGAATTGCAGATAAGCGAGCGTTTCCTTATCAACCGGGAAAAACCCCATGGTTGCGCCATACTCGGGAGCCATGTTGGCAATTGTGGCGCGGTCCGGAACGCTCAGTGTAGACAGACCCGAACCGTAAAACTCTACGAATTTTCCGACCACGCCCTTTTTGCGCAACATCTCTGTAACCGTCAAAACAAGGTCTGTTGCCGTCGCCCCCGCGCTCAAGCGGCCGTGCAGACGGAAACCAATGACTTCGGGAATGAGCATCGAAGAAGGCTGCCCGAGCATAGCCGCCTCTGCTTCGATCCCGCCGACACCCCATCCGAAGACGCCCAACGCATTTACCATGGTCGTGTGAGAATCCGTGCCCACCACCGAATCGGGATAAGCCTCAAACCGGTTGCCATAGGGCATCGCGCAAACGACCCGCGCGAGGTATTCCAGGTTCACCTGGTGGCAGATGCCGATGTCCGGCGGAACGACTTTGAAATTCTGAAACGCTGCCTGCCCCCATCGGAGAAACGCGTAGCGCTCCACGTTGCGCTGAAACTCCAACTCGGCATTCAAGCCGAAAGCATTGACGCTGCCAAAATTGTCGACCTGCACGGAATGGTCGATGACCAGCTCGGCAGGGAACAGAGGATTGATTCGTTTCGCACTGCCGCCCATGCGTTGCACCGCTTCACGCATGGTCGCGAGGTCTACGATTGCCGGTACGCCCGTAAAGTCCTGAAGAAGTACGCGCGCGGGCATAAACGCAATTTCTTTTTCCGGAGCGCCGGGCCGCCAAGCCGCCAGCGCCTGGATGTCTTCGGCATGTACAAACCGGCCATCCTCGCAGCGCAACAGATTCTCCAGTAGGATTCGCAGTGAAAAGGGAAGCTTCGCCAGGTCGGCGACGCCCTGCTTTTCAAGAAATTCGAGCCGGTGAATATCGAAGCTCTGAGCGCCAACGTTCAGTTTGTCGCGTGTGCGGAAAGAATTGCCCGCATTGATGGCCATTCTTACAGTCCTTTCGCCTTGATGCGTAGCCCTCTATGATAACCGAAATTGAATCTAAGCGCCGCGCAGCTATACTGGTATGGCGGTGAACATCGTTCTCATTTCGACCTACGAGTTGGGGCGGCAGCCTTTCGGGCTGGCCTCGCCTGCGGCTTGGCTGCGGAAGCGCGGCCACATTGTCGTGTTGCTCGACCTGGCTCGGCAGTCATTAGATGAGGCTGCGATTGCCGATGCCCAGCTCATCGCCATCTATTTGCCGATGCATACGGCCACACGGTTAGCTGCGCAGCTCATTCCCCAACTTCGTAAACACAATCCCAGAGCGCATCTTTGCTGTTATGGCCTGTACGCTCCTATGAATGCTGAGTATCTTCGCGCGTTCGGCGTCTCCACGGTTCTCGGCGGCGAATTCGAAGAAGGGCTCGTGCAACTGGCGGAGCGCCTTGCCACGGATGGAAACTCAATCGCGCAGTCCTCGGACTCCATGATTTCCATGGCCCGGTTGCAGTTCGAAGTGCCCGATCGCTCCGGCATGCCTCCAATGGAGAAGTATGCACATCTCATCGTTCCCGGGGATGGCTACCGGATCGTTGGTTCGACGGAAGCGAGCCGCGGCTGCAAGCATCTTTGCCGGCACTGCCCAATCGTTCCCGTTTACAAGGGAGTCTTTCGAATTGTCGGCCGCGACATCGTGCTCGAAGACATTCGCCGTCAGGTGGCCGCCGGGGCCCAACACATTACCTTCGGCGATCCGGATTTCTTCAACGGTATTCGTCACGCGATGGAACTCGTGGAAGCTTTTCACCGCGAGTTTCCCGCCGTGACCTATGACGTGACCATCAAAATCGAGCACTTGCTCAAATATGAGCATCACTTGCCCACCCTTCGCGACACCGGCTGTCTCTTCATAATCAGCGCCGTCGAATCAGTGGATGATGCGGTGTTAGGTTTTCTGGGCAAAGGGCACACGCGCGAAGATTTCCTCCGCGTCATTAGAACTTTCCGCGAGCTTGGCATGACGCTTCATCCGACATTTGTGCCGTTCACGCCCTGGACGACCTTGGATGGCTACCTGGATTTGCTTCGCGTGATCGAGCAACAAGGCGTGATCGAAAACGTCGCGCCCATTCAGCTTGGTATTCGCTTGCTTATCCCGCAAGGCTCGCGAATGCTGGAATTGGAAGAGATACGACGCCTCGTAGGGCCGTTCGATCCCCAGTCACTCGCGTACCCTTGGAAGAACACCGACCCCCGCCTGGACGCTCTCAGCGAAACGGTACAGCAGATCGCCGCCGCAGCCGAGCGTCAAAAAGAATCGCGGCCCGCGACATTCGCGCGCATCTGGAAGGCAGCGCACGCCGCAGCCGCATTGCCCGCTCCGCAACTCAACTTGTCAGCACGATCTCAGGTAAGCGTTCCGTTCCTCAGCGAACCATGGTACTGCTGCGCCGAGCCAACTCAGGATCAGTTCGTCTCCATCGGCGCGCCGAAGCCGTTAGCAAAAAATGCCGTCGCGAGCGCCGACAGCTTTGTTTGATCCCAGCGCACAGAACGCGCATCACATGACGTATCCTGCCAAACGATTGCTGCTCTTCACCGCGAAACTGGGTTACCAGACGCGCAGTTTTGAAGGTGCCGCGCGCAAATTGGGCGTTCAACTTGTTTACGTCACCGATCGGTGCCATCAGCTCGAGGATCCGTGGGGTGATCAAGCCATCGCCGTACATTTCGAAACACCGGACGTGGCCGCCTACACAGTTATGGAGGCGCTTCGCGGCCAAAACGTCAGCGGAATTCTCGCTCTTGGCGATCGGCCCGCTGCAGCCGCCGCTTACGCTGGCCGTGGTCTGGGAATACATTACAACCATCCCGCGACAGTGGAGGCCTGCCGCAGCAAGCTCCGCATGAGGGAAATCTTTCGCGATGCTGGTCTGAGTGTCCCCTGGTTTCGAACGCTTCCCATCGATCCCATCCCTGAACCGGCGTTCCTGGGGCTTTCTTATCCCTGTGTGCTGAAACCGCTTTCGCTTTCAGCGAGTCAAGGCGTAGTGCGCGCGAACAATCGAGGGGACTTCCTGGCCGCAGCTTCACGTGTCCGGCGCTTGCTTCAATCCCCGGAAATTCTTGCCACACGCGAAGCGAATCTCGATCAGATGCTGGTGGAAGGTTACATACCGGGAAGCGAAGTCGTCGTCGAAGGACTTCTTACCGATGGTGCTCTGCGCGTATTGGCGATCTTCGATAAACCCGATCCGCTCGAAGGCCCCTACTTTGAGGAGACGATCTACGTCACACCTTCACGGCTCCCCGAATCCACGCAACACGCTATCGAGAAATGCGCAAAAGACGCAGTGCGAGCGTTGGGTCTCTCACACGGACCAATCCATGCGGAGTTTCGCATCAACGAGCATGGAGTCTGGCCGCTCGAAGTCGCGCCCCGGCCAATCGGCGGTCTCTGTGCGCGCGCCCTGCGATTTTCTCTTGACGGGGAAGTTGAACCAATCGGACTCGAAGAGCTCCTTGTTCGTCACGCACTGGAACTCCCCGGATGGAATTCGCCCCGCGAACGAATTGCCTCCGGCGTCATGATGATTCCCGTTCCGAGGAGCGGCGTTCTGGAAGGCGTCTCCGGAGAAGATCCGGCTCGTTCAGTTCCGGGCATCACTGAACTGGCAATCACGGCCCGCTTGCACGATGCCATTGCCGCCTGGCCCGATGGCTCCAGCTATCTGGGATTTCTTTTTGCGCGGGGAGATACGCCGGAAAAAGTACAACAAGCGCTTCGTGAAGCCCATCAAAAACTATCGTTTACGATCACTCCGAACTTGCCCGTCGAACATCCCGCAACCCGCCGAATGGCCAACCAGGGAAACTAACCCTTCGCTTTGGGGGCGACGTATCCCTCCGGCAATTTAGCTCCTTCGCCGAAGAAAAACTGTTCCATCTGTTCCCCCATGATCTTCTGTGAACTGGGATCCAGCGGATTCAGCCGGTACTCGTTCATGATCATTTTGGAATGCTCAAGCCAGAGCTTCCATGCGTCCTTTGAAACATTCTCGTACACGCGCTTCCCCAGTTCCCCTTGCCACGGAACGCGATCCAGGCCCGGCAATTCCTTGCCAAATTTCACGCAGTGCACCGTGCGCGTGCCGGGTTTTACGGCTTCGCTGCTGGGTGCCGGTGTAGGATCACAAGATTCATTCGCCATGCTCTTCTCCTCACGCGTGTTCTTCCCTCTCACCTTACTGCAATCTCTCCGAAATTCCTAGTTGCGGCCAGCCTTTCGAATCTCTTGGTCGCCAGCGAAGACTCGTAATACGATTGCATCTTGCACCTGGGGTCGAAGCGGGCCTGGTATAACCGGAATCCATCCTTGACAATGTGCTCGGAAAGAATCGCATCGTTGCGCCTCGAAATTAGTATCTGTCGGCGTTCTCGTTCATCTAATGGTACGGCCACAACTTAAATGCAAAGTTTGGAGGACCTGCTCCCTTGGCCATAATCACGACCCTTTTCTGGGACATCGGCGGCGTCATCCTGACAAACGGCTGGGACCGTGGCTCCCGAAAAGAAGCCGCCATCGCTTTCCATCTCGACTGGGATGAATTTCAGGACCGCCACGATCTCTCGTTCCCGGCTTTCGACTCGGGTCAAATCACCTTAAACGAATATCTCGACCGCACCTTGTTTTATCGCCAGCGCGCCTTCACCCGCGAAGAGTTCACCGCCTTCATGTTCGCGCAGTCCAAGGAATACCCGGAGACGCGCGCTATTCTAGACAAAGTCTCGCGCTCTGGAAGATATTTCGTAGGCGCCATCAACAATGAGCCGTTGGAGCTCAATCAGTACCGCATTGAGGCCTTCGACCTTCGAAGAAATTTTCTTGTTTTCTTCAGTTCCTGTTACGTTCGCTCCCGGAAGCCCGAAGAAATGATCTTTCGTATCGCTCTGGAAGTCACTCAGCGCCCGCCAGAGAACTGCCTTTTCATTGATGACCGGCCTCTGAACCTGGAAAGCCCGCGGCGCCTGGGCATGAACACCATTCAGCATCAGAACGCGGAACAATTGCGTTCCGAGCTTGGAAAATATGGGGTTGAGGTATAGTTTTGAACGCTGCTTCCGGCGCCTGAACGGGCCGCTGCTTGGCGGAGGGAGAGACGATGGCTGGCGATTCGAGTCGTTCCAGTTCCCTTTACGGAGGCGTAACGGAGCCTTGCACCGTCGTTCTCTTCGGCGCCTCGGGCGACCTTGCCAAGCGCAAAGTCATTCCCGCGATGTACGACCTCGCGACTCATAATGGCCTTGGCCCGCGTTACGCCATCGTTGGCTTTGCGCGCACGCCCATGTCCGATGACGCCTTTCGCACCGCTCTGGGCGAAGCGGCCAAGAGCATCTCCGAAGTCGGGCCCATCGATCCTAAACAATGGGACAATTTCGCCTCCAACCTTTATTACAGTCCCGGCGACTACGCCGATCCCCAAGCCTACACACAGCTCTGCCAGCGCCTCGCGGAAATCGAATCTGCAAAGAACATCGGTGGCAGCCGCCTAATTTACCTTTCCACGCCGCCTGAAGTTTATCCGGCCATCGTTGAGCAGCTTGGACGCGCGTGTCTCGCTCGCCCTTCTTCGCCGAATTCCTGGGTGCGCATCATCATCGAGAAACCTTTCGGCCGGGATCTCGCTTCAGCTAAAACTTTGAATCAGATCGTCCTAAACGTTTTCGACGAAAAACAGGTCTATCGCATCGACCACTACCTCGGCAAGGACACGGTCCAAAACCTCCTTGTGCTGCGATTTGGGAACGGCATCTTCGAGCCTCTTTGGAACCGCAATTACGTTGACCACGTGCAAATCACCGCCTCAGAAACGCTCGGCGTCGAGCGCCGCGGCGGTTTTTATGAGACCGCTGGCGCCCTCCGCGATATGATTCAGAGCCATGTCCTGCAACTCACTTCCTTGGTGGCCGTTGAGCCTCCCGCTTCCTTCGATGCCACTGCCGTGCGCAACGAAAAACTGAAAGTCCTCCAATCCATTCGTCCCTTCGATTTGGAAATGGTGGCGCAAGCCGTGGTTCGCGGACAATACTCTCCCGGAAAGCTTGGCGACAAACCAGTCCCCGGTTATCGCGAAGAGCCCAACGTGAATCCTGCTTCGAAAACTGAGACCTTTGTCGCCGCCAAGCTCTTGATCGATAACTGGCGCTGGGCCGGCGTTCCTTTCTATCTGCGCACCGGCAAGCGCCTCGCCAAGCGCAGCACAGAGATCATGATCCAATTCCGCCGCGCCCCGCACATCGTCTTCCGCGAAAAAGAGATTGAGCCCAACCGCCTCATCTTGAATATACAGCCCGACGAAGGCATCTCCGTTTCCTTCGGCGCAAAGCGCCCCGGCACCGAAATGAGCATTGGGAACGTCACCATGAATTTCTGCTACCGCGATAGTTTCGGAGACACCTCGCGCAGTGCCTACGCCACGCTCTTGAACGATTGTGTCCGCGGCGACGCCACGCTCTTCGATCGCGGCGACAGCGTTGAGGCCGCGTGGTCGCTCGTGGATCCCATCCTCGACGTCTGGAGTGCCGCCAAGAGCGCCACCGTGCCGCAATATCCGTCCGGAAGTTGGGGCCCGCGAGAGTCCGATCTCCTGCTCGAACGTGAGGGCAGACAGTGGTACAACCCATAGATGCTACAATTGGTCTATTAAATCGATTCAGAAAATTTGGCAGGAGGGGACATTTGATCCTCGCAGGCGACGTTGGCGGGACGAAGTGCAATTTGGCGCTCTTCTCGGAAAAAGGCGGCAACCTCACGCTCGTCTTCAGGCAGCGCTTCGCGAGCAAGGAATTCGCGCAGTTCGAGCGCATCGTCAAGGAATTCTCGCGCCAGGCCGCTGATCATCTTGGGAAGGAAAGCATCGTTGCTGCCGGATTCGGCATTGCTGGCCCCGTCATCAATGGCCGCGTGCGTGCCACCAATCTTCCTTGGATTGTCGAGACTGCGAATCTCGTTGCGGTGCTCAGCGTCCCTCACGTCGTCCTGCTGAACGACCTGGGTGCCTGGGGTCACAGCCTCGAGCATCTTTCGCCGGATGACTTTTGCGTTTTGAACCCGGGTACTCCAGAGCCCGGCGGGACCCGCGCGTTGCTCGCGGCCGGCACCGGTCTGGGCGAGTCTATTCTTGCTTGGGATGGTGGCCGCTACCGTGTCGTGCCTTCCGAAGGCGGGCATTCCGATTTCGCCCCGCACACCGAACAGCAAATCGAACTCCTGCGCTTCATGCGCCGCCGCTATCCTCAAGTCAGTTGGGAACTCATTCTCTCCGGCCGCGGCTTCCGCACCCTTCACGAATTCCTTGCGCCGAAAGTTATGCACGCAACGTTTGAAGATCCCGACGCCGATCCCGCTCCGGAGATCACCCGCCGCGGCTTGGACAAATCCTGCCGCGTCTGTTCCGACACCTTGGATCTCTGGACCGCCATCTATGGTGCCGAAGCAGGCAATCTCGCCCTGAAAGTCCTCGCGCTAGGTGGCGTCTACGTCGCCGGAGGCATAGCCGTCAAAATCCTCGAAAAAATGAAAG
>WNFT01025449.1_pt1 | contig 10519 bp, 5 predicted proteins | sample 5400191 | NCBI WGS metagenome assembly WNFT01 (sample SAMN13153359, study PRJNA577476) | soil metagenome | isolation source: 80 cm saprolite under Madrone tree | place: USA:California | collected 2016-06-14 | reverse complement strand
GGGCGTCGATCTCGGCCATTTCGCGCTCGTCGTGCCCGCCGTGGCCCAGGCCGTCGGTCTGCAAGTGCGACACGCCACGTGAGGAAGGAACACCGTATTCGGCGATCAGAAGCGGTCGCCCCGCGTGATGCTGCTTGAGAGCGCGTAGATAGCCGAAGTAGCGAGACCGGCCCTCGCCTGATGCGGCGCCGTAAGCCGAATCGAGATCGATGAAGTCGGGATAGTAAGGGTAGGCGTGATACGAAGCGAAATAGCCCGCCAGGTTCGCGGAGGTGGCGTGCACCAGCATCGCGTCGAGCGATTCGCGGTCGTTGTCGTATTCCTTGAGCCGCGGATTGGGCGGGAAGCCGTAGCGCCGACGCAGCCGCTGCTCCTCCTCGAGCGTGGGCTCCGTCGGGTGTGAGAGCGGGTCGAGCGTGGGCCAGTTGGTGTACGCGATCGGCCGTTGGGCGTGATAGGTATCCCACTCGTACGCGACCAGGTAATCGCATTGCTCCGCCATCCACGCATCGGCCGGCGTGCCCCGATCCAGCGCGAGAAACCGACCGGCGAACGCTGTGCGCTCGCGCCGCCGCGCGTTGTAGACCCTGATCGAAAACGGCTCCCATTCCCGGCCGATGATGAACCCCAGGACGTGGTCCGACACGTCGCTCTCATAGCGGCCGAACGCGTGCCCCGGACGCGCCGCGATCACGGCGTGCCCGTGCACCAAGTCCACCACGCGGCGCATCTCGCCGCGGAAGTCCGCCTTCCAGCCGGGCGCATCGTAGTCGGCCCGCGGCGGCAGCTCGGTCCACACACCGTGCAGCAGCCACAGAGCGCGATCCGGGTGCGCGTCGTTCCACGTCTTGAGCGCCCGGTAAAACGCGGGTGGGAGAATCGTGTAGACGCGGACGACGTTAGCATGCGCGCCCGCGATCAGCTCGAGCCAACGGCCGTACGTCGAATCGTCGGTGGGAAAATCCGAGGCGAAGCGGCCGGGAAGGGCGACGCCGAGGTTGATCCCCTTCACGTAGAACGGTCGCCATCCGCCCTCGGTGCGGATCTCGAAGCCGTCTCCCGCGGTCCGCGCTGCCACATCAGGGTCGATCGGCCGCACCGCGGGGCGCCGCACGAGACCGCTGTCGATCCCGAGCGCCAGTAGCTGGAGTTCGGCGTCCTCATACCCGGGGGCGAGGCGTAGCGTGCGACGCCACGCGTCGGCCGCCGCAGCACGCTGGCCAAGACGCGAGCGGGCCAGGCCGAGCCCGTACCACGCCTCGGCGTCGCTCGCATTGCTCTTCACCGCCCCAAGGAAGCGTTCGGCGGCGGCCCGCGCCTCCCCCTGCCGCAACCGCACGAAGCCGAGGCCGACCTGCGCCCCGTGATCGCCCGGACAGAGCGAGTCGGCAACAGCAAAGTGAGCGGCGGCCTCCGCGATGACCCCTAGGCGATAGGAACCCCAGCCGGCATTCGTTTCGTCGGCCGCGCGCCCGGCGTGGAGACACGGGGCGGCAACCTGCGATCCGAGCGCCACGATCAGCACGAGCATTGCGGGTGGCTCAAGATAATGAAAAGCCGGCGCCCGGAGGCGCCGGCTTGAAGACAGGAGCCGCGCACGAATCAGTGGAACGTCACACCCAGCCCAAACTCTACGACGTTCTGCTTCCACCGCGTAAAGGCTGCTCCGAGACCCTGCTCGTTTACATCTCCCACCCCGCCGTACACGTAGTTCACTACCGGCGTGAGAGAGATGTCCCGGCCGACCCGGATGTCGTATCCCACGCCGCCGGTGAACCCCCAACCCGTGCCGTCGAAGGAGGGGCTCGTATTGACGTGATAGTTGGAAAACCCGAGGCCGCCCGTGACGAATAAACCGCTCTTCGCCTGGGGGTAGAGGTAAACCGACGCCGTGAGGTTGGTCATGGTCTCGGTGGCCGAGCCGTCATAGTGGGACCAGCTGTTGATCGCCCCGCCGAGCCGCACGTTGCGGCTGGGCGTGCCGCCGAGCTTTACGAATCCGATGATGCCATCCTTGCGCGGCCCACTGCCACAGTTGTCGCACGTGACGTTGGACGAGCCGTAGCCCAACCCGAACCCGATCCAGAAGCCGTCACGGCGCTGCGGGTACTGCGCCTGTGCCGCGGTCGCCGCGCAGGAAAGCACGGCAAGCAGCCCGATGAGCCTTGGTGCGTACATGGAGGCCTCCCTCCCGGGTGACGGGCGGGGGTGAGGGCGACTTCCATGCCGGGGGAGGCGAGCACGGGGGCCAGGTGGTAGTGTCCTCGTCCACGGTCAGCCGATCGTCCTTGTGCTCAGTGAAAGGTGATGCCCAGCCCCAGAATTGAAGACGCGCCGGTCGCGCATCGGCGGGTGTTGCGCCAGCCCCCCGAAACGGCTAGCCCGACCGGATTGGGTGCTCCAGCCTGATTGCGTAACTCGCATAGCTGCCGTGACGCCATACAGTATGCTATGAGCGCGACATCGTAGGATGATGTCGAATTCATGCATCTGATGCACGATTCCGTTCAAGGCCATCTTGGCTTCCGCCCGCACCGGCGAAGTCGGTGACGGGAAGATCTTCGTCCAAGCGATTGAGCGCGTGATCCGCATCCGCACCGGCGAGATCGACAACGCCGCGCTCACCGCCGTGAACGCCGACGCCGTCCAGCGCGCCGCGCTCGAAACCGCGCAGCATGTGGGCGCCGGCGGGGGGGATTCATGAACCAGATCTCGGCGGGCGACACCGCCTGGGTCCTCACGTCTAGCGCGCTGGTCATGGTGATGACGGTGGGCCTGGCGTTTTTCTACGGCGGCCTGGTGCGGCCCAAGAACGCCCTCAACACGATGATGATGAGCGTCGTCGCGCTGGGCGTGGTCAGTGTGCAGTGGGTGCTGGTCGGCTACTCCATCGCGTTCGGACACGGCACTCCCTGGTGGGGCGGGCTCGCCTGGCTTGGCTTCAAGGGTGTGGGTTTGGAGCCGGATGCCGCGTACGGCGCCACGATTCCGCTGCAGGCGCACGCGATGTTCCAGCTGATGTTCGCGATCATCACGCCGGCGCTGATCTCCGGCGCGATCGTGGAGCGCATGCGCTTCCGCGCCTACGTCGTATTCCTCCTCCTCTGGGCCACGTTCGTGTACGACCCGCTCGCCCACTGGGTGTGGGGGTCGGGCGGCTGGCTGGCGAAGCTCGGGGCGCTCGACTTCGCGGGAGGTACGGTGGTCCATATCAGTGCCGGCGTGTCCGCGCTCGTGGCCGCCCGCATGCTGGGGCCCCGGAAGGACTTCAAACGCACGGCCATCGTGCCCCACAACGTCCCGCTCGTGCTGCTCGGCGCGGGGCTCCTGTGGTTCGGCTGGTTCGGATTCAACGCGGGCTCCGCGCTCGCCGCGAACGGCCTCGCCGCCCTCGCGTTCACGAATACCAACACGGCGGCAGCGACAGCGTTGGTGGCGTGGGTGTGTCTCGACCTGCTGCGCACCGGGAAGGCGACGGCTGTGGGCGCGGCCACCGGTCTCGTGGTGGGGCTCGTCGGGATCACGCCGGCGGCGGGCTACATCACCGCGCAGGCCTCACTCGCCGTGGGCGCCCTGGCGGCCCTCGTGAGCTACAGCGCCATCCAGATCCGCGCGAAGACGCGGCTCGATGACTCGCTGGACGTGTTCTCCTGCCACGGGCTCGCGGGAGTGGCTGGGGCGCTGTTGACCGGCGTGTTCGCCACGAAACTGGCGAACCCGGCGGGAGGTGACGGCTGGCTGGCCGGCAACTTCGCTCAGATGGGTGTACAGCTCGTGGCCATTCTCGCCGCCGTGGCGATCGCCGCCGTCGGCACGGTCCTCATTCTCGCGGTCGTGCAGGCCACGCTCGGCGCCAAGGCCGGGGTGCGCGAGCAGCTCTCGGGGCTCGATCTGAGCGAGCACGGCGAAGAAGCGTACTTCGGCGAGCAAGGGGCGACGCCCTCACCGGGCGTGTCGCTCGGCCAAGGGGTGATCGTTTCAGCCGCTTCTCCCGAGCCGCTCAAGGCCGCCGCCGCAGCTTAGCGGCCGGCGTCGATTCGGCAGCTGATGGCCGCCCGACCGGGGAGTTCCGGTCGGGCGCGCTTTCTAGCTACGGGGCCCCTTCTTCTTTCGCATCACCGAGCAGGGTGCTGACCAGCCTGGCCAGGGTGGCGGCCTCGAACGGCTTCGTGAGGAAGCGATCGGCCCCCAGGGCCACGGCGTGCCCACCCACATCGATCGCCCCCGCGCTCTTTACCCCGGACATCGCGACGATCTTCACCGCCGGCCACTCCCGGCGCAGCCGCCCGATCGTCTGCAGTCCGCCTTGGCCGGGCATGAAGATGTCCACGATCACCACGTCGGCCGCGTGTCGCTCGTACGCGCGGATGCCGGCGTCGCCGTCCGCCGCCTGACGGACTTCGTGGCCAGCCAGCTCCAGATGTTTCGTGAGGGCTTGCCGGAGCGTGACGTCGTCGTCGATGATGAGTACGCGAGCCATGTCGAAGAGGCGCCGGTCGGAATCGAACCGACGAATAGAGGTTTTGCAGACCTCTGCCTTACCACTTGGCTACGGCGCCAGGAGAAGCGTAAACTCGCAACTCACTACGAGTTCGGCAAGAGTTCGAGTGCGAACCCTCTCACATGCATGACGCCTGGTGGCAATAATGGTGGCATGCCCATGAGGCTCATCATGACCTCGCCGTCGTGCTACGATGGACCCTTGATCTCTGGTAGGTCGCACCGGCCGCCACCTTGAGCATCACGTCAATTTGGCCGGGCCCCCTACTCAACGGAGGTCAGCGAGGTATAGAAGTTCCTCTGAGGCAGTTCGCAGGACGACGATGACTTCATCTACATACTGTCTACGCGCGTTGTACCGACGGCCGTGCGCCGACTGATCACCCATCGTTTTCAGCTTTGGGAGACCGGTCTTCGTATTCCGCCCCAGGGTCCACGATAGCTCCGATAGCGTGGCATTTATGAGATCATCAAGATGCGCGTAGTTCCCGTGTGCGTCCTTGATCTTGTTCGATCCTCAAGAAGTCGTGGGCAATCTCGGCAGGCGCATCCGAGTGGTCGTCCTATGGCGCCAGCGCGATGACGACCCGGAGCAGTGGATCTACCTCGAGCGGATGCTGCCGGGCGAGTTCTCGTACGAGATGGCGAAGCAGCGGTGGGGCGGTGGCGCGTACCGCATCCGTGGATCTACCTCGAGCGGATGCTGCCGGGCGAGTTCTCGTACGAGATGGCGAAGCAGCGGTGGGGCGGTGGCGCGTACCGCATCCGGCTCTTCGGCGCCTGGGAACGCGCGCGTCGGCAAGAGAAATACATCACGCAAGTAGCGTTCTGGATCCATCGCGGGTTTCCGCCCACGCCGGCCCTGCGGGCTCGGCTGCGGCAGGGGAAGAGCGTCCGTTACGGTTAGGCGAAGCGCTTTCAGACGGTCTTCCGGACGGCTCAATCGCTCTTGCGGCCAGTGGCTTTACGCCCGCGCCGGCCAGACGATGGAATACTCGGGCCAGGCCGCGGGGATGCAGGGATCCAGCTCGAAGCTCGCACCGTGGCGCTTGAGGCCGAGGATGCTCTCCAGGCCCGCGCGGTACATCCAGCCCGCGGAGCCCGTGTACCACGTCCAACCGCCGCGCCCGGCGTGGGCCGGGTGAGCGTAGACGTCTCCGGCGGTGACGTACGGCTCGGCTTTGTAGCGCTCGACGTCCGCGGCGCTCCGCGTGTGGTTGATGGGGTTCAGCAGGTGGAACAGCTCCACGGCCTCGTCCCCGTTGCCGAGCCGGGCCACCGCCATGACCGTCCACACCGCGGCGTGCGTGTACTGGCCGCCGTTCTCCCTCACCCCGGGCGGGTATCCCTTGACGTAACCGGGGTCTTGCGCCGACTGGTCGAAGGGGGGAGTGAGCACCAGCACGACCCGGGCTGCGCGCCGCACAAGGTGGGTGCGGACGGCGTCCATGGCCCGCTCGGCGTGCTTCACGGGCGCGACTCCGGACAGGACCGCCCAGGACTGAGCGATCGAGTCGATCTTGCCCTCGTCGTTCTGCGCCGAGCCCAACGGCGTGCCGTCGTCGTAATAACCCCGCCGGTACCACTCCCCGTCCCAGGCCCGCTCGAGCATGCCCGCCAGCCGGCTGGCCTCGCTCGCGTAACGCGCCGCCCGCGCCGTGTCCCGGGTCTCGCACAGGGGGATGAACTGCCGCAGCACCGTGTGCAGGAACCATCCGAGCCAGACGCTTTCGCCGCGGCCCTGGTGCCCGACCCGGTTCATCCCGTCGTTCCAATCGCCGCTGCCGATCAGCGGAAGGCCGTGGGCGCCAGCCGTAAGGCCCTTGTCGATGGCGCGCACACAATGGTCGAAGAGGGAAGCCGATTCGGAGGAACGCCGCGGCTGCCCGTAGGCCTCAGTCTCGCCGGCGGCGAGCACCGGAGCCTCCAGGAACGGAACGAGCTCGTCGAGGATGCCGTGGTCCCCGGTCGTGTCCACGTAATGCGCTACGGCGTACGGCAGCCAGAGCAGGTCGTCCGAGCAACGGGTGCGGGTGCCGCGGCCGGAGGGCTCGTGCCACCAGTGTTGCACATCCCCTTCGATGAACTGCCGGCCCGTGGCCCGGACGATGTGCGCCCGCAAAATGTCCGGCCTCGCCAGGGAGAGGGCCATGGCGTCCTGCAGCTGATCGCGGAAGCCGAAGGCGCCGCCCGGCTGATAGAAGCCGGACCGCGCCCAGAGCCGGCAGCTCAGGTTCTGGTACAGGAGCCACCGGTTCATGAGGAGATCGAAGGAGTCGTCAGGGGTGCGCACCTGGACCGTCTCCAGGGTGTCGGCCCAGAACCGCTGCACCGCTTCCAAGGCGATGTCGGCGGCGGCCACGCTGCCGTGGCGGCGCACCAGCTCGCGGGCGTGCTCGTGATCCCCGCCCTGTCCCAGGATGAAGACGAGGCGGCGGCTCTCTCCCGGAGCCAAGCCGATCTCGACCTGCAGCGCGGCGCAGGGATCGAGTCCGGCCCCGAACTGGCCCGACAGGGCGTGGTGGTTCAGGGCGGCTGGCCTCGCCAGCGAGCCGTTGCGTCCCAGAAAGGAGAGGCGGTCTCCCGTCGCCGAACTCGGCGCCTCGCTGGCGTGGGCGAAGGCGACCCGGCCCGCGAACTCCTGGTTGTAGGGGTTCGTGGCCAGGACGGCCCCCGTCTCCGCGTCGAGTCCCGTCATCACGTGCAGGTGCTCCCCAGGCTGCGGCGGCGCCAGGCGCCATTCGTTGTAGGCGAATACGCTCAGTCGCCGCGGGCGGTCAGTCCGGTTGGTGAGGGTCAGGAGTGAGAACTTCACAGGGTCCTTCGCCTCCACGAAGACCGCGAGCTCCTGCAGGATTCCATGGGAGGCATGAGTGAAGCGGGAGACTCCGGCTGCGTGCCGCGTCACGAACCGGCCGCTCTCTTGGGTCCGCCGCATCGGCCCCGGCGTGGGTGACCACACGTCGCCCCCTTCCTCGTCCCTCAAGAAGAGGGCCTCGGCGGTGGGGTCAGTCACGGGGTCGTTCGCGAAGGGCGTGAGGCGGTTCTCACGGCTGTTCTCCGCCCACGTATACGCCGAGCCCGATGCCGAGACTACGGTGCCGAAGCCGGGGTTGGCCATGACGTTGACCCAAGGGAGCGGCGTCTCTCGGTCACCGTCGAGGACGACCGCGTACTCGCGGCCGCCATCGGCAAAGCCGCCCGTCCCATTGGCGAAGGTGAGGGCGGGCACCTCGATCTCCATGCCGTCCGGGCCGGAAGCCGGGCGCGGGGGTGGCGGCGGCAGCTCCCTCCGGGGTTGCCGCTCGGGATAAGGCCAGTCCAACTGGTCCGACAGCTTGCCGCGATCCCCGCTGAGGATCGCCCGTGCCACGCTGGCGAGCAGGTTTCGCTCGGCCTCGTTCATACGGTCGCCGCGCAACAGGTACACCCCCCCCGGCCGGTGCTTCCACGCCCCCCAGGGCCCGGTGTCGAGGAGCGCGGCGAGCTGGACGTGTATGTCGTCGAGGTAGCTCACTGGATGCTCGTTCAGGATCACGACGTCCGCGCTCAGGCCCTTGAGCCGCCAGTACTCCTGGGCCTGGAGGACCTGCCGGACGAGGGAGATGTCGCCTCCGTTGACCACGCGCACGAGGAGGATGGGGAGATCGCCGGAGATCCCGTGGGCCCACAGCCCCGGTTGGCCCAGCACGTTGCGCTCCAAGACCTCCGGCCCCGCCCGCAGCGAGGCGTCGGTGTACAGGACCCGGGAGGCGAGGCGCTCGCAGAGCTGGGCCTCGTCGCTCGAGATGCCCAGGTGCCGCAACGTGCTCTGCGCCTGGGTGTAGGCCAGCGCGAAGGTGCGCGCGGCGGCGCTGGGGTCGTGGTACTTGTGCGCCATGGCCAAAGCGCCATCCCGGCTCACGGCCATCCCCGTCGCGAAGGACAGGCGCACGAATCCACCGGGTGCCAAACGGATGCGCTGTCGCAGGCTGACGATCGGGTCCAGCACGGCCCCCGTGGTGCCGGAGAGGGCCCGCCCGTCGAGCGCCATCGGGTCCTCCGGGCTGCGGCCGCGGCCCAGGAACCGCCCGCGGTCGGTCTCCCATTCCACCGGCCCTTGCATCCTCGCGTCCACGCTCAACACGTGGACTGCCCACACGCGGGCCTCGTCCCGGGCGCGGGGTCGCCGGGCGCAAACCAGGGCGGCGCTCTCGGGCAAGTACTCGGTTTCCACGAAGAGCTTGCTGAAGGCGGGGTGGGTCAGGTCCTCGCCGACAGACGCCAGGGCGATCTCGGCGTAGCTCGTGACCTCGAGCTCGCGAGGCCGGTCGCTCTGGTTGGTCACGGCCAGGCGGCGCACCTCGACGTCGTCCTCGGTTGAGACCGCGATGTCGAGCTGCGTCGCGATGTCCTCGTCACGGCGGCGGAAGACGGCCTTCTCGGCCTGGAAGGTGACCAGATACTCCTCGGGTTCCCGGTCGGTGGGATGGTAGGCCGCGGACCAGACCGACCCGGTGCGCACGTCGCGCAGGTAGAGGAAGTGGCTCCCCAGGTCACGGGTCGAGTCCTCGCGGTACCGGGTGACGGCGCGGCCGCGGCAAAAGCTGGCCCCGCCTCCCGCGTTGGTGACGATGGCGGTGTAAGCGCCGTTGGATAGGAACTGGGCGTGAGGGTACCGGGTGTGGGGCGACCGGAAGCGCCGGACCGCCACCGCGGAGACCGGAGCCGCCACCCGCGTCTCCTCGGCGGGCCGAGGCTGCGTGATCGGAGCGTGCCGCGGCGCGCGCTCCTGCAACAGCGGCGCGGTGGCCTGCATCCGGGGATCGGCATGGAGGCGCTGCACCATCGGATGGCCGAGGACGGCGTTTCCCAGAGCCACCAAGCTCATGCCCTGGTGATGGGCCAGGAAGGCCTGAACGACGACCCCGCGGGAGCCATGGGGTCGGGGCTCGCTGACGGTCTCGCCTTCGTCCGCCTTCCGGTGGGTGTAGTCGATGGCCTCGTAGAACCCGTACGCGCCGTCCAGCCCTTCCCGGGCCAGGCGTCGGAAATTGTGAGCTGCCCTCGCGGGGTCCACCATGGCGGCCAGCGCGGTGGCGTAGGGGGCCACCACTAGTTCGTCGCCGAGGCCTCGCTTCAGCCCCAGGCCGGGCACGCCGAATGCTTTGTACTGGTAGTTGCCGTGACGGTCCACGAGGTTGAAGGCGGACTCCGAGATCCCCCAGGGCACCCCCTGCTGCCGCCCGTATTCCATCTGCCGACGTACAGCCATGCGGCACGACTGGTCGAGGAGGGTCCCCGGATAGCTCTGCATCACGAGGAGGGGCATGAGGTATTCGAAAAGGCTGGCGCTCCACGACAGGAGGGTAGGGGCGCCGTCCACGCTGGTCAGTAGCCGCCCCAAGTGGAACCAGTGGCCGTCGGGGACATCGCCCTTGGCGATGGCGATGAAGCTGGCCAGGCGGGCCTCGGAAGCCAGAAGGTCGTAGTAGGAAGGATCGAGACGGCCGGGGCCCTGGGCGTCCGCGAGGCGATAGCCGATGGCGAAGATCTGGCGCTCGCGGTCGTAGAGGAAGGCGAAGCTCATGCCGTCGACGAAAGCGAGGGCGCGCGAGGCGAGCTCCTCGAGGCGAGTCGCGAACACACCGGGCGTCGGGGCCGGGGCCGTCAACCCCGCGGCGAGGGACCGCGACCAGTAGGCCGCCTCGACTTGATGGCTGGAGGTCGCACCTTCCGACTCGAACGATTCGATCGCTTCTCTGAGCGCGGGGACCTGTCCGTCGCCGCGCGCCAGCTTCTGCTCCGCTTCCTCGGGTCCTTCCAACACGTCCAGCACGGACTTCACCACAGCGACCAAGCGGGCCCTCCCGTCCTGGTGCCCGGCTGGCGTGTCTCCCAGACGCGCCAGGTACTGGCCGGCCATCTCCGCGGTGTCCGCCAGGCCGGCGCAGATCTGCGCCGCGGACTGGGGCTCGCCGGCCAGCCGCCGCAGGCCCTCGGCCAGGGCCAGGAGAGCGCCCGCGAGATTGCCGCTGTC
>WNFT01015342.1_pt1 | contig 10520 bp, 10 predicted proteins | sample 5400191 | NCBI WGS metagenome assembly WNFT01 (sample SAMN13153359, study PRJNA577476) | soil metagenome | isolation source: 80 cm saprolite under Madrone tree | place: USA:California | collected 2016-06-14 | reverse complement strand
GGAATTGATATAGATGATTCGAAAAGCAAAATCGTTGTGTCAGCCATCGCGCTGACCGCGATCGGAGCCGATCTCAAACCCGGCGGGGCTACACCTTAGGAAGCGGCTCCGGCTGTCGCACAGACGGGGTCCACCTTACAGGCACTCGTATGCTCGAAGGCTTTACTTGAGGGAAACTGCAAGCTCAAAAACTTAAATGGACATGAGATCGTTCTCGCGGCACCTCTCAAGCAGATTTTTCCCGTTTGTATAGTGGCAGATCACTACCCTGCATTGGCATCCCAAGCGCGTCACTTCCTTAAGTACGAGACCACTGAAAAACTAGCATCGCCGCTGACCACGGACGTTTTTGCGCTAGATGCCATCACTGAAATGCTTGAAACGCCGCTATACGTTTTGAGTTATCTGGATTTGCGTAGCAAGCATGGCGAGAAAATTCTGACCACACACGAGCTGACTTTGCTGGCGACGCACCTCAAGTACAACCTATGGATCAATGAGAAATACGATCTGGTGCATTTCAGTGACGATCTTGGCGTTCATCTGGACGCGGCAATGGCGGTGCGACGTGAAGGGCTTCGTCCGGAGCCAATGACAATTGACCTCGGTCTTCAGCTGCTGTCGCTCGATGAAGACAGCACCAATACGATCAACAAGGGAATTCGCCTAATTAGCGGTCAGGCGGCGAAGGATGGGAGGAACCACACCTTTACGGCTGGCTTCGGCGCCTCATCGAGCGGCCTTACGATTCATTGCAGTAACAGGCCCGATGAAGCAGTAGCGAAAACCCTCTTCACTCATTGCGGCTTGAGGAAGTACTCCCAGAAGGCGTCTAGATGGTTCGGTCTGGCTGTCTCTCGGGGTACCGCGGCCGTGCGATTTGGTCTCGAATTGGAAGGCCGATGGAAAGAGAACCCATTAATGGACGAAGCTGTCCGACGTATGCCGGCGGGATTTCGCCCGCACGAGTTCAAAGCTGCTCTAAAGGTAAAGCGAAAGTTGGGACGTAACGATCCTTGCCCCTGTGGGAGCGGCCGGAAAATACAAGCAGTGCTGTCTGCGCCGATAATCCGTGTACGCGGGACCTACAGCGTGGGTTTCTAGTCGAGATAGCCGCTCCCGCACCCGTATCGGGCCGTCGCTCGCTCTATGGTTGCCTTCTATGTCGGCGCATAAGCCTATGGGGCGGCTTGCCCGCGGGTCCCCCGTGGACTGGATTCCAGCGGCATCCGAGCGGTGACGCTTGACAAGAACGTATCCAGAACATACAATGCGCGCTTGCCTCCCGAAATTGCGCCATTGGAACGTCGCCGATGCCGGAAACCGTTGTCGATCCGCCTGATCCGTTCTGCTCCATCCTGCTTTCCGAAACCGAAATCCCGAAATCTCAATCGCTTGGTCCAAATGCCCTTCTTGCCTCGCGCGCGCGAGGCAAGAAGGGCATTTCGCCAAGGGAAGCTCCGGCAACCCACGCGGCCGGCCGCGCGGCATCCCCAATCCCAAGCGGCGCGTGCCCGATCTTGTGGCCCGGCCGCTGAGCCCGCAGGCGCTATGCGAACTGCTCGACCGCAAGCCCGATCTGTTGCGGCCGCTCGCCGCGCAATTGTTGTCGCCGCCGCTCGCCGCCACCGACCCGGCCGAGCGCCTCGGGATCGATCTGTCGTCGTTGCGCACGGTCGAGGATTTCCGGCAGGTGCTCGCCACCGTTATGACAGCGGTTGCGCGCGGCGAGATTGCGCCCGCCGAGGCTGCACGCGTCGCACGGCGGGTGCGCGCCCGGTCGCGCGCCCTGCGCCGCTGCGCGCGATTGACGCGCCGGCTGGCGCGTAAAGCCAGTCCCCAACCGCCGCTTCGCGAGGACGCGCGAGTGTAGGGCGGGTTTAACCCGCCGTGGTGCCGGCGGAAGCGATGGCGGGTTGCGCTACCGCTCCACCCACCCTACGAATCGCTCCACCCTCAGAATGGTGGACGAGATGAGTGCAGAGGACGTGCCGGGGAACATGACCGACGGCTTTCACCTGGTGGTGGAGGCGCTGAAGCTGAACGGGGTCGACACGATCTATGGGGTGGCCGGCATCCCGATCACCGATTTGCTGCGGTTGGCGCAGGCCGAAGGCATCCGCTACCTAGGCTTCCGGCATGAGCAGTCGGCCGGGAACGCGGCAGCTATCGCCGGGTATCTGACCCAGAAACCGGGCATCTGCATGACGGTCTCGGCGCCCGGCTTTCTGAACGGGATGGTCGCCTTGGCCAATGCCACGACCAACTGCTTCCCGCTGATCATGATCAGCGGGTCGAGCGACCGGGCGATCGTCGATCTCGAGCAGGGCGATTACGAGGAGCTCGACCAGCTGGCCGCCGCAAAGCCCTATGCGAAGGCGGCCTACCGTATCAACCGCCCGCAGGACATCGGCATCGGTATTGCGCGGGCGATCCGCGCCGCCTCCTCGGGGCGCCCGGGTGGCGTTTACCTCGACCTGACGGCCGAGGTGCTCGGCGCGGCGCTCGACGTGGAGACGGCGAAGAAGTCGCTGGTGAAGGTCGTCGATCCGGCGCCGCCGCAGCCTCCGGCACCGCAATCGGTCGCGCAGGCCATCGAGCTGCTGGCGAATGCCCAGCGCCCACTAGTGATCCTCGGCAAGGGTGCCGCCTATGCGCGGGCGGACGAGGAGATCCGCTCGTTTATCGAGACGATCGGCATCCCCTTCCTGCCGATGTCGATGGCCAAGGGCCTGCTGCCCGACGACCATCCGCAATCGGCCGCCGCCGCCCGCTCCTATGCGATCGGCAACGCCGATGTCGTGATGCTGGTGGGCGGGCGGCTGAACTGGCTGCTGTCGCACGGCAGGCCGCCGCTGTGGTCCGAGGGCACGCGGTTTGTGCAGGTCGACATCTCGCCGACCGAGATCGACAGCAACCGGGCGATCGCGGCACCGGTCGTCGGCGACATCAGGTCGGTTTTTTCGGCCTTCAACACGGCACTCAAGCCGGGACGGATCAGGCGCCAGGCGGCCTGGATGGACGAGATTGGCAAACGCAAGCAGCAGAACGTCGAGCGCATGGCGGCGCGCCTGAACGCCGATCCGAGCCCGATGAATTTCTCCAGCGCGTTGCGTGCGGTACGCAATGCGCTGGCCAGCCAGCCGGATGTCTATGTCGTCAACGAGGGCGCCAACACGCTCGATTTCGGCCGTAACATCATCGACATGGATAAGCCCCGTCACCGCCTCGACAGCGGCACCTGGGGGGTCATGGGCATCGGCATGGGCTATGCGATTGGTGCCGCCGCGGTGACCGGCAAACCCGTGGTGGCGATCGAGGGCGACAGCGCCTTCGGCTTCAGCGGCATGGAGATCGAGACGATCTGCCGTTACGAGCTGCCGGTCACGACGGTCATCTTCAACAACAACGGCGTCTACCGCGGCGACGCGCCCGGCAGCGCCTACTCGCCGACCGGCCTGCTTCGGGATGCGCGCTACGAGAAAATCATCGAGGCGTTCGGCGGGACGGGCTACCACGTGACCGACACGCCCAGCCTCCTCAACCCTAGGAGTGCGGTGGCCCAGAAGAAATGATCGAGAGGCATCGGCCACCCGCAAGATGAGTGTCGCCGCAACCGAGAAAGCCGCGCTCGGGGGCGGCTCGGCGCTCGAGGTGCTGCGCGTCTTTCTTCGCCTGGGACTGACCTCCTTCGGCGGTCCGGTGGCGCATCTCGGCTATTTCCGAGCCGAATTCGTCGAGCGGCGCCGCTGGCTCGACGAGCCCGCTTTTGCCGACATCGTGGCGCTCTGCCAGTTTCTGCCCGGACCTGCGAGCAGCCAGGTCGGGATCACCCTGGGCATTCTGCGTGCCGGCCTGCCGGGAGCCTTTGCCGCCTGGTTCGGCTTTACGACACCATCGGCCCTGGCGATGATCATCTTCGGGTACGGCGTGACCGAGCTGGGCGATCTCTCCCGGGCCGCCTGGCTGCACGGCTTGAAGATCGTCGCGGTGGCGGTGGTCGCCCAGGCGGTGTGGGGGATGGCGCGCAATCTGTGCCCCGACCGCGAGCGCGCCACCATCGCCGCCGGCGCGGCGATCTTCGCGCTCTCGATCCCCTCCAGCATGGGCCAGATCGGTGCGATCGTCGCCGGCGGGCTGATCGGCTGGGGTTTGCTGCGCAACGCCGCGGGCGTGCAGCCGCAAGCGCCCCTCGCCATCCATTTGCCCCGCGCCCTTTCGGTGGCTGCCATCATCGCCTTTCTGGCGCTGCTGCTCGGGCTCCCGGTGCTTTCGGCCGCCATCCCGTCGCATACGGTGGCTCTCTTCGACTCGTTCTACCGCTCGGGTGCGCTGGTGTTCGGCGGCGGGCATGTCGTGCTGCCGCTGCTGCAGGCTGAGGTTGTGCCGCCCGGTTGGGCGACCAACGATGCCTTTCTCGCCGGCTACGGCGCAGCGCAGGCGGTCCCGGGCCCGCTCTTTACCTTCGCCGCCTATCTCGGCACGGTGATGGGCCCGAGCCCTCATGGCTGGGCCGGCGGGCTGATCTGTCTCGTCGCGATCTTTCTGCCGTCCTTCCTGCTGCTGATCGGAGCGTTGCCGTTCTGGGACAGCCTGCGGCGCCGCCCGGCGGTGCAGTCGGTGTTGCGCGGCGTCAACGCCGCGGTGGTGGGCCTCCTCCTCGCGGCCCTTTACAACCCGGTATGGACGAGCGCGATCCTCGCACCCGCAGATTTCGCGGTCGGGATCGTGGCTTTTCTGCTGCTGGCGCTGTGGACGGTGCCGCCCTGGCTCGTCGTCGTCCTCGGCGCTCTCGGGGCGACCGCGGTGGCCGCGATCGGCTGAGCCCGGCCGAGCCGAAAGGAGACGCCATGAAGCGAAGGTTTCGATTGCTCCTCCCGCTCGTCGCCTTGGTCCTTGCGGCTCCGATCAGCGACGCGACCGCTCAACAAAAACCGTACAATCCCAGTCTCGGCGATTTGATGACGGCAACGGTGCAGCCGCGCCATACCAAGCTCGGCCTGGCGACCCGCGAGGGCAACTGGCCCTACGCCGCCTACGAGCTGCATGAACTGAAGGAAGCCTTTGATCGAGCGGCAAAGATATGGCCGAAATGGCGCACGTTCTCGATCTCCGAAATGATGGCTTCGGTGATAAAGGAGCCGATGGCGGCGCTCGATCAGGCGATCAAGGCCGGCGATCCCAGCCGCGTCACCACCGCCTACGAGCAGTTGACGGCGGCTTGCAACACCTGCCACCGCAGCGCCGATCGTGGTGTGATCGTCATCCAGTCGCCAAGCTCCTCTTCATTTCCCGATCAGGACTTCCGGCCGGTCAAGCAATGATCCGTCACCTGCTTCTCGCCTGGGGATTGCTCTTGGCCTGCGGCCAGACGAGCTCGGGGGAATGCGCCCAACTGCCCGACACGGTGTTTCTCGAAGAGCTAACCTGGAGCGAGTTGCGCGACCTGGCTGGGTCCGGCAAGACGACGATCATCGTTCCGATCGGCGGGACCGAGCAGAGCGGCCCGCACATGACGCTGGGCAAGCACAATCGTCGCGTCCAAGTGCTTTCGGAGAAGATCGCGCGGGCCCTGGGAAATGCGTTGGTAGCTCCTGTCATTGCCTACGTACCCGAAGGCCAGGTCAATCCGCCGACCGAGCATATGCGGTTTTCCGGGACCATCACCGTGCCGGAAGACACGTTCGAAAAAGTTCTCGAATACGCCGCGCGCAGCTTCAAGCTCGCCGGTTTCCGCGATATCGTCTTTCTCGGCGATCACGGTGGCTATCAGAGAGGCGAAAGGGCGGTCGCCGATCGGCTCGATCGGGAGTGGGCGGCGACGGGTGTTCGCGTTCACGCCATCGAGGAGTACTACCGCGCCGGCCAAGCGGAATTTGCTCGGTTGTTGAAGAGCAAGGGCTTTCGCGACGAGGAGGTCGGCACCCACGCCGGCCTCGCCGACACTTCGCTGATGCTGGCCACCGACCCGCGCTTGGTCCGCGCCGATCGCCCGCGGTCAGGTGAAGGTGTGAATGGGGATCCAAGTCGGTCAAGTGCCGAACTCGGACAACTCGGCGTCGATCTGATCGTGACGCGGACGGTCGACGCCGTTAGAAAGGCTGTCGCCCGTCACTGAACCCAAGGCATGCGGAGGTCGGTTTTGCGTCAGCACATTCGTGGTTGGTTCGCCGGGGCCCTGTGGCTCGGCCCAGTGGTCGGGCTATGCGGTTGGGCAGGCGGCTCGGCCCTGCCCTCGCTCGACCCGCGCAGCGATGCGGACGCGCTGTGCTCGGCGGCCGCATCCGCGAGCCGTACGGTGCGGCCGGGATCCGCGCTGATGCGCAATGTTCGCGTCGGTCCGGTCGAGACCGCAACGGGCATGCCCGCCGTCTCAGACCCAAAAAATCTCTACAGCGCGACCGCGCCCGATCGTCTGAGCCCGGCGGTCGCCGGGACACCGACCCGTGTCTACGTGCCGAACCGCAGATCGAACAGCGTCTATGTGATCGATCCGGCTGCCCTCGCGGTGGTGGATCGCTTGCCGGTCGGCTTTAGCCCGCAGCACGTCGTGCCGTCATGGGATTTGAGAACCTTGTGGGTCGCCAATAACGGCAGCCGGCGCAAATCCGGCAGCCTGACGCCGATCGATCCCAAAACCGGCAGGGTCGGCCCGGCCATTCCGGTCGACGATCCCTACAATCTCTATTTTACGCCTGACGGCCGTTCGGCGATCGTGGTGGCCGAACGGCACAAGCGGCTCGACTTTCGCGATCCTCAGACAATGGCGCTGCAGCAATCCGTCGCCGCCCCGGGCTGCTCCGGCATCAACCACGCCGATTTCTCGATCGACGGGCGTTACGCGATCTTTACCTGCGAGTTCCGCGGCGGCGGCCTGGTCAAGATCGATCTCGTGAATCACCAGGTGCTCGGCTATCTGCGGCTGACGAAGAGGGGCATGCCGCAGGACATCAGGATCTCGCCCGATGGCTCGGTCTTCTACATCGCCGATATGCATGCCGACGGCGTGTACCTGGTGGACGGCGATGGCTTCAGCCAAACCGATTTCATCCCAACCGGGGTCGGCACCCACGGGCTTTACCCTAGTCGCGATGCGACCCGGCTCTACGTCGCCAACCGGGGCTCGCACTCGACGCGCGCGCCGCCGCACGGAAGGGGCAGCGTCTCCGTCATCGATTTCGCGACCCGCACGGTCGAGAAGACCTGGTCCATCCCTGGCGGCGGCAGCCCCGACATGGGCAACGTGACCGCCGACGGGAAGCGGCTTTGGCTGTCGGGTCGGTTCGACAATGTCGTCTACGCCATCGACACGGCAACCGGCGAAGTCAGGAGCATCCCGGTCGGCCTCGAGCCGCACGGCCTTACCGTCTGGCCGCAGCCCGGCCGCTATTCGCTCGGCCACACCGGCAATATGCGCTGACCTCGCTGTTCACCCGCAGGTCTTTCGCGGGTCGTCGATAGCGAGTAGGGTAGCGCGTCAGCTACGGGATTGGGGAGCGGTTGGCGCCCGAACGCCCGAGATGAAGAGCACGAACGCAACCCGGAAAGGGAGTGACGATGCCGACTTATGAAATCACGAAGGAAGATGTCGAATATTTGCGCCACGGCGACAAGGCACTGATTGCGCGCCTCTATAAGCCGAAGGGGGACGGCCCGTTCCCAGCCGTCATCGACCTTCACGGCGGCGCGTGGACCAGTGGCGATTTGGCGGGCACCCAGGGCCTCGACGAAACGCTGGCGAAGAACGGCTTCGTCGTCGCCTCGCTGAATTTCCGCCACGCGGCCGATGGATACCCGACCTCGCTCGTCGACATCAATTACGCGGTCCGCTGGGTCAAGGCGCATGCGCGCGACCTCAAGGTCCGGCCCGACCAGGTCGGCATTGCAGGTCAGTCGAGCGGCGGACATCTCGCCATGCTGGCGGCGATGCGGCCGAATGATTCGAGGTATGCGTCGGTCCCGCTACCGTCCGGCTCGTCCGCGGCCGATGCGACGGTGCGGGCGGTTGCGATGTCGTGGCCCGTCATCAACCCGTTGTCGCGCTATCGCAATGCCCAAAAGCTGGCGAAGGGGCCGAACCCGCCGGCCTTCTCGATCGGCATGAAGGAAAAGCACGACATGTACTGGGGCATCGAGGCTGCTATGACCGAGGGCAACCCGATGCTGCTCCTCGAACGCGGCGAGAAGGTGCCGACCCCCCCGGCATTGTGGGTGCAGGGGCGTCCCGACATCGTCCACGACTACCATGACGACGATTCGGACTTTCCGGGCAACGAGCCCGAGCGGTTCGTGTCGAACTACCGCAAAGCGGGCGGCGACATCGATATCGTGTATGTCCCCAACGATGCGCGCTCGACCAGCGTCTCGTTCGATCCGATCGTCGCGTTCTTCCGCAAGCACCTGGGCTAGTCAGGTCTGACTGCCCTCACCCCTTCCGCTAACGCGGGTCCTTCCCTCTCCCCGCTCGCGGGGAGAGGGTCTTCTCCCGGGAACCAGTCACCGATCACCTGATCTTCGGTGTAGCTTGGAGATGGGAGGGTCTCGACCGTCTCGCGATAACCAGACAAGCTGGCCGTGGCCAAGCGCGCCACGCCCGGCTGCAATTGCTCGATCATTGATGCGAGTTGATTTTTGAGGCTCGGGCTATCTCGCAGCAGATCCTCAATGTTCAACCGTTCGCGGCTGATGGTGTCCATCCAGCCGGTGCGCGGATCGATCGCCGGCAAGTGCTCGAGCTTCAGCAGATGTTCTAGGATCACGGCGAGCCGGCTGCGCAGCTCATGTCTTTGGGATCGACCCAAGCTCTCGATCTCCTCGGCTAGATTCTCCCAGTCCAGAGGTAAATTCGTGCCGACTCTCTCCGCATCACGTAAAGCGCTAGATTGCTCTTCGGTCCAGCGGACGAAGTCCTCGTCGTAAAGCTGCGCGGCGCTGCCCGACATATGCTCTCCTATGAGCCGAACGTGGTTCCAAAAACCTTCGCGCTCAGCGCCCTGTCAGCGCTTGAACAGCGCTTCGGCACCGCGGCGCTGCCCGAGTTTCGCGGCGATCTCGACTCGGACGCGGGCGATTTCGGCCTCGAGCTCGGCAACATAGGTCTCGAGTTCTTCTATACCCAGCAGCGTCAGGTCTTTTGGTTGTGCCGGTTTGCGGCGCGGTTCGAGATCCGATTCATCCATGCCCTCCTCCGTTCACCGTCTTTTCCAGTCGGCGGCGGGGGATTATATAACACCAAGCTCCTTTGGACCCGCCTCGCCTGTGCGGGCGGTCCAGTGACCGGGATTCCAACATGGCCGTACCATTGATGCCCAAGGCGACCGCCGTGTGGCTGGTCGAGAACACCTCTCTTACCTTCGAGCAGATCGCTGATTTCTGCGGGCTGCATCCGCTCGAGATCCAAGCTATCGCCGACGGCGAAGTGGCCAACCAGATGCAGGGTCTCGATCCGGTGGTAAACGGCCAAACCACCGCGGAGGAGATCGCGCGTTGCCAGGCCGATCCTCAGGCGCGCCTCAAACTCTCCCCTCAGGCGCTGCCGCCGCAGCTGTTTCGCCACAAGGGACCGCGCTACACCCCCATCGCCAAGCGCCAGGACAAGCCCGATGCGATCGCTTTTCTGCTGAAGACTTATCCCGAGCTCAGCGAAGCGCAAATCTCGAAACTGATCGGCACGACCAAGCCGACCATCGTGGCAGTGCGCGACCGCACGCATTGGAATAGCTCCAACATCAAGCCGCGCCATCCGGTCGAACTCGGCCTGTGCACCTTTGAAGAGCTCGAGGAGGCGATCTCGCGCTCGCGCGCAAGGCGCCCGCCGGACGTGCCTGCGCTAGGCAGCGAGGAAGCAGAGCAGATCGAGACCTAAACGGTCCGGCTTGCGGCATAGGGCTCTCGCCAAGGCCCTGTCGGCCTGCCGCGAGATCGTTTGTGCCCCGGGCGGCGGGCGGCCGAGGTAGCCGCGCTACGGCAATTGCTCCGGGATGTCCTGGGTTCCAACTTCGTTGCCAGCCAATCCTAAAGGTGCTCATATTCGTCCTTGCTACCCTCGGAAAACCGGCAGGTAGTCGAAAAGTAGATTCGCATTGGACAGTAACAGACCGCGAAAAGCGGGACAGACAGGGGGGAAATATGAGCATATCCGATCATTGTCGCCGCAGGACCAAGTCTTCGGCGCTGGAGGCCGTTGCCGGCAATGGCCTGTTGGATCGTCGCGCACTGCTCGGGCGCGGTGTGGTCTTTGCCGGTGCGATGAGCAGCGGTGCTCTCGGCTCGCTGACCGGGGCTGCTGCCGAGCCCCCAACGGACACACGCCTGACCGAAGCGCCGTGGAGCCAAGAGCCCGGCGCGACCATCGAGCCCTACGAGCGGCCGTCGCGATTCGAGAAAAATGTTGTGCGCACGCTGAACAATCCAAACGGCCAGCCGGGTGCCCAGGGCGCGCGCACCCCGCACCATCTGATGAACGGCGCGATCACCCCGAACGGGCTGCATTTCGTCGTGTCGTGGGGCGGCGCGCCGGA